>ERZ773259.2596-NODE-2596-length-11055-cov-2.755545_pt1 | contig 11055 bp, 8 predicted proteins | sample MGYA00511961_ERZ773259 | MGnify/ENA primary metagenome ERZ773259 (study PRJEB29015, sample SAMEA2737775) | human gut metagenome | biome: human gut; feature: human-associated habitat; material: faeces | place: China | collected 2012 ...
TATCGTTCGTCGAGGATATGATCTGTTTCATTCCATACAGTACATGGCGGATATTATACGACATCTCCCTCAAATGAGAGGGTATGATGTTGTCCAAGTAACTAATCCAGTCTTTTTCGATTTACGTCCAGAAAAGAATTGGGCTATTTTTAAATACCTGAAAAAGCACAACAAAAAGATATTCCTCGATGCTCTCGCCATAGACCACTATTATGTAAAAGCATGTTTGGACGGCAAAACCTTTCGTTACTCCGACTTCTTCGTCGGAGACCGACCGCTCCCGCATCCCGAACGAGAAAAAATGCTTGCGGCATGGATAGGCGGTCCCAACGAGCAACCCAACATCGAAATGGCCCAAGAAGCCAATGGTATCATTGCCTGTTTATATGAATATTATGCAGCATACCAGCCCGAATATGCCGATAAGTTAGCCTATATCCCCATACCCATCGACCTGTCGATCAATCCTTTCCACCCGATAAAAAGCACACCGGAGGTCGTTAAGTTCTTCATCGGGATACAACAACACCGCACAGCGATAAAAGGAACCGACATATTACTCGACGTACTCCGAGAAATTCATGATAAATACCCCCGCGAAAGCCATATACAAAAAGTAGTTTCCGTACCGTTCGACGAATACAACAAACTACTGGTAGATTGTCATATCCTTCTGGACCAACTCTATTCCTATACCCCCGCCACCAATGCGCTGGCAGCTATGGCACGAGGCATTATAGCCGTAAGCGGAGCCGAACCCGAATTTTATAATTTTATCGGCGAGCAAAAGCTACGGCCTATTATCAACGTGTTACCCGACCGAAACGATATATTCAAACAACTGGAAAATCTGATTATACATCGGGATCAATTACCGAGACTATCGACCGAAAGTAGACAATTCGTAGAAAAATATCACGACCACGTAAAAGTAGCCCGGCAATATCTCGAATTTTGGGAGAAGCACTGATTACTCCGATTTACGGAATATCTTCTTTTTCAACTGAAATCCGGTAAAAAGACAAATAAATGCGGTCAGGCTGTAAGCCCCCGCCAAACAATCGTTCGACCACAACAGCCAAACGAAATAACATAAAGAACTATAAACAAAAAGAGAAACGAACATTCGCACCGGAATATGTAACCCAAATTTCAGATGACAAACCATGTAAATCCCTGTCATCGAAAACAGATAGGCCAACAAATAGGCCACCCCGACACCCTGTAACCCCCAATGGGTATACCCGACAAGATACATTACGAACATCAAGGAATCGGCTACGATTTCCGTTATTAAAAAAATACGGCCTGCTCCCTTCGCCAACAAGACGAAACTCACGCTCCACGAAAAAGCCCGGAAAAGCATGCCCAATACAGCCCACGAAATATACCCGCTGATGGCTAAAAACGCAGGTGTATATAATACATGTATAATCAAGTTCTGAAAAATCAGGAATAACGAAATGACAGGAGCCAATATCAGCAACGACGTTTCCACTTGCCGGGTCACATGTTCCGACAACAATACTTTATCCTCGCAGACAGCCGATAAACGGGGATAATATTCCATAGACATAGCCGTAAAAACCAACCCCACATACTGCATGACCAACGTATAACCCGCTTGAAAAAAACCTACCTCTGCGGTTCCTCCTCTATCGTTGAGCCATGCGACGAACAGGTAGGAATACAAGGTCGTGACAAACCCGCTCACCGTCATATAAATACCCAACGAAGCGATATTCTTTCCCTGCCGGTAAGTCTCGGTCCAACTCATTTTCACCGGCTTTACCTTCATCTTCCTACCCAACGAAACAGTCACGACCCAAATGGAAAATGTATGTGCGATAATGGCGGGGACGATACCCGAAATACCGAAAAAATAAAACAAGGGTAAAGAGAGCAATAAAGCGAAAAAAGACCCTAAGACAGAACATCTCGCCAAAACCCGCAAACGTTCCGATGCCTGAATCACCGCCCGTTCCCCCTCGGTAAGAGTCGTAAACAACAACGTACACGACAAAAAAACATACCCCCATATATGGGCATCGTCACCAAACGTATATCGGCTCAACAACGGGGCGAAAGTCAGCATAACCACCGCCCCCAACAACCCGGTGAACCAAATCCAACGACGCACGACAGACACCAATTCGGCAAACCGGCTTTCGTCCCCCGATTTAAACGCTTTGGATAAATCCCTCACGGAACTCGTTCCGATTCCCAATCTTGTCAACGAGGAAATCATCTCGACGGTATTATTATACAGCCCGATGATACCCACACCCTCGGCTCCCAACCATATAGCGACCAATTTCGTTTTAATAATCGAGCAGAGAATGGTAAATACCTGTGTACCGCCGAAAAGTCCGGTAGCCTTCACGATCGTGCGATAGATATTTTTTTTCTCCTCCCCGCCGGTCATAGCGTTATCTCGTATATATCATAAGCAACCCCTCGCCCGCCGAATCCCTCTTTTTGAGCGATAAGCCCCTCGTTCAGATAGCGCCCCATATCTTCCGTCGACTGACCGAAATCGAACCATTTCCTATCGGCGAAAACCTCACCTATAAGCCGGGCGTACAACAAATCGAGAGCACCCGATGCTTTCCCTTCTGCCGAAGCAGAAGTATATTGCGCATGCGCCACAATTCCCGTATCATAAATGACGCTCCCCGCCAATGTCTCGTCACCCCTCATCGTCACGAAATGACGAATCCGGTCGGGGAACCGACTATGCAACAACACGATTTCGTCCAACGAGTGAACAGGTTTCACATGAAACCGCTCTTGCAAATTAGCATCTAAAACTTTCCAAAAAGGAGAGAAATCGGTGGTCTCGACTACCCGCAACCCGGCTTGCTCGGCCTTCTTCATTCGGCTGCGCCGGTCGGCACGTAATCGGAGTGGATTATCCAACTGCACGGTCGAAGATATATTGCGCCCTATCAATCGAGCCTCTAATCGAAATAAAGCATACAAATCCGACTCAGAAGGATAACGATGATAGATATGTGGAATACATTTATACACCCATTTGGCAAACCGTTCTTTTTTCAAAAAATCGGCAATCGACCGCATGATTTCGAGAACCTGCGCCATCGTATTCCGAGTAGTCACGATCAACCCGCCGTAAGTCAGTCCGGCATGCGAGTACAACACATCGCCCGAACGGTTTGCCGGTAACAAGGCCAACAATTTATTACCGTCATAAACCAAGAGAGAATAATCCGTAAAGCGATCGGCATGATACTCCATATACTCCCGCAAAAACAAAAACGTACCGTTCGACGATTCGGATACGAAATCATTCCAATTCCTATGATAAGCCGCTGTGTACCTATGTATTTCTATCATACGAATCTTGTTTTATTTTACAAATTCAGCCATAGCTCCGGATTCAGTTTCGTACGTTCTTTCCACAATTGGAAAGTAAGAATCGTACGATTGCCGTCCTGAGCGTCGGAATAAATCTTTCCCAGATTCTGTCCGGTCGAAACCTTTTCGCCGGCTCGTACATATACCTCGCTTAAATTGGCATAGATAGTCAGATAATTACCGTGACGCACGATAATCGTACTGTTATATCCCGGTGTCACGAAAATGCGGGAAACGACTCCGTTGAACACAGCACGAGCCTTTGTTCCCGGCGTAGTCTCAATATCGATACCGCTATTTTCGGTCTGCACATAGCGCAACTCCGGATGTTTCTGCCGCCCAAAATGTGCGACTATTTTATAACTCCCCGACAAAGGGAACGGCAGCTTTCCTTTATTTTTCTCGAAACTGCCCGACAAGGCCAATTCTTCTTTGGTCATCTTATAACCTTTGGTCGACCGCTGCTGTGCAGTAGAATTTTTTCCCTCGGTCTTGTCAGCACGGGTAGACGACTTACGCTCTTCCTCGGCAATCAGTTGTTCCAACTTGCGATCCAACGCCTCGGCCTGTTTCCGCTTCCGGTCTATCTCCCTTTTCAGTTGTTTCTCTTGCTTCTTCAATCCGGCGATCAACGTTCGTTTACTGCCTTCTTGTTTTTTCAATACCTCGGCTTCGGCATTCCGTTCCTTCAATACCACATTCTTTTCGGCTACACTTTTGGCAAGTTGTTTTTGCAACACTTCCAATTGCTGTTTCCGTTCCGCAATCTCGGCAGCCTGCCGCTTTCTCCACGCCGAGTACTCTTTCAGATAACGAGCGCGACGATAGGACTGGCTCAATGAAGATGCAGAAAATATAAACATAAGTTCATCATACTCCGACCGCTGATGTCCCATGCGTTTCACCGCGTTGGCATAACTCCTTTTTTTAGCCGTCAAGTCCTTTTGCAACAAATAAATAGTATCTTTCACAGCCCTTTGCCTGCGATTGATTACAGCGATTTCCCTATTGATTTTCGAGATAAGATTCCGTTGCTGCCTGATTTCTGCGGTAATACTGTTTAATTCGTTCAAAGAATTTTTGGCACTCTTCAACGTTTTATTCAGTTTTTTATTGGTCTCATTCAACTCTTTCAAAGTCCGCTCCCGGTTCTTCCGCAAATCCTCCATTTCGAGAGTTTGAGAAAAAACCGCAGCTGAAAAGCCGAACAACAAACACCATATAATCAACCACCTTTTCATATCGACAATTTCTTTAACATCTGCGCAGCCGAAACACGCGTATATCTTGATAAAGCAGGCTTCTCTACACCGACTTTTCCATTCCATGAAACCGAAGAGGAATCATATCTCAAATTCAACGAAACCGGGACACTCAACCCCGTCAAAGCGATTTTCATCTTTGTAGGAAAATTCTCGCTCTGCCCCTGTTTAATAAAATCGGTATAATGGCAAACAATCTCTTTGTGTCCACTCGTCGAACCCATTTGGGTAGAAAGCAGTTTATTTCGTCCAAATCGAAACGGTAACCAAATCTCTCGTCCTGCCGTTTCGGAGAAAGCGACCAACGGGAGGAACCGGATTCCATCACCTCGAAATCATCTATACCATATGCATTGTTCGCGCTATTCAATAAAAATATACGTCCCAACAAAGCATCTTGAACGGTCTGCAACGAAACAGGACTGGACAGCCTCTCCCCTATCTCCTGCAACGATGCCGCTACATACTGTTTCTGCATCTTATTCACCAGAAACAAACTGTCGGGTGTCATATATAACCGGGCGACTTCTATGCCCAAAATGATTCTCACCGAGATTTGCAACACTTCACCCCGAACCATACGCAGTTGAGTAGATGCACTCAAAGAACCGCTCGCTCCGAAAGATAAATCGGCGGAACCTTTGGCAGAAAACGTATTCCAATCGGGATAGGAAGCCATTAACGACTCGAAATTATTCCGCACCTCTTGTGAAACAGGACGCTCTGAAATCAATTCCTTCCCACCCTTACACCCTGCCAAAATCAGCAGAACGATCGAGCAAACCGCGATTCGTATGTGATTCATTTCTCGATATATTTCTTGTTCTTGATTTTCTTTTGCAACAGCTCGGCCGATTCGCTACCTGCTTCAAGAGCCTTCTGCCAGTAGGTCACAGCCTCGTCGACTTCGCCCAGCATAAACAAAATATCGCCGTAATGCTCGAACAACTCCGCACTCGGCTCTTTCGTCTTATCTAACGCATTTTGTAAATAAATCCGTGCCAAAGAATAATTGCCCTGCTTGAAAAATATCCAAGCATACGTATCCAGATAGGTGGCATTATCCGGCTCGGCCTTAACGGTCTGTGCACTCATTCGCTCGGCTTTATCCAAATCCTGCCCCTCCATAGCGAGAAAATAGCTATAATTATTCAACACCGGAATATTCGATGCATTGTAAGACAGAGCTTTCTCATACATTTCATACGACTTCTCCTTATCTCCCGCCGAATGGTACACATCGCCCATCTGCCCGTAAAAAAACGACTTCGTACCCGCATCATTCTCCTCTACATAATTCAAGCCTGTTTCCAACATCGAGAGGGCCTCGTCATAACTTTTAGTCTGTGCGCTGGCTACCGCCACATACATATATATATCCTTTTGGTCGGGAACATATTGTATAGCCCTCTTTCCCACTCGTATCACCTCGGCGTATTTCTCTTGATAAAGATACAGTCCTATCAGTTGCAACCAGTTTTCCGGATTGGTAGGAGCCAAATCGGCAGCAATCGCATACTGTTCCTCGGCACGGGAAAAATCTTTACGGCTCGACAGATACATACCGAACAGACGATGAACAGGTTCTTCCTGAGGGTACTGTTCCAACATCTCGGCAAATAAGGAATCGACCCGGTTCAACTCTTGTTTTTTCTTCATGAGGCCGACGATATACGTACTGAAAATACTTAGTTTGGTATCGACATCGATACGTCGGTTCATCAGAGCATTGCGTATTTCGTTGTTATAAGCGATCGTATCGCCTCGTTTCTCATAGTATCCGGCTCTCGACAAATAGATATATCCGTTTTCGGGTTCAAGGTCCAAAGCTTTATTATAGATCGACAGAGCCGCCGAATCGTTTCCGGCCTCCAAATAAATATCGCCCAACAGTCTCATATAATCGGTATTTCGGGGAAAAGTCCGTTGCAACTTCTCCGCCTCGGCCACCATAGCCTCCTTATCGCCCATATACTCATAAAGTTTCAACTTCTCTATCGTAATCGGCTCCATCATACCCATCGATGACTCCATTCGATCATAACAGGCGACAGCCTGCTTCATATCGCCTTTGGCCGTATAAGCTTCTGCCAAAGCCGAATTTATTTCGGGCTTATCAGGATTCTGTTCCAGCAACCGCGTCCATATCCGTATGGCCTCGTCGTGACGGTTGCTCTGCTGTGAGAAATTGGCATACACTACGTTATACCAATAATTATCGGGATATTTTTCAGCGGCATATCGCAAGTCTTTCCTCGCCTGCTCGTAAAACCCCATTCTCAGATAATATGGAGCCAAGAAAAAGCGCGCGGCGGCACTAGTCGTATCCAAATCGGCCGCCCGACTCATCAAATCGAATGCGGCATCGTTTTCTCCGATAGCTTTCAATCGCTCGGCCTCCAAATAGAAATAGTCAAATTTCCGGCGATCCTCCGAAGAAAGCTCTCCCGACTTATCCGCAATACCTTTGGTCGAGGCACAGCCGCACAAAATAAAAACAAATATTAAGCACGTCAATCCTCTTGTAAACCCATATTTCCGTATTCCCATCTCCATCATCATTTCTCGGAGGTTGCTATTTCACACCTGTATGACCGAATCCGCCGGCTCCCCTCTCGGTCTCGTCCAAGCTATCCACTTCATTCCACTCTACCCGACAATACTCTTTCACCACCATTTGGCAAATACGCTCGCCGTCTTCGATGGTAAACGGCTTGTCCGAAGCGTTCAACACGATGATACCTACCTCTCCCCGATAATCGGCATCGATCGTTCCCGGAGAATTCGGTATCGTGATACCATGCTTCAACGCTAACCCGCTACGCGGACGTATCTGAGCCTCGTATCCTTCGGGCAAAGCGATAAAAAGCCCGGTAGGAATCAACCGGCGCTCCATAGGAGCTAACGTAACGGGCTCCGACAGATTGGCGCGAATATCCATTCCGGCCGAGAACAAAGTACTGTAAGAAGGTAACGCATGATGCGACTTATTGACTATCTTGACGGAAACTTTCATCTGAGCATGTTTTAATAGAGAACACTTATTTTTATTCTTTTAATTTGCGAAAATAACGAAATCCTATCAAAAAAGCAGCCTATTTTTTATATTTTAATTCAATACATCTGTAAATCGGGTGAGGTTTTCACTATATTTGCATAAAATGTGAAATAGCAGAGATTCGGTATGAAAAACAAATAATTTGTTTTATCCTACTTTCACTATTTTTGCAAAGATTGACGATAAAACCCTTATGAACGCACAAGCCCAAGAAAAAACCACGCAAATGCATTGGGAGAAACTGATCACCTCCAAACGGTTCGGCATGGAGCAATACCATGACGACAGACATCATACTCGCACCGATTTTCAACGCGATTATGACCGATTGGTTTTCTCGGCCCCGTTTCGTCGATTACAGAACAAAACACAGGTATTTCCTCTGCCGGGTAGCATCTTCGTCCATAACCGACTGACCCACAGCCTTGAAGTATCATGCGTAGGACGCTCATTGGGAAACAACGTGTCGGCCGTGCTCAGCGAAAAATACAAAAACGAACCGTGGTGTTACAAACTCAACCACTTGGGAGCCATCACCTCGGCGGCATGTCTTGCCCACGATTTGGGAAATCCGCCTTTCGGGCATTCGGGCGAAAGAGCTATCGCAACTTATTTTTCCGAGGGAAACGGACAAATAATAAAACAAGAACTGAAAAACGAATATCATTGGCAAGATCTTACGCACTTCGAAGGTAATGCAAATGCTTTCCGGTTGCTCACCCATCAATTTCAAGGTCGGAGACCCGGAGGATTCGCCCTCACCTATTCGACATTGGCCTCGATAGTCAAATATCCCTACTCCTCCATACAATCGACAAAAAAAGGAAAATCGGGATTTTTCACCTCCGAGAAACAAGACTTCCTGCGTATCGCCCGAGACTTGGGATTACTGCCGGACGGCGACAGTGGCGAACGATACCATCGCCACCCGTTAGTCTATTTGGTCGAAGCTGCCGACGACATCTGTTACCAAATCATGGACATCGAGGATGCCCATAAACTGAAAATCCTGACAACCGAAACCGTCAAGAAACTATTCCTCGACTTTTTCGATGACGACAGAAAGAAACACATCAACGAAGTTTTGGAAATAGTGAGCGACCTCAACGAGCAAATCGTTTATCTGCGGTCATGTGTCATCGGCACGCTCATAGACGAATGTTCCACGCTGTTTTGCCGGGAAGAACAAGCGCTGTTAGAGGGAAGATTCAAAGGAGCTTTGGTGGACCACATTTCCGAAAGGCCCCGGACGGCCTACCAAAATTGCGCCGACACCGCATGGACGAAAATTTACAAATCGTCCGATGTCCTGGATATCGAGTTAGCAGGTAATCGCATCATTTCCGTTCTGCTTGACAAATTCTTGGATGCCGTACGATTCCCCGACAAAGCCTATTCGAGACTATTGCTGAACAAAGTACCCGAACAATACGAAGTACATTCCACCACGCTATACGGTAAAGTTCAGGCCGTCATCGATTATATATCGGGTATGACCGACGTCTATGCCCTCGACCTCTATCGAAAAATCAACGGTATGAGTTTGCCGTCTCTCTAAATATGAATTATGAAAAAAATCGCTATAATTTCTCTATTGTTACTCGTCTGCCCGCTCATACGGGCGATTGAATACACGGTCGATAAAGTTCCCAATGTGCACCTTGATGACGGGAGACGTTTCGTAAGCAATCCAGACGGTATTTTATCGGCCGAGACAGTAAACACCCTCGACCAAATGCTATTCTCCCTACAAGAAGCCAACACTTCCGAAGTTGCAGTCATCGCCTTACAGTCCATTGGGGACAACGACATAGACGACTTCGCCACGGAACTTTTTACCCGATGGGGAATAGGAAAACAAAACGACAACGGACTGCTGGTTTTATTGGTACTCGACCAACGCAGAATTACATTCCGCACAGGGTATGGTATAGAAGGAATATTACCCGATGCCATTTGTAAACGCATACAAACGCAATACGTTATACCACAATTCAAACAAGGAGACTATGATAAAGGAATCCTCGACGGAATGAATGCCATTACCCGAATTTTAACAACTCCCGAGGCCGTAAAAGAACTTACCGCCGCACCGGTAAAAAAAGGAATCGACTGGGAGAGAATCATCGGTATATACCTCACGGTTTCCCTCGTCGTATCTCACATTTTGTTATTTGCTATGCTTTGGAACATCGCTCATTATGCTAAAAAAGACGCCTACGAGCGATACAAACGGCTGGCCGGATTTCGCCCGTATCTCTTAGCCGGCAGCTTTTTGTTCCCATTCTTCGTGCTTCTCCTTTACGGAGGGCTCGGACGACGGTTGAAGCGTCTTCGCAACAAGCCTCGCAATTGTGAATCTTGCGGAAACAAAATGAGAAAGCTCGACGAAGAAGAAGACAACCGATACCTCACACCGCAAGAAAACACGGAAGAACGGCTGAACTCGGTAGATTACGACGTATGGCTCTGCGACCATTGCGGGAATACATTGGTATATCCTTATGAAAACCAATTTACTCAATACCAGAAATGCCCGTACTGCCACAGCCGGGCTTACAGCTTCGAAGGCGACCACATTCTACGCAGAGCCACCACGGTCAGCACCGGATTAGGAGAAAAAAGATACTATTGTTCCCACTGTCACAAAACAGACTGTAAACAGTATATCATACCCATTATCGTAGCCGCCACAGTTGTCGGAAGTGGCCGTAGAGGCGGAGGTTTCGGAGGCGGATTCGGGGGAGGCTTCGGGGGAGGAGCCACAGGCGGCGGAGGTTCGACTTCCGGTTGGTAAATACAAACGATCAATGATTATTCACACTAAATAACTCACCATGAAAATGAAACATTTGAAACATTTACTTATCGCAGCGGCGATCACAGCACTTTGTGCTTGCAACAACACAAAGGAAAGTCCGGTCTCCCTGCAATGGGAAATGGTAAAAAACGAAGCAACTCCCGGATTTTACGAAAGTTCTTTCACCATTACCAATACCTCAGACAAACCATTGGAATCGGATTGGGAAATATATTATACCCAACTTGCCCCTCTGACCGTAAAAACGGAAAAAGACTCCCCTGTTGCCATAAAAATGGTCAACGCCGGATATTATCAAATAACACCTTCCGAATCATGGAAAGCTCTCGCTCCCGGCGATTCTATAAAAATTAATTATTTGAATCAAAGTGCTCTGATACAAACCTTATTCGCACCAAAATCTCCGTTCTTTGTTACGGCCGACAACAAACAAATTTCCATTCCCTTCAACATCGCACCGTTCGACCGCCAAGAGCAATGGACCGCTTCGAGCAAAATCACTCCTCCCTATCCCGACGGAGAAAAAGTATACGCCG
>ERZ773259.2606-NODE-2606-length-11020-cov-2.671865_pt1 | contig 11020 bp, 8 predicted proteins | sample MGYA00511961_ERZ773259 | MGnify/ENA primary metagenome ERZ773259 (study PRJEB29015, sample SAMEA2737775) | human gut metagenome | biome: human gut; feature: human-associated habitat; material: faeces | place: China | collected 2012 ...
CCCATCAGGGCACGGGTTCATCCAAAAAAGTACTGATCGCCGCAGTGTGTCTCACCCTGGGTTATGCAGTGATTGAGGTTATCGGCGGTTTCTTGTCGAACTCACTGGCTTTGTTGTCTGATGCGGGGCACATGGTCACCGACTCTGCCTCTCTCTTCTTTGCGCTGCTGGCTAACGTCCTGGCCGGCCGTCCCGCAAGCGGCAAGTATTCTTTTGGGTTTGCAAAACTTGAAGTATTGGCGGCGCTTTTGAATGCGCTGGCTATGTTTGCGGTGGTGCTCTGGATTGTGGTTGAAGCGGTGGAACGCTTCAGCAGTCCTGTGCCTGTCAACGGCTCGAGTGTATTTTTAGTGGCTACGCTGGGTCTGCTGATCAATATTGCCGTTGCCTGGACTCTTTCCAGAGATCAAAAAAGCATCAATACTCGCGCTGCGCTTCTGCATGTGATGGGCGACTTGCTGGGTTCCGTCGCTGCGATCACCGCCGGTATTGTGATTTACTTCGGCGGTCCTGTGATTGTCGACCCGATCCTGTCTATTTTTGTGAGTGCTTTAATCCTGCATTCTTCCTGGGGCGTCGTCAAAACTTCAGTACATCTTCTTTTGGATGGCGTTCCGGAAAATATTCCTTACCAGGAAGTCGGTTCGACCCTGGAAGCAATTCCTGGCGTTTACGCCGTGCATGATCTCCATATTTGGGACATGACGGCAAACGAAGCTGCCCTGTCTTCTCACATCGTTTTGGAACGCATGGACGAGTGGCCTCAGGTTTTAGAGAAAGCTCGTGAGATTCTGGAGAAAAAATATGGAATTTCTCACATCACGCTTCAGCCTGAACCTGTTGAGGAAATGAAAAAGCGTTTCATGTGCATTGGTGAATAACTTTCAGCGGTGAGGCGGACTTGTATCAAACCGTCAGGAGGGGCCTTGGAGAAGTTACAAATAGGCTCCCGACCGCTATAATTGATTGAATTTTGTAAAGCCACGCCTGCTCATTTGAAGCGCGTCTCTTTTTTTTTTCTGTTGAGAATAAGATGACGAAATATGTATTTGTTACCGGCGGTGTAGTTTCTTCCCTGGGGAAAGGTATTGCAGCAGCTTCCCTGGCCGCCATCCTTGAGTCTCGCGGGCTCAAGGTCACAATCATCAAGATGGACCCCTACATCAACGTCGACCCGGGTACGATGAGCCCGTTCCAGCACGGCGAAGTCTTCGTGACCGAGGACGGTGCTGAAACCGACTTGGACTTAGGTCACTATGAGCGCTTCATCACGCCGAAGATGCACAAGGCGAATAACTTTACGACCGGCCAGATCTATCGTAATGTTCTGCGCAAAGAACGCCGCGGTGAATATTTAGGTAAGACCGTTCAGGTCATTCCGCACATCACCAATGAAATTCAGGATTTCATCGCCCGCGGTGCTCATGCTGCCGGCGATCCCGATATCGCATTGGTTGAAATCGGCGGCACGGTCGGTGATATTGAATCGCTGCCGTTCCTTGAAGCCGTTCGTCAGCTGTCTTTGAGAGCAGGCCGCAACAACACCTGCTTTATCCATCTGACACTTGTTCCTTACATCGCCAGCGCCGGCGAATTAAAGACAAAGCCGACACAGCATTCCGTAGGCGAACTTCGTAAGATCGGTATCAGCCCCAACGTTTTGCTTTGCCGAGCCGACCGTAAGATTCCGGACGACGAAAGAGCCAAGATTTCTCTGTTTGCCAATGTTCCGATGGATGCCGTCATCTCGGTTTGGGACGTTGACACAATTTACAAAGTTCCGATGATGCTGCATGAGCAGGGCTTGGATGAAATCTTCTGCCGCTGCTTAGACCTGAATCCGAAACCCGCCGATCTTTCCGCTTGGGAAAAGGTCGTCGATCGTCTTGAACATCCGAAGGACACCGTCAAACTTGCCATGATCGGCAAGTATGACCTGAAGGATTCTTATAAGTCTTTGAATGAAGCTCTCATTCACGCCGGTATCCATACCGGTCATCATGTGGATGTAACCTTCATCGAAGCTGAAATCCTTGAAAAAGAAGGCACCGACTGCCTCAAAGGCATGGATGCTATTTTGGTTCCCGGCGGTTTCGGCAAACGCGGTACCGAAGGCAAGATCAAAGCCATCGAATACGCCCGTAAGAACGACATTCCCTACCTCGGCATTTGCCTCGGCATGCAGCTTGCCGTGATTGAATTTGCACGCCACGTCTGCGGTCTCGGCGGCGCTAACTCTACTGAACTGGATCCGGAAACACCGCATCCGGTTGTCGCCCTGATCACCGAGTGGAAGGACCACACCGGCGTTATCGAAAAACGCGACGAAGACAGCGATCTCGGCGGCACAATGCGTTTAGGCAAACAGGTTGTTCCTATCAAACCCGGAACACTGGCTGCCGAAGTTTACGGCAAGGAAGTCGGCGAACGTCATCGTCACCGTTATGAAGTGAACAACTCCTACTGCGATCAGTTTGAGAAGGCCGGCATGGTGATTTCTGCCAGAACGCCGGGTGAAAACCTTCCTGAAATCATGGAGTTGCCCGATCATTCCTTCTTCATCGGCGTTCAGTTCCATCCGGAATTTACTTCCTCTCCGCGTTTCGGCCATCCGCTTTTCAATAAATTTATTGAAGCGGCTGCCAAGTATCAAAAGGCTGAGTAATCGACATGCAGTTATGCGGTTTTGAAGTCGGTCTGAACCGACCCTTTATTCTTCTTGCCGGTCCGTGCGTCATCGAGAGCGAGCAGCTCACACTTGATATCGCCGGCAAGATGAAAGAGATCACCGATAAACTCGGGATCCCTTATGTGTTTAAAGCAAGCTACGACAAGGCAAATCGTTCCTCGGATACGAGTTTTCGCGGCTTGGGAATGGCTAACGGCCTGCGTATTTTGGAAGAAGTTCGTCGTCAGATCGGCGTTCCGGTCGTCACCGACGTTCATACGGCCGATGAGGTTCAGGAAGTCGCCTCTGTCGTTGATCTTCTTCAGACGCCGGCTTTCCTTTGCCGTCAGACAGACTTCATTGCCGCCTGTGCCAAGAGCGGTAAGCCCGTCAATATCAAGAAGGGCCAGTTCTTGGCTCCTCAGGATATGAAGCAGGTCGTGCTCAAAGCTCGTCACGCAGCTGCCGCGGCCGGTCTTTCCGAAGACCGTTTTATGGTTTGCGAGCGCGGTGCCTGTTTCGGATACAACAACCTTGTATCCGATATGCGCAGTCTTGTGATCATGCGCGACTGCGACGCTCCGGTGATTTTCGATGCGACGCATTCCGTTCAGCTCCCCGGCGGTCAGGGCACAAGCTCCGGCGGCCGCAGAGAATTTGTTCCTCCTCTGGCCCGCGCGGCTGTTGCGGTCGGTGTTTCCGGTCTCTTTATGGAAACGCACCCGAATCCCTGCTGCGCCAAGAGCGACGGACCGAACATGGTGCCGCTCGATAAGATGGAAGCGCTGCTGACTAATTTGCAGGGCATTGACCGACTTGTAAAGTCCGGTGAATTTTTAGAAAACCAGTTGCATTAACTTTTTAAGAGATAAACATGAGCGAAATTGTTGAAGTCTTTGGTCGTGAAGTATTGGATTCCCGCGGCAATCCGACCGTTGAAGCCGAGGTCATTCTTGCTTCCGGCGTGATCGGACGCGCAGCAGTCCCGAGCGGTGCTTCCACAGGCAGCCGCGAAGCCATTGAGCTTCGTGACGGCGATGCTTCCCGCTATAACGGCAAAGGTGTTCTTCAGGCCGTTGCCAACGTCAACGACGAAATCCGCGATGAAGTTGTCGGTTACGACGCCAGCCAGCAGACGGAAATTGACCGCGCCATGATCGAGCTCGACGGCACCCCGAATAAGTCCCGCCTCGGCGCCAACGCCATTTTGGCTGTTTCCTTGGCGGTAGCACGCGCAGCTGCTGAAGAATGCGCTCTTCCGCTGTATCGTTATTTCGGCGGCATCAACGGCTTTACGCTGCCCGTTCCGATGATGAACGTTGTGAACGGCGGCGCTCATGCCAACAACAACCTCGACATCCAGGAATTCATGATTATCCCGGCCGGTCTGCCGACTTTCAGCGAAGCGCTTCGCTGCGGCGCCGAGATCTTTCATGCTCTGAAAAAGATTATGAATGCTCACGGCATGTCTACTGCTGTCTGTGACGAAGGAGGTTTCGCTCCGAATATTGACAGCCATGAAGCTGCTATCGAATTCATTATCGACGCCATCAAGGCGGCCGGCTACACACCGGGAGAGCAGGTTTTTATCGGTCTGGACTGCGCTGCCAGCGAATTCTATGAAGACGGCGTTTACAACCAGAAGGGTCAGGGCCTGAAACTTACCGCTGACGAATGGATCGCCAAGATGACCGAATGGGTTGACCGTTATCCGATCATCTCCATCGAAGACGGTATGGCCGAAGGTGACTGGGAAGGCTGGGCCAAACTTACCGAAGCCTTGGGTGACCGCGTGCAGCTTGTCGGCGACGACCTCTACGTGACCAACACATCCATCCTTAAGGAAGGCATTGAAAAGGGCATCGCTAACTCCATCCTGATCAAGATCAACCAGATCGGCACGCTGACAGAAACTTTCGAAGCTATTGAAATGGCCAAGAAAGCTCGCTATACAGCCGTGATTTCTCACCGCTCCGGCGAAACCGAAGATTCGACTATTGCCGATATCGCCGTCGGTACGAACGCCGGTCAGATCAAGACCGGTTCTTTGAGCCGCAGCGATCGTATGGCTAAATACAACCAGCTTCTTCGTATTGAAGAAGAACTCGGCGACATCGCGGTTTACCCGGGCCTGGATGCTTTCTACAACATCCGCAAGTAATTTATGGCGCGTCTGACGAAAAAGGTAAAGCTCGGAGTACCTCGATTTCTAGTCCTGGTACTCGTCGCTGCCGTTTGCGGCATTCAATATCCTTTGTGGGTCGGAAAGGGCAGCAATGCCACGCTTCTGGATTTACAAGATCAGCTGAAGACTCAGAAAGAGAAGAATGCCGCGCTGGAGCTCGAAATCTCCAGACTTGAAGGGGAGGCAGACAGCCTTCGCCAAGGAAGTGAAGCCTTAGAGAGCAGGGCCCGTGAAAAACTGAACATGATTCGCGAGAACGAATACCTAATTCGAATTGCGCCGTAATTGATTACTCAAGAATCAAGAAAATGCCGGAACTAAAAACTCCGGCTTTTTTGTGTCCGTGTCAGGCAGAAAAGACGCTTCACTTACGCGATTGAGAGTAGTCTCGATTTCAAAATTAGGAATTGAGACTTACAACAATGACGAAGTCGGATCTTTTTGTTAGGAGTGAACATGAGTAAGCCGATGACGGTGGCACGCTATGCAAAGGAGCATCGGGGTTGGTTTTACGGATGTCTGCTCCTGTTTGCACTCGTCGCTTTCTTCTGTCTGAAAGCGATTTACGATATGACGGTGTATGGCGCAAAGGCACCGCTATACGCCTTCACCGCCGGTATGGTCGGTTTCGGAGCGACGGCTCTGGGATCGCTGCCGGGCTTTTATTTTCATAAACTTTCCGATAAAGCGGAAGACTGGATGCTCGGGAGTTCGGCCGGCATGATGCTTGCTGCGGCCATCTTCTCCCTTTTACTTCCCAGTATAGATGCCAGTGAAAAGCTTTTTACTTCTGAGTTGGCAGCAACTCTTTGGGTTCTCTTCGGTGTTTTTCTGGGAGTTGTTTTTCTCCTCATCATTAATGCGTTGACTCCGCATGAGCATGCGGATCAGACCTATGAAGGTCCCGAGATCGAAGTTAAGAGCGGCATCTGGCTTTTTGTTCTTGCCATCATCATTCATAACATTCCCGAAGGCTTAGCGATGGGTATTTCCTTTTCCGCAAAAGATATGCAGATCGGTGTGCCTCTGACGATCGCTATTGCGCTGCAAGATTTTCCGGAAGGGCTGGCCGTGGTGCTTGCACTTTGCACGACCAATATTTCTCGAGGGAAAGCCGTCGCGATCGGAGTATTTTCCGGTTTGATGGAGCCGGTCGGCGCTTTATTCGGCGTGAGTTTAGCGGGCGGCCTGGGATATGTCTATCCGCTGGGTTTGGCCTTGTCGGCAGGAGCCATGATGTTTGTGGTTTTCCATGAAGTGATTCCGGAAACGCATCGGCGAGGCCACCACAGCACCGCAACAATCGGATTGATGTGCGGTTTCGGGCTGATGATGATTCTGGAGAAAATTTTCAGTTAGAAAAATCTTTTCCACGACTCCTGTCGGTTTGTAGTTCACTCTAAAATATCGCAATAGTCTTCAGCGACATGGAAAAAAGAATGACAAGACCGATTAGAGCCCTCATTGACACATACGCACTTGAAAAGAATTTGTCCTTGCTTCGTGCAAAAAGCGGTAATCGATTTTTGTGGGGCGTTGTTAAAGCCAACGCTTACGGACACGGTTTGATCGGTCTGCTTCCAATCTTTGATAACTGGGTCGACGGACTGGCGCTTCTTGATCCGAAAGAGGGTGTGGATATCCGCAAGGCCGGCTGGGCGAAAGCGGTATTGTTAATTGAAGGCGTCTTTGCAGCCTCCGATATCGACATCGCGGATGAATACGGATTTGAAACCGTCATTCACAACGAAAGACAGATTGAATGGCTGGAAAAAGCCGAACTCAAGAACACGCTTCGTGTTCACTTGAAGTGCAATACCGGTATGAACCGTTTGGGTTTCAGACCGGATGCCATCCCGCAGGTTTTATTCCGCTTGAACCATATTCCTAAAGTTGAAGTCGTCGACCTTTTGGCGCACTTTGCCAACGCTGAAGTGACCTATGGACAGGACAAACCGGTTACCGTCCAAAATCAGCTTTCTGCGCTGACTCAGCTTCGCGGTCTGTTGCCGATGTGTTTATCCAACACAGGCGGCATTTTGTGGCATGAAGCCGGAGATGAAGCGGTGCGCGCAGGTATTGCGATGTACGGTGTAAGCCCCGACGGCAATATTTCTTCTGCTTCTTTAGGCATCGATCCCGTGATGACGCTGGAGAGCGAAATCATTGCCTTCCAGGATCTGCAGCCGGGCGAGGCCTGCGGTTACGGCTCCAAGTTTATTGCGCATCGGCCGACAAGACTGGCTGTCGTTGCCTGCGGATATGCAGACGGTTATCCCCGTAAAGACAACCCGCACCGAGAGGTCGTGGTAGAGGGCAAGAAAGTTCCTGTTATCGGCAACGTTTCTATGGACATGCTGACGATTGACGTCACCGACCAGCCGAATGCCCGGCTAGGCTCTAAAGTGGAAATTTGGGGTAAGAACCTGCCGGTCAATGAAGTCGCAAAGGGATTCGGCACGATCGGATACGAGCTTCTTTGCGACGTGAACCAGCGTGTTCCCCGCGTCTTGATTAAATAACAAAGCGAGTTATCAGCGAGAGCAGCAGCATGACTAAAACAAAGTAGAGCATGCTGCGAACGAGCGTCGGACCGATTTTGACGGCATAGATTGCGCCTAAGCGGTTGCCCAAGATGCTGGCAACCGCGCAGGGGAGAGCCAACGAGTAATAAAGCGTTCCTGCGGAAGCAAACGTTGTGACCGCACCTAAATTGGCGGCGATATTAAATGATTTTGCCGTACCGGAAGCTTTAACCAAACCGGCCTTGAGTAAGAGGTGAATGCCGATCAAAAAGAAACTTCCGGCGCCCGGACCGAAAAAGCCTTCATAGAAACCGACGGACAAACCGATTACCGAGACTCTCCACCACAACCCTTTCTTCGGAAGGTCTTCTTCCGTCAGTTTGAGAGTTCCGCAAAAAAGCGAAAGGAGAATCGCAACTGGCAGAAGAAAAATCAGGATGATTGTCATCTTCTCATTGGAAATGAGAAGTGTCGTCGCAGAGGCGATTACTGCGCCGAAGTAGGAAGTAATCACGCCCAACAGGACGACTTCTTTGATGACGGCGCCTCTTTTCCAGAAGGTAATCAACGCTGTAATTGAACCGAGGCTGGAAGCGAGCTTTCCGGTTCCGAGCGTGTAGTGAGCGGGAACGCCTAAGAGCAAAAGGACCGGCATTGTGATGAGACCGCCTCCGCCCGCAATAGCATCGATAAAGCCTGCAATAAAGAAAACAACGAAGCAGACGAGTATGACGGTAAGAGTGATGTCCATGATTCGGATCGAGGCAGTGTTTTAATAATGAAGAAATTATGCTCGTCCGAAATTGTCAAAAGCCAAAATGTTCTTAAGTAAAAATCCTCAGAGAGTCCCTGAGTTTCTCGGGGGATAATTTCTAAAGATTATTTCTCTGAACTTCCCATGCGTTTCCGGACTCTATTATTTTTTATCTCGGCTGCGGCCGTAACCATTCCCTGTTTGGTCATGGGATGGTTTCAATATACTGCGGTCGAAAGAGAGTTCGCCGAAGATGATAGGACGCGGGCTGAGATCTCATTATTGGTTTCTGAGCGTCTTGAGGCGAAAGTCGACAATGCTGTTTCCTTGGTAACCGCCGCTGCAGAAATCTTGAAATCCGAAGAAGGAGTGCCCACTGAAAAACTGAATCAGATATTAGAAGAGCTGCGCAAGGCTTCCCCGGATATTCTGAATATGCATTTCGACAATCCGTCGGCGGTAAGCATGGCGTTCTCTCCTCAGAAAAATAAACACGGGGAATCGAATATCGGCGTCTCTCATAAAGAGCGATCTCACTGGCAGAACCCTCATGTCTTGGATGGACTGTCGGTTTCCAGCCTTGTTCAAGCGGTCGGCGCATCTGACAGAAAGATTGTGAATATTACTAAGCCTGTTTATTCGAACGGGCGCTTCGTCGGTTTGGCTGTTGCCGCGCTCGATCTTGAGCAGATTGCCGCACAGGTTCTAAAGGGTTTTGCGACAGATGCTTATCAAATCGGTATTTTCGGCAGGAACGGAGAAGTCATCTTTTCTTCCGGAAAGTCGGTTCCGCTTCACAATCTCACGATTGAAGAAAGAACCCATCGCAGCTTTACTTTCTCGAATGCGGAGTACTACGGTTATGTCCGACCTCTGGCTGTCACGGATTGGTCTGTAGGTGTGTTTTCTCGAACCGTTGATAGAAAGGCCGTTCTGGTCCAGCTTTTTATACGCAACGTATTCGTTTGGCTCGTCACGTTCCTGACGGCGATTGTGATCGGCTTTTTGGCTTCTATCTCTGTCGTTCGAGCCGTTGAAAAACTGACGCGCCAAATGACAGCCGCAAGAATTCTTCCGGACAAAAGCGAAAGAATTAAGTCGCCGAGAGAGCTTGTTCAGCTGCAGCGCACATACGGCCGAATGCAGGAAAGACTGATTACGGCGCAAAACCGCCTGAAGGAACTGAATTTTTCTCTTGAAGAGAAGGTCAAAAAGCAAGTTCAAACAATCCAGCGTCATGAGGCGCTTCTAACTTCCTTGTTTTCAGATATGAAGGAGGGCATTGTTCTCTTTAATGAGAAACTTGAAATGCGTTTCTGTAATCCCTCGGCCGTTCGGCTTCTCAATCTTTCTGAGGAAGAAGCGAAAAAACGCTTTTTGGCTTTGGTCAAAGAAATGCATCAGAGCAGGGATAAACATCTCTTTATTCAGTCACAGGGTTTTGATCTTGAGCTTCGAATGTTTGAGAGCGGAGCCAAAGACGTTTTCTGTGTGTTTGTGCGGGATGCGACATCCGAATTGCAGATCGATCGACTGAAAGATGAATTAATCGGAATCGCCGCCCATGAACTTAAAACGCCGCTTGCCGGAGTGCGCATGGCGGCAGAATGCCTGAGCAAAACGGTTCAGGATCCGGAAAGCAAAGAGACGGCGGCCGAGCTGCTGGAAAGCGCCGACGAAATGAAAAGCATGATCTCCCGCTGGCTGGATGTTGCCAAACTCCAGACAGGCTCTTATGAAATTCACCCGGAATTCTGTTTGATTAAGCCCATGATACGAAAGGCGCTCAAACATTTTTCCGGCTTTAAAGATTTTGAGTGTTCTTTGGAAATTTCACCTGATGCTGCTGCGGCGAACGTCGATAAACAGGCCTTTATGCAGATCGTTCAGAATCTTCTTTCCAATGCTTATAAATATCGAAAAGAGGGCGGTGTCTGCCGAGTGAAAATTCAAACCAGGAAGTCAGGAGATTTTTTGGAGCTCAAGGTAGAAGATGAAGGAATAGGGCTCCCTGAATCTGCTATTGATAAGATCTTCGATCGGTTCTATCAGGTCCGAATGGACCCGGCCAGAAAAATCGGCGGAACAGGTTTGGGTTTATACATTACAAAAGAATTGGTGCTGCTGCATAAAGGAAAGATTACGGTTGCCAGTACCTTGGGCGAGGGAACTGTCTTTACGCTCGAACTGCCGGCGCTTCCGACAGAGACCGAAAAAGGGAAAGACGAATGACGGAAAGAACGACGATTTTGATAGTTGATGATGAAAGCAAGATCCGCAGACTGCTTTCCCGCTCTCTGGAAACAGAAGGATTTGATGTTGCTGTTGCCGATTCGGCAATGAGCGCTTCTGAGTTCTTAAAGAACGGTCATTGTGATCTTATTATCCTCGATTACATGATGCCCGAGATCGACGGAATGGCTTTCTTAGCAGAATTAAGAAAGAAATCGTCAATCCCCGTGATCATGCTTTCGGCCCGGGAGGAGATTGCCAAGAAAACCCAGGCGTTGGAACTCGGAGCCGACGACTATGTGGTCAAGCCTTTCTCGATCGAAGAGATGACGGCGAGGATTCGAGCCATCCTGAGACGCTCCGGCGGGATTAAATCCGGGCCTGCAGCGCCGACCTTGGCAGTGAACGGACCGCTTGTTATGGATCCGGATAAACGTACCTGTCGATATAAGAATCAGGAAATTAAGCTCGCCGACACCGAGTTTCGTCTTCTGTTTATCTTGGTTAAACGCCCCGGAACCATATTTACCCATGAAGATTTGCTGCGCCGAGTGTGGGGCGCGGAATTTATCGGAGAACTCAACTATTTGCGTGTGTCTCTCTCCAGAATAAGAAAGAAACTAACGGCTGCAGGCTTCCCAGGCTCGGCCATTTCC
>ERZ773259.2624-NODE-2624-length-10944-cov-4.052622_pt1 | contig 10944 bp, 9 predicted proteins | sample MGYA00511961_ERZ773259 | MGnify/ENA primary metagenome ERZ773259 (study PRJEB29015, sample SAMEA2737775) | human gut metagenome | biome: human gut; feature: human-associated habitat; material: faeces | place: China | collected 2012 ...
AATGTGATTATCCGGGCTATACAAGGCACTCATACTCCAACAGAAGCGGACATTATTACCTTGAACGATATTCAACCCGACGATTTCCTCTTTCTTTGTACGGACGGGGTTCTTGAAAGACTGAAGAATGAAAAGATCGCAGAGATATTTAATGGTCGTTTATCTGTTCCGGAAATAAAGGACGCCCTCATGGAAGCCTGTGACGGCAAGACCCGGGATAACTTTTCTTTTTATATCATACCTATTCAAAAAGTGGAAGATAGCATGGGTTTTAAGCAAAATATTCTCTCTTTTCTTTATTCTTTTATATAAATAACGTACTTTTGGCAGATTAAATGGAATTATTCAAGGTTATGAATCTGCCAGACGGACATCTTCTTCAAAACGGAAAATACAGACTTACTCATGTGGTTGGTCAAGGTGGTTTTGGCATAACCTACAGAGGAGTTTGGTACACAGAAGTTAAAGGATCTTTAGGTACCGTAAAGACGGAGGTCCCTATCTGTGTCAAGGAATATTTCTTCAAGGATTATTGTTATAGAGAACCCGGTTCTCAAGCCGTAAAAGTACATTCGGAGACGGGAAAGGTCTTATTTAACAAGTTCAAGGAAAAACTGATCAAAGAGGCAAAGATCCTATCGGAAGTTCACCTATATAGTAAACGTGTTGGAGGTTTTCGAGGAAAACAATACGGCTTATATTGCCATGGAGTATATTTCCGGCTTCTCGCTAAAATATATGCTTGAGAAAAACGGGATATTGCCCGAAGCTACGGTCCTTAAATATGTACGGCAAATTGGCGAGGCGTTACAATTCGTTCATGATAAGAGTATCTTGCATCTGGATATCAAGCCTAGCAATATCTTGATCGATAAGAACGGGAACGCCCGCTTGATCGATTTCGGAGTCAGCAAACGTTACGATATCGAGCAGGAAGAGACCAGCACTACGATGTTAACCCTTTCTAAAGGATTCGCATCCATAGAGCAATACGATAACGAAGGAACACAAGTGTTCTCGCCCCGTCCGGATATTTATTCCTTGGGAGCCACGATGTATAATCTGTTAACGGGAACAATCCCTACAGAATCTATACTACGTGCCGCACGTCCTTTGCGAAACCCCTCTGAAATCAATGCGGCGATCAGCCCGAAAACAGAGGCTGTTATCATAAAAGCGATGCAAATCATTCCTGCGGATCGCTTTGAGACGGTGGGCGAGATGTTGGCGTCTTTGGATTTTTCTCAAGCGGAAAAGGAAGTTCAGGTTGTCCCAAGTCCATCTCTCGAGATTGTGAATGAGGAAACAACGGTGGTTTATTCATCACCTGTAGATTCTAAATTAGTAGGATCGGATGATGAAGAGACTGTTGTCAATGTGGCTAATCCACCTACCGTGGAGCCAATAACAGAAAAGAATAATTCCAGAAAGAAAATAATTCCTATCGGAATCGCTATATTTGTCGTTGTAGGATCCGCTACAGCTCTTTTAGTGCATAGCAATAGGCCCACAAAAGAGGTTGTCGAGAGTATTGATTTACCTTCAGCTGTGGAGCCGGATAGCAATGTCTCAAAAGAAGTAGAAATGCCAGATCACCCAGTTTTACATACGGAACCTCCTATCTCTGAGATAAAGGAAGCGGAGAAACAAGAGCCTCAAGTGGAAGAGAAACGACCTATGGAAACAGAGCATACGATAGAAGAGAATGTTCTCCCGGATCAGCCATCGGAAAATGAGATGAATGAGAAATATAACTCGTTAATCGCCTCCGGTAAGGAAAAAATGGCCAAAGCTGATTATTCGGGAGCTAAGAAAGATTTGTCGGAAGCAAAGGATACGAAACTTACGGAAGAGGTAGTCCGGTTGATCATCGCTTGCGATGAGAAAACCGAGGAGAAACGTATAGCGGACAAAAAGGCCCTGTATGAGGAGAAAATGGCTTTCGGACGATATAAGATCGTACGTAAGAAGTCAAATAACAGATACGGGGCGATCGATTCGAAAGCCGAGGAACGTATTCCTTGCAAATACCTAAGTGTCGGTATCGCGGATAACGGCCGGGCATTCGAACGGGAAGACAATTTGTTTGATATTTATAATTCTGACGGATCATTGATTAGCGAAGGCCTTACTTATTATTGATTGTAATATTATGAACAACTAAACATGTATTTACCTATTATATGAAAAGACTTTGGATATTGATGATATGTGCGGTATTTCCCCTCGGACTGCTGGCGCAACAGCGTACGGAATACAACCGTAAGGGAGATGAAGCGATGAAACGTCTTGATTATAGTGACGCTAAAATGTGGTACGAGGAAGGCGTATCGCAATGCGACGCATACAGTATTGATCAGCTGACTACGATTTGGCTTTCCAACGAGCGAATGCGGCCTTCCATGCGTAGCTTGATGAATAAATGTTTAAACTGCCTGACGGTCAAAGCTACGGAAGATGATCCGGATGCCATCTCTAAATTAATCATTTATTATTCGGAAGGTATCGGAACCCCTAAAAGTGAGGAGCTAGCAACCTATTGGAAAGAATACCAAGAGATGTTGTTAAAGCCGGCGGAACCCGAGGCACAACCGATAGATTCTGCGGCGGTATCCCCTAAGAAACGAATGGAGTTTTTTGCGGGATACTCGTATTCGATCGAATCTCCTTATGGAATCACGGTAGGAGGTATGGGGCAACGCTTCGGTTGGTATGTCCGTTTCAAGACGAATATGTCTTTTATGAATTATACGGACGAATGTAATAACCAAGGGCAGATTATTAAGTTCTCTAATTCGGAAGGGGAATCTTATGAGCTTAATACAGGCAAATCCTCGAAGACAAATAGTATAGCCGGAACGGCCGGTTTAATCGTAAAATGCTTTCCGTGGTTATATGCCTCCGTTGGTTTGGGATATGGTGAAAGAGCTTTACTACATTCGTTCACGACCCATTCCTATGAAAACTACGATAGTACACGAGAGGTATGGTGCCGGAATATTGATTCCTCATACAAAGGGGTCGCTGCCGAGGTTGACTTGATGATGAAAATAACGAACTCTGTATTTATTAGCGTTGGATGCAATACGGTTAATTTTAAGTACTTGGATCTAAACGCTGGCTTAGGTGTATTCTTTTAATATTGATTATTTATGAAACATATATACTCACTCTTCTCTATTCTATTTGCGGCTTTATTAATGGCCGGATGCGTGAATGATCCGGATATAGATGGTGGCATTCGAAACGCTAAAAAACCGTCTGTTAAGACAGACGAGATATTGAAGTCCACGGCTAGTTCCGTGACAGTATCGGGGGAGGTCTTACAAGAAAACGGCGCTCCCGTGACAGAGGCCGGTTTTTGTTGGAGCACGGAATCTACCTTTACTGTGATAGAGAAAAATAAAAAAGCCGTATCCAAGCGTAAGGTAAAATATGAGGCTACGATCGAGGGCTTAACCAATGATCTGGATTACTATATCCGGGCCTATGCGATCAATGCGGTAGATACCGCTTATGGAGAGATTTTACCTTTTAAGACGAAAGATGGATTAGGAAGCGTTAAGACCTTATTGCCAGTCAACGTGATGTCTACTTCCGTTCAATGTGGAGGTATGATAACCAAACAAGGGGAAGCCGAAATCGAGGAAAGGGGTATTTACTTAATGCTGAATCCGGAGCCTTCAGCATCCGACTCTACGATTCGTATAGACATGGAAGCCGATTCGTTCTATTGTACGATCTCCGATTTAAAACCGGAAACTACCTATTACGTTAGAGCTTACGCAAAAAGTAAATATGGTGAGTATAACGGGGCGAAAGTCGAGACCTTTAAGACCACGAATGGTCGTCCTGTATTAGATGATAACAAATTCAAGAAAATAGCGACAGAGTTTACCTATGCGGAGTTCTCCATGGAAATAATAAGCGAGGGAGATTCTCCGATCACGGCATGTGGTTTCTGCTTTAGTGCTGATAAATCGCCGACAATAGAAAATGGGGATACGATTATTTGCGGAGCGGGTATCGGAGAATTTGCCGGGAAAATCTATGATATGCAACAGCAGAAAGGGTATTACGTACGTGCTTATGCGACAAACGCTTTAGGTACTACCTATAGCGCAGGCGAAGGTATCCATACGATTCTGGAAAGTGAGTTGCCTACAGTCAATACGAAGGAGGTGTCTACTATTAAAAACGGTACCGCATGGGTAGGAGGAGAGGTCTTAGCCGAAGGTGCCTCACCGGTTACAGAGGCTGGTGTATGTTGGGGAACTAGTCCTAGTCCGGCCTTTGGTAATTGTGAAGGAGCGGTAGCTCTTTCTTCCGGTACACAAGCGTTTACGGGTACGATAAAGGAATTGAGAGGAGACACGAGCTATTATTTAAGGGCTTACGCTAAAAATAAGAATGGTATCGCTTACGGAGAGGAAGTTCGCTTCCAAACTCCGGATATATTTGGAGCAGGGGCAAGGTTTGAGGGAGCTTTCCGGATACCGGGATCTACCTCTTTCTGTACCTTGGCTAATAGCACGGGATTCTTGTTAGGCGGTGACACGGGTAGGGAATACACCGATGAGTTTTGGGGATATATGACCTCTAAGAAAGAATGGTTGCCCTTAAGGTCTCAGCCTGAGAAATTATCGGGCCAAGTATGTTTCAGCATCGGATTTGGCCTATGGACTTTTGGTGGTTTGGATAACACGGGAAAGATATGTGACAGTTTATATGTATACTCCACATCCGATAATTCTTGGAGCGCCGTACAAACAGACCAGCAACGGCCTAAAGGTATGTATCGGGCGGCATGTTGCAGAATGGAAGATCAAGCGTTCCTCATAGGTGGACGTAGAGGTAACGAACTAATCGATGAAGTCTGGACTTATGAACCGAGCGCTTTCGTTTGGAGCAAGAAATCTAATTTCCCGATTAAACAATACGGCGGAATATCCGTTGTAATTGGTGACCGTATATATGCCGGACTGGGGATTATTAATAAAGCGGATCCTTCTTTGGAATATACGACACAGTTTTGGTCTACAGACAAGAACGCTGTAGCTTGGGAAAAGGAGGCTTCGTTCCCCGGAAGGATGCTTTTATGTGCTATCGCTTATGGTAATTATGTATATGGCGTAGACGGGGACGGTTATATTTGGCGCTATGATCCGGACTCTCAGAACTGGAGCCAGAAATCCCAGTTACCAGCGGCTAACAGGTCTGTACATTGCATGTATGTCTTGGATAATTATATCTATATCGGTTTGGGCAATGCCTCTAACTCATTAATCAGTTACGATCCTACTTGGGATAATTAAAGATGAATAGAACAGCGATTTTAGAACAGATACAGAAGAACGTAGAACGGCTGTCGGCTCCTGATCTACCGGAATACAAATATATCCCGTTGCATCAGAAGCCATCGCCTTCAGTCGCTACGTTGCATGAGATCATGCGCCTATTACGTACGGTTATCTTCCCCGGATTCTTTGGTACGGAACAAGAGGCTCAATTAGGCTCTATCCAATATTATACGGGAGTCTATTTGGAAAAGATCTATGATCTCTTACAAGAGCAAATATATAATGGACTTTGTTTTGAGGTAGAGCGTTGTTGTGATTCCAAGGACCGGGCTTCCGAGATCTCGATCGCTTTTATTAACCGGATTCCTCATATCAAATATTTACTGTCCACCGATGTAAAGGCCATCTTGGATGGTGATCCGGCAGCCAAGAGCGTGAGTGAGATTATATTCTGTTATCCGGCGGTCTATGCGCTTTTACATCAACGGGTCGCTCATGAATTATTCGAGCTAGGCGTACCGGTACTCCCGCGTATCATTACGGAAATGGCACACTCGCAAACCGGGATCGACATTCATCCCGGGGCGCAGATCGGAGAATATTTCAGTATCGATCATGGAACGGGTATTGTCGTGGGACAAACCGCCATTATCGGAAACCATGTCCGCCTTTATCAAGGTGTGACGTTAGGAGCCAAGAGTTTTACGCTGGACGAGGAAGGACTTCCGATAGATTTGCCCCGTCACCCGATCATCGAGGATTATGTGACCATTTATTCCAACGCATCCATATTAGGACGGATCACTATTGGCCGAGGATCTATTATCGGGGGTAACATCTGGCTCACCCATAGTGTACCTCCCAATTCCAAGATATCTCAATCACGTGTCGAAGAAAAATTCACGGAAATATGATATTATTTGAAAGAGATTCCGTATGTTTGTGCAAATGACATTACGGTGTTTTCCTTAAATAATAGAATATGACCATGAACAAAGTAAAGACATTAGATGATCTCAAGAAAATGCGTGAATCTCTTCGTGCGTCTTTGGATCTGCGTGAAAAAAGCAATACCCCTGATCAGCTCGTACAAATTAAGGTTTCTATGGCCACTTGCGGTATAGCTGCCGGAGCCAAGGAGATAATGAGTTATTTTATCGAGGTTTTAGACCGGCAGAGAATCGATGCGTTGGTAACTCAAACCGGATGCATGGGCTATTGTTATGCGGAACCGACTATCGAAATCAAGCTTCCGGGTCAGGAACCGTTGGTATTCGGTTATGTCGATAAGGCAAAAGTAGAAGAGATCATAGATAAGTATATCCGTAAGGGTATCTTGGTAGACGGCATCATTCCTGTAACTTACACCACCGTAAAACCCGAATAAGAAATTTAATATCTTACATAAATGGCACAATACACGAATTATATATTGGTGTGCGGTGGCACAGGTTGCCGTGCATCACAAAGCGAGCAGATCATCGAGAATCTGAGAGCCGCCGTCGAGCAATACGGATTAGAGGATACACAAGTGATCCGTACCGGATGCTTCGGTTTCTGCGAGAAGGGTCCGGTAGTTAAGATGATCCCCGATAACACTTTTTACGTACAAGTTCAACCATCGGATGCGGACGAGATCGTACGGGAGCATTTGGTAAAAGGCCGTAAAGTGGAACGGTTACTTTATATGAATCCGGAAACCCGTGAGCTGGTTCCGGACTCCAAGCATATCGGATTCTATAAGAAACAGCTACGAATCGCCCTTCGAAATTGTGGCTTTATCAACCCGGAGAATATCGATGAGTATATCGCTCGTGACGGCTATGTAGCGTTAGGAAAAGCCCTTGTGGAAATGACTCCCGAGGAAGTAATCAAGGAAATCATGGATAGTGGTTTACGGGGTCGTGGGGGCGGTGGTTTCCCGACAGGCTTGAAATGGCAGATTACCCGTAAGGTACAAGCGCCTCAAAAATACGTGGTTTGTAATGCGGACGAGGGCGACCCGGGCGCTTTTATGGATCGCTCCATATTGGAGGGCGACCCGCATTCGATTGTGGAGGCTATGGCGATTAATGGATATTGTACGGGAGCTAACAAAGGTTTGGTATATATCCGTGCCGAATATCCGCTAGCCGTGGAACGTTTGAAAATAGCCATACGGCAAGCGAAAGAATATGGATTGCTGGGCGAGAATATATTTGGGACTGATTTCTCATTCGATATCGAGATCCGGTACGGTGCCGGAGCTTTTGTTTGTGGAGAGGAGACCGCTTTGATCCACAGTATGGAAGGTTTGCGAGGCGAGGCTACCGTAAAGCCGCCGTTCCCTAGTGAACACGGGTATAAAGGTTGTCCGACCAATGTAAATAACGTAGAGACTTATGCGAATATCCCGGTGATCTTGTTAAGAGGCGCTAAATGGTTCAGTAGTATCGGAACGGAGAAAAGCAAAGGAACAAAGGTGTTCGCCTTGGCGGGAAAGGTAAACAATGTGGGGCTGATCGAGGTTCCTATGGGTACGACTTTGCGTGAGGTTATCTTTGGAATTGGGGGAGGTATCAAGGATGGAAAGAAGTTTAAGGCTGTGCAAACCGGTGGCCCGTCAGGAGGTTGCTTGACAGAAAAGCATCTAGATCTTCCTATCGATTATGATAATTTGCTTGCCGCTGGTTCCATGATGGGTTCCGGAGGTATGATCGTCATGGACGAGGATGATTGTATGGTAGCCATGGCTAAGTTCTATCTGGACTTTACGGTCGAGGAATCTTGCGGTAAATGCGCACCGTGCCGTATCGGTAATAAACGCTTACATGAAATATTGCAGAAAATTACGAGTGGAAACGGAACCGAAGAGGATTTGACCCGTCTAAGGAATCTGGCGATGGTGATTAAGGATACCGCTTTATGCGGCTTGGGACAGACTTCTCCGAATCCGGTTTTATCTACGATGGATAATTTCTACGATGAATATCTGGCGCATGTCCGGGAGCATCGTTGTCCGTCTCATCAATGCCGGGAACTTACTCAATATTTCATCAATCCGGAGAAATGTAAAGGATGTACGCTCTGTGCCCGTGTTTGTCCGGTGCATGCAATTACAGGTGGACGGAAAATTCCTCATATTATCGATCCGCAAGCTTGTATCCGTTGCGGTACCTGTATGGAGAAGTGTAAGTTCGGAGCGATTTATGTCCACTAAATTCATTTACAATCATGGAAACAATTAAATTAATCATAGATAATAAAGAGGTGGAAGTGCCGAGAGGAACCACCATTTTAGATGCGGCAAAAAGTGTAGGTATTCATATCCCGACACTCTGTTATATGAAACTGGAGGACTTGCACTACGAGAATAATCCGGGAGCTTGCCGTATTTGTGTCGTAGAGATCGAGGGACGTAGAAATTTAGCCCCATCCTGTAAAATGGAATGTACGGAAGGTATGGTCGTACGGACACATACCCCTCGGGTAATGAATGCCCGCAGGACGGTGATGGAGCTGATCCTCTCGAATCATCCGGCGGAATGCCTGACATGTAGTAGCAACGGACATTGCGAGTTACAAAAGATCGCGCACGACCTAGGAATCCGCGAGATCCGGTATAAGGGAGAAATGTCTACATTTACGATAGATCGTTCCCCTTCTATTGTCCGGAACATGAACAAATGCATCATGTGCCGCCGTTGTGAGACCATGTGCAATACGATACAGACGGTTGGCGCCTTGACTGCCGTGAACCGTGGATTTAACGCGGCCGTATCGACAGCTTTCGAACGGGATATGGCCGGAAGTACCTGTTCTTATTGTGGACAATGCGTATCCGTCTGTCCTGTAAACGCGCTTAGCGGACGTAATACGCAACAGCCGGTCTTGGACGCTTTGGCCGATCCTACTAAAATTGTTATCGCCCAGACAGCGCCGGCGGTTCGCACAGCGTTGGGACGTGATTTCGGGTATGAGCCGGGTACATTGGTTACAGGCAAGATGGTTTCAGCTTTGCGTCAATTGGGTTTTGATTATGTATTTGATACGGACTTTGCCGCCGACTTGACCATTATGGAAGAGGGAACGGAATTATTACATCGCCTAGGTAGTTACTTGAATGGAGACAAAGAAGTGAAAATACCGTTAATGACGAGTTGTTGTCCGGGCTGGGTTAGCTTTGTGGAACAACATTTCCCCGAGTTACGGGATAATTTATCTACAGCCAAGAGCCCGCAGCAAATGTTCGGAGCGATCGCCAAGAGCTATTTCGCCGAGAAGTTGGGAGTGGACCGTAAGGATTTGGTAGTCGTATCTATCATGCCTTGTTTGGCGAAGAAGTATGAGGCTAGCCGCCCGGAGTTTAGCGTGGAAGGTAATCCCGATGTAGATTATTCGATATATACCCGTGAGTTAGCCCGTTTAATCCGTTATGCGAATATAGATTTCAATGAACTGCCGGATGGTGAGTTCGATCGTCCGTTGGGTGAATCTACCGGAGCGAGCGTGATCTTCGGTACTACCGGCGGTGTTATCGAGGCCGCTTGCCGTACTGCTTATGAATTATATACGAAGAAAAATCTGGATAAAGTGGACTTCGAGGAGTTACGCGGGCTGGAAGGTATTCGTAGCGCTACCATCGATTTTAATGGGACTCCGGTAAAGATCGGTATCGCTCATGGTCTGGGGAATGCCCGCAAATTGATCGAGGAGGTGAAGAACGGTACCTCTCCTTATCATGCGATCGAGGTGATGGCTTGTCCGGGAGGCTGTATCGGCGGTGGCGGACAACCGTTCCACCGAGGCCGTATGGAGGTACTTCGCCGGCGTGCTGCCGCTCTTTACCGGGAAGACGCTAACAAACCGCTTCGCAAGAGCCATGAGAATCCGTATATCCAGCAATTATACAGCGAGTATTTGGGAGAGCCTTGCGGACCGAAAGCCCACAAATTACTGCATACACATTACATAGATCGTAAGGAAGTAATCGGTATGTATATAGAAACTGAAAAAAGTAAATAAGCCATGAATGAGATACATTTGCCTAAAACAAAAGTAGCGGAGCTACATGCGATATGCGCTGAACGCAACAACGATCCCGGGGAGTTGATCAATATCTTGCACGCCGCCCAAGGCTTGTTCGGATATTTACCACCGGAAGTCCAACAGGTTATCGCCGCTGAATTGAATATCCCGGTCTCAAGGGTATATGGCGTAGTTACTTTTTACTCATTCTTTACGATGACCCCCAAGGGGAAATACCCCATCTCGGTTTGTCTGGGAACGGCCTGTTACGTGCGTGGCGCGGAAAATGTTCTGGAAGAAATGCAACGTCAATTGGAAATAAAGGTAGGAGAGACTACACCGGACGGTTTGTTCTCCTTGGATTGCTTACGCTGTGTCGGTGCTTGCGGATTGGCTCCGGTGGTCATGATCGGCGGGAAGGTCTATGGAAGGGTTACTCCCGAGAAGGTACGGGATATACTTTCCGACTACTATCTGAAAGAACAATAGGATATAAAAACACAAGCGGTCACATAAGATTTTACGTGACCGCTTGTATAAAATAATGCGAATAATCGTATTTTCAGAAACGACTGATCGAACCGCCCCCCCCGGAGCTTCCACCTCCCCAAGAGCCAACGCCGCCGCCTCCGCTAAA
>ERZ773259.2626-NODE-2626-length-10933-cov-7.038150_pt1 | contig 10933 bp, 10 predicted proteins | sample MGYA00511961_ERZ773259 | MGnify/ENA primary metagenome ERZ773259 (study PRJEB29015, sample SAMEA2737775) | human gut metagenome | biome: human gut; feature: human-associated habitat; material: faeces | place: China | collected 2012 ...
AGACAGACAGACAGACAGACAGACAGACAGACAGACAGACAGACAGACAGACAGACAGAGCTGAGCGCAATTAAGCTCATTCAACATGTGTTTGGGCATGTCGTATTACCTTTGCCTGCTGTTGCGAATGTTTTTAGAGGAGAATATATCACAAAGAAAAATGAAAAGGCTGGAACAATTCCAGTTATATTAGGCGGACAGGAACCAGCATACTATATTAACAGGTCTAATCACGATGGTGAGATTGTGGTTATTGCACGCAGTGGTGCATCTGCTGGATATGTTTCCTATTGGAATCAGCCTATATTCGTAACCGATGGGTTTGGATACGAAGAAATTGAAGGACTTTCCAAAACAAAATATCTATATTATGTACTGAAAAATATGGAATCGGCTTTGAACGGTATGAAGCGCGGCGCTGGTGTTCCCCATGTAAGTGGGGAGGCGCTATCCAATGTAATGATTACTTTGCCGTCAATCGAGGAACAAAACCGTATTGTAGAAATTCTTGACCGTTTTAATACCCTCTGCAACGACCTGTCCGCAGGACTTCCCGCAGAGATTGAAGCACGCCAAAAGCAATACGAATATTACAGGGATAAGCTTCTCACCTTCAAAGAGAAGCAATAGAAACAGAGAGGAGTGGTGGTATGCCATACTTCAACATCGTTGCTGAGACTAACGAAAATACAGTTGTCACTGAATATGAGCCTTTGAAGCATCGTTCTGATCAATATCAGAGTGAAGCTGATTTGGAAAAAGAGTTTATACGGATGTTATGTGAACAGGGATATGAGTATTTACCTATTCATACAGAGGAAGATTTGATTGCAAATCTTCGTCAAAAATTAGAAGAACTGAACGCATATAAGTTTTCTGATACAGAGTGGGAGCGCTTTTTCAATGATTGTGTTGCAAATAAAAATGAAGGAATCGTTGAAAAGACTGCAAAGATCCAGGAGAACTATGTCCAGGTATTAAAGCGTGACGATAACATGTCAAAGAATATTTCTTTGATCGATAAGAAGAATATTCATAACAATCGTTTGCAGGTTATCAATCAATATGTAATCGGAAAAGCTGATGGAGCAAAATACGATAATCGATATGATGTTACGATTCTCGTCAATGGATTACCTTTGGTTCATGTTGAATTAAAAAGACGTGGAGTAGTAATAAAAGAAGCTTTCAATCAGATTAATAGATATCAGAGAGATTCTTTCTGGGCAGGAAGCGGCTTGTTTGAGTATGTTCAAATATTTGTTATCTCAAATGGTACAAATACAAAGTATTACTCTAACAGTACTCGATTTAATGCAATTAAAGACGCAAATGCTACAAATACGAAGAAGGGAAAGACCAGTAACAGTTTTGAATTTACATCATATTGGTCGGATGCAAGCAATAAGATTATTGCGGATTTAGTAGATTTCACAAAGACGTTTTTTGCTAAGCATTCTATTCTAAACATCCTTACAAAATATTGTATTTTTACATCTGAGAATATGCTGATGGTTATGAGACCATACCAGATCACTGCGACTGAGAGAATTCTCAACCGGATTGAAATTGCGCATAATTATAAAAAATATGGAGATATTGCAGCCGGTGGGTATATTTGGCATACCACAGGATCTGGAAAGACTCTTACATCGTTTAAAACTGCAAGATTAGCATCAGATCTTCCTTATATTGATAAGGTCCTTTTCGTTGTTGACCGTAAGGACTTGGATTATCAAACAATGAAGGAATATGATCGCTTTGAAAAAGGTGCTGCCAATAGTAACTCCTCTACAAAAATCTTGGAGAAACAGTTAAGAGATTCCAAGTCAAAGATTATAATTACGACAATTCAAAAGATGTCATCCTTTATTAAAAAGTTTAAGGAGCATCCGGTGTATAACAAACAGGTTGTAATTATTTTTGACGAGTGCCATAGAAGCCAATTTGGTGACATGCATGCAGCCATTGTTAATAGCTTCAAAAAATACTATATGTTTGGGTTTACTGGAACACCAATATTCCCATCAAATACTGGATCAATCCGTAATCCAAAGTTTACAACAACGGAGCAGACCTTCGGAGATAAGTTACATACATATACAATTGTCAATGCTATTAATGACAAGAATGTACTTCCATTCAAGGTTGAATATCATAAGACGATGGAAATGGAACCAGATATCGATGATGAGCAAGTTCTTGATATAGACCGTAAAAAAGCATTCGAGGACCCTAAGAGAATACACTTAGTTGCTCAGTATATCTTGGATCATTTTGATCAGAAGACATATCGAGGAGATAAAACATATATTTTCAATTCGCTGACTAATATTGAGGAAGTTGCATCTGCAGATAGAGGAAAAGTCGAAGAAATAAAACAGAAACAGAGACTGAGCGGATTTAATTCTATTTTCGCAGTATCATCTGTTCCGATGGCCAAGGCGTATTATGATGAGTTCCGAAATATTATAAAGAACGATCCTACTAAGAATTTGAAGATTGCTGTAATTTATAGTTATGGCGCAAATGAAGAAGAAGTAGATGGAATTCTGGACGAAGAAAATCCTGAAGATACATCTGCATTGGATCAGAATTCAAGAGATTTCTTGGAGGCAGCAATCCAAGATTATAATTTGATGTTCCATACAAATTACAGTACAGATAGTGATAAGTTCCAGAATTACTATAAGGATGTCTCTTTAAGAATGAAGAATAAAGAGCTAGATATGCTTATTGTTGTAAATATGTTCTTAACAGGATTTGATGCGACTACTCTTAATACTTTATGGGTGGATAAAAACTTAAAAATGCATGGCTTGATCCAGGCATTTAGTAGAACAAATCGTATTCTAAATAGCATAAAAACATTTGGAAATATTGTTTGCTTTAGAAATTTGCAGAAACGTGTAGATGCGGCTATTTCTCAATTTGGTGATGAGAATGCTGGTGGTATAGTCTTGATGCAAAGCTTCAAAGACTACTACTATGGCTATGAATCTGTAGATGGAAAACCAATGCCAGGTTATATTGACATGATAGAGGATCTAACTAATAAGTTTCCGGTTACGGACTCACAGATAATGGGAGAGGAAAAACAAAAAGAGTTTATCTCGCTCTTTGGTGCTATTCTTAGAATGAGAAATCTTCTCGTTGCATTCGACGAATTCAAGGATAAAGAACTTATTAGTGAGCGAGATCTTCAGGATTATCTTGGCAAGTATCAGGATTTACGCGATGAATGGAAGCGTAAGCGTGAAAACGGTGAGAGTACAGATATCGTTGATGATATTGTATTTGAAGTGGAGCTTATTAAGCAGATTGAAATCAATATTGATTATATTCTGATGCTTGTTAACAAGTATCATGATACGCATTGTGAAGATAAGGAAATCTTGATAACAATTCGTAAAGCAGTTGATTCAAGTCCAGAACTCAGAAGCAAAAAAGCGCTTATCGAAAACTTTATTAATGGCGTTAACGAAATCGATGATGTTATGAATGAGTGGCATGATTATGTGGTTGAGATGCGAGAGCATGATTTGCAAGTTATTATAGAAGAAGAGCGTCTTAAACCTGTTGAAACAAGAATATTCCTAGAAAACGCATTCCAGGAAGGAGAGGTAAAAACTGTAGGTACGGATATTGATAAAATCCTCCCTCCAGTAAGCCGCTTTGGAGGTGGAAACCGAGCTGCAAAGAAAAAGACTGTTATAGATCGTTTAATGGCATACTTTGAGAAGTTTTATGGTATTGGTGGAAATGGCGGTTTCATTGATAAAACTGAAGAGGAGTAGCGTATGGCAAGAGGAAAAAATATACAGCTCTATCTGATGGATGGAGATGTTAACGGTCGAATAAAATGTACCCTTGCAAATTGGACAGGTTTGGCATTTAAAATTCCAAGAACGTCACTTGATGTATGCAAAGATAGACCTGAGCTAAAGCAGACAGGGGTATATTTCCTTTTTGGAAAAGATGAGAATGACAGAAATGTGGTCTATATCGGCCAGGCGGGTGTTCGGAAAAATGGAGAAGGAATTCTTAACAGATTATTTGAGCATAACCGTAATCCCAAGAAGGATTATTGGACAGAAGCAATTGCGCTTACAACGTCAAATGATTCCCTTGGACCAACAGAAATCAGCTATCTTGAGCATCAATTTTATCAAATAGCTCTTAAGGCAAAGCGATATGATGTGAAAAATGATAATGATCCTACGCCTGGAAATATCTCTGAAGAAAAACAAAGCGAATTGGACGAGTTTATTGATTATGCAGAGGTAATTGTTGGTACACTAGGACATAAAGTTTTTGTTCCATTGATTGCTAATAATGACAATGGAGAAAATACTTCTTCGGAAAGCGAGACGTTTTACTGTACACGTGGAGGCATAAATTCAATAGGCGTAAGAACCAGTGACGGATTTGTAGTGAAAAAGGGCAGTGTTATCTCTTCCAAAGTTACAAAAAGCTGCCCGGAATATGTACTAAAGAAAAGAGATCAATATAAAAAAATCCTTGATGATAAAAATACTTTAATTGATGATATTTTGTTCAATACCCCATCAGGGGCAGCAAGCTTTGTATGTGGAAGCAGTGCAAATGGTAATGTAGAATGGAAAAATTCCGCAGGGGTAACAATTAAGGAACTTGATGAACAACAAGAAGAATAATAATTAAGATGGCAGCACCGGTCGCTATGATCAGTACTGCCATTTTCGTCAGTCTTTTTTATAAAATTCTGTAACGTAGCCATCTGCGCGAAGCAGGATGTCCGGCATCCAGGCTGGTGTTCTTGCCATTTGTGTGCAGAGTACTTCCAGTGATACCTTTTCGGAACATTCAATGATTAGTTCATCGTGGACATGACCGCAGATGAAACAGTGAGATAAAGTTTTCATTGCATTCATCAGAAGGTCTCTGGAGATAGCTTGTACCACATTCTCGACGAACTTAGGTCCGTAGCTTTCCAAACGTTCCCATTTCTTAGTAGCACCGATGCCTTCATAAGTTACGGACTCACCGCCAAACTTGTTCTCGCCAATACGAGGCTTGACGTAAGTGAGCTTTCTGCCGGATGGAAGAGTAATGAATAACATACCACTGCGCCAGGTGAACTTGATACCATGTGAGGCAGTGCTGCAATGCATCTTGATTGCATTTTTGATAGCTGTATCAAAGTACCACCAAAGAGCTACAATATTAGGATTGGACTGCCTCCAGGCGTCTACCAGCGGTTGGAGTTCATCTTCGGTAAGCCCCATTTCTAATGCGCCCATTGCCTTCAGTGCACCGACACTGCCGCCGTAGCCAAGAGCCAGCTCCGCAATCTTACCTTTTTGACGAAGGTGGCCGTTGATACCATGTTTCTCAACTGGTACATGGAACATCTGACTGGCACTCGCACAGTAAATGTCACCACCATTTTTGAATACATCTGCACGCCATGATTCTCCGGCCAAGTGAGCAATGACACGAGCTTCGATTGCACTAAAGTCAGCCACATAGAATTTATATCCAGGCTTTGCAATGAAGGCAGTGCGGATAAGTTGGGAAAGGGTATCTGGGATATCATCATATAACATAGACAAGGAATCATAATCGCCAATGCGGACAAGTTCTCTTGCAGCGTCCAGATCATTCATATGGTTTTGAGGAAGGTTCTGCAACTGGATTAAGCGGCCAGCCCAACGACCGGTACGATTGGCACCGTAGAACTGGAACATGCCTCTAGTACGGTGATCAATGCAGGCAGCATTTTGCATTGCCTGATATTTTTTGACAGAGCTTTTTGCAAGTTGCTGACGGAGGGAGAGGACCTGTGCTAAATCTTCCGGTGCATCTTTGATCATTTCAGCAATGGCCTTCTTACCAAGTGACTCCGCCTCGACGCCTTGCTCGGATAGCCAGGACTTCATCTGGGATACACTGTTTGGATTGTCAATATTGGTAAGACTACGCATCTCATCTGCGATAGTGGCTTTGGAACGTTCGTCAAAGGTGATGGCGTTTTCTACCATCTGAAGATCCACAAGAATACCTCGATCATTGATTTCCTGGTCAAGGTGATATTCTGACCAAATGAAGTCAGGAACCGGAAATTTATGCAGCTTTTCCTTGATGCCTATTTCGACTTCAACGTCACGTTTGTTGTATAACTTAAAAACAGCCCATTTCTCTGGCGCATGCATGGGAAAGTTTCTGGTCCTGCCACCATTGGATTTGGTAGGTTTACATGGAGCACAGAAGTAGCGGATGAGATCTTTGCCTTCCTTCATTTTCTGATCTTTAAGGCCAAGCACAGCACCGACACCTTCAAGTGAAAGTGGAAGTCCCATGTAGGCACTCCAGATCATTGTGCAGCGCCAAGAAGCAGGATCAAGGTAATTGCCGACAATATCTTCAGGGATGCTGTAACTGCAGAAACGGTCAGGGTAGTTGCGCTTCATCCAGTAGGAGAGGCAGATGCGTTCGAAGGAAGCGTTGAAGGCCCATTTGATTATGTCATTGCTGACAATAGCATCCAGAATCTCATCAGGAAGAACATCGCCACAGGCTAAATCATATACAATGACATCGCTGCCATTGATGGAGACCGCAAATAATAGTATTTCAAAATTCTCAGATTCGGCATATTTGTATACGCCAGATTTTTTTATATCAACATCGCTGTAAGTTTCTAAGTCGATGGACATTTCTTTTATCTTTTCCATGTGTTTATTCCTTTATAAAAATAGGCAGCAGCACGATATGTACTGCCGCCCACATGTTAAATTTTGCTATCTGAAGAATTATTCTTCTTTTTTCTTACTAGCCCTGGGCAAAGCCAATGTACGAAGCGAATCGATACTCCGATCAGCCACTTCCAGATAGCAGCTAGTGCAAAAAGTGTTAATGCAAGTACGATAGCAGTAAAAGTGAAATTTACAGCATCGTTCATGAATTGATTAAGCAATTCCATACTCATTGATTGTCACCTGTCCTTTCATTGTCATCAGCGTTCTGCTGGGTTTTCTTTTCCTTATATGCTTTGACTTTCTTTTTGATAAAGCAAATACCTTCATAGATAATCATTCCAAGACCAGCGAGAAGGTATCCCATTGTGGCGCCAAAGCAAACCGATAACATTAATTCTTGATAAGTTGTCATTATATTTCACCTCATTTTTCTAAGATGACTGGCAGCAGTTATTCCACTGCCAGCCGGGTTTATTTGTTGCAGATTAGCTTAAGAAATCGTCATCCTCTTCGGTAGCAAAATCATCCTCAGCTCTAGACTTACCGCCAAGAGGCTCACCATCACGAATCTTCTGAAGATTGTTAAGTCCGCAGGCGATTCCACGGTTACCATTGGAATTGAAAGCGTACAGGTTAATGGAAGCACGACCGTACACGCCGCTATAAACTTCGGAGCGATCAATGATCTGCTGACGATCTGCATCTACAATGCCAAGTGCAGTAGCAGAGTTGGCGTTGATGAAGTAGCTGTCCTTATAGGCTTCATCACCAGGACGCTCCTTGTCTCCGTCACGAAGAGGAGTCTTGATAACATCAAGTGCAGGACAAACCTTAGCAGTTCCCTTAAGCTTGGATTCACCTTCCTCGTAGGATGCCTGGATTGCGACTTTAATCTTGTTTACGGTTACGGTATCTGATTTTGGAATGATAAGAGAAACGCTGTACTTTGGTGCGTCTCCATTGATTGACTTAGGGTCCCACACGTTAGCGTATGACCATCTTGTGTTTACTCCTGTGATAACTTTTGTAGGGTTTGCGATCTTAGACATAATATTTTCCTCCTGTTAATTGTCATTAAAATCATCTGCTGCAGTGTTCATTGCTGGTCTTTTATCAGACTCAGGAACAAGAGCAGGTTTGCCTGGTGGCTTATAAACAAGTCCATCTAATAACTGTTCAAACTTCTTCTTTCCAAGTAGTGAGCTCATGGCAGTAATACCGAGAAGCTTCTTTTCATATGGATCATATCCTGCAGCGGTTACCGCTTCTGCGACAGCAGCGTCGTCAGTGTATTTACGGTTGCTTCTGCCTTCTACAATTTTGAAACCATCATAGTGGGTTCCAGATTGTGCTTGTGTTAGTGCGTAATCTTTGATGTCATTTCCCCAGGAAATCAACTGGTCGATTCTTGGAAGAATTGCTGCAATCTCGAAATCATCAAGGGTAGCAGGCATCTCGAAATCGTACTTTGCAAGTTCCAGGTTGGTTTCTGCACGCTTTCTACAAGTAGCTTTTACTTTGCAGAACTGGCAGTGGTCACCAGCCTTAAATTCACCTTTGCCTTCATAAGCGAGGGCAGCGGTAGGTTTCAATACATCCTCAGCCCATTTAAGAAGATCTTCTTTGCTGATGGAGCTAGTAGATACGTTTTCTCTTCGTGGCTGGAAGATTGTCATTTCGATAGTGCTGATGTCATACAAGTCTTCGAATGCCTCTAAAGCACCAAGCGCATAGCACATCATCTGACTGTTACCTTCGGATTCCACAAGGACTCCAAGACCATGCTTGTAATCAATAATGTGGAGAACTTCGTCAGCAATAATGACGCAGTCACCGGTTCCGAATCCGTTCTCAACCCAGCGAGAGAAGTCAAGTCTCTGTTCAATGAATACCATAGGGTCACTACAGAATTTCTTGGAACGTTCGAATTGCTCCAGAACATAATCTCTGTATTCTTCCGCACAGTTTTGCATCTCACCACTGTAATAAGTAAGGTTCTCTGTTGGATCTTCTACATCACGTCCCAGCGCCTTTTCTACCAGGTAGGCACAAAGCTCATGACAATCGGTACCTTCCTGTGCATGGGGGGAGGGCTCATCTTTGATTCCTTCACAGAGCTTTGCAGAAGGTGGACAGTTGATCCACCGATGCGAAGCTGATGCGGAGAGGAATGCGTGCTTAGCCATTGGCAATTACCTCGGCCTCAGCCACTAAAGCAGGATAATCTTCCTCTTTCACATCACTCAGGCGACTAGCACCATATTTTGTTAAGAGGGCCTTTGCTTCAGCTTTCTTTCCTTTACCAGCAAGTGAAGCCATGATTCCGCGTACTTCCTGGAATGAGTATTTCTTAACTTCCGGAGCAGGAGCCGGGGCTTCTTTCTTTTCTGTTTTTGTGTCTATCTTGCGCACAGCAGGAGCTATATCTGAGAACATTTCCTTTAATGCAGTAGCTGCATCAATCATTTTCTGTCCTGCGGTGATCATCTCATCAAGGACAAGGTCTAAATTCGACATTTTACTCATTTTTAGGTTCCTCACTTTCACTTTGATTTTCAGTAGATTGTCTTAGTTTGTCTGCCAGTCTTTTTGCTACGACGCTGATGGCAATGAGCGTATCAATAAGCTCTTCATCAACGGCATCAATAGGACTGGCAGAATCTCTTGTGTTTGTCATCTTCTTAACCTCGCTTTCCGATTGGCTTTCTGCCTTTCTAACTTCCTAAGGGGATTCGAAGGAGTGAATTCCGGATTTTTTGAAAACTTTTTAAATTTTCTTTTTGACCGGTGCCTCATGCCCTTCTAACTACCTAAGGGAAAGTGCGAGATGAAATTCCGGGTTTTTGTGAAAATAAAAATGTCAGGCTGTTTCGCTTATATAAGGAAGCGATTCGTGCCTGACATATTTTTTTTGGAATTTTATGAAATGGGCCGGAATCTGGGTGGCCAATTCCCCTTAGGAAGTTGAAGAAGGTAAAACTTCTAACTTTTAACGAAAGGAGAGTGAGAGCCATGAGCGTATTTGGATGTAATCAAGAAGGTTATCCTGATCCGACTGCAGCTGAAGCAATCGCGAAGGCAAGTAAGAAGAAGTATCTGCCGCTTGTCTACATCTGCTCTAAGTATTCCGGTGATGTTGTTACCAATACAGAAGCAGCAAAACGGTACAGCCGATTCGCAGTGGGCCAGGATGCCATACCACTCGCGCCGCATTTACTGCTTCCTCTTTATATGAAAGAAGAGTCAGAACGAGAGTTGGCCATGTTTATGGATATGGTGCTGCTTGGAAAGTGTGACGAGCTGTGGGTATTTGGTGGAGAAGCTAGTGCAGGCATGTGCGCTGAGATAGCAAAAGCCAAGAGATACGGGAAGAAAATCAGATATTTCGATAGTTTGTGTAACGAAACAAACAGAGCTCTGGAGATTGGGCCAGAGAGATTGCAGGAGGAACGTTAAATATGAATTTTGTTATTTACACAGCCGACTGCACCGGGAATAAAGCTAACTGCGACTACCCACACAGGGTGGAAGTAGATAGTGCTGATGTTCTCCAGGAAGCAGTCAAAAAAGATCATGTTTGCGCTGAGTATAAAGGTAACTACAGAAGCAAGGACAATTTCGTGACTTCGAATGCCATCGTCATGGATGTGGATAACGATCACACGGATGAACTATTGGAGTTCATTATAGAAGCCAAGATGGATGAGATGTTTCCAGACATCGATTATTGTCTGGTACCGAGTCGACATCACATGTTGCCAAAGGGATCACATCCAGCAGCACCTAGATTCCATGTGATTTTTCCAGTGGAAGCAATTAATAACGCAGATGAGTATGCAAAGGTAAAGGAAGTTCTTTATAAGAAGTACCCGTTCTTCGATGGAAATGCACTGGACGCTGCAAAATTCTTATTTGGTTGCGATGTATCGGAAGTTACGTGGCATGAAGGTTGGATGAGCATTATGGACGATTTGTCTGACGGAGACTTGGTAATGGGTGCTCCGGAGGAGGACGAGGAGTTTGATGCTCCGGCACATTCGGGTCCAATTTTAGAAGGAAGTCGTAATAAGACACTGAGCCATTACGCATATAGAAACTTGAGTTTTATTGTCCAAACTAGGATAAAAGCTGGCAGATTGGTAAATGGTATTCGTAATATGGCAGAAGAGATTGTGTTAAAAGAATTGATTTAC
>ERZ773259.2638-NODE-2638-length-10857-cov-2.359656_pt1 | contig 10857 bp, 6 predicted proteins | sample MGYA00511961_ERZ773259 | MGnify/ENA primary metagenome ERZ773259 (study PRJEB29015, sample SAMEA2737775) | human gut metagenome | biome: human gut; feature: human-associated habitat; material: faeces | place: China | collected 2012 ...
AAATCCCGGCCATTCCACTGCCAATTTCAAATATCCTCCATAACCGATTCGATCTAGCGGACTTCTTAAAATAGCTCTTCTTGCTTGTAACCAGTTATCTTTTGCTTCTTTAATCGGATCACCACCCTCACAGAAAACATCAGGGAAGAAATATGGTAAAAAACGCCCTTCTGTATAACGTACGCCTTTAATATCGGAAATCATTCGCATCGTTACACCATTTCCTACAGAACCAACTACAGCATCCAAACCAATTGTTTCAAAATATTTACCATACGGTTCTGTTCCAATCCAATGATCACCCAAAAACATCATAGCCTCTTTACCATAACCATGAACAATATCAACTAATTCCTTAGCTAATTTACAAACCTCAATTTGTTGGAACTCAATAAAATCTTTAAATTGTTTTGATGGTACTCTAAATAATGAATTATGATATCCTTGATCAACAATATATTCAGCGCGCCATTTATAACCTGCCCATTTTTCAAATTGCTCTAAAATGTAAGGACTAACGCTTGCACTATATCCAAACCATTCTACAAATTTTTCTCTTTTTTGATCATCAAATGTTAAAGTAAATTGATGAAAAAAAGTGGTGAAACGAATTACATCAACATGTTTATTTTCTTCACAAAATTTCCGTAATTTATCTTTAACAAATTCCTTGGTCTTAGGTTGACGGACATCAAAGGTTAATTGATGCGGCGCATCTTTCCAATCATTTGTAATAAAATTATACATATGAACAGGATCCCAAATTAAAAATGCCAAAAAACTAACTGTATATTCATGATAAGGTATAGTCGAAATTGTTACTGCTCCAACTTCTTTATTAAATTCCCATTGATCAACTGCTACTACTTCACCAGTAGTACGATCAATTACTTCCCACCAGCGTTTAGGATCATCAATATCATTAACTTTCAGCTGCTGAGTATGAAAACCTTTCATTAACTCAATCGTTAAACTAGTATCACGAGCAGTATAACGGTCCGTTATCAAATATTCTTGTTGGATCTCGTCTGGATTAGCTTCAGCCCACTCATTATCTTTTCTTGTAGTATAATATGTTGCATATATTTTAGCATCCAAATTCATTAATTCTTGAGGCATGTCGGTCCCATCACAATCTCGAATTGCATCAGCCCCAAGTTTATTTTTTAATTCAATCGTTTGGTCAATTACATCTAAATCAGTAGGTAACGTTAATCTCCCGTATTTTTCCATGTCTACTCTCCTTCAATTATAGCTTCTTCACTGTCTATGTCAAAGAAATGCATTTTGTCCATCTTATAAGCAAATCTCCCAATTACCCCATTTGTCAGAGTTGTTCCGCCAGGGGCTTTAACAATAAACGGTTTTTCATCTTTAACCATATGGATATAACTTTCAGAACCCATAAATTCAACTACTTCTGCTTTCCCCTCAAAACAATCCTCCTGATGCTCATTAATGTAGTCATTATCAACACTGATATCTTCCGGCCTTATTCCCATTATTACCGTCTTGCCTAAATATCCTTTTTCTCTAAGCTGCTTAGCTCTAGTTGATTCAACCTTTAAACTAACATCACTCAGTTCAATAATAATAGCACCGTCCTTTTCATTAATTTTACCAGTTAAAAAATTCATTTGTGGACTCCCAATAAAACCAGCAACAAATTTATTGACGGGATGATTGTATAAATATGCTGGTGATGCTACTTGTTGAATCCGACCATCTTTCATCACAACAATTCTTGTTCCCATCGTCATCGCTTCAGTTTGATCGTGAGTCACATAAATAAATGTTGTTCCTAATTGCTGATATAATTTTGAAATCTCTGTTCGCATCTGAACTCTTAATTTAGCATCTAAATTACTCAATGGCTCATCCATTAAAAATACTTTTGGTTTTCGGATAATTGCGCTTCCCATTGCCACTCTCTGTTTCTGTCCCCCTGACAGGGCTGCCGGATGTACATCCCGATACTCGTACAGATTCATGTTCTTTAACAACTGCCTTGCCCTTTCCATTCGCTCCTCTGACAACGGTTGATTCAAGAGCAGCTCTTCTGAAACACTTGCGGTAAAGAACTGTGTTGTCGTGTCATTGCCGCAGTAGTATACTTTTTTCCGCCTGCTGGACGGATGATGTTTACTCCCGTATACGATGATATCACCGCCGCTCTTCTTAGAGAGACCTGCAAGCACTAAAGCCAGAGTGCTTTTTCCGGCGCCATTTCGCCCGGTGATAGCAGTGATGGAGCCTTGTGGGAAAGCGCCTGAAAGGTTTGTAAACACCTCTATTTCCCCGCATCTTTTACATAGGTCATGCATAATCAGTGCCGCACGCTCGGAAACGTTTGGAAGCGGCAGTAGTTCGTGTGTTTGCGCACGGTGCATCGTCCGAAGCCCCTTGTTGCGCCGTTCCATTTCCGGCATAGCTGTGAACTCCTTGGGAGTGTATTCGCGTACAATCCTCCCTTTTTCCATATATATAATCCGATCAGCAAGCTCAGAAAGCCATGAGAGACGGTGCTCTGCGATCACTAACGTGTAGCCCTGGGCTTTCAACTTAAAAAGCGTTCCCAATAGTTGCTCGATCCCCCCTAAATCCAAATTCGCAGTTGGTTCATCACAAACGAATACTTTGGGGCGCATGGCATAGACGGAAGCGATTGCCACGCGCTGCTTTTCTCCGCTGGAAAGCACATCCAGAGGTCTTTTTCTTACTGAGGAAAGAGAAAAGGTTTCAATGGATTCATCCGTCCTCTTTTGAATCTCCTCCCGGGGAAGGCCGTAGTTTTCACATCCAAAGGCCACCTCACCCGCAAGTTCTGATGAAAAAAACTGGCTTTTAGGATTCTGGAATACACTTCCTACGGTCTTTCCGATTTCCCACGCTGCCATTCCTGTAATAGCCCTATCATCTATACAAATACTTCCGGAAAGGGAACCTGCGAAATAGGATGGAGCCAGACCGTTCATCAATCTGGTCAGAGTCGTTTTCCCGCAGCCGGACACTCCTGTGAGTACCACACATTCTCCCTGTGCTATGGATAGATTTACGTTCCAAATTTGCTGTTCGCTCCCCTCATATTGAAAGGATACGTTCTTAAATTCGATCAAATTTTCACACCTCCAACGCAAAGAACCGCTGCTGTAACGATGCCCCAAAGCGCAAGGAAACACCAGTCGCGCATATGCATCGTTGTTTCGTAGTAACTCTTTCGCACGCCAGGGCACTCAGCGCCTCTTGCCACAGCGGAAACGGCCAGTTGGTCGGCAATCTGCAAAATACGTAGCAGAAGTGGGACAAGGACATATTCAACACTTGCAAGTGGATGTACTGCAAATTGTCTTACAGATGTAAGGCCCCGGTTTTTCATCGAAAGGCCCACTGCTTTAAGCTCAGCCTTCATGGTGGGGAAAAAGCGAAATATGACCATCAGTCCCAATATGACGCCAGTGGGCATGTGGATGCTTGACAAGAACGATGACAGTTCTCCAGGAGGCGTCATAAACAAATCCCAAAACAGCATGAGCATTACCATACTGCTCCAGAAAAACAACACAAGGAATTCGGAAATAATGACCGTATGATATCCCCAGAACCGAATCGCGTACAAAAGCAATGACAACAGCAGATAAAAGGCTCCACAGGATGTCATTAATCGGTAGTTTCTCTGGAATCCAACATACACGAAGCAGAATATCACCAAAACGGTGGTAAACAGAATGTTTTTCACCAGAAAAATACCTAGCATGGCGCAGAGCAATGCAAAAAACTTGGTCGGGACAGCAAAGGAGTGCTCACCTCTCATAGAACACCCGCTTTCTTGAAGTGTTTCCCAATCAGCCGACTCCCAAGTATACTGCCTAAAAAGCCACAGATAACAGAGAAAGATACAATAAAGATCAGCCAGCCGGGGGAGGTGTAATATTGTATGTAACTGTCAATATAGCTTTGATCCATGCCGCTTGCGACGGCAAACGCGTAAAAAGTGTCCCAGAAAAACAAAAGCGGAAGAAGATTGCCTCCATTATAAAACAGGCTCACCATCGCCCATGCGAAGGTTAATCTCTTTGCGTTGCGACAGGATCCCCGCTTCCATAGTACCACCTCGCATAGTAGGCCTACCAAAACGAAATAAGTTGCCTGTCAGCAAAAAAAACACGCCCAGAATCGTCAGATACGTCAAAGAAACGAATCTTTTATTTACCCTGCTGACCATCAGAATGTATACCGGGGCAGAGAAAAACATTGATACCCCAGGAGATAAAACGCAGTTGAAAAATTGATTTACCATAGAGACAGTAATAACTACAAAATGAATGCCGATGAGAAGCACCGTCAATAATACTGTTGTAATCACATCCTTGACTGTCCATTTGTTGTTTGTTTTCATATGATTTTCCTTTCTTCATTATGAATGAGAGGACAAGGCGCGCCAGGAATGACGGTCACCCCGTTCCCTTTACGTTAATACTGGAATTCTTCCGTCAGTTTTGCTTTCTCCACCAAATTGTTATAGGTTGGAGAAGCTTTAAGCAGTTCAAGATGAGTACCGGACGCTTCCACTCTCCCGCAGTTGATCACCACGATTTTATCTGCATTTTCAACGGATTTGAGACGGTGGGAAATAATGATAACGGTCTTATCCAGAATGAGGCGGTTCAAACTGTCCTGGATCTTTTTTTCGTTTTCCACATCCAAAGAGGCTGCAATCTCATCCAGAATGATAATAGGTGAATCTTTCAAAAAGGCTCTGGCGATGGATAACCGTTGACGTTCTCCTCCAGAGAGTGTTGCTCCATTTTCTCCAATCATCGTTTTATACCCATCCGGAAGCCTCCGGATAAATTCTTCGCAGTTGGCCAATCGTGCTGCCTGAACGACTTCCTCATCTGTGGCCGTCTTTTTCCCAATACGGATATTTTCCAGAACAGATGCATTAAACAGCGTTACATCCTGGAACACGATGGCTATCTTTTCAAACAAGGATTTTGTAGAGATTTCTTTGATATCCAGCCCGCCGATTCGAATGCTTCCGCCGTCATAATCATAAAGTCTTGACATCAGACGCAGGATACTGGTTTTCCCGCAACCGGACACACCCACTAAGGCAGTCACTTCGTTTTGCTTCGCGGTGAAACTGATGTTCTTGAGCACTTCCGTATCCTTATCGTAAGAAAAAGACACCTGATCAAATTCAATATCATAACTTGAGATTGTCTGATCCTTGCCCTGCTGTATCTTTGTCTCCCGCACCTCCCGGATACGTTTGACCATGGAATCCAGATAATACAGCTCTGCCACATTCATGCTGACCGCTTCTACGCTTTCCCGCACCTTAATGGAGGCCAGTACATATCCTAAAAAGTACAGGATATTGATCTCTCCTGTATGCAGCATTTGGACGCCTATCAGGATCACAAGCACAAAGGCAAATTGCAGAATGACATTCGAGCACAACATAGGAATACCCGCTGAAATCTCTGCACGAAGATGGATTTTCTCACTTTCTTCCATCTTTTGATAAAGAGTCTGCCGGATCTTCTGAGTCAAGCCAAAGCTCTTGATTTCCTGCTGATTTTCAATGGCCTCCTGAAAGCTCTCAGAGTTGTCCCGGAGCTTTTGATAATGTTTGAATGACTCCCGAATCTGAAGGTTTTTCGACAATAAAAGAAGCCCGAATCCAAGCAGAATTGGCAGAATGATAGCAAGCCCCAATTTAACATTGCCAAGGAGCAGCAGAACCGAAAGCAACGGAAAAAAGAACAGGAATCCCACTGCCTTTGCCATAGCGTGGCTCATAGCATGCTCAATAGCTGCCACATCCGCCATGATGGTTTGCGCCAGATCCGAAAGGTCATGCCTGGAAAAGTAGGATAAGGGCAACTTGGTCAGAATATCTGCAATCTCCGTGCGAAGATTCGCGCTCTCCTGATAAGTGGTGTTATACAGCGCATCATATTCAATTCGGAGCAGAATCCACATCACAGCCAGAACCAGGATAGATCCCCACAAATACAGCCCTGTTTCCTTGACATTGTTCAACAGCAACTCATCCACCAAGAGAAGCAGCAGCATTGCAGGGAAAAAGTTGATCACATAGACGAAGAAGGAGGCCGCGCTGGCCTTTTGCAAATCTTTGGCCCCCTTGTCGGTCAGGGCAAAATGCGTTTTAAACAGTTCTCTCATCTTACAACCCTCCATTCATTTGCCTGTTCATAGAGCGTTTGATATTCTCTGTACTTGGTATCGGTCGCCATCAACGCTGCGTCCGTTCCTCGCTCTGCTATTTTCCCGTCCTCCAAAACCAGAATTTCATCCACATTTCGAATGCTGGACAGCCGGTGTGCAATCATAATGACAGTCTTTCCCTTCATTAAGTGAGCAAACGCCTTTTGCAGCTCATGCTCATTCTCCGGATCGATTGCCGCGCTGGCCTCGTCAAGGATCACGATTTTCGCATTCTTTAGCATTGCCCGTGCGATTGCAATCCGCTGCTTCTCACCGCCCGACAGGTATACGCCTTTGGAGCCAATCACCGTATTTTCCCGATCCTTAAACTTATCCAGAATGCTGTCGCAACCTGCCTGATGCAGCGCTTCCATGACCTCCGCTCTTTGAGCGTCTGGGTTCGCCAGACGGACATTCTCGTAAATACTGATGTGAAACAAACGGACATTCTGGAACACAAAGGCGATATTGCGGATTAAGGCGTCCTCTGTATAGGCTTCAATGGGCTCTCCCCCAATCTTGACCGCTCCTCCATCCACTTTGTAAAAACCAGAAATCAATTTGGCAATCGTGGACTTTCCTCCTCCAGAAGATCCCACCAGAGCATAGCTCCTGCCTTCTTTCAGAGTGAAGCTAACATCCTCCAGCACCATCTGGTCTGTATACCCAAAGCATACCCGTTCAAATTCAATGTCATAGTTTTTGAATGTGCTCTTGTTCCCAAATGTAAGCCGATCCTTTTGCATATCTGAAAACACCTGCTCCAGTTTTTCAACCGCCGAAGTTCCCATGAATGCATACATACCTACATACATCACTTTCATAAAGGCGGTAAACATTACTCCACCAAGGAATAACGTCATAATGAGTTCCACCGCCAACACGGCAGGGTCTTGCATCCGATTCAGCGTTAAGGCTGCCACTGAAACGAGTACGGCAATAAAGCCGAATAGAATCAGCTGGAATAACACATATGGTCTGCGGCAGCTCATGGAATAGTTCAAGGCATGCCGTGCATAATCCGCGATTGCCCGATGCAGCGTCTTGAAAGATGTAGCGTCTATGCCAAAAATCTTGAGCACCTGTATCCCGCGTATGTACTCCACGGTCTCGCTGCTCATTGTCTCCAGCGCCTTTTGGTAGACTTCCATAAACTTCTTTTCCCCGGTCATCAGGACAAGGAGCACGCCACTCAGTAGGAACAGAACCAATAGAACAATGCCTACCCGCAGACTGATCAAAAACCCCACCACAAGCGCCAAAAACGGTGTCAGAATTGCTCCAGCATTGTCAGGAATCAGATGGGCTACAATAGAATGAGTTTGGGCCGCGTTGTCATCAATGAGTTTACGTGTCTTTCCCGATGAGTTCAGATCAAAGTAGCGGAAGCTGGCATTGGTCAGGCCGTCAATCCCACGCTTGCGCAAGTTGGTCTCCAGCCGGAAGCCCAACATATGCGTCAAAAGCACGGCTGCAAAATACAAGAGCGAACCGCCAATCAACAGCCCCGCAACCAGAAACGCATTATATTGAGCATGCCCCATATCTCCGTCTACCACCAATCGTTTCAAAAACTCATAGAGGTAGTAATAAGCGCCTACATTGAGCAATGTGGACACCACCGTCAGGCCGATTGCAATATAGGCCAAAGGTCGCTGCTTGGGCACATAATAGAGCAGTTTTTTGTATACTGCAAACATAGACAAAACTCCTTTCATACCGTGTGATCAGATTTGATTAAAAGCAAGTTAGCACGAGCTAACCCTTGCGCGTTATTATATTTCTTCGCAACGTCCAAAGAGGAACTTATGTTTTTAAAATTATTTCTTGCACTTCAGGATAAATTCTTAATTCTCTTTCGCAACAGGTTTTCCCTCATCTTATTCCCATGATCAAACAGGGATTTCAAACAGACGAAATAAACACCATGCTAATCAATAAAAGAAATTCTAGACGCTGATTCATTGATTTCATCTATATTCTCATTGATAGTCTGAGTCGATGCAGGAACACATAACTGACTTTTCAATTCAGGTTTGTAATTTGCATTTTGATCAGGATGTATGCTCCAAGGTGTAATAGTTCCTGTGAGTGCCAAAAGTTTTTCTAAGCTTGTTTCAATTGAAAAGTTGTTGGATTGCATCCAAGCATCATCAAGTAAAGTTTGAATGTAACGATCCCCTCCATCAGAAATAATGCACACGACACAATCGTGCGGAGAAAGCTGTTTAGTGATTGTTAATGCGACCAAAGCGCAAGCTCCGCCGGACGGCCCCATCAAAACACCTTCATTTCTGGCAAAGCATCTTGCTGCTACAAAAGCCGCCTCATCAGTGACCTTATACACAGAATCGATATTCTCGACTGCAACATTGCACGGTGTCCATGCCAGTCCAATACCAGGAATCAGATATGAGTGTGACTCACCGCCAAAAATAGAGGACCCAACAGCATCAACACCGATCACTTTTACGTCCGGCCTATATGTTTTCGTGTATCGTGAAATCCCACCCAGTTGTCCGCCAGTGCTTACTGCGGCCACAATAGCTGCGACATTATCTGGGCAATCAGCAAAGATTTCACGTGCTGTTCCTTGGTAATGCGCAGTGCTGTTTAACAGGTTGAAGCACTGATCTGGACGAAATGCATCAGGGATTTCACTGGCCAATTTATTCGCAAGAGAAATCCTTGTTTTGTGATAACTGCCGGAATCATCTTGTTCTGTTACAACAATAACCTCTGCGCCAAAGCATTTCAGGAGAGCTAAGTTAGTCGCAGTGGTTTTAGGATCGACCAGAATAATAACTCGATACCCCTTAGCAGCTCCTATCATCGCCAAGGATATTCCGAAGTTTCCACTTGAGGATTCTATAATGGTTCCCCCGGGTTTTAATAATCCTCGTTTTTCAGCTTCTGTCACAATGAACAACGCCGGCCTGTCTTTTATGCTTCCTCCCGGATTACCACGCTCATATTTAAACAGAAGTCGTCCTTCCGTAGAAGCGGTAGTGTTTCTAAGTTCAATCAGCGGAGTATTTCCTATTGTTTCCAGCAAATGCATTCTATCACCACCTTATTTATTATTTGCTCTTTTAGGCTGTACATCGAAAACTACCCATTTATACCAGCCTGCTAAATTATGATACCTCTGCTATGTGTAGTTCGCTGCTCAACAGGCAGTGTGTAAACTCGTTTTCCGACTGAGCGGCTAACCTGTCTGTCGAAACCATATCTACAAAAACCCCATTGTTCATAATTGCAACTCTTTCACAGGAATGACGGATGACTCTTGCGTCATGGGAAATCATAATATATGCAAAGCCAATGGATTTTTGGAGATTTAACAGGAGATCCAAAATCTGCTTTTGCAGTATCATATCCAGTGCCGATACGGCTTCATCGCAAATTAGAAGCTCAGGCTCCACAATAAGGGCACGGGCGATAGCAATCCTTTGGCACTGCCCCGTGCTGAGTTGGGGAGGACGACGGTGCAGGGCATCTCCATCAATCCCTACACTCTTTAAATAAAATCGAGCTTTTTCTGTGCGTTCCTTCGTCGTTCCTATTTTCAGGTATTTCAAAGGTTCCTGCACAAGCTCCAGTGCAGAGCGACGAGGATTAAGGCTGGCTCTTGCGTCCTGAAAAACGATTTGTAATGATTTGCAAATGTGTTGTCTCTTCCTTCCTCGCAGCATGGAAATATCCTGGCCGTTATACATAATCTTTCCCTGATCAGGCAATTCCAGTCCGGTGACGCACCTTGCTAATGTCGATTTCCCACAACCGCTAAATCCCAATATTCCAATAGTTTCCCCTTTATGCACAAGCAAGTCTACTTGGTTTAAGACGTTTTTGCACTTATTTCCTTTTTGAAATGCTTTTTTGATGCACTCAATCTTCAACAGCGGCTCTTTGCATTTTGAGCATGGCAGCGAAAAAGCGGGTAAGTTTCGCGCCTCAATCAGTTGTTTTGTATAATGTTCCTTTGGGTGTAAAAGAACATCCTGTACTGCCCCTTGTTCCACAATTTTCCCTTCATTTAAAACAATTACGCGGTCACAGATTTCATGAACGACACCAATATCATGGGTAATTAAAACAATAGATAATCCCAGCTTTTTTTGTGTGTCCCGAAGTAACTGCAGCACTTCTTTTTGACTTACTGTATCTAGCGCAGAAGTAGGCTCATCGGCAATAAGAACTTCCGGCTCAAGGCTGAGTATCATCGCAATATAAACCCTCTGGCACATCCCGCCGCTTAGCTCAAAAGGATAAGCATTCAGTACCCGCTCAGGATCATCAAAGTTCAGTAACCGGAGCATATCATAACAAACTTTCTCCATAGCTTCTTTTGATGGAAATGGCTTGTTTCTTAGAGTCTCCTCAAAATGCACACGTATTGTTTTCACGGGATTAAGTGCAAGCTGTGCGTCCTGATAAATCATCCCAATACGCATTCCACGTATTGTTTTCCAATTGATATCATTGTCAGAAATATCCACATAATCACCGTTCCCGAAACGGACAGTACCACTATCAATTTTTGCCGATGGCGGCAATACGCCTATGAGCGATTTCCCACAAGTGGATTTCCCCGAACCACTTTCTCCGAGCAGAGCAAGA
>ERZ773259.2650-NODE-2650-length-10815-cov-21.817565_pt1 | contig 10815 bp, 11 predicted proteins | sample MGYA00511961_ERZ773259 | MGnify/ENA primary metagenome ERZ773259 (study PRJEB29015, sample SAMEA2737775) | human gut metagenome | biome: human gut; feature: human-associated habitat; material: faeces | place: China | collected 2012 ...
TCATTTCTAGCAACAGAAGATGAAGTAAAGTGCTTGCATTCTCTAATGATTATTACGGACTGAATTTTAGGGCAAAGCAATCCGTCGAATTATTTTGCGCTTACTGTTGAAGTTTCTTTATTTTAATTTCATCTAGCACAACGAGTTAAATTAGTATCAGTAATGGAAGAGGTTGATTTTTCTACAGATAAAGCTATAAAACCAAAATGAAAAAACTTAGAGACAAAATAATGCCATTAAAGGACAAGTACTTGTAGGAGTGAAAGATATCGTATATTTTAAAAGCGTAGAGCATGATATAAGGACTAATAATTAGATTTAAAGGAAGTGAGGGATTGCTATGAAAAAGAAATTTTTAGGAATTGCTGCTTTATGCTTTCTGATGGGAGTTACAATGCTTCCGGTTCATGCAGGAAATAGTTATCTGGATATCAAACATAATGATATATATTCTCTTAAAGAGAATAAAGATGATGGGGAAGATAATTTTTATGTACATCCATCAACTTATTCGGGGACATATGTTCGTGTTAGATCTAGATGCTTAGCCAACGGAGCATATGCATCAGGATATCAGCAGGTATACAAAGACTATTCTTCTCATGCCTATTATTATGGAAGAGATGTGGTTGGTGGATATCTGTATCAGTTGGATGGATATGGCGCACCTGGTAATACATGGCATCTGGTTGGAACTTGGTGTCCATAAAACAAGATAGAGATTAGACGATAAATAACCGTATAATTATCAGTTCTATATCATGCTATATACTTTATAGGCAGAATTGATTTATAAGAGAAAAGGACTATGAAAAAAAGAAAAATAGGTATTTTTTTGATTATAGTAATATGTAGCCTTGGCAGTGTATCATGTCGGAAAGAAGAAGATACAATCATTAGCTTGCAAGAATTTCCAAAAAGATATGAAAGAGCTACAGATAGTATAGATATTAATACTGAAATTGTGATAGATGAAAGTGCAGATGAAATTTTATATGATAATAAAGCTTTGAGAATAGATATTCGTGAAGATCAGTTAGTGGAAGATTTAATGTCAGAGAATACGCAGCAAAATGAGGTTTTTAAAATTGATAAGTGGACGTATGGAGATAATAAAGGACAAACACTTTCCATTAATGATGATTCCATAGCATTTATTTCAGGTTCTGATAATTATAAAGTTATACAGAAAAATCTACAAGAACAATCAATCAATAATCCAGATCCAATAAAGAAAACTCAAAAGGATGAAAATACAGAAGCAGCTCAGGAAAGAATAGAATTAGAAAATCAATTGAGTTCTTGGGGATTGGAAGATTTTAAATTGTATGAAGAACTTAACCTTAATAAATCTGACGTTATTGGAAGTGTTTGGTGTGGCTATGAAAGATATCAAGGGCTTTTTGTGTTTTCAAATAAATATTATAACGATTTGTCTGGCGAGTCGGCTCCGCTACAAATTATAAAAAGTGAAGACATAATTGAGAAAATGCAATTGTTATATGGATATGAATTTATAAAAGGTAAAGAGAAAATACAGTTGAAAACTTTTGATGAAATAGCAGATTCTCTTGAAAAAGAATACTCTATGGTGATATCGGATAATCAACATGAAGCAGTAAAAGCAGAGTTGGCCTTTTTAGTAAATGATGTTCATGATAAAGAGGAGCTAGATATGGAACCTGTGTGGATAATTACCATACATGAGTATCAAAAAGATAATAAAGCAGATTTTAGAGAGTATCAGGAGATTTATAGTGCAATAACAGCACGTAACGTGGGTTGAGAAAATGATTTATATTAAAAGTGATTTAAAAAGAGCATTTCAAATTAAAAGAGTTTGTGCTGGTGGTTTGGGTGTAACATTTGCTATGTTTTTTTCTATATATAGAATGACGGATGTTACTTCAGTCTATAGAGCATATGTGGATGCTATTTATTTTATTCCGTTTATGCTGTCTATGACTTTCTGTGCCATTCCTTTCGGAGGAAGTGTCAATGAAGATTTAGAACATAAATTTTTAAATATGCTGCTATTAAGAGAATCCACAATAAAATATGTAGTATCTAAAGTTATTGTAATGTATATATCTGCAATAGTAACAATGATGGTGGGAGTGTTAATTTTTGCAATTCTTATCCATTGTAAAGTTCCGTGGGAAGAGGCTATGTTTACAGAGGATGCGATGTTAAATATATTGGGTGGTTCAACACATGGAGTAGTCTATTTTATTATACACTCTGTTTTTATGGGATTATTAGCAGCAAATTTATCTATATTATCTGCTGTATTTTCTTTGTTTTGGCCAAATAAATTGTTGCAGATATCTATGCCATTTCTGTTGTACTATTTATTGATTTATTATAGTGGAGAATTATTTCCCGGGTTACCACAATTAAATATTCAATTTATGTTTAATCCTTCATATGACACTTGGAATAATGAAAAGATGTCATTTCTATTTCCACTTATATTTAGTGGATTTGTAGCAATTGTGATGGGAATTTGTATGTATAAGCAATTACGGAGAAAGTATGGAAAATAATATAGGAATACAGTTAAAAACATTATGTTATAAATATAATAGAAGAATATTTAATAAAAAGAATTTTGTTCAGATGTTACTTCTCTTTGTTGCAATTAATATCTATGTATCACCAATAAAAGACTTTTCGGTGATGACGAATTACAAAGTAACACCTTGGGTATATCCTTTTTTGATATCAGATGCAAATTTTTTAGCGATGTTTATAGCAGAAGTGGTGTATTACTTTTCTAATGTTCCATTTATGCAGAAATCTAATAGTTATTATTTACTTAGAGAAGGTAGAAAAAAGTGGATAATGGAGCAACTTATGTATATTGTTTTAAGTGCGTTTGTTATCACAGGTATAAGTATAGTTTTGAGTATTATTGCACTGATGCCATATGTAGTTTTTGAGGCAGACTGGGGAAATGTCCTTTTTACTTTGGCCAGAACGGATGCAGGTTCTATGGTGAAAATGTTTTGGAATATATCAATACATTTTATTAGGAATTACTCACCTATATCGGGGATGGGATTATCGATGCTTCTTACGGTAATAGGGATTACTTTTATTGGTATGCTAATGTTTTTTATTAGTATATATGTTAACAGAACTGCTAGTGTTGTTGTATCAACAGTTTTAATCCTATATTCAGCAGTTGTAGCTAATATAGGAAATACTTTTGAAAAAAGTTTTGCTATGTTTTCACCGGTGTCGTGGCTTAGGGTAACTAGAATTGATGTTGTTGAATATGGTTTTTCAGTATCCCCATCGATTACTTATATTATTATATGCTTTCTAGGGTTAATTTTGTTTTTGAATATATTAATATGGAAACGATGCAAAAAAATAGACTTTATTTGGGAGAATGAGGATGAGTAGTATATCAACGGATTTAACTATTAAAATCGAGAATGTGTCAAAAAAATTTGAAGATCAACAAGTATTAGATCATGTAAATTTATATTGTGAAAGTGGTTCTATTACCGGAATTATGGGAAGAAATGGTACTGGTAAATCTGTGTTGTTTAAGTGCATTTGTGATTTCCTTAAAGTTGATGAAGGAACAATTTTAATAAATGGACAGCAAAACTCAGATTATATTAGAAAAGAGTGTAAAATAGGAGCCACCATAGAAGAACCGGCATTTTTAAAGCAATATAGTGGAATAAAAAATTTGGAATTATTATATATTACTAGAAATAAGGCTGATAAAAATAAACTTATTCGCACTATGCAGCAAGTAGGGTTAGATCCAGATTTGAAGAAAAGTGTTGGAAAATATTCTATGGGTATGAAACAACGGTTAGCTATTGCACAAGCAATTATGGAAGAACAGAATATACTGCTATTTGATGAACCTATGAATGGATTGGATAGTGATGGAATAGAGCAAATAAAAGAATTATTTTACAATTTAAAAGAACAGGGGTGTATAATATTAATAGCGTGCCACAATAGAGATGACTTGGAAGAAATCTGTGATTCGATATATGAAATGAAGAAAGGAAATCTGCATTTGATATATTCAAAGTAGATGATAATTTTCTGATGCAAAGGGGGAAAGACAGTGAAAAAAATATTAAGCATATTATTGGCAATGGGGCTTATGATCGGTACCATTGGCTGTAGTAATGAGGGGAATGCTCCGGCAGAGAAAAAAGAAGAAAAATTAGAATATCAGGCAGTCAAAATAGAAAAGCCGGAAGATATTCAGAAAATACAATTCTTAGTATATCTGGAGGATGGTACGCTTAGAATTGGAGGCTCTGACCAGAGTGGAGAAGAGCGAACAGTATGGGACAGTAAAAATAATGGGAAAGACTGGATACTGGCAGGAGATTCCGAACAATTACCGGAATTGAAGAATCAGAATGCCTTCTATAAATATTCTTCAGATGGTAAATTCTATGCAGTAGAAGAACAAACCATCCGGCTTTATGAAGATACACAGCCGTCTACCATAAACATAGCCGAAGGAGGAAGTTATCTTGACTCTGCTTTGTGTGAGCAGGACTTTTATCTGTTAGTGGAAGATGAAACTGGTACAAAGCAGATCCGGAAATATAACCTGTTAGAGCAAAGCTGGGAGAACATGGAAAATGAAGAACTCGTACAAGCTTTGAAAAAGACGACGGGTTATGGGTGTCTGACAGCAGATCCTTCAGCAGAAGCGCTATATACAGAAGGTGAAGGAATCGTTAAGTATAGTGTGAAAAAGGATGAAGCCACTCAGGCTATTAATGCAGAAGTATTGAATAGTTGTATTGATACCATAAATGAACCGATTACCGGACTGGCTGTACAAGGAAAAAATATAGTTGTCTGCACAATGGGGGAAAGTGGGAACGAAAGCAATCTTTACTTCTTGCAGAAAGGACAGACAGAGAAGAACGAAAAGGATAAGCCAGATACCGGAAAGAATACCGTTCTTGAGATATACAGCTTAAAGGAAAATTCTATGATCAGAAACTCTCTTGCCTTTTTTAGAAGAGAACATACGGATATTTCAATCAACTATACAGTGGGCTATACGGGGGCAGACGGTTTTTCTGTTTCTGATGCGATCCGAAAATTAAACACGGAGATTATGGCGGGTGAAGGTCCGGATATCATTGTACTGGATAATCTTCCGGCAGAGGAATATATATCCAAAGGGGTTCTGGAACCGATCACAGATATTGTGAATGAGAAAAAGGATGAAATCTTTTTCAATATGATCGAAGGATATAATAAGGAGTCAGAAATCTACTGTGTACCAACGACATTCCGTATTCCGGTGATCATCGGAAATTCGGAGGTGGTTTCCGCCGGATCGTCAAATGCAGTCGTAGATCAGATGGAACAGCAGGAAAGTCCGGTTTTAACCCAGCAGGATTTTCCATATGCAGCTATGTATATGTTTGCCACATCGGATATGGTGGAAAAAGATGGGATAAATGAAGAGAAGCTTACAGCATACTACAATGATCTGCTTCGTTTGAAAGAACTGGGCAATGTGACAGATAAGATCGTGGGTGAGTCGGATTATTCCATGAAGCAGGCAGTTAATATTTTCCCATATGGTGAATCAGATGTTCCGATTGATATATATTTTGGAGATGCTAAAGCCGGAGTAGGGCAGATTGCATATGGGGATACATATATCAAATTAAATAGTGCCAGAAAACAGGCAGATATCCAATTTGATTATCTGAATAAGAGTAGCGGAAATTATTATATACCGACAGAAGTGTTAGGAATCAACAGTATGAGTCCGTCTAAGGATGCTGCAAAGGAATTTCTGTCATTATATCTTACAGAAGAAGTGCAGAATACAAACACCATGGGATTTTCGATCAACAGAAACAGCATGAGAAACAGCATTGCAGTCACAGATCTGCCGCAATACTATACGACAAGTTATAAAAATCTGGAGGATACAAGCGGACTGGATCTTTATACTCTGTCCACAGATGAATTTAATGAGTTGTTGCAGTTTGTGGAATTAGCAGACACTCCGGTTCAGGTGGATGCAGCCGTTACAGAAATCGTGATGGAACAAGCAGATAAGATATTATATGAAGGTCTTGATGTGCAAACCGCTGTACAAACAGTATGTGATAAGATGAATCTGTATCTGAAGGAGTAAGAAGAGGGAATGTCAAACAAAAAAAGAAAAGAAAAACATATGAAAAAAGCAGGGGCATGGAAAGGACTTTTTTTCATTCTGCCAAGCTTATGCGGCTTAGTTCTGTTTTATCTGCTTCCCTATCTTGATGTGATAAAAAGATCTTTTTCAAGTCCGGTAACAGGAGCATTTACCGGGCTTGAAAATTACCGGTTAGTTTTTGGGAACGAAGCATTTCAGCTGGCTGCTCAAAATACGGTACATTTTATTATAACATGTGTTCCGATCCTGGTAATCAGTTCTCTGCTTGTTGCGGTGATACTGCAAAAAATTGTAAAAGGAAACCTTTTAAAAATAGGATTTTTATTTCCCATGGCGATTCCGGTGGCGTCTGTTGTATTGTTATGGAAAGGCGTGTTTGATCCACAAGGCTTTTTAAATTCCTTTTTGAATCTGTTTGGCATATCAGGAAATGACTGGATGAATACAAAAAGCGCTTTCTGGGTACTGGTCTTTAGTTATGCTTGGAAAAATATGGGATATTGCATGATACTATGGTTGGCGAGTCTGGCAGCTATTCCAAAAGAAATTTATGAAGCTGCAAAAATTGATGGTTCGGGAGAGGTAACGTGTTTTCTACATATTACCCTTCCGAATCTTCTGCCGTCTTTTTTTACGATTACGGTAATTTCGCTTATCAATTCCTTTAAGGTATATCGGGAAGCTTATCTGGTTGCCGGGGATTATCCGGATCAGAGTATTTACATGATGCAGCATTTGTTTAATAACTGGTTTCGGGATTTGTCACTGGATAAACTGGCAGTAGGTGCAGTAATAAATACTGCTATTTTTGTCGTATTAATATGGGGATTTTGGAAGGGATGGGGGCAGATGGATGAATAGAAGAAGCAGGATATTAAAGATACTTATAAAAACTGGACTGGTGATCCTGGCATTCGTTTTTTGTTATCCGGTTCTCTTTCTTCTGGCAGGTTCCTTTATGGGGAAAGGTGAGCTGGCTGAAAACCTGGGACCTGTCCTGGGAGAAGCAACAGGGTATGCCGGATGGAGCTTTCTCCCACAAAATCCAACATTAAAGCATTATATAGAAGTACTGTTAGACAGTCCTGAATATTTTGTTATGTTCTGGAACTCAATAAAAGTAGTGCTGGGAACACTGGTGGGACAATGTATCATTGCAATTCCGGCAGCATGGGGATTTGCAGTATTCAAATTCAAGTTTAAAAAAAGTATATTTTTTCTTTATATCATTTTGATGATGATGCCGTTTCAGGTAACAATGATGTCTAACTATCTGGTTCTGAAACAATTAAAGCTTTTGGATACACTGGGTTCCCTGATCCTGCCGGGAATATTTTCAACATTTCCCGTGTTTATTATGTTTAATTTCTTCAGAGGAATCCCACCGGCCCTGCTGGAAGCTGCAAGAATAGATGGCGCAAGAGAATGGGATGTTTTTCTAAAGATCGGAATACCGCTTGGAAAGAGCGGAATCATCGCATCTCTTGTTCTGGAGTTCTTAGAATATTGGAATTTGATAGAACAGCCAATGACTTTTTTGAATGATAAGACAAAATGGCCACTCTCATTATTTCTCCCTGCAATCGGAGTGGAAAATGCAGGTTTTGCATTTGCAGTTTCAGTAATCACTTTAATTCCTGCAGCACTTGTCTTTTTTGCAGGTCATGAGTATCTTGAGCAGGGAATAGCATCTTTAGGAATTAAGGAGTAGAAGAATGAAAGGAAAGCTTGTAAAGATATCTGTAGGATTTTTTATAGTGATGATATTATTCACGATTCTTTCCCGTGTGACATACAACATGAGCATGGCTACGGTGGAAACAACACAGCCTGCAAGGGAAACGATGGGACCGGTGATTGAAACAAAAGCAGCTGTTGAGGGAAAACAGGAAGTGGCTGTGATCGCAAAGGAAAATCAGATCATCCAGTCGATACTTGTAACCGTCGGACAAGCTGTCGAAAAGGATCAGGTACTGTATACATTAGATTTGGAAGAACTGGACAAACAGATAAAAGAAAAAAGTCAGGAATTGGAATTAAACAAAGCGCAGTTGGCAAATGCTCAAAATGCCCTGCAGTCTACGATCGACTCGCAGCAGCTTCAGATTAGTCAGGCAAAGAGTGATTATGACAGAGCAGTTGCTGACAGTGATGCAGCAATACAGCGGGCGCAGGAAGAATTAAGTCAGGCGCAGGAAAAATATGACCGGTATATCCAAAATCCGGAACAGTTTCCAGAGCTCTCCAAAGAACAGCTGGAAAGCGAGGTGGCAGAAAAGAATTTTGCATATCAGGAAGCCTTAAGAAATAAAGATGATGCAGTCTACGTTGCCCAGAAAGCAATTGATTCAGCAAGTCTTTCTGTTCCAAATGATAATTCGGGAATTGTGCAAATGGAAATGGAAAAGGAAAAAATCGAAATACAGCTTCGGGAATTACAGAAGATAAAAGATCAGGAAGGAGAAGTCAAAGCGCCTGTAAAAGGAGTGGTTGCTGCAATTGACGCACAGGTGGGTGCCAGGACAGCTGGAACCGGTGACGTCCGGCTTGCAGATGCATCGGCAGGAGCCAGAATTGTAGCAAACTTTCCATCTGAATATGAATCCTATATTCAGAGAGGGCAGTCGGTAGAAGTGACGGATAAAAAAGAAACATTGCCGGCCACGCAGAATACGCAGACAAAACTGACCATTGGAGCGGTACAGGCAAGTGAAAATGTAAATGCAGAGAGTTCAGAAGGTGCAGAAGGCGGTATTACAGCCACGATAGATGTTCCGGCCGGAGTCCTGGAAATCGGTTCATTTGTTGGATTGAAAGTTTCGGCTCCTACGCAGGAGTATGATTCCTGTATTCCAATCTCGGCATTGAATGTTGGCGAAAAAGGAAAATATTATGTGAATATTTTGGAGAAGAAACAGACTGTTCTGGGATCTGAATGGGTTGTTTACAAAAGAGATGTGGAATTATTGTTTAAAAATGAAAAATATGCAGCAATTACAGGAGTGAATCAGGATGAGGAGGTTGTTACAAAAACTTCCCGGATGTTAGAGAATGGTATGCATGTAAAAAGGAAAGCATCATGAAAAACAAGTCAGTTTTTAAGAGGAAAATTTTCACAGTAGCAATCGGGTTACTTTTATTGATCAGCTATATACTGGGAAATATAGAGATGGGAAAGCTTGGCAGCAAGATGGACTATGTGAATCTGATCAGTCTGGGTGATGAAAACGGTATGACGTATCCATTGGCAGAAAGCGTGCATCAGAGGAACCAACAGTCAGAGGAGCTGCTGCAGTTCGTAAACTGGCGTCAGGAAAGTGGGGGGCGGGTTTCCTATAAAGAATTAAACCGAATGGAAACAGCGGAAATCATGGCTGTATATGGAAGAACAGATTTGATATTTCCTGATTGTGAAGCTATGGACATTGAGAATAAGACGGGCTGCCTGATCAGTAAGGGACTGGCGTTTCGTTTGTTTGGCGGAACAGATGTAGTGGGAAATATTCTGGAATATAATTCCAGAGAATATGAGGTTATAGATATTATTGACAGTGATATTCCACTGTTTGTTTATGAACTTTGGGAAGAGGACAGTTCCATAGTTCTGGACAGGGCTACTGTGCTTTGTATTCAAAATAGTCCAAAGCAGACAAAGGCTGCGTATGATAAGGTGGCAGGGATGTGGTCACTGGTAGACTATCAGATGATATTTTATGGTATCAAGATCGTATATTTTATTGTACCGTGGATAGTGGGAGTTGGATTATTACTTTCCATCAGAAGGTATAAAAAAGCAGCAAGGAAGCCGGTTGTAAATAGAAAAAACAGATTGCTTGATCATGGAATAAAGTACTATTTAAAAAAGAATAAGGAATGGCTAATCTGGGAAATGATTCTGCTCTTGATTTTATTTTGTATGATTCTATTTACGGTGATCCAGATCAAGGTACCTTTGGATATGATTCCGGATAAGTGGTCGAACTTTGAATTCTGGTCTGAGTTTTATAAGAATAAGCAAGAAGCCATGCTATTAATGCGGAGCATGAAAAGAGGTGTAGTCGACTTAGGATATATAACAGGTTTTTACAGAGCGTCGATTGCAGGAGCGATCAGCATAATAGAAGTGGCAGTATTTACAAAAATGATGAAGAAAAATTTTTTCTAGCTTTTACATGTAAATAGTATGAAGAGTTTATTAAAATTTGTAATAGGATTTATTTTGATTTGTATACTATCAGGGTGTGGTTCATCGACAATTTTATTATACAGATTCAGGAGCATCTTTTCATGGTGATGGATATAGATATAGTATTTTTTCTTGTAAAAAACCAGAGGTAATATGGGAAAATGAGAAGCCGGAATTTAATTATAAGGAACTTTTAAATGATGTCTATAGAGAATTATCTGTACCAGAAGAAAAAAGGGTAAATTTATTTGAAGGCTCTTATTATTATCAGATTGCAGATGATGGTTCAAAGTTACTTTTAATATATGATCTATAAATGAGTAAGTTCATGATTTTGCATAGTAAGAGCAAAATATTGCTACGTTACTCGTAAATTACGCTTGCACCAAAATGATAGATGCAAGCGTTTTCCTCTATTTTAGTTTTGACAGTTAGCTTTCACAGTCTC
>ERZ773259.2657-NODE-2657-length-10800-cov-6.923592_pt1 | contig 10800 bp, 4 predicted proteins | sample MGYA00511961_ERZ773259 | MGnify/ENA primary metagenome ERZ773259 (study PRJEB29015, sample SAMEA2737775) | human gut metagenome | biome: human gut; feature: human-associated habitat; material: faeces | place: China | collected 2012 ...
GGCGAAAAAGTCCAAAGGGACTTTTTTGACAAGATGCCGCCGCCCGGGAGGGCGGCGGCATTGCGTTTATTTTGCGAGCTTGTCCGTGATGGACAGGAACAGGGAGAACAGCTTGGCTGCCTCCGCGCGGGTGGCGTTGCCCTGCGGACGGAACGTGCCGTCCTCGTAGCCGTTCAGGATGCCCGCGATGCGCATGAGCTCGACGAACTCACGGGCATACTCGGAAATCTTGTCGGCGTCCGGGAAGGACCCGGCCGCGTTGTCGGACTTCGGCAGCTCGATGCCCTGCTTCAGGGCGTAGCGGCCGAAGATCGTGGCCATCTGCTCGCGGGTGATCGGCGCCTCGGGGTCGAACTCCGTGGCGGAGACGCCCTCGACGATGCCCTTGTCCTTGGCCCACGCGATGTAGGTCTCGGCCCAGTGGCCCTCGCTGTCCGTGAAGGGATGCTGGCCCTCGTAGGTCTTGAGGGTCTCTGCCTCCTCGAGGGAGCAGGCCAGCAGCTTGACGAACTGGGCACGGGTGAGCTTACCCTCCGGCTCGTAGGTCGTGGCGGTCATGCCGTTGACGACACCGCGGTAGACGAGGTCGTAGACGTAGTCGTGATACCACGCATCCTCGGCGACGTCCGTGAACTGCGGGACGTCGATGCCGCGCATCAGCGCCATCGCGTAGCGGATCGCTTCGGGAGTGGTCTCGACGCTGACGTCGTTGGTCGTCGTGCCCGCTCCGGTAACCTTCAGCTTGGTCAGGGCGAGAATGCCGTCCTCGGAGACGTTCTGAATGACGAGCTTTCCTTCCACAGGTTCGACCTTGTAATACATATCAACCGTGGAGTTCATTGTCTTCTCTTCCGTGTTGATCTTGTACGTCACCGCATCGCCGGTCAGGCTGCGCATGCCAACCTGAACGGTCGTGTAGGTGGTCGGAATCTGCATCACAACAGCCTGGCCATTCTTGAGATAAATCTCATTCTTCGGGCCGATGTTCAAAAGCTCCTTGTCAACCGTAACGGTGTCTGTGCCATTGGAATCATCGGTTAGAATGACAGCGCCGGTGATCGTATCAGTCTCATTGAACACTGCGTCGAGGACCTTGTTCGTAGCGACCCGATACATCTCATTTGCGTTACTATAGGCATCAAAACTCAAATTAATCTGTGCATTAGCGATGACCATGTTGCGAATCTCTGCGGTATCCATCTGAGCCTCGTTGTCCTGCGCATAAGAGGACTCATAGGCCTTGTTGGTCACGCGGAAGCCGTCGATTGCCAGCGTTTCACCCTTGACGAAGCGGACAACGACCGTGTACTCGCCGTCGGTCATGCCGTCAACCGTCCAGCACGGGGTGTTGTAGCCATAGCCCGCTCTATTAGGCTGCGCAAACAGGTTGTTCACGTCAACGAAACTCATGCGCTTCAGAGAAGACGTATTGGTCGGATCGTTGCCCTCGTAGACCTGAACAAGCATGTAAGAGTGTCCATCAACACTGTTCGCAGCGTCGCTGGTCGGATCACTTGTACTGTTCGTGTTCTCCGTGCGGAGATACAGCTCCAGACCCGTGCCCTTGAACTGGAAGGTCGCGCTGCTGCCGACCGCGGTGGTCACCGCAGTCGTGGCATTGCTGTTCGTGCTGTCGTTTTTGTAAGCATCATCATAGCCGTAGCCATTTTCAGTATTCTTGCCATTCCCCAGCTTCGTCAGGGCCTGCGTGCCGGTTCCCTTGTTGGTCGTACCATTCCAAGTGCCATCGTAGGTAGCGAACCCCTCTTCATAGTAGACTGTGGAGGCGGGAATCAGACCGATTGTCAGTCTTGCCGCATTATGGCCGCTGTAAGTAAACTCTGCACGGAGAGTCTCAACAGCTTTCAGCGTCTTGTTGGGCACATAGACGATATACCAGCCGTCATTTTCATGCACTGCGCTCGCCGTACCATAGCTCAGTTCGCTATCAAGTACTGTAACCCCGGTCACTTCCTGCGGGTTCTCCATACCGAAGCTGCTGATAGGAATTCTTACCGGGAGGCCGAAATCAATAACATACATCGATTTCAGTTTAGTCTCGTCTACCGCGAAGTGGAGAGTCATTGTCTTTCCATCTTCAGAAATATCAGCCTGAACATATTTGTAGAAACCACTCTTGTATTGCGATGCCACACCTGCAACTGTGGAAACGTCTTTGTTGAAGGTCTGATTAACACCCGAGCTGTTCGTAACATAAGCATCATCGTCCAGCTCGAAAACACCCGTTTGGACGTTCTTACCATTGTTCTGCAGTGCTGTCAGGAAAGACGGCATCGGGCCACCAGTCACATACTTCATCGCAATGTCGTAATTGGTAATGACCTGACTATAGGTATCATCATAATAGACGACCTTAAGGTTGGTTTCCTTTTCAATCGGTTCCAGATAAATCAGGACAAGCTTAGCAGTGTTTTTCGCACTCCAAGTGATGTTGCTGTTCTTACCGTTGACCATGGGCGTCGTGCCTGCGTTTGTGACTTCGTCCCACACGGTCGTCTCATCGTACCACTCCGTCCCAGCATCGGTCGTAACCTTTTCCCATGTGATGGTGTCAGAAGCATACCACACATTTGCAGTGGAGTTGCTCTTGCGGTTACCATCCGTTACCGTGATCTTGGAGATCGTGTAGTCCGAGTTATTTCTCGGCGCGATGATGCCAATGTCGCGGTCAGCCCAGTAGTTGAAGATCGTTGTGGATTTGAAATACATGTCTTTCTCGGCTGGGGAAACCGTGCCGTCCGGATAGACAACCGCAACCGTCAGCGCGACTTGGCCCATTCCGTCGGAAGTATTCGGCGTAGTGCCAGCTGTACCATAGCCCCAGTCTTTGACATAGGTGTCAACTTCCGTAGTGACTTTTGTCTTCTGCAGATAATAGGCAACCGCCTGATCCGTGCTGAGGAAATAATGCCAAGTGCCGTCCAATGTCTTATACTGCCACGCACCGGCGTGATAACGAACATGCGTAAAGGTCATGCCATCAGCAGTCTCGTCATCGCCAGAAGCATCCGTCTGCTTATTGTCTTCATCCAACCGCATAGCCTGCCAGTAATAGACCGTTACCGTCTTGTCAAAGAAAGTGTAGGCAGGCGACGGCGCGATTCCCTCGATAGCGATGCCCTCATCAGTATTCGCACCAGTAGTTGTAGTAGTGATACTCTTCGTGTGGTTTGTTGACGGAGAAGTGCCGTCATAAACCGGGGAGTTCGTAATCCAATACTCAATCGTCAGGGAAGAGGCTGTCATCGCGCCGTCCGGAGCCTTGTCAACCACTCTGACCGTATACAGCGTGTCACCAATCAGAACCCGCGTCGTACCAGCTTTCTTGCCGGTGAAGGAGATGGTGGTTTGCTTGACGGGCTCGACACGGTACAGGTACAGATTAGTCGCCGTGCTTTTTGCCGCAAAGCTCGAGCCTGAAATCGTAAGATATGCAGTAGTCTCATATGTCCCAAAATAACCACTATGTTTAAAGCTTCGTGATATAACAACACTTCCGTCTGTATGAGTAGTAATATTCACTGCAGCCTTATTACCAGTACTAACGGAATACTTCCAGCCAATGCCATAAGATGCAAGCGGCGAAATATACTGGTCATTGCCATTCTTGATATAATACTGCCCGTTCCCAGCATCTTCAAAAGTCAGGAGCAACGTTGGGGCGGTATCATTCTTCTTTGTTGAAACATACAGCGTATCAATCGCAAGTTCTGCAGGGATATAGGTCTGGTCTTTATCCTTCGTCTCCGTCTTAACAGTTACGAATTCATCCGTATACGCGCTGCTGACTTCACCGTCAACGGTAATCGGCTCCGTCCTACCAACCGTAACCGTGATCTCCTTCTGCTTTTCTTCTGCCAGCACCACGACCGTGGAGAAATGCTTGGCCGTGAAGGTCAGGACACCATTCTCGACCTTGCTGTTCGGGTCGGACGTAACCGTCGTGCCATCGCTTTCCAGAACGCCGCCCGTGAGCTTATAGCTGAGCCATTCTTTGCCCACCGGAATCGAGACCGTGGCCGAATCGGTATAGCTGCCGTTTTCCGTTGTCAGTTCGATGTTCCAAGCACCGGCGACCTTCTTGCCATCCAGTTCCGTGCCCTTATCGACCGCAGCCACAGTGATGCCCGTCAGGCCGGGAGCCGTGACCGAAACACCGGTCGCTTCGTCAGAAACCGTCTTGTTATCATCGATTTTCGGCAGCGTCGCGCCGAAGGCAGCGATGGTATCCGCCGTCTTGCTGATCACGGAAGCTTCCGTCTCTGCGCCGGGGTAGTCCGCCCAGATGCAGAACATCGCGCCGGACGGATTGTCGATCGTGCCGCCCTGGAACGTCTTGTAATTAAAACCGCTGGCCTTTTTAGCATTGCACTGCCAGTCGCTTTTGCCGAGCACCCAGTAATAGTCGCCGTGCGTGTTGACCATCTTGAAGCCCTTGGATGCAAGATCAGATGCAGGCATCGGAGTATAGCTGCTCCAGCCATTCGACCAATAGCAGATCACGATATCCGTGTCAAACGTGCCGCTGGAAGTATTATTGTTGAAATAGATGCCGTCGTTGAATGCCATCGGGGTCATGCCGGCGTTCTTAATCAGCGCGGCAACCGCATTGACATACTTCACATAATAGCTGTAGTTGCCGGTACTCTGGAGATTGCCAAAGCCCATAGAGCCGCCCGTATACTTATCATTCGCGTACTCATCCGCGCCCATGTTGAAATACTTGCAGCCCTTACCTGCAAAGTACGCAACATACTTCTTCAGCAGTTCCTGCGTAAAGGTAACGGCCATGTTGTTCGTAACATCAATCGTGCGAACAGAACCATTGTAGGAGCAGTTCGTCCCCGTCAGGCTCGTAGCGGCCGCGAGGATCGCATCCATATGGCCCGGCGTATTGAGCATCGGGATGACGCCCATGCCCTTTTCCTTGGCATAGGCAAGGACGGCGTCCATCTCGGTCTGCGTCAGCTCGTCGACATCGAAGTTATAATAGGCCTCGTTGCCCGCGTGGATCGCCGCAGCGACATCTTCGCTGGAATAGGCCTTATCGCCCACAGTCAGGCTCATATCGTCCAGCAGGAAGCGCATACCGTCGTTGCCAACGCCCAGCATGATATAGCCGAAGCCTGCTGCGGAAGCATTGTCGATGATCTGCTTGATGCTGTCCACGGAAAAATACTTTCTGCCGCAGTCGAGCATGACGATGGAAAGCTCATAATTCGTCTTTACAGCGTCATCCGCCTGCGTCTCAGCCGCCTGCACAGCCTCGGTCGGCTGCTCTGCGGCCGGTTCCTCAGCCGCCGCCGGGAGAACGACGAACGATGCGAGCATCGCCGCGATCAGCAGCAGCGAGAGGAGCGTTTTGCTCAGTTTTCTCATCAATATTTCCTCCTTTTTCTAGGGTGATTACGATTCGTCTGCCGAAACCGCGATGACGGAGGGCAGACCCATGTAGCATTCCGCCGCGAGGACCGTCTGCGACGCGCCGGGGGCCAGCTCCTCGACCGTGGCCGTGTAGCTCAGGCCGCCGAAGTAGGTGCCGCCGGTGTCCGTGCGGTAGCGGACGGTGACGTTGTGCAGCGTGTCCTCCGTCATGTTGACGAGGACGAGGCCGCCGTCCTGCACCATCACGCTGACGCGGTAGTCCACGGAGAGCGAGCCGTCCGGCTCGACCTCCGCCGAGGCCGCGCAGACGCGGTTCTCGCCGGTGTACTGCGCGGAATTCAGCTCGAAGGCGTAGCACGAGCCGCCAACGGGCAGGTCCGTCACGCGGAAGCGGAGCTCCGCGCCGTCCTCACACGTCAGGGTGATATCCGCCGCGCCGACGGCCATGCCGCCGTCATTCTGCACGATGATGGTGGCAAGCTGGTCGCTCTCCGCGCCGTCTGCATCCACATTCGGGCCGGAAAACGGCAGGACCGCCTGCAGCGTCAGGCCGCTGCCAAGGTCACGCGGCAGCGCAAGCAGTTCCTCTGCCTCCGTTGCGGACTCCTCCGTCGCGCCGGTTGCGGCCTGCGTGGCCTGCGTGGTCTGCGGCGCGGACGGCTCGGTCTGCTCCTGCGGCGTCGAACAGGCCGACAGCAGCAGAGCCGCTAACATGGCTGCGCCCATTGCGCGCAGCAAGTGTTTCATGGGCACTCCCTCCCAGACGCCCCGGCATACTCCGGAGCCTATAGTTGTAAATATTTTACCACGCGTTTTTTGGAAAATCAACAGGTTTTTCCAAGATTTTCTGTTGTAAGACGCCCGAATTTGGCATGTTCCGAAACATAACTTCCAGATTTTGTAAATTGCAGCAAAAAACGGGAGCCAACGGCTCGACTGCCGCTGGCTCCCGCGCGATTATTTCGTTTTTCCCGTCAGCTCCGCGATCAGGCTGCGCTCCTCCGTCAGGCCGGACGAGATCGGGCGGCCAAAATAGAAGATAGCGTACAGGCCCGGCCCGATCGACGCGCCGCAGGACTGGCAGACCGGTACAACGTGCAGCTCCTTCGGGTGGAAGCGCTCCTCGACCATGGCGCGCAGCTCCTCCGCGCGCTCCGGGCGGTCCGAATGCGACAGCAGCATGATCTGCTCCTCCGGCCGTTCGACCGTGCGGGCCATATAGTCGACGGTCGCCTTCAGCGCCGGGGCAAGGCCGCGCGTTTTGCCGATGACGTCGCTCAGGCCCTTCTCGTTGATATCCGCAAGCGGGCGGATGCCGACGAGCGTGCCCATCACGGCTGCCGCGCCTGAGACGCGGCCCATGCGCTTACAGAAGAACAGGTCCTCCAGCACGCCCATCTGGTGCACGCGCAGGCGGTTCTCCTCCAGCCAGTCGGCCGTTTCGTCCAGCGTCTTCCCGGCAGCGCGCAGGCGCGTCGCCGCGATGACGAGCATCCCCTCTGCACCGCAGTAGCGGAGCGTGTCGACGCAGCGGATGTGCCGCTCGGGGTACTTTTCCATCAGCTCATTCGCCACAAGGCAGGTGCTGTTGTATGTACCGCTCAGGCCCGAGGACACGGCGACGAACAGGATATCCCGGCCCTGCTGCAGCAGCGGCTCGAGCCGGTCAGCAACGTCCTGCAGGCCGATCTGCGCCGAGGTGAACAGTCCGCCCTTTTTATCCTTCATCGTGCCGAAAAACTGCGCGGGTGTCATATTCTTCCAGTCAAGATCCGCATAATGATTGCTGCCGTCCGGGTAGACGAGCGCCCCGGGCACATAGCCGTCCACGCCAAAGCGCTCGCGCAGCGGCGCCGTCAGATCAGAGCAGGAATCCGTCAGGATCGCAAAATTTGTCATAAATGTTCTCCCCTTTCCCGGCATTCATTATAGTATGGATGCGTTCATTTTTCAAGAGGGAACAATGTATTTTTATGATTCTGCGTTTACAAAGACGACAAAATTCGATATAATGAAAGAAAAAACGGAGGTATCTTCCCATGCCATTCTGGATATGGCTCATTTTGGGGTTCGTGCTGCTGTCGTTCCTGGGAATGTTCGCAGCGACCTGGCCCATCGCCAAAAAGGTGTATCACAACATTCTCGTCCGGACCGGGCCGGAAAAATGGACCCGTGCAAACAGCTATCCGCCCAATCCGGAGCACACGCGGATGTTTGACCTCGGCATGGACTGGGCACACGAAAACGAGGCGCGCAAGCGGCCCGTTTCCATCGAAAACGAGGGTCTGAAGCTCGCGGGCGAGTATTTCGACTTCGGCCACAAGCGCTGCGCCATCATCTTCCCCGGCCGCACCGAGTCGCTGTACTACAGCTACTATTTCGCACAGCCCTACGCCGAGGCGGGCTGCAACATTCTCGTCGTCGACAGTCGTGCCCACGGCCTGAGCGAAGGCAAATACAACTACTGCAGCACACGCGAGTGGTCGGACGTTATCGCATGGTCGCGCTTCGCGCACGACCGGCTCGGCTGCAGCGACGTGGTGCTGCACGGCATCTGCGTCGGCGGCGCCGCCGTCGTGCTGGCAGCCGCAAAGCCGGACTTTCCGGCCTATGTCTCCCATCTCGTGGTTGAAGGCCTGTTCGCAACGTTTCTGGAATCCTTCAAGCTGCACATGAAGGCAGAAAAGCGGCCAATCTTCCCCGTTCTGTACGAAATTTTCTGGGCCGCCCGGCTGGAATCCGGCATGAAGATCCGCGAAGCGCGGCCCATTCGCGTCATCGGCAAGGTGAAAACGCCGATCCTGTTCCTGCACGGCCGAAAGGACGCCTTCTCGCTGCCGAAGCGCGCAGAAGAGCTGTACGCGGCCTGCAATGCCCCGAAGGAGCTCGTTTGGATGGACGAAGGCTCGCATTCCCACCTGCGCATCAACAATCAGGAGCTGTATGACGGCTCGATCAAGGCATTCCTGCAGAAAACGTTCTGATACTGATTCCTGATTAAAACATTTAATCAGGAATCCCGTGTGCTACGCACACTCGCATCGTGCTGACGCACGCTGCGCCGTCTCATGCAGAATCTGACGCGCCTTCGGCGCTATAAAAAGCTTTTAAAGCTTTTTATCAGATTCTAGTATCAGCGGACGATATTTTTTACATACCGCATCAAAATGGCGGCGACCTGTGCACGGGTCGCGTCGCCCTGCGGGTCGAGGATCAGACCGAAGCCGTTGTCCGTGCCGTTCACAAGGCCTGCAGCGTTGGCCCATGCCAGTGCCTCGCGTGCATAGGCACTCACCCGTCCGGCATCCGGGAAGACGGACAGGTCCGCCCGCGCGGAGGTGTCATAACGCTTTGCGGCATAGCGGAACAGGATCGTTGCGATCTGCTCGCGCGTCACGCGGCCGTCCGGCTCAAACTTCCCGCTGCCCACGCCGTTGACCACGCCGTTTTCCGCCGCCCACGTCACCGCATCGGTGTACCATTGGCCGCCCGGAACGTCAGTAAACGTGTTCCGCCCGGCGGGTGCCCGGCTGCCGTCCAGACGCCACAGCACTGTGACGAGCATGGCGCGCGTCATGCTTCCGTCCGGCTCGAATGTCGTGGCGGACATGCCGTTGAACAGGCCCTGCTTCAGGGCAAAGTCGATGCCCGCATGTGCCCAGTTCCCGGCTGCCGGCATATCCGTGAAGCGTCTGCCCGGACAATTCGCGCCGCCGTCGCAGGGCGTTTCGCCGGTCTTCGGAATGACCTCCGTGCGCTCGGCCCCGCAGCGCGTGCAGGTGAAGGTGCGTTCGCCGTCCGTGTCCTCCGTTGCGGGCACCGTCACGCGCCCGGCGTCCCAGCTGTGACCCAGCGCGTCCGTCCAGGCATCGCGGTAGGTATCGCCGCAGGACGGGCAGGTGTGCAGCGTGTAGCCCTGCTCCGTGCAAGTCGGCGCGACGACCGTGGCCGCATAGGTGTGCTCATGCTCCTTTTTCGGGATCTCGGTGTTTTCACTGCGCCGGTAGCCGCAGAAGCACTCCTCATGCTTCAGGCCGGTCTCCTCCTCCGTCGGCTCACGGTCGATGACCCAGACGAATTCATGTGGCTGGAATGCCTCGTCCGTCTGCCCGCAATAGCTGCAGGTGCCGCGGTGGCCCTCCGGCGTGGTCTCCACACGGTCGTAAATGTGCTTGCGCACATCGAGCGCCGCAAGGCCGACCGGGGCCGCATAGGCCGTGCCCGGCGCGCCGTCACGGTCCTGATAGAGCACATGGGAATAGGTGATCTGGAAGTCGTTGTCGTCCAGTGTCAGCGGGTCCGTCGACCACTGCACGAGCTTCGTCACATCCGTCCTTACGCCATTGTGCCAAACGGCCGTGACCTGCATACCGGCGGCCTCAAACGTCTGGCCGGCGTGGTAGACCGTCTTCTCCGGCTGCGCCGTGACCTCGAGCCGGTCCATCGTGCTGCCGACAGCCATCAGATAGGCTGAGTCGTTCTTGAAGTAGATCGTGCCGTCCGCGTCGATGACCGGGCTGCAGATGGCATACTGCGCCTGCGCGCCGCTCGGCGTGAACAGAACATAAGGTGTGTCATAGGTGACATGCTTGCCGCTGCTCTCGTCCGTCTCCTGCGTGATGAGGACCGGCGCGGTCTGGCCCGGCTTGTCGGCCAGAATGCGGAGCTTGCCCGGCGTATAGTTATCGAAGAAGTAGACGTAGACATAACCGTTCTCCGCCTCATAGGCCGTTGTCAGGATGCCGCTCGTCTGCGGGTAGCCCTGGGTGCGGACGGAATAGGCAACGGACATCGAAGCGAGGTCGATGACCGTGATGTTGTGGCCGGAATACGCGCCGAACTGCGCCGTGCCGGACACGCCGATGTAGGCGCGGCCGTTGTAGATCGTCGGCGTGCAGGTGCTCATGGCCGGGTTCTTCGGATCGTTGGCATAATTGGCCAGCTTGAGCGCGCGCAGCGAGCCCTCCGTGAACGTGCCGTCGGCCTCGACATGCAGGCCGTAGAAATAGCCGCCCTTCGTCGTAAAATAGGCCGTACCGGCAAGGCCGCCCTCGCTGTCCGGGACGAAGGTCACGGAGCTGCGCAGGTCGCCCGTCTGCGGCAGCGTCAGCTCGCCGAGCAGACGGCCGCTGCGCGGGTCGAACGAGAGCACGCGGGCATGGCCCGTCGTGTAGCCCGCCTCGCCGTCGTCCGTACCGACGAGCACGAAGTCCTTGCAGGCGTAAGCGCCCGCCCAGTAGAAGCCGCCGCGGGACGTGTAGGTCCACGAGGCCAGCTTGCTCTCATCCGTCTTCGCCGGGTCCTCATCCGTCACGGTCAGGCAAACGAAATTTGCGTTGCCGTCCTCGCGGTTCCAGAAGTCGGTGTAGAGATCGCCGTACTCATAGGTGATGG
>ERZ773259.2676-NODE-2676-length-10708-cov-3.643481_pt1 | contig 10708 bp, 6 predicted proteins | sample MGYA00511961_ERZ773259 | MGnify/ENA primary metagenome ERZ773259 (study PRJEB29015, sample SAMEA2737775) | human gut metagenome | biome: human gut; feature: human-associated habitat; material: faeces | place: China | collected 2012 ...
CATAGCTGGTCTCGGCGCAGCCGGCGCAGGAGCCGGAGAACTCCAGCATGGGCTGCTTGAACTGGCTGCCCTTGACGGTGTTGTCCTGCATATCCTTCTTCTCGGACACCTCGGCCACGCAGTAGTTGAACACATCCTGCTGCGCAAGCTCACCCTCCTGAGGAACCATAGACAGGGCGTTCACCGGGCAGACGCCGATGCAGACGCCGCAGCCCATGCAGTCCAGAGGACTGATGGCCATGGTGAACTGATAGGTGCCCTTGCCCTTGCCGGCCTTCACGTCCACGATCTTGGCGGCCTCCGGGGCGTTCTTGGCCTCCTCGGCGGTCAGAGCGAAGGGACGGATGGTGGCGTGGGGGCAGACGTAGGCGCACTGGTTGCACTGGATGCACTTGTTGGCGTCCCAGGTGGGGACGGACACGGCCACACCACGCTTCTCGTAAGCGGAGGCGCCCAGCTCGAACTGACCGTCCACGTGCTCGGAGAAGGCAGAGACGGGCAGGCTGTCGCCGTCCATCTTGCCCACAGGCTCCAGGATCTCCTTGACCATCTTCACCAGCTCCGGCTTACCCTTCAGCTCGCGGGTATCCGGCTCGTCCACGGCGTCGGCCCACTCGGCGGGCACGTCGATCTTCTTATAGGCGGTGGCGCCCAGGTCGATGGCCTTGTAGTTCATATCCACCACGTCCTGACCCTTCTTCAGGTAGGAGGCCTTGGCCTTCTCCTTCATGAAGCGGATGGCATCCTCCTCCGGCAGCACCTTGGCCAGAGAGAAGAAAGCGGACTGCAGGATGGTGTTGTTGCGCTTGCCCATACCGATCTCGATGGCCAGATCAATGGCGTTGATGGTATACAGCTGGATGTTATTGCGGGCGATGTAGCGCTTGGCGTCGGCCTTCAGGTGGTGGTTCAGCTCCTCGAAATCCCACTGGCAGTTGATCATGAACACGCCGCCGGGCTTGACGTCGTTGACCATCTTATAGCCCTTGGTGATGTAGGAGGGGTTGTGGCAGGCCACAAAGTCGGCCTTATTGATATAGTACGGAGAGCGGATGGGGTGATCGCCGAAGCGCAGATGGCTGATGGTCACGCCGCCGGTCTTCTTGGAGTCGTACTGGAAGTAGGCCTGCACGTACTTGTCGGTGTGGTCGCCGATGATCTTGATGGAGTTCTTGTTGGCGCCCACGGTACCGTCGCCGCCCAGACCCCAGAACTTGCACTCGATGGTGCCGGGGGCGGCGGTGTTGGGACAGTTCTTATCCTCCGGCAGGGACAGGTTGGTCACGTCGTCCACGATGCCGATGGTGAACTGGCGCTTCATCTCGTCACGCTTCAGCTCCTCATACACGGCGAACACGGAGGCGGGAGGCGTATCCTTGCTGCCCAGACCGTAGCGGCCGCCGATGACCTGCACGTCGTTCTTGCCGGCGTTGGCCAGAGCGGTGACTACATCCTGATACAGGGGCTCGCCCATAGCGCCGGGCTCCTTGGTGCGGTCCAGAACGGCCACACGCTTGGCGGTGGCGGGAATGGCAGCCACCAGTTTTTCCGGGGCGAAGGGACGGAACAGACGGACCTTCACCAGACCCACCTTCTCGCCGTGGGCGTTCAGGTAGTCGATGACCTCCTCCGCCACGTCGCAGATGGAGCCCATGGCCACGATGACCCGGTCGGCGTCGGGTGCGCCGTAGTAGTTGAACAGCTGGTAGTCGGTACCCAGCTTGGCATTGATCTTGTCCATGTACTTCTCCACCACGGTGGGCAGAGCGGCATAGTACTTGTTGCAGGCCTCACGGTGCTGGAAGAAGATATCTCCGTTCTCGTGGCTGCCCCGCATATGGGGATGCTCCGGGTTCAGGGCGTGAGCACGGAACTCCTTCACGGCGTCCATGTCGCACATATCCTTCAGATCCTCGTAATCCCACACGGCGATCTTCTGGATCTCGTGGCTGGTGCGGAAGCCGTCGAAGAAGTTGATGAAGGGGACCTTGCCCTCCAGAGCGGCCAGATGGGCCACGGGAGACAGGTCCATGACCTCCTGCACGTTGCCCTCGCACAGCATGGCAAAGCCGGTCTGGCGGCAGGCCATGACGTCAGAGTGATCACCGAAGATGTTCAGCGCCTGGGTGGACACGGTACGGGCGGAGACGTGGAACACGGCGGGCAGCTGCTCGGCTGCGATCTTGTACATATTGGGGATCATCAGCAGCAGACCCTGAGAGGCGGTGTAGGTGGTGGTCAGCGCACCTGCGCCCAGAGAGCCGTGAACTGCACCGGCGGCACCGGCTTCAGACTGCATCTCCACCACCTTGACCTTCGTGCCGAAGATGTTCTTCAGGCCGTTGGCGGACCACTGGTCCACGAAGTCCGCCATGGGGGACGACGGGGTGATGGGGTAGATGGCTGCAACCTCAGAGAACGCATAGGAAACGTGCGCCGCTGCGTTGTTGCCATCCATGGATTTCATTTTTCTTTCCATAAATGAACCTCCTTTTTTTGTCAACGTGTTACCGTTTTTTAAGAGAGACCAAACATACCATACATTGTGATTGTAGCACAGTCTTTCCGGGATGTAAATGTCAAAAATGAAAAATTTCCTCGAAATAACACTTTTTTTTCATGGTGCATGAAAATTATCACGGTGGTTCAGACATTTTTCCGGAAATCTTGCTGCCGGGGAGCGATAAAGGGTTTCCTGCCGGAGAAAACTGTGATAAAATAAAGAGAAAACGGCGGAACTTCCGGGAAAGGGTGACGGAGCAATGGTGGTGTCGGTGCGCTCGTTGGGGCTGTCGGGCATCAGCGGATATGAGGTAACGGTGGAGTGCTTCCTGTCGGGAGGGCTCCCGGCCTTCGATGTGGTGGGTCTGCCGGATGCCGCCGTGCGGGAATCCCGTGAGCGGGTCCGGGCGGCGGTCAAGACCTGCGGCGCCCGGTTCCCTGTCAGCCGCATCACGGTGAATCTGGCCCCGGCGGGCCAGCGGAAGGAGGGGACGGTCTACGACCTGCCCATCCTGCTGGGGCTGCTGACGGCCTCGGAGGAGCTGCCGCCTTTGCCGGAGGACGCCGCCTTTCTGGGGGAGCTGAGCCTCACCGGCGCCCTGCGCCCGGTGGCGGGGGTGCTGCCCATGGCCCTGTGCGCCGCCCGGTGCGGCATCCGCAAACTCTATGTCCCGGCCCGGAACGCCGCCGAGGCCACGCTGGCCGACGGTGTCACCGTGTACCCGGTGGAAAATGTCGCCCAGCTGCTGGAGCACCTCCGGGGCGAGACGCCCATCCCGCCGGCGGAGCGGTGGCAGCCCACCGGCGAGACGCTGCCCATGCCGGACTTTTCCGAGGTCATGGGACAGGAGAACGTGAAGCGTGCGCTGGAGATCGCCGCCGCCGGCGGACACAATGTGCTGCTGGTGGGTTCCCCCGGCTCCGGCAAGTCCATGCTGGCCCGGCGGCTGCCCTCCATTCTGCCGGATATGACCCGGCAGGAATCCCTCCAGACCACGGAGATCTACTCCGTGGCGGGGCTGACGGAGCCCAGCCATCCGCTGGTGACCCATCGTCCCTTCCGCAGCCCCCATCATACCGCCTCCCCGGTGTCCCTGTCCGGCGGCGGCACGGTACCCCGGCCGGGGGAGATCTCTCTGGCCCACAACGGGATCCTGTTTCTGGACGAGCTGCCGGAGTTTGACAAGGCGGCGCTGGAGACCCTGCGCCAGCCCCTGGAGGACGGTGTGGTCACCATCACCCGTGCCTCCGGCTCCCTGACCCTGCCCAGCCGGTTCATGCTGGTGTGCGCCATGAATCCCTGCCGGTGCGGCTGGTTCGGGCATCCCTCCGGCCGCTGCACCTGTACGGACAGTCAGGTGCAAAGCTACCTGCGCCGTATCTCCGGCCCCCTGCTGGACCGCATCGATATGCACGTAGAGGTGCCGTCGGTGGAGTATGAGGCCATGCGCCGCAAGGAGCAGCCGGAGAGCTCTCAGCAGGTCCGCAGCCGGGTCAACGCCGCCCGACAGGTGCAGCAGCGGCGCTACGAGGGTACCGGCGTCACCTGCAACGCCTATATGACCCCCGCCATGATCGGGCGGTACTGCCGGCTGGACGCCGCCGGGGAGAAGCTGATGCAGGGGGCCTTTGACCGGCTGGGCCTGACGGGCCGCAGCCACGACCGCATCCTCCGCATGGCCCGCACCATCGCCGATCTGGAGGGCGAGGCGCAGATCCTCCCGGCCCATCTGGCGGAGGCCATCCAGTACCGCAGCAGTGCCATGCTGAAGTGATGCGCCCCAATGATAATAACCAAGAAGATATGAAGGAGAAGTACCCATGAATGAGATCATTCTGTGCAAGCTGGGCGAGGTGGTCCTGAAGGGCCTGAATCGCCGCAGCTTTGAGATGAAGCTTATGAGCAACATCCGCCGCCGTACCGCCCGCTTCGGCAAGTTCCGCATCTACTCCAAGCAGAGTACCATCTATGTGGAGCCGGCGGAGGAGACCTGCGATCTGTCCGGGGCCTATGCCGCCTGCAAGCAGGTGTTCGGCATCATCGCCATTGCACGGGCCGTTCCCTGCCCCAAGGAGAAGGAGGCCATTCTGGCCACCGCCAAGACGTATCTGGGGGAGGCCCTGACGGCGGCCCGCAGCTTCAAGGTGGAGAGCAAGCGTGCCGACAAGTCCTTCCCCATGAGCTCTATCCAGCTGAGCCAGTGGGTGGGCGGCGAGCTTCACGAGGCCTATCCCCACCTGAAGGTGGATGTACACCATCCGGAGTTGACGGTGTATGTGGAGGTGCGGGAGGATGCCGCCTACGTCCACGCCCCCGCCGAGCCCGCTGCCGGCGGCCTGCCCATCGGTATGGGGGGCCGGGCGGTGAGCCTGCTCTCCGGCGGCATCGACTCCCCGGTGGCCAGCTACATGATGGCCAAGCGTGGTGTTCAGCTGGAGATGATCCACTTCGCCTCTCCTCCCTATACCAGCGAGCAGGCACGGGAAAAGGTGCTGCAGCTGGCCCGTGAGCTGGTGCCGTGGTGCGGCCGCCTGACGGTCCATGTGGTACCCTTTGCGGAGATCCAGGAGGAGATCCGCCGCAGCTGCCCGGAGGATCACTTCACCCTCATCATGCGCCGGTTCATGATGCGTCTGGCGGACGCTCTGGCCCACGAGCTGGGCTGCGGCGCACTGGTCACCTGGGGCAGGTGGCCAGCCAGACCATGGCGGCGCTGGCCGTCAGTGAGGACGCCGCCACGCTGCCGGTGCTGCGTCCCCTCATCGGCATGGATAAGGAGGAGATCGTCCGCATCGCCCGCCATATCGGCACCTTCGATACCTCCATTCTGCCCTATGAGGACTGCTGCACGGTGTTCACCCCCCGTCACCCCAAGACGAAGCCCCATGTGGAGGAGGTCCGGGAGATGGAGCAGGCGCTGGACGTGGCGGGTCTGGTCCGGCGGGCCATGGAGAACCGGGACATTGTGAAGATCAAGTGAGAAAGAGAACCTGCTGACAAAAGTATGCCGCCGGAGGCACGTTCCTTCGGAGACACCTCCTAAAAGCAAATCATCAAAGGAAGTGAGCCTATGACCTATCACGCAGAGATCATCGCCGTGGGTACCGAGCTGCTGCTGGGCAACATCGCCAACACCGATGCACAGGAGCTGTCGCAGGCGCTGGCCTCCGTGGGTGTGGACGTGCTGTACCATACCGTGGTGGGCGACAACCCGCAACGGCTGGAGGAGGCGATCGCCATCGCCCGGAAGCGGGCGGACCTGCTGATCTTCACCGGCGGCCTTGGCCCCACCTATGACGACCTCACCAAGGAGACGGTCTGCCGGGTGCTGGATGTTCCCCTGACCTTCCACCCGGAGGCGGCGGCAGACATTCGCCGCAACTTCGACATCATCTTCCGCCGGGAGATGCCGCCCGGCACCCTGCATCAGGCGGAGCTGCCGGAGGGCTGTGAGGTGTTCTGCAATCGGGTCGGCACCGCACCGGGCTGCGTGTTCCACGCCGGCGACGTGACGGCAGTGCTGCTGCCCGGCGTACCGTCGGAGTGCCGCTACCTGACGGAGACGGCGCTGCTGCCGTGGCTGCGCCGCCAGAGCAGCGAGACCATCCTCTCCCACGACCTGCGGATCTTCGGCCTGTCGGAGCCGCAGGTGCAGGAGCTGCTGGGGGATCTGATGGATCAGGCGGTGAACCCGTCGCTGGCCCCCTACGCCAAGACCGGCGAGGTGATGCTGCGGCTCACCGCTAAGGGCGACAGCCCCGCCGCCTGCGAGGAGCGCATGGCGCCGCTGCTGGAGCAGGTGCGTGGACGGCTGGGCGCCTACCTCTACGGCATCGATGTCTCCGGCTTGGAGGAGACGGTGCTGCACCTGCTGCACCAGAACGGAAAGACCTTCTCGGCGGCAGAGAGCTGCACCGGCGGCCTTATCGCAAAACGCATCACCGATCTGCCGGGTGCCTCTTGCGTGTTCCGGGGAGGTGTGGTATCCTATACCAATGAGGTGAAGGCCTCTGTGCTGGGCGTACCGCAGGAGACGCTGGACCGCTATGGCGCTGTGTCCGAGCCGGTGGCAAGAGCCATGGCGGAGGGCGTGCGGCGTATCACCGGCAGCGACCTGTCCGTGGCCACCACGGGGCTGGCCGGTCCCGACGGCGACGACCGGGGAAACCCTGTGGGCACGGTGTTCGTGGCCCTGAGCACCCCGGAGCGCACGGTGGTGCGGCACATGAATTGCGGCAGCGGCCGGGACCGGGTGCGGATGCTGGCATCCCACTGCGCCTTTGACCTGCTCCGCAGAGAGCTGGAACATTTACCGATCGAAGGAGAATGAACATGGCGAAGAAAGAACCCTATGATATGACCAACAGCTACGCCCGTATGGAGCGGGACAAGCGCAAAGCCATCGGCAACCCCAACAAGAACGTCCATCACAAGAAGAACGGCTCCAACTACCAGAAGGATACCGGCTCCATGGTCCGCAGCACCTCCGCCCGGCAGGAGCCGGAGAAGATGTCCACCACCATGAAGGTGCTCATTGGCGTGGTGTTCGTGGTGCTGGTGGCGGCGCTGGTGCTGCGCAGCACCGTGTGGAAGGATAACGTGGTGGCCGGTGCATGGATGATGGTGCTGGTGGGGGCCGTGTGCGGCCTCATGTACTACGTCCGCAAGCGCTATCCCGGCAAGCGCAAGGTGGGCGGCACCATGGATACCGTGATCTCCGCCCTGCTGATCCTGTTCTGCGTGGTGTATGTGGGCATGGGCGCCATGGCGCTGGTGGCCATGAATAAGTAAACTTTTCCCGTTGACAAACCCCGCAAAAGTGGGTATAGTAAAGGGAGAATATGCATATCTGCGAGGATGGGGACAGTAGCCCGTCCCTCCGATGCCAAGAGAGCCGCCGTATGGTGCAAGGCGGACACGGAGGACAGCGGTGAAGATCACCCCGGAGCATCCGGCTGAACCGGCAGTAAGCCCGGACGGCAGAGGGCCGTTATCTTCCCTTCCCCCCACGGCTCGTGGGGCAGAGCGGTCGCACCCGGTGCGGCAACAAGAGTGGTACCGCAGAGGTTTGTTTGCCTTTGTCTCTTTAGAGAGACAAAGGCGTTTTTGTTTTTGCGGAGAGGAGTGGCTTTGATGAACTGCCCCAAATGTGGAAATGAACTGTCTCCAGGCTGGATGGTGCCGAGGAAGATCTGCTATCTGGAATGGGCGCCCGAGCATTGGTACTTTCCCCTGCTCCCCAAGAACAAGGTGAGGCTCAATCCTACTCCGCCCCGGAGCAGCTTTGCTGATTTTATGGAATATCCTGCTTATCTCTGCGCAGCTTGTAAAACAGTGATCTTTGAATATGAATAATATGGAGGAACACGAGATATGGACTACAACAAGACCATCAATCTCCCCAAGACTGAATTTCCCATGCGGGCCGGTCTGCCCAAGCGGGAGCCGGAGATGCTCCAGCGCTGGGATGACATGGACCTGTACAACGAGCTGCTGAAGAAAAACGAGGGCAAGCCCCGCTTCTCCCTCCACGACGGCCCTCCCTTCTCCAACGGCAATCTGCACATGGGCCACGCCCTGAACAAGTCCATCAAGGACTTCATTACCCGCAGCTACGCCATGCGGGGCTACTACACCCCCTATATCCCCGGCTGGGACAACCACGGTATGCCCATCGAGTCCGCCATCATCAAGCAGAACAAGCTGAACCACAAGGCTATGAGCATTCCGGACTTCCGCTCCGCCTGCCATGACTTTGCCCAGCATTATGTGGGCGTGCAGATGGACGCCTTCAAGCGCATGGGCGTCATCGGCGACTGGGAGCACCCCTACCTCACCATGAACCCCGGCTTTGAGGCTGAGGAGGTGAGGGTGTTCGGTGCCATGTACAAGAAGGGCTATATCTACAAGGATTTCAAGCCCGTCTACTGGTGCCCCCACGACGAGACCGCCCTGGCGGAGGCGGAGATCGAGTATCAGGACGACCCTTGCACCACTGTGTATGTGAAGTTCCCCATGCACGACGATTGCGGAAAGCTTTCCGGTTATGACAAGCTGTTCTTCGTGATCTGGACCACCACCATCTGGACCCTGCCGGGCAACCTGGCCATCGCCCTGCATCCCGACGAGTCCTACGCTGTGGTGAAGGCCCCCAACGGCGAGGCCTATATCATGGCCGAGGCTTTGGTGGAGAAGGTCATGCACTTGGGCGGCTTCGACACCTGGGAGGTGGCGGAGACCCATCCCGGCGCCTTCTTTGAGAACATGCTGGCGGACCACCCCTTCCTGCCCAAGACCTCCCGCCTGCTGCTGGCGGATTACGTCACCATGGACTCCGGCACCGGCTGCGTCCACACGGCCCCCGGCTTCGGCGCGGATGACTACGAGACCTGCAAGCGCTACGGCGTGGAGATGGTAGTTCCCGTGGACGACCAGGGCCGCCACACGGAGTACGCCGGCAAGTACGCCGGTATGAAGACCGATGAGTCCAACCCCGTCATCCTGGCGGACATGAAGGAGAGCGGCATGCTCTTCGCCAGCGAGGACATCATCCACAGCTATCCCCACTGCTGGCGCTGCAAGGGCCCCATCATCTTCCGGGCCACGCCCCAGTGGTTCTGCTCCGTGGAGTCCTTCAAGGAACAGGCCGTCGCCGCGTGCGACGATGTGCGCTGGGTGCCCGGCTGGGGCATTGACCGGATGAAGTCCATGATCCGAGAGCGCAACGATTGGTGCATCTCCCGCCAGCGCAAGTGGGGCCTGCCCATTCCCGTGTTCTACTGCAAGGACTGCGGCAAGCCCATCTGCACCGATGAGACCATCGACGCCATCTCCAAGCTCTTCGCCGCCGAAGGCTCCAACGCCTGGTTCGCCAAGGAGGCGGAGGAGATCCTGCCGGAGGGCTTCGCCTGCCCCCACTGCGGTGCCAAAGCCGGCTTCACCAAGGAGACCGATACCCTGGACGGCTGGTTCGACTCCGGTTCCTCCCACTTCGCCGCCATGAAGAAGGACCAGGGCTTCTGGCCCGCCACCATGTATCTGGAGGGCCTGGACCAGTACCGCGGCTGGTTCCAGTCGGCGCTGCTGACCGCCGTGGGCGCCTTCGGCCAGGGCGCGCCCTTCAAGGAGTGCGTCACCCACGGCTGGACCGTGGACGGCGAGGGCAGAGCCATGCACAAGTCCCTGGGCAATGGCATGGACCCGGCAGAGATCATCAACCAGTATGGCGCGGACCTGCTGCGCCTGTGGGCCGCCAGCGCCGACTACCACGCCGACGTCCGCTGCTCTCACGAGATCTTCAAGCAGCTCAGCCAGAACTACCTCAAGTTCCGCAACACCGCCCGGTACTGCCTGGGCAATCTGGACGGCTTTGACGCCGACCAGCTGACGGCGCCCGCGGAGATGGAGGAACTGGACCGCTGGGCCGTCACCCGCCTGAACGCCCTGATGGAGAAGTGCGCCAAGGCGTACAACGACTATGAGTTCCTGGTGGTCACCCACGCGGTGAACGACTTCTGCGTGGTGGACATGTCCAACTTCTATCTGGACATCATCAAGGACCGTCTGTACTGCGAGGAAAAGGACGGCGCCAAGCGCCGCAGCGCCCAGACCGCCCTGTTCCTGATTCTGGACACCATGACCAAGCTGATGGCCCCCATCCTGTGCTTCACCTGCGATGAGATCTGGCTCTCTATGCCCCACCGCAGCGGCGACGATGGTCGGAACGTGGTGTTCAACGACATGAACAAGCCCTTCACCGACTACGCCCTGGATGAGACCGCCATGGAGAAGTGGTCCGCCGTGGAAAAGCTGCGCGACGACGTGAACGCCGTGCTGGAGGCCGCCCGGGCCGAGAAGAAAATCGGCAAGGCCCTGGAGGCCCACGTGGCCCTCCACGCTGGGGACGACGCGGCGTCTGCCGCCCTGGTGCAGGTGATGGGCCTGAACCTGGCAGAGCTCTTCATCGTCTCCGACTGCCAGGTCTCCAGTGCGGAGCCCGATGCCGCCTCCACTGTGGGCCAGGGTGCCAACTTCCCCGGCCTCACCGTGGAAGTCAGCGAGGCCAGAGGCGACAAGTGCGAGCGGTGCTGGATGCACAGCCCCACTGTGGGCGCCGACGCGGATCACCCCACCCTCTGCGCCCGCTGCGCCGCCGTGGTGCGGAAACTCCCCCAGTTCTGACCATCCGAAAACAGCAGTCAAAAA
>ERZ773259.2690-NODE-2690-length-10671-cov-3.173606_pt1 | contig 10671 bp, 5 predicted proteins | sample MGYA00511961_ERZ773259 | MGnify/ENA primary metagenome ERZ773259 (study PRJEB29015, sample SAMEA2737775) | human gut metagenome | biome: human gut; feature: human-associated habitat; material: faeces | place: China | collected 2012 ...
GCAGATCGTGCAGTCAACTATCAGTGCGATAGTGAAGGAACCGCGTTGAATTATGAGGTGGTCAGCGAAGCAATCAGCTCTGTCCGGTGCAGTGCCCCGCTGAGCGCAGACTGGAAAAAGCGTATAGACGAGGACTACAAAAAGCGTGGAGGCCGCAAGCACAAGTAAATGTTTTTTGAAGCCGGGGTGATGATTCACTCCGGCGTTTTCTTTGGCAGGAACTGCCGTTAAAGCATCCGGAACGGGCGCAAGACGTCCGGTGGACGTCTGCTTTGCGCGGACCGGAGTGGAACGGAGACGTGCAGCTCGATGCCACAGGCAGCGTTCTATGGGGATTGGGGGCGCACGAGGTCCGGTGGACCTCGGTTTTGCGCGGACCGGAACGGAGTGGAGACTTCCCCAACAAGCAGAAAATCGCTTTCGTGTCACGAAAGCCCTGCTTGCAGAAGAGCGAGGTGCACAAAATATTGAGCACGAGGAAGGGTCTTTGACTTGATTTTCCGCGAGGTTTGGAGTAAAATTATTGTGATTACTTGTGGAAATTGCTCGAATTAGATCGGAGAATTGCATGGGCTATTTATCAATCAGACAGACAGCGGAAAAATGGAACCTTTCGGCAAGATGGATCAGTGATCTTTGTAAAGCCGGACGAATTCCCGGAGCAACAAAAATCGGTTCATACTGGGCGATTCCAGCGGATGCGGAAAAGCCAGCTGACGCAAGAATCAAGAGTGGTCGCTACGTGAAGAAAAAAGAAAACGAAGAAAGGGGTCGTACCAATGGCTGCAATCAATGATTTAATTAGTCAGATCCAAGATGAGACTCTTCGAAATAGAATTCAGGAAGAAGTGAGTAAAATGGCCAAGCAGAAGAAATTCGGCTTGGTCTTTGAAGAACATATGCCGGAAAGCACGCCTCTCTATGATATGCCTATCAAAAGAGGCTGTAATGTTATGCTCCGGGACAGCAAGGATGACAAAGCTATCTATGTTGTGCTGAAGGTTGAAGGCGATACTGCTGTTTGCGTTAAACCGGAACAGAAAGATGAAGCGGTCACCTTTGAGCTGAAGGATATCGTTCGTGTTGCGGAATTTGGAGAATCCATCTATCCCTATCTGAAACCGTTGGATTCAGTTTGCAATGCACCGGATAGCAATCTTTGGCACACGCTGATTGAAGCGGACAACTATCATGCCCTGCAACTGTTGGAATACCTGTACGCAGGCAAGGTGGACTGCATCTACATCGATCCGCCCTACAATACCGGAGCAAAAGACTGGAAATACAACAACGACTATGTGGACGGCAATGACGCTTATCGCCACAGCAAATGGCTTTCTTTCATGGAGCGCCGCCTGAAACTCGCTAAGAAGCTGTTGAATCCGGCAGATTCTGTTTTGATTGTCACTATTGATGAAAAAGAATATCTGCACCTTGGTTGCCTGCTAGAGGAAATGTTCCCAGAGGCAGAAATTCAAATGATATCATCTGTAATCAATCCTAAAGGGTCTGCTAGAACAGGTCGATTTTCAAGAGTTGATGAATATCTATTCTTTGTATTTATTGGAACGGCTGAAGTATATCCTTGCGCATCAGATATGCTACGAGAAGTCGAATCTAATAACCGAAGTGTCAGATGGGCTGGGCTTATGAGGAACGGCGAGGGATCAACTAGAACCAGAATTCCTAGTCTTTTTTATCCGATTTTTATAGATAAGGATACTGGAAAATATCATTCCGTAGGAGAGCCACTCGCACCAGACGCCAATAGAACCGAAGTCATTTGCCCAGAAAATACTATTGCAATGTTTCCTGTTAGTGGGTCAGGGCAGGAATTGCAATGGAGATTGTATCCACCTTCTTTCAGAAAGTATCTCGAAAAAGGTTATATCAAATTTGGAAAAAGAAACGTAGATGGAAAAAGATCAGTTTCTTATTTGCAAGACGGAATGATCAAAAAGATCGAAAATGGACAGATTGCAATCACAGGCAAAACGGACGAAGGCACACTAGAACTGGAATATGCTGATTCCATCGGAACAAGAAAACCAGTAACTATATGGAATACGGTATCTCATTCGGCAAGTGAACATGGAAGCACTTTCATCAAAAATATACTCGCAGCTCGAAAATTTGCATATCCAAAATCGGTATATGCGGTTCACGATTCCATACGTTTTGTGACAAAGGATAAGCTCAATGCCCTAATCGTTGACTTTTTCGCAGGTAGCGGCACGACTATGCACGCCGTAAATCTGCTCAACGCCGAGGATGGCGGGCACAGACGCTGCATTATGGTGACCAACAATGAGGTCTCCGCAGATGAAGCGAAGATGTTGAAAGACAAAGGCTATCAGCCCGGCGATGCGGAATGGGAAAAACTCGGCATCGCCCACTATGTTACTTGGCCGCGCACGGTCTGCTCCATTAAGGGACAAGATGTAAATGGCAATCCCCTCAAGGGCGATTATCTTGGTAGCGAGCCTCCGATGCATATGGCAGACGGTTTCAAGGCAAATGCAGCATTCTTCAAACTTGGCTTCCTAGATCCGACGGCGGTTTCTCTCGGTATGCGTTTTTCGGAAATGCTGCCTACGTTGTGGTTGAAAACTGGTGCAAAAGGAAAATGCCCGGAATTAACCGGAGAGCAAGTTCCGGACATGCTGATCTTGCCGGAGAATCAATTTGCGGTCTTGATTAACGAGAATTCATTTGCCGATTTTGCAGAAAAGCTTGCAGAACATCCTGAAATCCAAACCGTATTCTTGGCAACCGATTATGAAGTGAATTATCAATCGATGGTAAAAAATCTGAATGTCACAGAGGCGTATCAGCTTTACCGGGATTACTTGGATCACTTCCGCATGAACAGAGGGAGAAACTAAGAATGATTTGTGAATTATTTCCATTTCAAAAACAGGCGGTCAATGAAATGCGCCTCCGCGTGGCGATGGCGCTGAATAACTATCGCATGCTGAAGATCCCTCAGGTGGTTTCGCTCCAGGCACCAACGGGTTCTGGCAAAACGATTATCATGTCTGCTCTGATTGAAGATATCTTTTACGGTTCAGAGCAGTTTACTGAACAGCCGGAGGCTATTTTTGTATGGCTTTCGGATTCTCCACAGCTGAATGAGCAGTCTAAACAGAAGATCGAGCTGAAGGCGGATAAGATCCGTATGGATCAGTGTGTAGTGATTTCGGATGAATCTTTCGACCGAGAGATTCTGGAGGACGGTCATATCTATTTTCTGAATACGCAGAAGCTTGGCAAGGCCGGTAATCTGAGCCGTCATTCGGATACGCGACAGTATACGATTTGGGAGACCATTGAAAATACTGCAAGAGAAAAAGCTGATCGTCTGTATTTCATTATTGATGAGGCACACCGCGGTATGCAGGGACGCCAGGCGGGAACGGCAACTACCATCATGCAGCGATTTATCAAGGGAAGTAGCGAACAGAATCTGTCGCCCATTCCGGTCGTCATCGGAATGAGCGCGACCGCCGAACGTTTTAATTCCCTTGTAGGACAGGCAACAAATTCTACATTGCATAAGGTTATTATTTCCCCGGCTCAAGTTCGCCAATCTGGATTGCTCAAAGATCGTATTGTAATCACTTATCCGGAAGATCCAATTAAACACGGTGACATGGCCGTTCTCCAGGCTGCAACAGACGAATGGCAGGATAAGTGCAAGCACTGGTATCAGTATACCTATGAGCAGCACTACACCAATGTAAATCCGGTGTTTGTTATCCAAGTCTGCGCTGGTTCCGGTACGAAAGTATCTGACACCGATCTGGACGATGTAATTGCGAAAATCGAAGAACGTATGGGCGATAGCTTCAAGGAAAATGAAGTTGTGCATACTTTCGGTTCAACAGGCACATTGTCGATTCACGGATTGACCGTGCCGCATATCGAGCCATCCGAGATCGCAGAAGATCGCCGCATTCGTGTTGTCTTATTTAAGGAAAATCTGTCCACTGGCTGGGACTGCCCTCGTGCAGAAACTATGATGTCCTTCCGGCGAGCGGAAGACGCAACCTATATTGCGCAGCTGCTCGGACGTATGGTTCGTACACCGCTTCAGTGTCATGTTCTCGTGGATGACTCCTTAAATGATGTGCGGCTATTCCTTCCGTATTTCAACCAGGATACCGTCCAAAAGGTTATTGATGAATTGCAGGCAACCGAAGGTGGAGAGATTCCGACAGTTGTCGATGGTGAATCTCTTGAGGAGCAGAACTATGATACATGGTCGGTTCACAACCAGCGAAAGAAAACGCAAAAACTGACGGTGGGGCAGTTGAGCATATTTGATTATCCGAATGGCTTCCAAGAAGAGCCTGCTGTGGCATCTTCCACAGCAGTTGGCGATATGCCAAATTCTGGAGTTGTGGCAGTGAACCAAGGTAGAGTAGATTCAGAACTTCCCGCAGAAGGACAACACCAGACGATTCCACTGGAAACAGTGCCTAGAAACGATGTGCATGCAGGTCAAGAAATTGAGAGAACCAGTGAAGGTGACCAATCTGAGAAAAAAGAGCAGCCAGTGCTAACACCGGCTGTATCGCAGATGTCGATGCTTCCAACAATAGATCGTGAAGGAATTACAAAGTTCATCAATGAACAGGGATATCTGACTTATATCGTCCGTGCGGTAAAAATCAATAGTTATTTGAAGTCTTTGATGAGCTTGGCAGGGCTGTTATCGCAGTTCAATATCTGTATTACGGCGGCTGAGGATGTGAAAAACGATGTTGCTGAACTTATCCGCAACTATGTGAACGGTTTGCATGATGCTGGAAAATATGACGAGCTTACAAAGCAAGTCATGGAGATGAAACTGTCTGTTCAGATATTCGATGTTTTCGGTGAGAAAATACAAAGCGATAACCAGATAGATATGTTTACTGCATCCGAGTCTGACCTTGATCGTCAGCTAAGAGTAGCAGACGCAAAAATGGGTGGATGTGGTTTCCACTTGGCATATGGGCGTAAATATATCGACTTCGACAATCCGAACGCCTTTAAGGTGGATTGTATTCTGTTCGCATTCGACAGCGAGTGTATTGCGGAATTAAATAAATACGCTGAGAAGAAGTTCCATGAATTGAACGACCAGTATCGTAAATATATTGTAGCTAAACCGGAGAAGTGTCAAAAGCAGTATAGCGATATTGTTGCTAACGGCGATGAAATCAGTAAGCACAACTTTACTCTTCCGGAGACAATCAGTGCCAAGGTTGAAGCAGATGGAATAAAGTACACGGATCATCTTTTTGCCAATGCAGATGGAATAGCAAAAATTAAGTTGAATGGCTGGGAACAGGCTGTTTTGGCAGAAGAGCAAAAACGAGAGGATTATGTTTGCTGGCTGCGTAATCCGTCCCGACAGTCTTGGTCACTGCGGATGCCTTATGAAATGGACGGGAAATGTAAGGAGCTTTATCCGGATTTCATCATTGTTCGCCAAGATCCAATTCTCAAGTACATCGTTGATATTTTGGAACCTCACAATCCGGATTTCAAGGATAACTTGGGCAAAGCTAAGGGACTTGCAAACTATGCTGCAAATGAACCAAGAATTGGCAGAGTGCAGCTGATACGTATTGGAAAAGACGCAGCAGGAGAAAATCGCTTTAAGCGGTTAGATCTTGCAAAAGGCAGTATCCGCAATAAGGTGCTTGCCGCAATCAGTACGGATGAGTTAGACCATATTTTTGACACAGACGGTGTGTTTGAAGACTAAATTAATTACACAGATAGGGGTTCATCATGGAACGTATCAACGCCACAACAGGCTCTTACAATTTTATAGATTTATTTGCAGGAGCTGGTGGATTGTCCGAAGGCTTCATCCAAGCGGGCTTTTCACCTGTAGCGCATGTGGAGATGAACCCATATGCTGCTCAAACATTGGAAACACGAACGGGATACTATTATCTCAAAGCACAAGGAAAACTTGATATCTACAAGGATTATATTAGCGGAAAAATCACCCGCGACGAATTTCTGCAACATATTCCCGAGGAGCAGCTACAATCCGTATTTTGTGAAACGATGTCAAATGAAACTCTTCCAAGGTTATTTGAAAATATAGATAGGATCCTTACGCAAAGAGGCATCAAGCAAGTAGATGTCATTATTGGTGGACCGCCTTGCCAGGCATATTCTTTGGTGGGAAGGGCGCAAAGCAAGCATATGGAAACACCGATGTCAGCGGATCCTAGAAATGATCTCTATAAGTTGTATGCGAGATTCCTTCAGAAATATCATCCAAAGATGTTCGTTTTTGAGAATGTTATGGGAATCAAGTCAGCAAACAGTGGTGCAACCTGGCTGAAAGTCCAGGAAGCGCTGCGTTCCGTTGGCTATGAGATTGAATGCCATGAGCAAAATTCAAAGAATTTTGGTGTGCTGCAAAACCGAAGAAGAATGATCATTGTCGGGTGGCTGAAGAATAGCGGGCTTTCTTATCCGCAGTTTGAGCAGACAATAGCGGATGCTACGGTTAACGATATTCTCAGTGATCTGCCAGCGTTGCAGCCAGGAGGGAAATCGGGTGAATACAGATCAGATGATTTCAGCGATTATTTAAGAAGCACTGGAATCCGCAAGGATTCTGACATTCTGACGCATCATTGCGCAAGACCCAATAAAGACAGGGACATTGAGATTTATCGGCGTACAATTGAACTCTGGAATGATGGGCACAAACGTCTGAACTATAATGATTTGCCGGATGAACTGAAGACACACAAAAACCGAAAATCGTTTCTGGATCGATTTAAAGTTGTAGAGGGAGACGAGGCGTACTGCCACACCATGTTGGCTCATATCTCAAAAGATGGACATTACTTTATTCATCCGGATATTGAGCAACACCGTTCGATTACTGTCCGGGAGGCCGCTCGCATCCAATCGTTTCCGGATGATTATTTCTTTGAAGGCCCGAGAACGGCTCAATTTGTACAGATAGGCAATGCCGTTCCTACGTTAATGGCTAAAGGCATCGCAGAAGGAATCGCCAATGAATTAAGTAAGGAGGGTATCGATGGAAAGCAATCTCCTACTTGAACAATATAGCTGGTATAAGAAGCAACAATTGGCCAAGGCTCCATTTGAATGTCTACTGAATGCGGATATTGAGCCAAATCCCCATCAGGTCAATGCCTTTTGTGCGGCCATTCAAGCATTAAAGACAGGTGGCATCATTCTGGCAGATGAGGTTGGTCTGGGAAAAACAATCGAGGCTGGGTTGGTGCTTAATTATATTCTGGACAACGGAGCAAAAAAAGTGCTGATTTCGCTTCCTGCTACTTTGAGAAAACAATGGGAAGTAGAGCTTTTGGAGAAGTTTGGACGCCAAGCTGTTATTCTGGATCGGTACACGGTTGAGCATGATCTTGCCAATGTGCAAACTCACCTTGGAAACGCAGATGAGGTTAGTATTGTCATTGCTTCTTATGATTATTCATCGAAACTAATTAAGCGTTTTCCCCATGTCAAATGGGACTTCCTGATTATTGATGAGGCTCATAATCTGCGGAATGTTTTTCATGGCACAAAGCGGGCAAAAAATCTATATGATTTGACACATGGGATTCCTAAAATTCTTTTGACTGCTACGCCATTACAGAATTCCCTTACAGATCTTCATGGACTGGTTTCCTTTATCGATCCACGTATTTTCGGGTCAGAAAAGGTTTTCAACCGTCGATTTGTGGATGGCTGTGATTATGAGGAATTGAAACAGGAACTTCTTCCAGTGTTATATCGCACCCTTCGACGCGATGTCGGAAAATACATGGCCTTCAGCAAGAGAACCTGTATTACGGTCGATTTCCATTTGAGTGCAGAAGAAAAAGAACTCTATGATGTGACCAATGATTTTCTGCGTCGTGATCCGCTGTATTCTATTCCGAATGCGAATCGTGGGCTGATTATTCTTGTTATTCGAAAGTTGCTTGCATCTTCTAGCTTTGCTTTGATAGAGACCTTTGAAGTATTAGAAAAACGTCTTGAAAAACTCTATGAAGGTACTAAATCTGCTTATGCCCAGGAGGGCTTCGATTTGTTCTGGGGGTTTGTAGAAGATGAAATCGATGAGGATGGTTTCAACGAATACGATGATGAAGAAACAGCAGAGAAGAAACAGGCTATTCAGGCTGAGCTCAAGATTGTAAGACATATTCTTGAAATGGCAAGGGCTATAAAGACGAATGCAAAGATCGCCGCGTTGAGGGAAGCACTGAAATCTGCATTTGACCACCAGATTTCTGAGGGATTGAATCAGAAGGCTGTTGTCTTTACAGAGTCTAAGCGAACACAGAAATATATAGCCGCAGAACTAAGAAGATCTGGCTATAGCGAGGAAGATATCCTTCTCTTTAATGGTGACTTTGATGATGCTATGACGAAGGAAATCTTTCGAACATGGCAGGTCAAGAATTTTGGTAAAACAAACTATGGCAGAAGTGTGGAATATAAGCACGCAATTGTCGATTATTTCAAGAGTCATGCCAAGATTTTGATTGTTACAGATGCTGGTTCAGAAGGTCTAAATCTACAGTTTTGTAACACAATTATCAACTATGACTTTCCGGCTGCTCATTCCTGTTGGGAAGTGTTACGCGGAAAACACCTTTTGCCGTTTCAAACTCTGGCGGGGATGGTCAATTCTTATATGCACATTCAATTTTTTCGATTTCTGTGCCATAACTTTCAATCAATCTCATCCTGGAGAAGACAGCCGCAAGGTTCGGATTTCTCGATTATGAAACACCCAAGAAAATGGATTCCAGTTCCAGACCGGATACAAGACCTCCAAGAGAGACAAATTCGATTCTATCCTCATAGACATTGACCAGATTGCTTCCGCTGAAAGAGTAATCACGGTGAACAATGCTGTTCAGTAAAGATTCTCTGATTGCATCCTCTGGATAATCTCTTCTGTCAGTTCGATCCAGATTTGAAAAGGTTGCCTTTCCTTTCTTTTTCTTTCTTTCTCATTATAAACAAGAAAGAAAGGTCAAGGGGTGTAGAAACAAGCATTTTGTTGACTTGCAATAGTCACAAGCCTCGTTGGAAAATCAAAGGGGTGTTTTTTAACCAGTTTTTGGCTTATTCGTTTCGAGAGCAACTTTGAAATCACATTCTGTTGCTTCGGCAATGAGCTGTTCTATCATGGAAATCTCTCCGTTGAGGTTGCAGAAGGTCTTTTTTGTTATATCCAGCGGAGAAAGTTATTGCAACGATAGAAGCAAAGAGTTCAGTAAAAGCAGAAACACCTTAAAAAGTATACAGAGTATATTGCGAAGAAAAATCGCATATGATATAATGCTCGCAGGCAAAAAAGAATTAAAGTGTTTATAACAAAAAAAGCAAAAGCCCTCGAAGTTGCAGCTTCCAGGGCTTTCTTCATATTTCATTTTTTATTACAGTGGACAAAGAATCAGCAGGTCAGAGCTGCGCTGTTTGCAGTATAGAAGATAATTGCTGATTTTATTACGCAACAGGAATATTCAGTTAGGCTTACGCACAACAGGAAATTCCCATTCAATGCAGAAAGGGGCGGTTTTATGAAGCAGGATACATTGGAGGGCAGAGCAAAAACGAAAAACGGTGTCATTCGATTATGCTTTTCGGTGCTTTGTATTTTATTGGAAGCAGCTTTTATCATTATCATGATCACAAGGCTGAATGAGTATGCGGAGATCGTTAATCTGCTGACCAGAGTCTTTGCAGGAATTCTGGTTCTGGCACTATATGCATCCGATCAGACCTCTTCCATGAAAATGCCATGGATCATTCTGATACTTGTGTTTCCGATCATGGGTGTAGCATTATATCTGCTCATCGGATTAAATGGCGGAACCCATAAAATGCGAGAACGATATGCGGACATCGACAGAAAGCTTCTGCCGTTTCTGCCGGACAATCGGGAAAAACTGGAAAATATCAAAAACAAAATCCCCAAAGCAGGAAATATCAGTGAGTATATTTGGAAAAACGCAGGTTATCCCGTATACCAGAACACGGATATTGTTTATTATGATGAGGCGGTAAAGGGATTAGAAGCACAATTATTGGCATTGTCAAAGGCTGAAAAGTTTATTTTTATGGAATATCATGCGATAGAAGATGCAGAGGCCTGGAAAAAGATCCAGAAAGTACTGGAGGAGCGTGTGCAGGCAGGCGTGGAAGTGCGAGTATTTTATGATGATATGGGATCTATTGGATTTATTAATACGGATTTCGTAAAAAAGATGGAGCAGATCGGAATCCACTGCCGGGTATTTAATCCATTTATGCCGGGGCTGAATGTATTTCTGAACAACCGTGATCATCGAAAAATAACAGTGATCGATGGAAAAGTAGCTTTCACAGGCGGCTATAATCTGGCAAATGAATATTTTAATTACACCAATCCTTACGGACAATGGAAGGATACCGGGATCCGTCTTGAAGGCGATGCAGTTCAGTCGCTGACAGCAACATTCCTTGAAATGTGGAATGCAGCCAATGACAGGAATAATAATGAGGATTTCAGCAAATATTTTATAAGATCAGAATATAAGGCAGCTCAGACCGGATTTGTACAGCCTTATGCAGATAGTCCACTGGATGATGAACAGGCAGGAGAGGAAGTTTATATCAGCA
>ERZ773259.2707-NODE-2707-length-10614-cov-3.044512_pt1 | contig 10614 bp, 7 predicted proteins | sample MGYA00511961_ERZ773259 | MGnify/ENA primary metagenome ERZ773259 (study PRJEB29015, sample SAMEA2737775) | human gut metagenome | biome: human gut; feature: human-associated habitat; material: faeces | place: China | collected 2012 ...
CCTTTTCGGGGCGCCGCGGCCCATCCTTCCAACCGGCAAAGGGGGAAATTTGAAATGAAGCTTCAAGGCACCGTGCCGCTGGAGACCGGACGCCTTGTCCTGCGGCGTTTTTTGCCCGGCGACGCCCCCGCTGTCTTTCACGGCTGGGCCGGCCGGGAGGATTGCTGCCGGTATCTGCCCTGGGAGCCCTGCGCTGCTCTACAGGAAACGCAGGTGCGGCTGGAAAACTGGCTGGGACGTTACGCGGAGCCGGATTTTCTCCAGTGGGCCGTCACGCTGCGCGAAAGCGGCACGCTGGCCGGCGTCGTCAATCTGCACGGCGTGGATGAGGCGCACTGCTGCGCCGAGACCTCCTATGCTCTTTCACCCGCGTACCGCGGCGCCGGGCTGATGCCTGAAGCCCTGGGGGCCGTTCTGCGCTTTGGCTTCGCACAGGCGGGGTTCAACCGCATCTGTGCAGAAGTACTGGCGGGCAATGCGGCCTCTGTGCGCGTGCTGGAAAAATGCGGATTCCGCCGGGAGGGCATACTGCGCCGACGCTACCGGAAAGACGGGTGCTTTGTGGACGCCTGGCTGTACGCCGTCCTTTCGGCGGAATTCTCCGACCAAAGCAAATGAAAACAACAAAAAGGCCTCCGCCGGAGGAGAAGGCCTCATAAAGAAGTTAAGGGCAAGACAGACCGCAATGGTTTGCCTTGTCCTTTTTTATTGTGTAACCCACTATGACACTTTCGGGGAAAATGCCAGCGGGGAGAACGATAAAGCTGTTATCTATCCCAATTTGTTCTTTTCGCCCCAGATGCACAGCTGGTCCAGAACGGCCATCAGGGATTTTCCTCGGTCGCTGAGGCTGTATTCTACCTTTGGTGGAATTTGCGGATACTCTCTTCTTATAATCAGCCGGTCTGATTCTAACTCTTTTAGGTTTGTACTGAGAGTTTTATCAGATATGTTTTTCAAATACCGTTTCAGTTCATTGAACCGCACGACTTCATACTCCATAAGGCAGTACAGAATGACCATTTTATATTTGCCGGATATGAGAGACAGCGTATAACTGAACCCGGTATCCTCAAAATTCGCGTTCTCAATAAAATTCTTTATCAGCGTACACTATCCTTTTAAGTAGTACCTATCCAAAATGACAGTACTTGAATTGTTGACAACAAACACTATAATTATATATAGGATAGCTGATCCTGTCAATTCTAACGATGAAGTGAGGTAATGATGATGCGGACAAAGCTAAGCATCACAGAGGGTATTTTCCCGATGCCTGTTCTGATGGTCGCCACCTACAATGAAGATGGCAGCGTTAACGTGATGAACGCCGCTTGGGGCACCATGCAGGAGCGGGAAACCGTGGTTCTCAATTTAACCGAAACCCATAAAACTGTGAAAAATATTAAGGCACGCGGCGCCTTTACTGTCAGTATAGCCGATGCCGCTCACGTGATAGAAGCGGATTATTTCGGCGTGGAATCCGGGAACAGGACTGCCGACAAGTTTACCCGCAGCGGCCTTACCGTCAGCAAAGCCCAAATGGTAGACGCCCCTGTTATCAACGAGTTCCCACTTTGTCTCGAATGTGAATTTGTTGAATATCAGGATGGCAAATATGGCTGTGGAGTGATTGGAAAGGTCGTCAATGTCACTGCGGATGAAAGCGTTATGGAAAACGGCAAGCTTAATATGTCGTTGGTAAACGCCATCGCCTTTGATCCGTACACTCATGGGTATTACAAGGTGACGGAGCGTGTTGGTGAAGCATTCAAAGATGGTCTGAAACTGAAAAAATAAAGTTAACGCCCGCTGGAAAGCAAACACTTTTCAGCGGGCGCTAATTTCCTTATGGGAGTTCTTCCGACAGCGGAAGCCTTTTTGTTCTATATTCTTCGCACACAGCACGGCAAAGGCGGCGCGCCCGGCCTATCCCCCCTGCTTTTGCCTGGCACGCGCGGCATAACGGCCGGGCGGCATGCCGTATTTGCGCCGGAACATGCGCGAAAAGGAAAACACATCCGGATATCCCGCCTGACGCGCCGCTTCTTCCTGAGACATGCCGTGCTCCGTCATGAACTGCGCCGCTTTTGCCAGACGGCAGGACACGATGTACTCCTGCGGAGAAAGGCCCGTCTGCTGCCGGAAGAGCCTGCAAAAATAACTGCGGTTCAGGCCCAGCCCCGCGGCGATATCCTGTACCCGCATAGGCTGGGAATAATTCGATTCGATGTAGTTCACAGCCTGTCCCACATAGTTGCCGCCGTGCCCCTGCGCCGGGCCGCGGGCCGCGTCCAGCTCCGCAAACAGCTCATAGAGCTGCGCGCAGATGCGCCACTCCTTTGCAGGCATATCTCCGCAGCCTGCAATGCGCGAAAAATTTTGCAGCGCGCCGGGCAGGCGCAGCACGTCCTGCTCCAGCAGCGCCGCAAAGGGCGGCGCGCAGTCAAATCCGGCCCACATGTATTCCCACGGGTCGCGCATATCCGCTTCGTAATATGTCACCTCGCCGGGGCGTATCACGAATATTTCGCCCGCCTGCAGTGTGTACTCCCGTTTCCCGCGGCGGAATATTCCCTTCCCGCGCACAACATAATGCAAAAGAAAGTATTCCCGCACCGCCGGGCCGAAGGAATGCCCCGGCGCACACGCCTCCACTCCACATATCCTCGGATTGATGTCTGCCATGTGCAGATTGTCCAGAAGCGTATCCTTCATTTCTCCCGCCGCCCTTCCATCAGTCACATTATGCCAAAAATACAGCGCAGTTTGCAATACCCTTTCCCGTATTTTTTTGCTAGACTGTGTGCAAGGAGGCGGTACAATGATAAAGATCACATTTATGGGCGCAGGCAGCACGGTCTTTCTGCGTAACGTTTTGGGAGACTGCATCTACACGGATGCGCTCAAGGGCATGGAGATCGCCCTGTATGACATCGACGGCCAGCGTCTGGAACAGAGCGCAGCCATTCTGGAGGCCATCAACAAGGGCAACGGCTGCCCTGCTTCGATCCGCTCTTATCTGGGCGCAGAGAACCGCCGGAAAGCGCTTTCCGGAGCGGATTTCGTCATCAACGCAATCCAGGTGGGCGGCTACGATCCCTGCACCATCACAGATTTCGAGATCCCTAAAAAATACGGCCTGCGCCAGACCATCGGCGATACGCTTGGCATCGGCGGCATCATGCGTGCACTGCGCACCATCCCCGTGCTGGAGGATTTCGCCCGTGATATGGAGGCGGTATGCCCCAACGCATGGTTTCTGAACTATACCAACCCCATGTCCATGCTCACGGGATATATGCTGCGTTATACAGGTGTGAAAACGCTGGGCCTGTGTCACAGCGTACAGACGTGCAGCAAAACTCTGATGGACGCCATCGGCATGAGCGACCGTCTGGAGGGACGCCGGGAGCTGATCGCCGGCATCAATCACATGGGCTGGCTGCTGGACATCCGCGACCGGGACGGCAACGATCTGTACCCTGAGATCCGCCGGCGTGCAAAGGAGAAAAACGCCTCCGAGAAGCACCATGATATGGTCCGCTTCGATTACATTGAAAAACTGGGTTATTACTGTACGGAGTCCAGCGAACACAACGCCGAATACAACCCATTTTATATCAAGGCGCGTTATCCGGAGCTGATCGACCGCTTCAACATCCCACTGGACGAGTATCCCCGCCGCTGCATCCGGCAGATTGCCGAGTGGGATAAGGAATACGCGGACCTCAGCAGCAAGGGCGTGCTGCCCCACGAGCGTTCAAAGGAATACGCATCACGCATTATCGAGGCTATGGTTACGGGCCGCCCCTATAAGCTGGGCGGCAACGTGCTCAACACAGGCGGGCTGATTGAAAATCTTCCCCGTGAGGCCTGCGTGGAAGTGCCCTGTCTGGTGGACGGCGCCGGCGTAGCCCCGTGTTATGTGGGCAGGCTGCCCGTACAGCTCGCGGCCATGAACCAGACGCATGTCAATGTACATCTGCTCACCATTGAGGCCGCCGCGACGAAAAAGCGCGAGCACATCTATCATGCCGCCATGCTGGAGCCGCACACCGCCGCCGAGCTCTCCCTGGACGACATCATCCGCTTGGTCGATGCCCTGATCGAGGCCCCCGGCAGCTGGCTGCCGCAATACCGGTAACGCCGTCTGCTGTCCCGGCGAAGCCCCCCCGGCAAAGTCTGGGGGCATATCCGGGCAAAGCCCTATATTGCCAGCATACGCGCCAGATGGCGCAGGCAGGGTCCGCCGGCCACGGAAATTTTACTGCCGGCGGCCCGCAAGCGGGCTTATTTCAGCATCGCCGGCGGCTCTCCTGCTCTGCCTTTCTTCATCTGATGTTCGACGCGCTCCACGATTTTTATCGCATTCTTTCCTGCTGTGTTTGCGTAATATCCTCTGCGCCAGAATTCCCGCCTTTTTTCTCCGCAAAAGGCTTTCCTGCGATATTTTGACGCAACCGTAATATGATATTTGCAATTCCAGCCTGTATCCGATAAATTATTCATCTGAACGGCCCGCCCTGTTTTTTCGTTTGTGCAGTTGGCCGGCCGCACTTCCCTATCCTGTCACAGGGATTTTTCATCGTCGGCATTATCCTTCTTTTGTACCGCTCGCCCAGCGAGTGGTTTTCTGCATGCAAAAAGGGAGGGGCTTAGGCCCCTCCCCTTTTTTATTTTCTCCCTTATTCCGCCGCCGGCAGCTCCCGCGTAGCCACGACGTCCACGCCCGTGCCGCACACGTCCGCCAGCACCACGTCTCCGCAACGCACAGGCGCGTGCAGGCATACGCCGTCCAGCGCGTCCATCACGGCAAACATTTTCTCCTTGGGCACGCTGCCCGCGGTTTTCACCGGGCAGCGGCAGATATCCGCGCCCTCCACACGCACGGTGCTCGTCACCACACGCACCGGGTGCGTCAGCTCGTTTTTGCCGTACTCCGCGCCCCGCGGGCAGCCGTTCCCCGTCACAGCCAGCGTGTTTTCATCCACCGTCAGGCGGCAGCCCTTGGGGCACACGATACAAATGATATTCGCCATTTCTCATGCCTCCTCCACGCTGACGGTGATGCAGCCGTCCGCCTTTTCCAGCAGTGCCCTCGGCACGCTGATGCGCTCCATCTCGCCGGGGGCCAGATGCTCGCGCTTGTATGCCGCCAGCTGTTCGCTGCCTGCTGTCACGCGGATAACGGAATTGCCGCACACGCGGTTCACACGGAAAAATATCTCCACGGCTTTATCCACATTGGCCAGGCGGATCTTTCCGGGCACCGTATAGGTGACGGACGCACCGTTTTCCACCTCCAGCACGCGCCCCTCAGGCGCAGGACCCTGCCGTGCGAACCGGGCCGCGGCCGCGCCCGCGCGCTGGCTCTCGCCCGTGACAAAATCCACAAGGTCATGTACATGCACCACGTTGCCCGCCGCGAAGATGCCCGGCACGCTGGTCTCCATGTTTTCATACACCATGGGGCCGTTGTGGCGCCGGTCCATCTCCACGCCCGCGCCGCCCGAAAGCTCGTTTTCCGGAATGAGCCCCACGCTCAAAAGCAGCGTGTCGCAGTCGAAATGCATCTCCGTGCCGGGGACGGGAGCGCGGTTTTCATCCACCTTCTGCACGGTCACGCCCGTCAGGCGTCCCTCCCCCTCGATCTTTGTCACCGTGTGGGACAAATACAGCGGGATATTATAATCGTGCAGGCACTGCACGATGTTGCGCGTCAAACCGCCGGAATAAGGCATCACCTCAACGCAGGCCAGCACCTTCGCGCCCTCCAGCGTCATGCGGCGGGCCATGATAAGGCCGATATCGCCCGAGCCCAAAATCACCACGCGGCGGCCCACCATATAGCCCTCAATGTTCAGATACCGCTGGGCCGCGCCCGCGGTGAATACGCCAGCCGGGCGTGCACCCGGGATGGAAATGGCGCCGCGCGTGCGTTCGCGGCAGCCCATGCACAGCACGATGGACGCGGCCTCCAGCACAATGTAGCCGTCCTTTTCATTGACGGCGTGGACGCGTTTTTCCGGCGTGACGGCCAGCACCATCGTGTCCGTCTTTACCTCTATGTTCGTCTTGCGCACCAACTCGATGAAGCGGCCCGCGTACTCGGGGCCCGTGAGCTCTTCTTTAAAATAATGCAGGCCGAAGCCGTTGTGGATGCACTGGTTGAGGATGCCGCCCAGCGTGTTGTCGCGCTCCAGGAGCAGGATGCGGCCCGCGCCGCCCTTGTGCGCGGCCTCGGCCGCCGCCAGCCCGGCGGGGCCTGCGCCGATGACGATGACGTCGTACCGGTTATTCTCCATGATGCAGGCCCCCTTCCTTCGTGGTGCCGGTGATGATATAGCTGCCGGCCCTGTCCTTCAGGACATCCTGCTGGGGGATGCCAAGCTCCCGCGCAATGATCTCATGCACCCGGGGGCCGCAGAAGCCGCCCTGGCAGCGGCCCATGCCCGCGGTGCAGCGGCGTTTTACGCCGTCGATGGTGCGCGGCGGGATGGGGCGGTGCAGCGCGTCCACGATCTCGCCCTCCGTCACGGTTTCGCACCGGCAGATGACACGGCCGTACAGCGGATTTTCCCGGATGGCCTCCGCCTTCTGCTGCGGCGTCATTTCGTTGAATCGTTTTTTGGTGCGGGTGTGGACGAAGCTCTCCTTTTTCTCCAGCGTCACGCCCGCGCCCGCAACCAGCGCCAGCGCGTCCTCCGCAATCGCCGGCGCGCTGGAAAGGCCCGGGCTTTTGATGCCGCCCAGCGTGATGAAGCCGGGCGCGGTCTCCCCAATGATAAAATCGCTTTGGTCGGTATTGGCGCGCACGCCCGCAAAATTGCGGATATTTTCCCGGAAGTTTACGCCCGGCACGCTTTTGACGGCCTTTTCCCGCACGAATGCCAGCGCGTCCGCCTGTGTGGAAACGTCCTCGCGGCCGCTGGGCTCCGCATTGGGGCCGACGATAAGGTTGTAGTGAACCGTAGGCGAAACGAGCACACCCTTGCCGTCGCGGTTGGGACACTGGAAAACAACGTGGTTCACCACATAGCCCTGGCTTTTGTCCAGAAGGTAGTATTCACCTCGGCTGGGAATCGTGGTAAAGCCCGGTTCACCCGCCATCGCGGCCACCAGGTCCGCCTCCACGCCCGCCGCGTTCACCACGGCACGGGCTTCAAAATCGCCTTTTGCAGTATGCAGCCGCCAGCCGCCGCTGATTTTCTCCGCGCCTGTCACAGCTGTTTCCAAATGGAGTTCCACGCCGTTCTCCACGGCGGCCTCGGCCAGCGCCAGCGCCAGATCCCACGGCTCCACAATGGCCGCACTGGGCGCATACAGCGCGCCGCACACCGCATCGGAAAGATTCGGCTCCATGGCCAGCGTTTCCTCCCGCGTCAGCACGCGCACGCCGGGCACGCCGTTCGCCACACCGTTTTCGTACAGGCGGCGCACGGTTGCCATTTCCTCATCGGAAAAAGCCAGCACCAGGCTGCCGATCTGGCGGTATTTGACGTCGAACGCAGCGCACTGCTCTTTCGTCAGCGCACTTCCCCGCACATTCAGCCGCGCCATGGCGGTGCCCGGTTCAGGGTCGTACCCCGCGTGCACGATGGCGCTGTTGGCGCGTGTGGTGCCCATGGAGACGTCGTTCTCCTTTTCAAACACCGCCGCGCGCAGCTTGTGCTGCGACAGCAAATAGGCCACGTTTGCGCCCACGATGCCGCAGCCGATGACGGCCACATCCAGCATATCGTTTCCCTCCGCAGCGGCCCGCCGGCGGCACAGCGGACCAAAACCGCCCGCACCGGGGGACACGCCTTTATTTGCCGCACGCGCTTTGAGGCGCGCCGGATTTTCCGTTGCTCCAGGCAAACTATGTTTCCCATCGCGCACTTCGCGTACCGCTCGTGTTCACTAAGAAACATGGTATCTATGCCGCCAGGCTCATGCTTCGCCTGCGGCTCGCATTCACCAACCGGACATATTATACCACAAACGGTCCGCCGTGTCATTCGGCAATTGGCGGAAATTGTATGGCGCACGGCCTTTCCCTGTCCCTTGCCCGCACCGCGCAAAAAGCACCCCGCCGTGCGGCGGGGTGCTTTTTGATTTTGCTATGCAAACAGGCTGCAAACCAGGCCCGCCGCCACGCCGATGCCGTACAGCAGCGCCACGATAAACAAATTCTGTTTGGCGTTTTTGTTGGCGCGCAGCAGCACCGCCAGCCCCACGCCTGCGCCCGTGCACAACCCCGCCACCACGCCTCCCAGCGAAAGCTGGCCCGCGGCATACAGCTGGGTGATGAGGACCGAGGACACACAGTTGGGAATGAGCCCCACAAGCCCGGCCAGCACAGGCTGCCACGGGCCGCTGGCCGCCAGGAATGCCCCTATGGCCTCCTCGCCCACCAGAGCCACCAGCGCGCCCAAAGCAATGTTGAACAGCAAAATGAACAAAAAGATGTGCAGCGTGTGCTTGAGCGCCGCCGCCAGGATGCCGTCCCGTTCCTCGTGCTCGTGGCAGTCCACAGCGCTGCTGCTGCCTGTGTAGCCGCCGCGCACGCTCTGAGGAATCAGCCTTTTGAACACAAAATCAATGCAGAAGCCCGCGGCAAGCGCCACAGCCAGCTTGATGCCGAGGATCAGCGCCAGCGACCGCCAGTGTTCCGGGTTTGCGATGAGCAGCGGCACCGCCTCGTCGGACGTGGCAAGGAACACCGCCAGCAGGGTACCCAGCGTGACCACCTTGCTGGCGTACAGGTTTGCCGCCATGGCCGAAAACCCGCACTGGGGCAGCAGGCCCAGTACGGCGCCCGGCACAAAGCCAAAGCGCCCGCCGCCCGCCAGTGCTTTTTCGATGCCCTCCGAGTGGCGGTGCTCCACATATTCGATCAGCCAGTACGCCGCGAACAGAAAGGGCAGCATTTTCACGCTGTCCAGCAGCGCGTCCAGTAAAAGTTCCAAAATCAAAACAGGGTTCTCCTTTTCTCACAGCCGGCGCATGCCGCGCCGGAAAATCATACCACTCCCGTATTATATGCCCTTCGCCCGGCCTTTACAAGAAGCCCCCGAGGGGCATCCGCCCGGCGCTGGGCAGATGTACCACTATTTTTTTGTGCGGAGCAAAGAACTTTGTCACGGCGCGCACTTGCGCGGCTTTTTGCACTATGGTATGATATTTTCGTAACAGTCTGTCCACACCTGATTGATAAAGGAGTTTTCACACATGCGTGGTATTTATTCTTCCGTTACCGACATCCGCCGCCAGGTATTCACCGAGGTGGCCCGTATGGCATACGAAGGCGGCGATTACAGCCGCGTCGAGGAGCTGCCGTACAAGATTTTGCCGGGCGAGGTGAGCAAATACCGCGACAGTATCTTTCTGGAGCGCGCCATCGTGGGCGAGCGCCTGCGCCTGTCCATGGGTTTGCCGCTGCGCCCCATCGACGAGCACGCGCCCCTTTCCACCGGTATCGAGGAGGCCGCCCGGCCGGAGAAATACTACGAGCCGCCCCTCATCAATATCATCAAATTTGCCTGCAACGCCTGCCCGGAAAAATCTTTTCACGTGACGGATATGTGCCAGGGCTGCCTGGCACATCCCTGCGTGGAAGTATGTCCCAAGGGCGCGGTGTCCATCGTGCACGGCAAAAGCGTTATCGACCAGAGCAAGTGCGTCAAGTGCGGGCAGTGCGCCAACGTATGCCCCTACGGCGCCATCCATAAGATGGAACGCCCCTGCGCCAAGGCCTGCGGCATGGATGCCATCGGCTCCGACGAGCTGGGCCGCGCGAAGATCGATTACGACAAGTGCGTGTCCTGCGGCATGTGCCTTGTAAACTGTCCTTTCGGCGCCATCGCGGACAAAAGCCAGATCTTCCAGGTCATCCAGTCCATCAACCAGGGCGACCGTGTCATCGCCGCCGTGGCTCCGGCCTTTGTGGGCCAGTTCGGCCCGGACATGACGCCTGAAAAGCTGAAGCCATCCATGAAGCTCCTGGGCTTTGACGATGTGGTGGAGGTCGCCATCGGCGCGGACCTGTGTACCATTGAAGAAGCCAAGGATTTTATGCGCGAGGTGCCCGAGCAGCAGCCGTTTATGGCCACGTCCTGCTGCCCGGCCTGGAGCGTGATGGCGAAAAAGCTGTTCCCGGATTTTGCGCCCTATATCTCCATGGCCATGACGCCCATGGTGCTGACGGCCCGCCTGCTGAAAAAAGAGCACAAAAACTGCAAGGTCGTTTTCATCGGGCCGTGCGCCGCCAAAAAGCTGGAAGCCAGCCGCCGCACCATCCGCAGCGACGTGGACTTCGTGCTCACATTTGAAGAAGTGATGGGCATGTTTGAGGCGAAGGCCATCAAGTTCTCCGAAGTGGCCGCCGGGCCCGAGCTGGTGGAGGCCACCGCCGACGGCCGCGGGTTTGCGGTTTCCGGCGGCGTGGCGAACGCGGTGGTGAACGCCATCCACAAGATGGACCCGGACCGCGAGGTAAAGGTGATGGCCGCCCAGGGCCTGCAGGAATGCAAAAAAATGCTGATGCTTGCCAAGGCAGGCAAGCTGAACGGCTACCTACTGGAGGGCATGGCCTGCCCGGGCGGCTGCGTGGCGGGCGCCGGCACGCTG
>ERZ773259.2719-NODE-2719-length-10569-cov-3.821571_pt1 | contig 10569 bp, 7 predicted proteins | sample MGYA00511961_ERZ773259 | MGnify/ENA primary metagenome ERZ773259 (study PRJEB29015, sample SAMEA2737775) | human gut metagenome | biome: human gut; feature: human-associated habitat; material: faeces | place: China | collected 2012 ...
AACTGGACGCGCTGCCCGAGGGCTATCATGTAACCGAAGGAAGAAAGAAACCCTGGGGAACCGGTCAGGCAGTTCTTACCGTGAAAGGGCTGGTGCATGAGCCGTTTCTGGTCATCAACGCGGATGATTATTATGGCAGAGAGGGCTTTTTCAAGATCCATGATTATATGGTGAATGAGATGGATGCCGATGGAGATCTGTACGACATGTGCATGGGCGGTTTCATTCTGGAGAATACCTTAAGTGAGAACGGTACTGTAACCCGTGGTGTCTGCGATGTGAACCCGGATGGCACCTTAAAGGATGTAACGGAGACATATGACATTGAGCGCCGGGGCAATGGAATTTTCGCGAATGATGAGCAGGGCAACCCGGTTATTGTGGACGCAAAACAGTATGTTTCCATGAATATGTGGGGCCTTCCACCCAAATTTCTGGATGCGCTGGAGGAAGGGTTCCCGAAATTCCTCGATGGCATCAAAGAGGGCGATATCAAGGCAGAGTACCTGCTTCCGAAGATCATTGACCAGCAGATTAAAGCCGGAAAGGCGAGAGTGAAGGTGCTGGAGACCCGGGATAAATGGTTTGGCGTGACCTATAAAGAAGACAAGGACGCAGTGGTTGCTTCCATCCGCAGACTGATTGAGGCAGGCGTTTATAAGGAGAGATTATATGACTAAACTGATTTCCTGGAATGTGAACGGACTGCGTGCCTGTGTGGGAAAGAATTTTCTGGACTTTTTCCATGAGGCAGATGCCGATGTATTCTGCCTGCAGGAGACCAAGCTGCAGGCCGGCCAGATTGATCTGGATCTTCCGGGATATCATCAGTACTGGAACTACGCAGAGAAAAAGGGCTATTCCGGAACGGCGCTTTTTACGAAGGAAGAGCCGCTTTCTGTCACATACGGAATCGGCGTAGAAGAACATGATCATGAAGGAAGAGTCATAACCGCGGAGTTTCCGGAATATTATGTAATTACGTGCTATACGCCAAACTCCCAGAATGAGCTGGCAAGGCTTGGCTACCGCATGGAGTGGGAGGATGCGTGGCGTGCGTACTTAAAGAGACTGGATGAAAAAAAGCCGGTTATTTTCTGCGGTGATTTTAATGTGGCACACCAGGAGATTGATCTGAAGAATCCGAAGACCAACCGGAACAATGCCGGTTTTTCGGATCAGGAACGCGGCAAGTTCACAGAGCTTCTGGCAGCCGGATTTACCGACACCTGGCGGTATTTTTATCCGGAACAGGAGGGCATTTATTCCTGGTGGTCCTACCGGTTTAAGGCCCGGGAGAAAAACGCGGGGTGGCGGATCGACTATTTCTGCGTTTCCGAGAGCTTAAAGGACAGGCTGGTGGGCGCAAAGATCCATACGGAGATCATGGGAAGCGATCACTGTCCGGTGGAGCTGGATATCGACTGATAAATAGTGAAATGCTGAACGTTGGAAAATCAACGACGATAGATCGAAATAAAACAATGGCAGGTTGACATAACATGAACTTAGTAACGGCAGAACATCTGACGAAATCATATACAGAACGATTACTCTTTGACGATACCGATTTTTCCATCAACGAAGGCGATAAGATCGGTCTGATCGGGATCAACGGAACAGGAAAATCCACCTTATTAAAGATGGTGGCGGGACTTGAGGAGCCGGACTCCGGCCGGATCGTCCGGGGAAGAAATCTGGACATCCGCTATCTTCCGCAGAACCCGGTATTCCACCCGGGAGAGACGGTGTTAGAGAGTGTTTTAAGGGAAAATGAGGGACATGAGCACGTCTGGGACCTTGAGAGCCAGGCGAAATCCATGCTGAACCGCCTCGGGATCCCGGATTTTAACGAGAAAGTGGAACATTTGTCCGGCGGACAGAAGAAGCGCGCGGCATTGGCATCGGTGCTTTTATCGACAGCGGAACTTCTGATCCTGGACGAGCCGACGAACCATCTTGACAGTGAGATGGCGGACTGGCTGGAAGATTATTTAAAGAAATTTAAGGGCGCGCTCCTGATGATCACCCATGACCGGTATTTTCTTGACAGCGTGACAAACCGGATCGTGGAGCTCGATAACGGAAAACTCTACAGCTATCAGGCAAACTATGAGGGATTCCTGGAACTGAAAGCGGAGCGCATGGACATGGAAAAGGCGTCCGAGCGCAAGCGCCAGTCGATCCTGCGGACCGAGCTTGCCTGGATGCAGAGAGGTGCGAGAGCGCGTTCCACAAAGCAGAAAGGCAGGATCCAGCGCTTCGAGGCACTGCGGGACAAAAAGGGACCGGTGGAAGACGGAAAAGTCGAGATGGAGTCGATCTCCAGCCGCCTTGGGAGGACGACGATCGAGATCACGGATCTCTGTAAATCATACGGGGACAAGGTCCTGATCAAAGATTACACTTACTTTTTCTTAAAAGATGACCGGATCGGTTATATCGGACCGAACGGAAGTGGAAAATCGACGCTGATGAAGATGATCGCGGGCTGGGTAAAACCGGATTCCGGTACGATCGAGATCGGGCAGACCGTAAAACTCGGCTATTTCTCCCAGGAAAACGAGGACATGGACACGAGTCTCAAGGTCATCGACTATATCAAGAATGTCGCAGAGTATGTAAAGACGAAGGACGGCAGCATCAGCGCATCCCAGATGCTGGAACGGTTCCTGTTCCCACCGTCTGTCCAGTACACGGTGATCGAAAAACTGTCCGGCGGCGAGAGAAGACGTCTGTATCTCTTAAAGATCCTGATGAGTGCACCGAATGTCCTGATCCTGGACGAGCCGACGAATGACCTTGATATTCGCACTCTGATGATCTTAGAGGATTATCTTGACAGCTTCCAGGGAATCGTGATCACGGTTTCCCATGACCGGTATTTCCTGGACCGCGTGGTCGGAAGGATTTTTGCGTTTGAAGGAGACGGAAAACTCCAGCAGTACGAAGGCGGATTCACGGATTATCAGGCAGCGAAGGCGGAGCGGGAGGCGAAGCTTGCGGAGAGTGCGGCGGAGAATCCGGCATCTGCGAAGAAGTCTGCGGATAAGGGGAACGGGACAGCCGCAGAGGGCGATCCGGAAGGAAATGCGCCGCGGACAAACGTGAAACCTAGGGAAAAGAAGCTGAAATTCAGCTACAAAGAGCAGCGGGAGTGGGATACGATCGAGGACGATATCGCGAAGCTGGAAGAGGCGGTTGAGAACCTGGAAAAGGAGATCGAGGCGTCCGCAACGAACTTTACGAAGCTTAATGAGCTGATGAAGGAAAAGGAAGAGAAGGAAGCTGCGCTCGAGGAGAAGATGGACCGCTGGGTATACCTGAACGACCTGGCGGAACAGATCGAGGCGCAGAAGAATAAATAATACTCATGTCGGGGAAAACGGGGGTTTAAAATGGCAGAATATCGAAACAGTAACAGAATCCTGTATCCACTTGGTGTCACGCAGGAAGAAAAAAGCGCTCATGTCCTGGTACAGGGACACGGGGAGGAGGTTTTCCTGCTCTTATACCGGCCGGGCGAGAAGAAGCCATGTGAGAAGATCCCGTTTGATTCGAAATTCCGGATGGGAGATGTCTGGTCACTGGAATTGGATCGGGCTGATCTTGCATCATTTGAATATAATTTCATGATTGATGGAAAAATTGTGGCAGATCCCTATGCGCGGATCCTTACCGGGCGTGAAAAATGGGCGGACCGGAAACGTGCCGGAAAGCCGGTGCAGTGCCGGGTATTGTCGGAAGCGTTTGACTGGGAAGATGATGCAAATCCGGAAATCCCGTATGCCGATACGATCCTCTACAAACTTCATGTCCGTGGATTTACAGCGCATGCGTCCTCGAATGTTTCTGCCCGCGGAACGTATGCAGGCATCGTGGAGAAGATCCCATATCTGAAAGACCTCGGGATCACGGCGGTGGAGCTGATGCCGGTGACGGAGTTTGACGAGGTCATGATGTCGTCATCCGGAAATGGATTTCATGATGCGAAATCGGAACCGACGGGATATATCAATTACTGGGGATATGGACCGTCATATCTCTATGCGGTGAAGTCGGCATACGCGTCTCACGGGGAGATGTCGGCGGAGAGCGAGTTTAAAACGCTGGTAAAAGAGCTGCACAGGGCCGGGATCGAATGTATTCCGGAACTGTATTTTACCGGAAAAGAACTTCCGGGGGAGATCGTATCGGTCCTTCGCTACTGGGTAGAGGAGTATCATGTGGACGGCTTTCATCTGTCGGGATTCCCGAATCTTTTGCTGGCGGCGGAGGACCCGTTCTTAAAGAGGACGAAGCTTTTTGCGGAAAACTGGAACGAGGTGATGGATCGCCGCCCGAAAAAGGGCTATATCACGCCGGGAGACGGTCCGGTTTCTGTTGCGGAAAAGAATCTTGCCGAGTACAACATGCAGTTTATGGAGGACATGCGCCGTTTCTTAAAAGGTGATGAAGGAATGCTCCAGGCGTTCGAATTCCGGAGCCGCAGGAATCCGGCGGAGTATGCGGTTGTCAACTACATGGCGAACACGAACGGCTTCACACTGATGGATGCGGTCTCCTACGACCGGAAGCACAATGAGAAAAACGGTGAGGAGAACCGGGACGGAAGCGATTACAATTATTCCTGGAACTGCGGAGCGGAGGGACCGACGAGAAAGAAAAAGATCGTGGAGCTCAGAAAACAGCTGATTAAAAACGCATATCTGCTCCTGTTTTTGAGCCAGGGAGTACCGCTTTTGATGGCCGGCGATGAGTTCGGAAACAGTCAGGACGGCAACAACAACGCCTACTGTCAGGATAATGCGGTCTCATGGTTAAACTGGAAGCTACTGGAGACGCATAAGGACCAGGTGGAGTTTGTGAAACGCCTGATCGCCTTCCGGAAATCCCACAAGATGTTCCACATGGACCGGGAACCACGGATCATGGACTACAAGTCCTGCGGCCGTCCGGATGTCTCCTACCACGGCGAAAACGCCTGGAAACCGGAATTTGAAAATTTCCGGCGGCAGTTCGGGATCCTGTACTGGGGCGCTTACGCAAAGAAACCGGACGGGACGGATGACGCGAACTTTTATGTCCTCTACAACATGCACTGGGAACCGCATATGTTCGGGCTTCCCCATCTGCCAAAAGGCGCGAAGTGGCATGTGATCTGCAGCACGGCGGATCCGGATGTGGAAGATCTGCCGTCTGATGGAACCGGAGAAGTCCTGAAAAACCAGATGATGCTGGCAGTGCCGCCGCGCGGGATCATGATCCTCGAAAGTGTTGCGGATCCGGATGCGGGGAAGGAGACGAAAAAAGGAAAGAGCGGGAGCAAAAAAGAGAAGAATGAGAAGACAGATCTGGTCGAAAAGTCCTGTGAAAAGGAAGAGAAAAGTACACCAGAAAATGGAAAAGAGCTGTAAAAGTAAATAAACTGAAAATTGTGCACTGCGTTCCTGGATATAAAAAATCCCTGCCATGAGATGAGAACCGCCGGAAGCTTAAGAACTTCTGTTTTGCGGTATCATTTCAGTGGCAGGGATTCTGCTTATTCCGGATAAACCAGCTGTTCTTCCCGGATATTCTCCAGAACTTCATCGTAGAACTTTCCGGCAAGATATTTTGCCATCGGAAGGTTCATATCGAGATAGTTTCCGCAGTCGCGGGCAGCGGCACCCGGAACATCTCCCTCAAAATCGCGGATGAAGAGGAACATTTCCTGGAGGAGCGGCACGATATCTGCGGATTCGTAATCACCCACGAGGAGCAGATAGAAGCCGGTCCGACATCCCATCGGTCCGAAGTAGAGAACTTTATCTTTGTATACACGGTGGTTTCTTAAGAAAGTCGCACCGAGATGTTCAATTGTATGGATCTCAGCAGTATTCATGACCGGTTCGTAGTTTGGACGGGTCATACGGATATCGAAGGTGGTAACATGATTGTCTCCGGCGATATCTCTCCGGGATACATAAACACCCGGAACCAGTTTCAGATGATTGACAGTGAAGCTTGTGATCTTTTCCATAATAAGATACACCCTTTCATGAGTTTTACAGATTGTTGTCCGCAGACGTGATGATGTCTGCCTGTATCAGTTTTATTATAAAGGGAATGGGGAAAGAATGCAAGTTACTGTGCGATGGCAGAAATTTTCCCCCTCCCCAATTTTTGGAAACAAAAATGCCGTATGATCCGGTTATGAGTGCAGATTTTGCCGCTCTGGAATCCAAAGCATCGGCAAGATCCCGGGGAGATATTGCGCTTCAATTTGACCTTGTTTCGCAAGAATATTTGTACTATAATAACTGTTAACGGGATTTTGGGTAACTAGAATAACGTCCCATAAGGAGTAGTTATGAAATTACTGGCATATGAAGTAGACAAAAGACCATTTTTAGGTGTTTTCAATGAGAATGAAACCTGGGCTTATCCGATTTCGGCAGCGGGAATGGAATACCGGTCCATGAAGGACCTGATCCGCGAGGCAGGACCATCTGAGATGGAAATGCTGGATTATATTTCAAAAAAGGCACCGGGGGATGTGAACGGAGCAGCACCGGTGGAAGAGATCAGGATTGTTTCTCCGATCCCGGAGCCGGATCAGGATATCATCTGCCTGGGGATCAACTATATGGATCATGCGGCGGAATCCGCGAGGTTCCAGAAAGAGGAGTTTGCAAGACCTGAGAAGGCAATCTATTTCTCCAAGCGCGTCAACCGGACGAATGACCCGGACGGGATCATTCCGGCACATAAAAATTTGACGAACCAGCTGGATTACGAGGCAGAGCTTGCGGTCATCATCAAAAAGGACGCAAAGGACGTAAAGCCGGAGGAGGTAAAGGATTACATCTTCGGCTATACGATCATAAACGATGTCAGCGCCAGGGAGGTGCAGACGGAACATAAACAGTGGTACTTCGGAAAGAGCCTGGATGGATTTACACCGCTCGGCCCGTGTATCATGACGGTCGATTCCACTGCGTTTCCTCCGGTGTTAAAACTCCAGTCAAAAGTAAACGGAGAACTCCGTCAGGATTCCAACACAGGACTTTTTATCCATGGAATCGAAGAAGTGATCTGCGAACTTACAAAAGGAATGACATTAAAGGCAGGAACGATCATCGCAACAGGAACGCCGGCAGGAGTCGGCATGGGATTCGTACCGCCGAAATTCCTTAAGACAGGCGATGTTGTGGAGTGCATTATTGAAGGGATCGGAACTCTTAAGAATACTGTTGGGGAGTAAAATGAGACCAGGTGATTGCTTCATGCATGATTGAAAGCACATCTCATAAAACGAAAAGTTGCCATGAAGGGAGCAAAAAAGTCAGTCAGAATGACTGGCTGCTCTTTTCGTGGCTTTTTTGTTTTATAGGGAAATTTCGGAGGAACTTCCTGTGAAACAAAAAGGCATTGTGCGTCTAAGATGCACACTCGCGTGAAAGAGAAAGATTGTCGCAAGCGACCGCGCGGTACAGGACTATGCCAGAGCATAATCCTTTCGGGCATCCAGCTGCCGGTAAATGCCGTCGCAGCAGCAGATTTTGACATAAGGAGAGAACAAAAGTGGAAGATATACGCGAAATGTTGAAAAAGGTGGCAGCAGGCGAATTGTCTGTGGATAACGCTGTCCTGGAACTGAAAAAGGAGCCGTTTACGGCGGCGGGATATGATGATCTGGGATTTGCAAAGCTGGACACGCACCGGAAACTGCGTCAGGGCGCGGCGGAAGTGATCTACGGGGCGGGAAAGACTCCGGAGCAGATCGCCGGGATCGTGGAAGCAATGAAAAAACGCGGGCAGGAGACGATCCTGATCACGCGGGTGGATGAAGAGAAAAGTTTAAAAACAGAAAAACTACTGTCGGAAATCTATCCGGACGGCAGCGGATACCGGTATTTTAAGGATGCGAAGGTCGCGATCTGCGGAAACTTCCCGGAAAAAGACGGCGTCGGCACGATTGTCGTGGCGACCGGTGGGACCAGCGATATTCCGGTGGCGGAGGAAGCCGCGCTTACGGCCGAGGCACTCGGAAATCAGGTGGAGCGCCTCTATGATGTGGGAGTTGCGGGACTTCACCGCCTGATGTCCCATATGGATTCGATCATGAATGCCCGCGTGATCATCGCGATCGCGGGGATGGAAGGCGCACTCGCAAGCGTGATCGGCGGTCTTGCGGACTGTCCGGTGATCGCGGTGCCGACGAGTATCGGGTATGGGGCGTCCTTCGGCGGTGTTTCCGCACTGCTTTCCATGCTGAACTCCTGCGCGAGCGGCGTCAGTGTGGTAAATATTGATAATGGATTCGGAGCTGGGTATCTGGCGAGCATGATGAACCATATGCGGGGATGATATTAGAGATAAGCGGAGGTATTTCGAATGAAAACATTATATTTTGACTGCGGAATGGGCGCTGCGGGTGACATGCTGATGGCGTCCCTCTATGAGATCTGCCCGGACAAGGCAGGATTTTTAAAGACAATGAATGAGATGGGTTTGCCGGGACTCTCTGTTGAGGCAGAACCGGCTGTGAAGTGCGGGATTACCGGAACGCATATGAAAGTGACGATCCACGGTGAGGAAGAGGAGAGCGTGGATGTGGATCTGCAGAAGCATGTACATGACCACGCAGAGCATCACGAGCATGCTAATAACCATCATGAACATTGCCACGACCACGAAGCGGCGGGGAACCATCACCACCATGAGGCTGAGGTCCATCACCATGAGATGGCCGCTGATATGGCGGACAATACTCACATACATGCATACGACCATGATCACCAGCCCGATCATGACCACCATGATGAGCACGACTTCCATCACACTCATACCCACGAGGAAACCCATACAGAAGAGGATTCCGGCCACCCACACCATCATCACGCCAGCATGGCCGGGATCTCCCACATTATTGAACATTTAAATCTGCCCGATGAGGTCAAAAAGGATGTTGTTGCGGTTTACCACTTGATCGCCGAGGCAGAGTCCCACGTCCACGGTAAGACTGTCGAGGAGATCCATTTCCACGAGGTCGGCACTGCGGACGCGATCGCGGATATCGCCGGAGTCTGCCTCTTAATGCATATGATCGCCCCACAGAAGGTCATCGCATCCCCGATCCATGTCGGAAGCGGAAACGTCCGCTGTGCGCACGGGATCCTGCCGGTCCCGGCTCCGGCAACCGCCTTTATTTTACAGGGACTTCCGATCTACAGCGGTACGATCAGAGGAGAACTCTGCACGCCGACCGGTGCAGCACTCTTAAAACATTTTGTGACAGAATTCCGGGAGATGTCGGTGATGCGGACATCCGCGATCGGCTATGGTATGGGAAAGAAAGACTTTGAGCGCGCGAACTGTGTGCGCGTCCTTCTCGGTGAGACGGAAGAGAGCGGAAATGAGGTAGCAGAGCTTTCCTGCAATCTCGATGACATGACCCCGGAAGCGCTGGGCTTTGTTCAGGAGATCCTGTTTGCAGCAGGCGCCCTGGAAGTCTATACGATCCCGATCGGCATGAAAAAGAGCCGCCCGGGCATTCTCCTGACCTGTATGTGCCGCTGCGGAGATAAAGAGAAGATGATCTCATTGCTCTTTAAACACACGACAACACTTGGAATCCGTGAAAATATCAGCAGACGCTATACTCTTACAAGAACCATGAAAGAACACGAGACTCCGTATGGCGTGGTTCGCGAGAAGATCGCGGAAGGTTACGGTGTGAAACGCGGAAAACTTGAGTATGAAGACCTTGCGAAGATCGCGAGAGAGCAGGGGATGAGTCTTGGTGAAGTCAGGAAGATCGTAAAAAATAATCAGTAGAGAATGACAATAATAGTGAACTACATCGGCAATTGAATAACCGAGGATTCCGGCTTATTATCCTAAGCGGTGATTCCGGAATTATTACAGTGCATGGACTTCCTCAGCCCATGCACTGTCGATCTTTTGTTTCACAAATTGGAAATATTAAGTCCAACATTGTATCTTGCGCGGCTTTTGTGTCGGGCAGTTTACCATTTTTCTCTATAACCATAAAAGATAGATTCACAGCATAGTTTTTAAGGCTAAACCTGAAAACTATGAAAAAACAGCATGATACAGGATCCGTAGCGCCAACAAAAAAGAACCGGCATCTCATCCGCAGATGGAATACCGGTTCTTGTTACATGACGTTCTTATAACGCGCTTATTATCAATTAGCCAAAATATCTCTTTAAGAGACCAGCAAATGCCTTACCATGTCTTGCCTCGTCTCTTGCCATCTCGTGAACAGTGTCATGGATTGCATCAAGACCAGCGGCTTTTGCTCTCTTAGCGAGGTCTGTCTTACCAGCTGTTGCGCCGTTCTCAGCCTCAACTCTCATCTCAAGGTTCTTCTTTGTGCTGTCTGTAACAACTTCGCCGAGGAGCTCTGCGAATTTAGCAGCGTGCTCAGCCTCTTCGTAAGCTGCTTTCTCCCAGTAAAGACCGATCTCCGGATAACCTTCTCTGTGAGCAACTCTTGCCATAGCCAGGTACATACCAACCTCAGAACATTCGCCGTTGAAGTTTGCTCTTAAATCTTCA
>ERZ773259.2730-NODE-2730-length-10533-cov-4.564421_pt1 | contig 10533 bp, 10 predicted proteins | sample MGYA00511961_ERZ773259 | MGnify/ENA primary metagenome ERZ773259 (study PRJEB29015, sample SAMEA2737775) | human gut metagenome | biome: human gut; feature: human-associated habitat; material: faeces | place: China | collected 2012 ...
CTCCCGAATCTTCTTAATATGCACTGTCACAGTCGCGATATCTCCTATCGACTCCATATCCCAGATCTCGCGAAACAGCTCTTCTTTCGTATACACATGATTCGGATGACTCGCCAAAAATGTAAGAAGATCGAACTCTTTCGTCGTAAATGACCGCTCTTCTCCTCCGACCCATACGCGTCTCGCCGTCGTATCGATCTTCAATCCGCGGATCTCGATCACTTCATTTTCCTCCGCATTGCTGTTGATCAGCCGTTCATATCTGGCAAGATGCGCTTTCACGCGGGCCACAAGCTCACTCGGGCTAAACGGCTTCGTCATATAATCATCCGCTCCAAGGCCCAGACCTCTGATTTTATCAATATCGTCTTTTTTGGCAGAAACCATAATAATAGGGGGATTTTTATAATGAAATTAAAAAAAATGACGGAAAAAGTGAAACAAATTTTTGCTAAACCTCTGAAGTTTTTCAAAGGCAGTTCATCTGAAAATGATGTTTTTGAAAAATGGTCAGAAGCTAGTGGAAAAGAGAAAATCAAAATCATAGGCAGATTTATCAAACAGAAAAAATCTTATGTTATAGTTTGCGTATTTGCTGTTGTTGTGATTGTAGTAAGTGGAGTTGTTAATTTAAAAAATGGCGTTTTAACCAAAGAGGAAGAAATGGTAAATGCTGAAGAAATATTGACAGAATCTTCTTCCAGTACATCTACAACATATGCAGAATTAAATACAGAAACTACTTCTAATGGTCCTGTAGCTTGTCATTATAATGCTGACGGTAAATTGTATGGTAAAAAGGGTACATTTAGTGGCTTGTGGCCTCAGCTTGAAAAAGTGGCAAAGGCTAGTAATGAACAGTATATAAAGGACTTAATGGTCTATGTTGGGGATAATACAGAACTTGAAAAGTCTAAGTACGAGGAAGATAAGTTCACTAAAATAAACGGTTATGGTACTGTTCATTGGCACCAGTTAGGACACAAGTGGCCTAATAAATATTCTTGTGCTTATGGTGGAGGTAGTACAAGTAGCTCAAATAGTCTTTTTAAGAATATAAAGAAAGATGAAAAAATAGAGGCTGTTAGTGAAGCTGTAACTGAAAGCGTTGGCAAAGACGGAAAAGTTATAGAAGTTATGCCTGAAATTATGCTTTCCGATTCAGCTGTAAAGGTAGAGGAAGCAACTACTAAGGTTGTAGAAAAGTCTACAGAACAGACAACAAAGGCAAAGACAGCAAATAAGAATAAGAGTAAAACAGAACCAGCTACAGAATTGCAAACAGCAAATTCTGTAATAGAGGTTTCAGGTCTTGCTCCAGGTAAGGTATGGGCAGGCAATTCTTGTGGTGTTTGTTCCCTCTCTATGGCACTTTCAACACTTTCTGGTGTTACAGTTTCTCCTCCGGAAGTTGCTCTTGCAGCAAATCTTCTTATAGGTAATAGTGCTTGGTATCAGGTAATAATTTATTCTAAGTCACAGGCTAAGTTGGCACAGCTTGCAGGTTTCCCTGTTTATATGGAACCATGGAATGAGGCTAAAAAGTCAACTATGGACGCTTGTCTTGATGCAAATGGTGTTGCACTTTTTGTTTCAAAGGGTAGTGATTGGGTAGATTTTGGTGGCAGACATTATATTATGGTTCGAAATAGAGTAGGAGATAAGTATTATACAGCCGATTCAGGCAAAAATCCTACACATGGTTTTACTTACCAACAGCTTTCAGCCGGTTATTGCCAGCAGTATGTGGTGTATATTTATCCAAAGAATGTGGCTCAAAATAGTAACAAAATAAATAATAATAAAACAAATGCTACAACTAGCATAGCAAAATTAAATAAATAATGTATAAGCCTTTGCAAAGTAAAAATGCAAAGGCTTTTTTATATTGAATCGGAAAGATAAATCCGATGGCTTGTTTATCAAGCCACAAATTAACAAAGTTAATTTGTTCTTAGTATATACACAAATTTATAACATAAATTGTAGGAGGTACAACAATGGCTGAACAGAAAAATAAAAGTGCCGAACAGCTGTTGTCTGACTTACACCAGAAGCGTCTTGAACAGGCGTTAAACGAATTTAACGCAGATAAAACAAGAATGGCAGTAGGCAGATTATTAGAAGAATATGTTGATGATGGCGGTCAAAGTTATTTTGACGGAGCTCAAAAAGATGCTACACTGTATTTTGTAGACGATGATTATATGGATAAGGTATCTGATGTAGAACCTAAAGACGAAGATAAGCCTAAAAAAGAGAAAAAAGGCGGATTTTTTGCTGGGGCACTCAGTAAGTTAGCTGAAAAAATGAAAACTGAAGAACCTGAAGACTACGAAGACGAATTTCCTGAGGAAGTAGAAGAATATAAGGACGATAAAGATGACGATGTAAACCTTATTGACGGCACAAATAAGGGTTTCGATATGCCAGCACCGGAAGAACTAGAGTCAGTTGCACCTATTGAAGAGGAGGAGGCTGTTCCTCCAGTAAAGCCTAGTATTTTTGATACGGCTAAACTTTCTTCTATGGATTTGAATGATATTGAGGAACGACTTGAAAAGGTTCATTTGAAACCAGCAACTATGGAATTTGCTGACCCAGACAAGGTAATAAAGGAAATATTAGGAGAAACTGAAAAAGAAGAAACACCAGAAAAAACAGAAGAACCTAAGGAAGATATTAAACCTGCTAAGAAAGAAAACAGAAAGATACACAAGAAGAAAGATTCTCTTGATGATATTTCTGTAGACGATATAGGTCTTGGCAATATTGTAAATAAAATTGCCGAAGAAGAAGAATTAAAGAATAAAGAAGAAAAGCCAGAGGAAACTTCAAATATAGAAGAAGTTGAAACTGAGGATAATACAGAGGTATCTGCTGACACAAGTACAGAAGAAAAGACAGAAGATGTACAGGAGATTGAAGAACCTGAAACAGTAAATGAAACTGTTGAAGAAGAACCGGTTCAGGAAGCTACTACTGATGAAGTTGAAGAAACTCCAGAGGTTGAAGATGTTGCAAGTGAGGATACAGAACCTGTAGGAGAAAGCACAATAACTGTTACTTCTGTTCCAGAAGAAAGCATTAACAATGTTGCTGATGAAATGGAAGAACAGGAAAATCATACTCAGGAAGATTATCCAACTAAGTTCAAGGAAAAGAATGATAACAAAAATACTTATGTAGCAGAAAAGACAGTAATATTAGATAAGCCTTTAATAGATGCTAGTGAGGTTATTTCAGACGATAACCTTACAGCTACTGAAGATAATGAGGCAGAGGAAACTCAGCCTGTATCACAGGAGGATAATGATATGACTAAGGAAGAAGAAGTTCTCAATGCTATTACAACTGAAACAGAGGCAGAGGTAGAAGAAGATGTTATACCTAGTCGCCGCAGACGATTCATTGAGGAAAAGAAGAAAGGCAAGAAAAAGCCAGAAGAACCTGTAGAAGAAGAAATCGATGACGAAGACTTGGAAGAAGACGAGTACGAAGACGATTTTGATGATACAGAAGATAAGCCAAAGAAAGGTCTTTTCGGTCTTTTTAAGAAGAAAAAGAAAAAAGACGAAGAAGACGATGACGATTTCGAAGATGATGACGAAGAAATCGAAGAAAATGATGAAGAAGCTGAAGACAAGTCTGAACATAATAACAAAACAGAAGATTATGATAAAGACGAGGATTTAGACGAAGAAGACGATGATGAAGATTATGACGACTTTGACGATGAGTACAGAAAAGGCTCAGGTTTAAAGAAGTTCTTCATTGGGGCATTGTTTGTTATTCTTGTAGTTGCAGTAACAGCTCTTGCTGCTATGTGCTATAGCTATAAGTTACAGCTTGATTCTACAAGAGAACAGCTTAATAAAATGGCTGGCAACAATACAGAGGAAACAACAGCTATTGTTGAGGATATAACTAGCGAAATTACAACACAGGCAACTACAGTAGCTACAACAGAGGCAGTAACTGAAAGTGCTACAACAGCTGTTGTAAGTTCTGGAAATAATAATACTCAGGCTGTTCAAATAGTAAATAGTGATGGTACATCATCAAACTTAACAGGAGCAACTGCTTCTGGTACTACATATACAGTTAAGAGTGGAGATACAGGCGAAAAAATTTGTAAGAGTGTTTACGGGGAATATACAAAGGAAAACTGGAGCAAAATTCTTAAAGCAAACAATATGAATGAATCCAGTACCTATCATCCTGGTCAGGAATTGATTATTCCTTAATTTTGGAGGAAATATGGATTATAAAGAAATGACTCTTGTAGAACTTAGAGAACTTGCAAGAGAAAAGGGCATTGGAAGTATTACAAGATATAAAAAGGCAGAACTTATTGATGTACTTGAAAAAGTAGCACCTACTTCTTTGCCTAAAGAAGAAAATAATAATAAAAACAGCGATTATTTAAAGGAATTAGATAGTGGTGTTGTTGGAGAGGGTATCCTTGAGGTACTTACAGAGGGTTACGGCTTTATGAGAGTTGAAAATTACCTCCCTGGTACAAAGGATATTTATGTATCTCCATCTCAGATTAGACGATTTAACCTCAGAACAGGCGATAAGCTTGTAGGTAGACTCAGAAAGCCAAAGGAGAATGAAAAATTCCCTGCTATGCTTTTCCTTACTCATGTAAATGGTGAGCCTACACAGAGCGTAGCAAAGCGTCCTAATTTTGAAGATTTAACACCTATTTTTCCTACAGAAAGACTTAAACTTGAAACAAGTAAAAACGAACTTTCTACAAGAATTATAGATATTATGGCTCCTATTGGTAAGGGTCAGAGAGGTATGATAGTTGCTCCACCTAAGGCTGGTAAAACTGTACTTCTTAAAAAGGTAGCAAATGCTATTACTCAAAATCATCCTGATGTATTTGTAATTGTTCTTCTTATTGACGAAAGACCAGAAGAAGTAACTGATATGCAGAGAAGTATTCAGGGTAATGTTGATGTTATCTATTCTACATTTGATGAACAGCCAGAACACCATAAGAGAGTGGCTGAAATGGTTCTTGAAAGAGCTAAGAGATTGGTTGAACAGAAGAAAGATGTTGTTGTGCTTTTAGACAGTATTACTCGTCTTTCAAGAGCTTACAACCTTACTGTACCATCTAGTGGTCGTACACTTTCTGGTGGTCTTGACCCAGCAGCCCTTTATATGCCAAAGAGATTTTTCGGTGCTGCTCGTAATATTGAAGAAGGCGGTAGCCTTACTGTACTTGCAACTGCCCTTGTGGAAACAGGTTCTAAAATGGACGATGTTATCTTTGAAGAATTTAAGGGTACAGGCAATATGGAACTTGTGTTAGACAGAAAGATGTCTGAAAAACGCATTTTCCCTGCTGTTAATATGGCTAAGTCTGGTACAAGACGCGAGGAATTACTCCTTTCAAAAGACGAATTAGATGCTGTATACTTCCTCAGAAAGTCATTTAGCGGTTCTATGACTAATCAGGAAGTTACTGAACAGGTAATGGACTTATTAGTTAAAACTGACAATAATGAGGATTTTGTGAAAGCTATTCTCAAACTTAGTAACAATAAATAAAAAATACTTGCATTGAGACAAGCGGTGTGATATAATTACTTCGTTATAATGTCGAGGGGATGCCAAAATGTATCCCAATTTTTATGGAGGTGTAAGACATGCAGGAAGCAATTCAGCCAAAGTATTATCAGGCTAAGGTTAAGTGTAACTGTGGTAACGAATTTACAATCGGTTCTACTCAGGAAGAAATCAGAGTTGAAGTTTGTTCTAAGTGCCACCCATTCTATACAGGTAATCAGAAGAACCTTAACGATGCTGGCGGTCGTGTTGAAAAGTTCAACAAGAAGTACGGCAGAAAGTAATTTTCATAAATCAAGACCTATGGTTTGCCATAGGTCTTTTTTTGTGTCAATTCTCAATTTGAAAATATGGAGTTATACACATTTTAGAATAAGTGGAATTGTAAATGTGGATAAATTAAAAATTTTTGATTTTATATAAAAAATGGACTTATACACAATGGAGAATAAAGTTCTCAAGAATTGTGCATAAGTCCACTTTGTTTATATGCTATTTTTTAGTTTTTGTGGAAAGCTGACTCACCTAATTTTAAGCTAGGGTAAGCATTTATATCCATTGTAGCTGTATTGCCTTTCATAAATTCATAGTAACCGGCACTACCAATCATAGCAGCATTATCTGTACACAATATTGGCTTAGGAACATTAAATTCTATGTTATGTTCTTTACAAGCCTGTTCCATAGCTGCTCTTAAATGTTTATTAGCTGATACACCACCAGCAAGGGCAAGTTTATTAAGTCCTAATTCTTTGCAACCTCTCATAGCACGCTCTACAAGAATATCTACAACAGACTGCTGGAAACTGGCTGCAACATCAGCTCGGTTTATATCGTGATTCATCATTTTTTCTTTGTTTAAGTAGTTTAAAACAGCAGATTTTAAGCCACTAAAACTAAAGTCATAGGCATTGTCCTCAAGTTTTGCTCTTGGGAATTTAATTGCATTTGGGTCGCCTTCGCAAGAAAGTTTGTCAATGCCAGGACCACCTGGATAAGGTATACCTAATACTCTGGCAACCTTGTCAAAGGCTTCGCCGGCTGCATCATCACGAGTTTTGCCTAAAATATCGAAGTCATCATAATCCTTAATATGTACTAAGTGAGTATGGCCACCACTTACTATAAGACACATAAAAGGTGGTTCCCAATTAATGTTTTCAATATAGTTAGCCGCAATATGACCTTCAATATGATGTACTGGGACAAGTGGTTTATTAAGAGCAAATGCTAAAGCCTTTGCCTCTGAAAGACCAACAAGTAAAGCACCTACAAGACCTGGACCATAGGTAACAGCAATAGCGTCAACATCTTCTTTTTTAGTATCAGCCTCTAAAAGAGCCTGCTCAATAACATAGTCTATTGCCTCAATATGCTGACGAGATGCTATTTCTGGAACAACACCTCCGTATAATGTATGTGTAGCAATTTGAGAGGCTATAACATTGGATAAAACCTTTCTACCATTTACAACAACGGCAGCAGAAGTTTCGTCACAAGAGCTTTCAATAGCCAGTATTTTAATTTCCTTTTCCAATTATAATCTCTCCTTTAATGACAAATTGTAAAGCATAAATATAAGGAACACTACAAATGCACCAAAAAATAAAAAGTCCGGTACAGTTGTTGTTATGCTATAGGATAAGTGTTCCCATAAGTAAATAAATTGGTTTACTAAAAAGTTTAATTTATCCACAAGCTGTAACAGCATATGTGGATAATGTTCAGTTTTAAGTATATGCACAAGTTCAAAGTAGTTAGTTGTAATTGTGGCTATTATGCCAACAAATGCGGAACAAAGTGCAAAAATCGCAAAACCATAAAATTTTGGTTTATTGTGTATTTTAGTCATAACTGAAACTTCAAAATTTTCTGGAAGCTGGGGAATTTTGTTTATTTTAAGAGAATTATAAAATTCGGTTTGAATTTTGCATACTTTACATTGTTCAGTATGTTCTCTGAAAATTTCTTGTTCCTCTTTTGTCATTTCGTTGTTTAAAAATCTGTCTAAATCAGAACAATCCACTTTTCTTTCCCTCCTTTTCCAATATATCTTTTAATAACTTACGGCCTCTATAAATTCTGTTCTTTACCATAGAAAGAGGCAAGTCTAAAGCCTCGCTTATTTCTGTATACTTCATACCTTCGTTATGATACATAACAATAGGGGTTAAGTATTTATCAGGCAGAGATAAAAGGGCTTTGTTTATGGCAGAACTACGCTCTTTATCAAGGTAAGTGCTTTCTGCCGATGGTGTTTGGGATAGGTAATACTCGCTGTTTTCAATAGGTACTGTATCTACTTTTCGCTTTCGGCAAAAGTCTATTGTACGGTTTGTAGCAATAGTTATGACCCAAGTTGAAAACTTATGTTTGGGAGAATACCTCCACAAATTATTATATATTTTTACAAATATTTCTTGTGATAAGTCCAGACTTTCTTCGTAATCGCCTAATATCTTATAGACGGTGGCAAAAACCAAGTTTTTATATCGTCTGACAAGCTCTGAAAAACTGTCTTCATCGCCTTTCAGACTTTTCTGAACAAGAGCGTAATCGCTAATATTTTCCATAATACCTCAAGCATTTATTGCTGTTTAATCTTCCTCAAAAAGGAGAGTAACATTCTTTCTGTCTTTTCCAATATGGGTATTTTCAAATATTTCCTTAGCTGATGGTAAAAATTCTTCAGGGAAAGGCATAGCAGGGCTAAAGTGAGTAAGCCACATTTCGTTTACATTAGCTTTTTTAGCAATTTCAGCAGCTTCTGTAAACATCATATGCTTATATTCCTTAGCTTTTTGAATTTTATCCTTTTCGCCGTACATACCCTCGCAAATTAAAAGGTCTGAATTTTCAACAAAGGCTGGAAGTTCCTTTGTAGGTCTAGTGTCTGTACAATATGAAACTTTTATACCTTTTCGTGGAGAGCCAAGAACCATATCAGAAGTGTAAGTTTTGCCTTCAAATTCTACACTTTGCTGTTTCTGGAGAATGCTCCAAAGTTTTTTAGGAATATTGAGAGCATTTGCTTTTTGTACATCAAATCTGCCAACTCGCTTAACCTGAACATTGTAGGCATAGCAAGTAATTTTATGATTTACTTTAAGGCAGTTTATGTGGAATACACCTATATCTATTGTATCCTGTGGTTCAAGTTCTATAAGTTTTACCTCAAAAGGAAGTTCTGGGCAAATACAACTAAGACCGGCATAAACCTTTTTAAGTCCCTTTGGACCAACAAGGGTAAGGGGTTCTGTACGAGCTGAATTTCCAATAGTCAAAAGAAGTCCTGGCAAACCTGAAATATGGTCTGCGTGGTAGTGAGTAAAGCATATAACATCAATATTCTTAAAGCCCCAGCCCAACAACTTCATTGTAACCTGAGTACATTCGCCACAATCAATGAGCATCATTCTGCCCTCAAGGCGAAGCATAAGGCTTGTTAAATATCTGCCAGGTAAAGGCATCATTCCACCTGTACCTAAAAGTGCAACATCAAGCATTTATTAACCTCCGTAGGCACAATTAAGTGCCTGTATCAATAGTAAATTTATCTGTAAGAAAAGTGACAATGTAATTTCTTTTTGGTGTAAATATACCCTATGGCAAAACCATAGGGTGCATTAAAAATTATTTTTCAGTCTTAGCTGTAGCGTTCTTATTTCCAATAATTTCGCTCTTATTTACTGGTATTCTAACACCACGATTTGTACCAAATTCAACAACAGCAACATCTTCGCCTTCAAGTTCAACAACCTTACCGTAGAAACCTGAAGAAGTCATTACTTCGTCGCCAACCTTAATACCCTGCTGAATTTCCTTTAACTGAGCAGCTCTCTTTTTCTGTGGTCTAACAGCAAAGAAATAGAAAACAAGGGCAAGAGCAGCAATATAAAGAATTAAAATAGCTGTGCTTCCGCCTTTGCCCATCTGCATACCAAAGATTGATGCAGCAGAAGTAGCTTCAGTAGCTACTTCTGAAACAGCATTAGCTGCCTGTGTAGCAACTTCGTTTGTGCCACCTGGCATAGTTACACTTGCAGTTAAAAGATTAATAAAGTTTAACATTGTCACATCTCCATTTCGTTAGTATATCTTTTTACATTTTATTACTTATTAGTCAAAAATCTCAAGAAGATATAAGCAACAAACAAAAGGCTGTAAAAAGAAATTTTAAATAACCTTAGTAAATTACATTATATTAAATTAAAGACCCATAGTCAAGCTATTTACTGTACTTTAATATAAGTTTTAGGAATTTCGCCATTAAATACTGTGTTTACAAGGGTTAGTTTTCTGGTTATCTCCAAATCCTTTGACCAAAGGGGATTTACTATGGAAACTGTTGTATGTACATTTATCCAAACTTGAAAATTAACTTGATTTACTCCTGCCTGTGTCATAGATGTTTCATAGTCGGCAGTAGCATCTCCTATAGGTTGCAAGCGTATTGTGGTGCTTGGTCCAAAGTGAGAGAGAATGGGAAGTCCTGTAAACACACCTAAAGGTAGTCGTATTTTAGAGGTAGTAAGGTTATTAAGATTTTGGGAAACCGTTGAGGCTGTTTCAGCACATATGTTGTTTACAATTATAGAATTTACACTTAAATATTCCAGACGGCCGTTGTTATCAGAACGAAGAATAAAGTCTTCGCTTTTAATATTTTTAGATGCTGAATACATTGAATTTTGTATAATATTATTAATAGAAGTAATGGCGTATTTCTGACAAATTTTTACTGAAATAGGCATAACAAAACGAATATAGGCTATAGATATTACAAAAAAAATAATAAGTAACAAAAATGTAATATTTCTGGCTGTTTTAAAAAATCCACTATTCCTCAATGTTACAGCCTCCTTTTGCGTTATTGAGAAAGCCTTCAGTAAAATTTTCCTTTATAAATAGGCACAATTCTGTTATAATTATATGACAAAGGAGGGG
>ERZ773259.2735-NODE-2735-length-10521-cov-3.900726_pt1 | contig 10521 bp, 8 predicted proteins | sample MGYA00511961_ERZ773259 | MGnify/ENA primary metagenome ERZ773259 (study PRJEB29015, sample SAMEA2737775) | human gut metagenome | biome: human gut; feature: human-associated habitat; material: faeces | place: China | collected 2012 ...
GAAAGGGGAAAATGCAGATGAAGTACCGAAAGAGCTGGTAGATTTTCTGCATTATATCACTGAGAGCAATGAAAAAGGACTTCCAGAAGAATGCGATGAGAGACTTCGCCGACTGCATGAGAGTATACAAGAAATAAAAACAAGTACAAGTGTGGAGGTCGAGTATATGAAGATGGAAGAAAGAGAAAGACTGGTAAAAGAAGAGGCAATAGAGCGAGGTTTAAGAGAAGGGAGAATACGAGGAAGAGAGGAAGGAAGAGAGGAAGGAAGAAAAGAAGGAAGAAGCTTAAATTTCTGAAAGGGATCAGATTTTTAAGAGAATCCAAAAGAATACGCAGGAAAGTAAACTGTGAAGGGCTTTCCAGAAGATATAATGCCGGATGGAGAGTCCGGCATTTTTTCTGCCGCTGTGCATTGTAAGAACACTGCGGGTCTGGAAAATACCGCTGATACCGCCAAAAGCAACACTTGCAGTGACTAAGAGCAGACCAGTGAGACCGGATGTATGTTCGCAGATGGTTTGGATCCCGGTAGTGATCTCTAAAAGCCCCATAAGAGCAGGTTTTAAAATAACAGGGCCGGGAAGGGGCAGCTTAAAAAGATACAGGGATAAGATGGAAAACAGCATGATATAAAGCCCGATTTTTTCCATAGTTTCAAGGCAGCTCATCAGGTGCTCATCCAGGGAGAAGGAAGAAATGGGTGCTGTGTGAGAGACACCGGACCAGACAGAAGGACGTATCTTCCTGTTCTTTTTGGATTTTTTATCATAATAATGCCTTGCCAGATAAGAAATGGGAAAAACTGGAAGATAAAGGGCTGCAAGGAAGGGAAAAAGAGGAAATTTTATGGAAGGTGGAAGGAGCTTCTGTCCTTCCATCACTGTATAACCGGTGAGGAACATAGGGCTTGGATGATTGCAGATGGAGAGAAGATAGCAGGCTTCTTCCCAGGAAATCTGTCCCCTTTCTAATAAGTCCCGGTCCATTTTAGCCCCCATGGGATAGCCGCATAACAGTCCGGTGAGAAAAACGAAGCCTGCAGGCTGAGAAAAGTGGAATACTCCGGATAATAAAGGAGAAAAGGGCTTTACAACAAGACCTACAGCGCCCATGGCAGCAATGACGCCGGTTCCGATCATAAAAGGCAGCAAAGTAGGCAAAACTGTGTAAGCCCAGAGAAGGAGTCCCTTTCTGGCACCTTCCAAAGCGGTACCCGGAGAGAGCAAAAGCAGGATAAGAAAGAACAGGGCCAGAAGGCTTAAGAGGATCCGTTTCATAGGACCTCCGGTTAAATGCAGGGTTTGTTTTAATATATGGCCGGATCTTTTGAAAAATGATGTTTAAGTAGTAGCATGTATAAGGAGCAGGATATGACAGATGTGAAACAGCTGCCGGAAGCGTTCTTAAAGGAAATGGAACAGCTTTTAGGAGATGAATATGAGGCATATATAAAAAGCTATGAGGAAGCGTGGAAACCAGGTCTGCGTGTAAATACATTGAAAATTATGCCGGAGGAATTTAAAAATCTTTCCCACCTGGAACTGACACCTGTAGACTGGACGGAAAAGGGATTTTATTATGAAGACACAGAACGTCCTGCCAGACATCCTTTTTATTATGCCGGTCTTTATTATCTTCAGGAGCCCAGTGCCATGGCACCAGCGGCTGTGCTTCCGGTAGAACCGGGAGATAAGGTCTTAGACGTATGTGCGGCACCGGGAGGAAAAAGTACGGAACTGGCAGCAAAACTTCAGGGAAAAGGAATGCTTGTATCCAATGACATCAGTTATTCCAGGGCAAGAGCATTACTTAAAAACCTGGAACTGGCAGGAGCAGAAAATATTTCTGTTTTAAGTGAAGAACCGGGAAAACTGGCAGCTGTATGGCCGGAGTTTTTTGATAAGATTTTAGTAGATGCACCATGTTCCGGGGAAGGAATGTTTCGCAGGGAAGAGGATATGGTAAAGGACTGGGTAAGCAGAGGCCCCTCTTATTACAGCTCAATCCAGAGGGAGATCTTAGAGCAGGCTGTGGCCATGTTAAAACCAGGAGGAATGATGCTTTATTCTACCTGTACCTTCTCAAAAAAAGAAGATGAGGAAAATGTGGCGTATATTTTAGAAAAATATCCATCCATGGAACTGGTTCCTATTGATAAAGAGCAGTTTAAGGGACTTTCGGATGGTTTTGGATATCCACAGACTGCCCGCCTGTTCCCACACCGGATCCAGGGGGAAGGACATTTCCTGGCATTATTCCACAAGAAAGAGGATGAAAATGGTTCTGGCAGTGGTGCAGCTGTTTTGAGGCTATCAGGAGATGAAAAAGAGGCTTCAAAGCGGGCCAAGGAAGCAGGCAAACAGGAAGATCTGATGAAATTTCTGAAAAACTGCAGGAAGGAATGGGATTTAGGCCGTATCTATATCCGGGATGAGCAGGTATATTATCTGCCGGAGGGCTTAAAAACAGGACTTCCGCTGCGGTTTTTGCGAACAGGGCTGCATCTGGGTGAGTTAAAGAAAGGTCGTTTTGAACCATCCCAGGCGTTTGCAATGGCATTAAAAAAAGACGAATATCCGGTACGCCTTGATCTGAAAACAGAGGATGAACGTGTGATCCGCTATTTAAAAGGAGAAACGATCAGTCTTGTAAATGAGGAAGAACCGGTAAAGGGCTGGTGTCTGGTTACAGTAGAAGGCTTTCCTTTAGGCTGGGCCAAAGGCAATGGAATGACCCTTAAAAATAAATACTATGCAGGCTGGCGCTGGCAGTAAGAGAGGATAAATGAAATATGGCAGAAAAGAAGAAAAAAGCTTCTAATTCCAGTATGCGCCTGGACAAATTTCTGGTGGAAATGGGAAAAGGAAGCCGCAGCCAGATCAAGGAAATGGCGAAAAAAGGACGGATCCAGGTAAATGGAACTGTGATAAAGGCAACGGATGGAAAAATAGATCCGGAAAAAGATGTGGTCTTACTGGACGGACAGCCGGTTTCTTATGCACACACAGAATATTTTATGTTAAATAAACCGGCAGGTACTGTATCAGCTACAGAGGATGGGAAATATCCTACTGTAATAAGTCTGATCGACGCTGCTTTGCGCAAGGACCTGTTTCCGGTGGGACGTCTGGATCTGGATACAGAGGGACTGCTGCTGATCACCAACGACGGGGCAATGGCTCATGAGCTGCTGTCTCCGAAGAAACATGTAGATAAAATATACCTGGCTTACATAGAGGGAACACTTCCAAAGGATGCCAAAAAGCAGATGCAGGAAGGCCTTATAATAGAAGAAGGTGTAAAAACACTTCCTGCAGAGCTGGTCATATTAGACCCGCCGGCGGGAATGAAAGAGGGACTGACTGCAGTTTCACTGCGGATCCATGAAGGAAAATTCCACCAGGTAAAAAGGATGTTTGAAGTTTTAGGCTGTAAAGTGGTATACTTAAAACGTATGACCATGGGGCCGCTGGTATTGGATCCGTCTTTAAAGCCGGGAGAGTACCGGGCATTAAAGGAAGAAGAGCTTAAGGCTCTTGAACGAAAGATCAATGAGAAAGAACGGACGCATATTTTAGACGGCATTTCTGCTGTTTTATTTGACTTAGATGGCACTCTGGTGGACTCCATGTGGATGTGGGAAGCCATTGATGTTGAATATCTGGGCCGTTATGGTCTGGAATGCCCGTCTGATCTGCAAAAAGCCATTGAGGGAATGAGTTTTTCAGAAACAGCAGTATATTTTAAGGAACGTTTTAATCTGCCAGACTCTATTGAAGAGATTAAACAGGCGTGGGTGGAAATGTCTCTGGAAAAATACCAGAAGGAAGTACCTGTAAAACCGGGGGTAAGGGAATTTCTGGAAGAAATTTCCATCCGGGGCATTAAAGCAGGTATTGCTACCAGCAACGGAAGGGAAATGGTAGATGCTGTATTAAAGTCTTTAGGACTGGAACAATATTTCCAGGTAGTTGCCACTGCCTGTGAAGTGGCAGCCGGAAAACCGGCACCGGATATTTACCTGGAGGTGGCAAGAAGGCTGGGCGCAAAACCGGAAAACTGTCTGGTATTTGAGGATGTTCCGGCCGGTATCATGGCAGGAAAAAATGCGGGAATGAAGGTCATTGCAGTAGAAGATGATTTTTCAGAGACAATGAAAGAAGAAAAGGAACAGCTGGCTGACCGGCTGATCCATGATTTTTACGAGGTTTTATAAATGGTACATGATTATTTACCGATCAACAGAGAAGATATGAAAAAAAGGGGCTGGGAACAGTGCGATTTCGTCTATGTTTCCGGTGATGCCTATGTAGACCATCCTTCTTTTGGAACGGCCATTATTTCAAGGCTGTTGGAAGCACATGGTTATAAGGTAGGTATCATTGCCCAGCCGGACTGGAAGGACAATAAGAGCATCCAGATCTTAGGACGGCCAAGACTGGGATTTTTGGTGTCTGCGGGAAATATGGATTCCATGGTAAACCATTATTCCGTATCCAAAAAGCGCAGAAAAGAGGACTCCTATACTCCTGGTGGGGTAATGGGAAAAAGACCGGACTATGCAGTGGTGGTATACTGCAACCTGATCCGTTCTGCTTATAAAGATGTGCCTATCATTGCCGGAGGTATTGAGGCAAGCCTTCGCCGTCTGGCTCATTATGATTACTGGTCCAATAAGATGAAGCGGTCCATTTTGCTGGATGCCCAGGCAGATATTATTTCCTATGGAATGGGAGAACATTCCATTGTGGAACTGGCAGATGCATTGGACAGCGGACTGGATATTAAGGATATTACTTTTATAGACGGTACGGTTTATAAGACAAAGAGCCTGGAGTCTGTTTATGATTATAAGCTGCTTCCGGACTATACAGAGCTGTTAGAAGATAAGAAACGGTACGCAGAAAGCTTTTTTGTACAGTACAGCAATACAGATCCGTTTTCCGGAAAACGTCTGGTGGAACCTTATGAGGGCAAAGTTTATGTGGTACAGAACCCGCCTGCAAAGCCACTGACACAGGATGAGATGGATGATGTGTATGCTCTGCCATATATGAGAAGCTATCATCCTTCTTATGAGGCAGCCGGTGGCGTCCCGGCTATCCGTGAGATCAAATTCAGCCTAATCAGCAACAGAGGCTGTTTTGGTGCATGCAGCTTCTGCGCACTGACTTTCCATCAGGGAAGGATCATCCAGGCAAGAAGCCATGAGTCATTGGTGGATGAGGCAAAACTTCTTACAGAAGAGCCTGATTTTAAGGGATATATCCATGATGTTGGCGGACCTACTGCCAATTTCCGTTTCCCTGCCTGCGAAAAACAGCTGACTAAGGGTGCCTGCCCTAATAAGCAGTGTCTGTTCCCTGAACCATGTAAGAACCTGCGTGCGGACCACAGTGATTATATTTCACTCTTAAGAAAGCTGCGTGCGATCCCAAAGGTAAAGAAAGTATTCATCCGTTCCGGTATCCGTTTTGACTATCTGTTAAAGGACCCGGGAAAGAAGTTTTTACGGGAACTTTGCGAATACCATGTAAGCGGCCAGCTGAAAGTTGCGCCGGAGCATGTGGCAGATAAGGTGCTCATGCGCATGGGCAAGCCGAAAAACAGTGTATACAGAGAGTTTGTAAAAGAATACAAGCAGATGAATGAGAAGCTGGGAAAGGACCAGTATCTGGTGCCTTATCTGATGTCTTCCCATCCAGGTTCTTCTATGAAAGAGGCGGTGGAGCTGGCGGAGTATTTAAGAGATCTGGGCTACATGCCGGAGCAGGTACAGGACTTTTATCCGACACCGTCAACCATTTCCACCTGCATGTATTATACAGGATATGACTGCCGTACCATGGAAAAGGTGTATGTGCCTGTTAATCCTCATGAGAAGGCTATGCAGAGAGCGCTGATCCAGTACCGGAACCCGAAAAATTATGACCTGGTGGCAGAGGCTCTTAAGATTGCCGGAAGAACGGATCTGATCGGCTTTGATAAGAAATGTCTGATCAAGCCAAGGAATTTTGATAAGAGCGCTCATGATGAGAAAGAGTTTCGTGGACATGGGGGAGTTTCCGGCGGCAAGAATGCGGTTGGCAGGAATGAAAACAGCAGGAATGGAAATAACAGGAATACAGCAGGAAAAAATACTGGTGGAAGAAATACAGGCGCAAGCGGCAGAAATATGGAAAAGCTGTCAGGAAGCAAGATGAATGCAGCGAAAACTGCAGGTAAGAAAAAAGGCATCCGAAACGTTCATAAAAAGAAAGGAAACTGACAATGAAAATTGCTGTTATAACAGGAGCATCTTCTGGAATGGGCTGGGAATGCGCCATCCGCTTATGGGAGCAGTTTCCAGGACTGGATGAGATCTGGGCAGTGGGAAGACGAAAAGAGCGCCTGGTAAAACTGGAAGAAAAAGTAAATATTCCGGTGCGTAAATTTGTTCTGGATCTGAGTCAGGAAAAAGAACGGGAGATCTTAAAAGCTGAGTTAGAACGCTTGAAACCCCAGGTGAAATTTCTGGTAAATGCAGCTGGTTTTGGAAAGATCGGAAATGTATGTGATCTGTCTGAAAAAGACCAGTCAGGAATGGTGCAGGTAAACTGTACTGCTCTGACAGCTGTTACCACCATGGTCCTTCCTTTTATGTCTCAGAACAGCCGCATCCTGCAGTTTGCTTCCAGTGCAGCCTTTCTGCCCCAGCCGGGCTTTGCAGTATATGCAGCTTCAAAGGCCTATGTGTTAAGCTACAGCCGGGCGCTGGCCGTGGAGCTGAAGAAGAAAAATATCTATGTGACGGCAGTATGTCCGGGGCCGGTGGAGACGGAATTCTTCGGGATCGCCTTGGACGGGGGAAAACTCGCTCCGATCAAGAAGCTCACGATGGCGGAGCCGAAAAAGGTAGTAAAAAAGGCACTCATGGACAGCATGAAAGGCAAACGGATCTCAGTGTACGGACCGTGGATGAAGGCGTTTTACGTTCTCTGCCGGATCGTTCCCCACGAGATCTTAATGGGGTTTATCAACTGGTAACTGCCGGACTGCACACCGCATGCGGGCTGGTCTTACGCATCACATACAGCAATAGAAAAAGGGACTGCGGACATCTGAGCAGTTCCCGGAAAAGAGGAAAAAGATTTGAAATTACGACTGGAAAAAGGAACCTATGGATACAGGACTGCCTACAAAAAGCGTCAGCTTTTCTTCGTTGTCCTGTTCATCCTGGCGATCGTGGCACAGCTTATCTTAAGAAATTTTGTCACGGAGCAGATCTATAAGAATCTCATCACGATCAGTGCGATCCTCACGGTACTCCCAATGGCGAACCTGGCATCCCCGCTTGTCGTCGCATCGAGGATCCCGGAGGTCCCGGAGGAGCTCCACAAGGCGTGTCTCCCGTACGAGGACAAATTCCCGATCTTATATGATCTGGTCATCACCTCCAACGATCTGATCATGCCGGTCGATGCGGCGGTCGTTCATCCGACCGGAGTGTATCTCTACTGCACGAACCCGAAAGTGGACCGGAAGAAAGCGGAGATATTTTTAAACGAGATGTTAGTCGGCTGGAAGCTGGACGGAAACGCGAAGGTCATGAACGAGGAGAAAAAGTTCCTACGGAGGCTTTCTGAGCTTAAGACCGTCACAGAGGAAGAGGATGACGGAAGCGCTCCACATGTTTTAAAGTTATTAAAGAGTCTGTCCATGTAGGGGAATAAAAGATGAGAGAGATCGTGATTGAAAAGAACGAGGCGGGACAGCGACTGGATAAATTTCTCGCGAAGTACATGAATGAGGCGTCGAAGAGCTTTTTCTATAAGATGATGCGCAAGAAGAACATCACGCTGAACGGGAAAAAGTGTGAGGGAAATGAAAAACTCGCCGAAGGCGATGTCGTGAAGCTGTTTCTTGCGGAGGACACCATCGAAAAATTTTCCAGTGTTCAGGTGCAGGAGGTAAAGAAAGTAGATCTCGATATTCTCTATGAGGATGACGAGATCATTCTGGTCAACAAACCGGCGGGTATGCTGTCGCAGAAGGCTAAGGAGACCGATGAATCTCTGGTGGAGTATCTGATCGATTATCTTTTGGGGAGCGGCAAGCTCACGGAGAGCGGGCTCCGCGCGTTCCGCCCTTCGGTCTGCAACCGTCTGGACCGGAATACCAGCGGTATCGTGGCTGCAGGAAAATCTTTGGCGGGGCTTCAGATGCTTTCCGGCGTGTTTAAAGACCGCTCGATCCATAAGTATTATCAGTGTCTTGTATCCGGCGAGATCCGGGACGTGAAGACGGTGGACGGCTGGCTTTTAAAGGATGAGAAGAAGAATCAGGTGCGGATCCTCACGGATGTGGAGGCAAAACGCTTTGAAGGAAAAGGCGGAGACGAGGAGCCAAAACGGATCCGGACAAAATATGAGCCGATCGCAACGGATGGAAGGTTTACGCTGCTTAAAGTGACACTTCTGACCGGACGTTCCCATCAGATCCGCGCCCATTTAGCATCTCTTGGGCATCCGATCGTAGGGGATTTCAAGTACGGCGGAGTTTCGAAAGTCAACCCCTCAGGGCGGACCGTGAAGTATCAGCTCTTACATTCTTACCGTCTGGAGTTTCCGAAACTTGCGGAACCCTTTGCCTATCTATCCGGGAGGGTGTTTGAGGCTCCGCTGCCGGGATATTTCGGTTCGGTACTGAAAGAGACAGGGATCAGGTCGCCATAAAATCTGGCAGCACCAGACAGGCATGTGGCAAGCAAGTGGTTGACATAAAAAACTTATGTAAATCACTCGAAAATATTTGCATTGGTGATAAGGAACAGCTATGGGAACATGGAAAACCAGGGGCCTTCGTGGTTCCACGTTGGAAGATCTGATCAACCGGACCAATGACAGCTACCGGGAAAAGAAGCTGGCACTGATCCAGAAGATCCCGACCCCGATCACGCCCATCGAGATCGACAAAAAGAGCCGCCATATCACATTGGCGTACTTTGATATGAAAAGTACAGTCGACTATATCGGCGCGGTTCAGGGGATTCCGGTCTGCTTTGACGCGAAGGAATGCGCAGTGCGGACGTTCCCACTTCAGAACATCCACCCGCACCAGATCGCGTTCATGAAGGAATTTGAAGCCCAGGGCGGAGTTGCCTTCATTATCCTCTCCTTTACAGCGGAGAACGAGATCTATTATGTTCCTTTTGATGTGGTGAACCGTTTCTGGGTACGGATGGAAGAGGGCGGAAGAAAAAGCTTTACCTATGATGAGGTGGTGCCGGAAGCGTACAGGATCCGGAGCCACCGGGACATGTATGTCCATTACCTGGAAGGGATCCAGCAGGATCTTGACCGGAAGGAAGAAAAAGGAGGAGACAGCGAATGATTGAGATGGTCATATGGCTCGTTGTGATCGCGGCGTTCGTGTTCCGGGCGTTAAAAAAGAACGGGACACTGGACGAACTCTTTGCGGGTGCAAAGAAGCGGAAAGAAAATAAGGCAGAGCGCGTGGTGTACGAACAGCCGGAGGAAGGTTCCGGGAAGAAGGAGAAGAAGAAGAAGGGGCCGGGGATCCGGGTCCCGAAGCACACAGGTCTTGCGGTGACTGCGGTTGTGATCGTCCTCGCGGCGGCAGTGCTTTCCTTTGACAGCTTCTATACTCTTTCCGAGGAGGAGATGGCAGTGGTTACAACGTTCGGAAAACCGGCAGTGGAGGAGGCATCAGGTCTTCACTTTAAAATTCCGGTGATCCAGCGCGTGACTAAGGTTTCCAAAGCCATCACGGGTATGCAGATCGGCTACACGACGGACCCGGCCCGGGCGGACGGCGCCTCCATAGACAATCCGGTATCCATCGAGAACGAGAGCCTGATGATCACAAAGGATTTCAATCTGACAAACGTGGATTTCTATGTGGAATACATGGTCACGGATCCGGTTCAGGCGGTGCGCCACAGAAGTGTGTACGAGTCTATCATCAAAAATCTGGCTCAAAGCTACATCCGCGATACCGTCGGAGTTTATAATGTTGATGATGTGATCACTACCGGAAAGACCCAGATTCAGGAGCGGATCAAAGAGCAGCTCACAAACCGTCTTGTCGAGGAAAATATCGGATATGGAATCTACAACGTGTCGATTCAGGATACGGAAATGCCGAGAGATGATGTGGCGAATGCGTTCAAGGCGGTTGAGGATGCGAAACAGGGCATGGAGACGGCGATCAACTCCGCAAAGAAATATCAGTCTGAGAACATTCCGGAGGCGAAGGCAAAGGCTGATAAGCTTTTGCAGGATGCCGAGGCATACAAGGAACAGCGGATCAACGAGGCAAACGGACAGGTGGCGCGTTTTGAGGACACATACGCGGAGTATGTGAAGTACCCGCTGATCACAAAAAAGCGTATGTTCTATGAGACGATGGAGGAAGTTCTTCCGGATCTCAAGGTCATCATCACCGGCGGAAACGGCACACAGACGCTGCTGCCGTTAGAACCATTTTCAGAGGCAGTTTCCGGCAGCGCAGCACAGAC
>ERZ773259.2742-NODE-2742-length-10489-cov-2.389783_pt1 | contig 10489 bp, 10 predicted proteins | sample MGYA00511961_ERZ773259 | MGnify/ENA primary metagenome ERZ773259 (study PRJEB29015, sample SAMEA2737775) | human gut metagenome | biome: human gut; feature: human-associated habitat; material: faeces | place: China | collected 2012 ...
TGGTTTTGTTAACTGGCTTTTTTATGTTAAAAGGAGGAAAAATTAATGCCAACAAATAGAAAAGAAAGTTTAGTTTTTACAATGTTTATGTGTGCCTTTATGGTTTTTTGGATGAGTGTCTATAATGTCAGTTTACACTTCGGCTTTTCAAGCGAAGCAATCAAAGAAGCATGGTTGGGATTCCCATTAGCCTATTTATTTGCGATTTATGTGATTGGGTAATAATATCTAAGTTTGCTAAAAGTTTAGCTTTTAAAGTTGTAAATCCTAAAAGTAAACCACTTATTAAGATTATTATGATCTCGTTTTTTATGGTCTGTGGCATGGTTATTTTAATGTCTTTATACGGTGCAGTTGAACAGGCTGGAATCAGTGAACAGACTTTAATGGTGTGGTTGACAAATATTCCAAAAAATTTTATTGCAGCTTTACCACTACAACTGTTAATTGCAGGACCTTTTATTCGAAGCGTTTTCAAAATCTTGTTTACTAGACAAATCGCATAGATTGTCTAGTGATTTTATCAAACTTAGCGCTATAATTATCATGTTAAAAAAGCATGATAATTATTTTTCACGAAAAAAATATAAGTCTTTAAAAAGTTTGTTAAATCGTTGTAAACCCTTGTCAGACTAGGGATACAGCGAAAATGACTATTTTTTTCAATTGATAGATTATTATCGTTGCATTTTTAAAATATAGGAGTATACTTATCTCAGGCAAAGGGGGCTTATACTATGGATGATGTAATTCAAAGGTTAGTAGAAATAGACCGTAAATGTGTCGAACGTGTTGAAGCTGCAAAAGCTAAGAAATTAGATGCGCAAACCAACATGAATGAAAAAAGAAAAGAGATATATGATGGTTTTGTCACCGAACAAAACAAAAAGATTGAGGCGCATAAAGCTGAATTAATGAATAAAAACAAAGAAGAAGCAAAGCAGCTTGATCAAGATTATAATGATACTGTAGCTAATTTAGAGAATCTTTATAATCAAAATAAGGACAAATGGATCAATCAGATTGTCGAAAGATGTTTAAAGTAAGAAGGTGAAGGTATGGCTTTATCGTCAAATGCACTATGTGCTAAGGCTAAAGCGATGTATGGATACCGCATTGGTGAGGAAGGTTATAGTGATCTATGCCGGAAACAGTCACTTAGTGAGATGGTAACATACTTAAAATCGCAAACAAAGTATAGTGGTGTTTTAGAAGATATTAATGTCCGTAACGTTCACCGTCGCCAAGTAGAGGCTGCTTTAAATAAAGAATACTTTGAACGTTGTGCGAGATTAATGAAGTATGCACCAAAAAAGAATCAAGATTTCTATAGCCAAGAGGTCATTGGAATTGAGGTTCAATTGATTGTTGATAAGGTTGTCAGTATTAAAGAAAAAGATCAAGCGAGTTTTTCTTTGGAGATACCTGATTATTTAGCAAGCAAAATGAGTTTCAATATTTATGGATTGATCAATGTTGATAACTATAAGGATCTAGTAACATATTTAAGAGATACTAGGTATTATAAAATATTAGCTGATTTTGATTTTACAGCACCGATTGATATTAATGCTTTAGAACGTCAGATGAAATCACTATTTTATAGTACTTATGTGGCTGCCATTAAAAAGAATTTTAAGGGTAAAGAACAAAAAGAATTATTAGATATTTTATCGACATCGATTGAGTTGATCAATATTACGAAGATCTATCGATTCAAAAAATATTTTAAAGAATCGAATGAAACAATTAAAAATTCTTTATATTTAGAGCATTGTCGAATGTCTTCATCAATGTTGGATACATTAATTGAAGCTCGTAGTGCAAAAGAATTGATGGAATTATTAGCTAATTCTAAATATAAGCTGTATTTAGGTGATAAAGACTATGCTTATATCGAATATTATGTTGAAGAAGTTAGATATAATATCGCTAAAAGATATATGCGTTTTTCTAGTAACGCACCGTTAGTATATTTAACATATTCAATCTTACAAAAGGTAGAGGTTGATAATCTAAAACATATTATTGAGGGAATTAGATATGGACGAGATGCATCTAGTATTGAAGAGATGCTGATCTTTGCATAGGAGGGATTAATGAATGGCTATTATAAAAACACATTTCTTTAATATTTCCTTTGAACATAAAGATTTGATGAAAATGCTAATTAAGATGACCGAGTATCAAGATGAAATGTTTCCTCAAGATTCTAAAAAAATAGCAAATAATGTTAAAGGGGTATCAGTTATGGATGAAGCTAATCCGTATAATGAACCACTAGATAACATTTATCACATCTTAAATCGTTTAAATCTTGAAAGTAATGTTCAAGATAATGAATTTAAAGAAATCAACTTGCATAATGCAAATAAATTAATAGATGATATTAATGATAAAATTGATAATATTGTCAAAATTAAAGAAGATATTACAAAAGAAAAAGAAGAAAATGATGAAGCAATCATTTTGTTGAAAAATCTAGAAGAATCAAAAATAAGTGTTGATGATGTTAAGAATACTAAATATATTACCTGTCGATTTGGAAAGATTCCTGTGAATGAATTTACAAAAATTCAATATTATCGTGATTATGAATTTATTTTTAGGGAATTGAATCGTTCTAAACAATATGTTTGGATCGTTTATGCTGGACTTACAAGCAGTATTTCTGAAATTGATAATGCATTTTCATCAATGTCATTTGAGCCAATTAGCTTACCGGAGTTTGCTCATGGTAAAGTTCATGAAGCAATTGACGAATTAACTGAAGAGTCAACAGCTATGGAACAATATATTGCTAAAATGGATTCTAAACTAGAGGATATAAAAAAGGAATATAAAGAAGAGGTTTTAGAAACATTTACAAGATTATATAACTTAAAAAGACTATTTGATAAATGTCGTTATGTTGTGGACTTTTCACAAAAAGCTTCGATCTACACTTTCAGTAGTTTTGATTTAAAAGAAGCTGAAGCAAAATTTGATGATATTGATAGTGTAAAAGTTATGGAACTACCAGTTAATATCTATGAAAATAGAAATATTGTGGCACCAGTATTAGTAAGAAATAATAGTTTAATGCAACCGTTTGAAAATGTCTTGAGTGTAACACTTGGTGACACTTTTGATCCAACGACGATAGTTGCTTTATTAACGATGCTTATCGGTGCTGTTTGTGTTGGTGATATTGGTGTTGGAGCTTTATTAATTGTATTAGGGTTCTTATTTACAATTAAAAAACCTAATAATTTTGGTGGTATGTTAAAACGTTTAGGAGCTGCTGTTTTAATTGGTGGTTTATTTTATGGAACGGCGTTTTATCGAATTGAATTGTCCCAGCCGTTAGCAAGTTTACCATTACATGTTATTCATACTTTCTTATTTGGATTCAGTCTTTGGATCATTGCGATGGTGATTTTAATTATTGTGAAAAAAGTTACGCGAAAATCAATCAAGATATAGAGGAGGGATATAATGGCGATTTCAAGATTAAACTTAGTTAGTATTAATTTTGATAAGTATCGTTACAATGAAGTTTTATTAAAGCTTTTTAGCCATGATGACTTTCATCCTGAGTTGGCCTCTAAGTTTATTGATAGTGTAACGGGACTAAGTGTTTACAATCAAGATAATCTTTATGAAGAAATCTTGGTGCGATTGAATGATGCATCAAATAAGTATCATTTTAAGCTAGAAGAAGTGCCAGTTGAAACTAATCAAATCAATGTGCTGCGGGTAAAAGAATATTTAGATGATCTACTGCTTGATGTTGAGCGAATTGATGCTGTAAAAGTACAATTAGATCGGATGATTATTGAAAATCAGGAAGCAATCATTCAGTTGCAACATGTTGCTGATATTGATGTTGATTTTGATGATTTGTTTAGCTGTAAATATCTTCAGGTTAGATTTGGAAAAATTCCAGTAAATAATGTTTCTAAATTAGATTATTATGAATCATTACCATTTGTCTTTAAAGCATTTCACAATGATAATCAATATACTTGGTGTATGTATATTACAACGCCTGGTGATGCACCAGAAGTTGATAATATTTTCTCATCATTGTATTTTGAACGGATTCATATTCCGGCCTTTGTTCACGGTTCACCAGAACTTGCTATTGGTGAGATTCAAGAAGAAGCTGATGTTGCTAAAGAACAAAGTGAAAAATTAAAAGAGCGAATTGATAAAATGTTTGCTAATGACCGTGATAAGTTGAATGAAATCTATACGATTGCAAAACATTTAAATGATGTCTTTATCATGCAAAAATATGTTGTTGTAATCGGTGATAAACTTTCTGTCAATGGTTTTGTTCCAACACGTAGTGTTAAAAAATTCAAAGAAGATTTTGAAACATTAGAGAAAGTAACAGTTGATATTAAACCAGCTAATAGTGATGTTCGTTTATCGCCACCAACATTGCTTAAAAATAATTGGTTTTCACGGCCGTTTAGAATGTTCGTCGAAATGTATGGGGTACCTAAATATAATGATGCCGATCCAACTTTATTAGTGGCATTATCATATACCTTGTTATTCGGAATTATGTTTGGTGACGTAGGACAAGGGGTTATTTTATCACTTGTTGGATTTGTGGCTTATAAAAAGTTTGGTTTACAATTAGGTGCGGTTGGAGTCCGTTTAGGAATTTCCAGTATGCTTTTTGGGGTTGTCTTTGGTTCGGTATTTGGAAATGAGGAAATTTTGATTCCGTTATTCAATGCAATGTCGCCAGACAACACGATGACATTATTGATCGCTGCGATTTGTTTAGGAATAATTTTAATTATTATTTCGATGGCGTTTAATGTTATTTTGAGTTTTAAAAAGAAGAATTTTGGAGAAGCAGTGCTAAGTCAAAATGGAATTTGTGGATTAGTCTTTTATATTTCTATTTTGGGATTAGTTATAAATATGTTTTTAGGATTAGGATTTGTTAATGTTATTTATGTAGTTGGATTGATTGCATTACCACTATTTCTAATTTTCCTAAAGGAACCACTAATTAGAAAATTTGAAGAACATGAAGTAATGTTCCCAAATGGTTTTGGTGCGTTCTTTGTTGAAGGATTCTTCGAATTATTCGAAGTAGTCTTATCTTTCATCACTAACACAATGTCATTTTTACGGGTTGGAGGATTTGTTTTATCACATGCCGGAATGATGTTGGTTGTATATACATTGGCTGAAATGGTCGGTGGCGTTGGTGAGCTAGCCGTTATAATTTTTGGTAACATTTTTGTAATGTGCTTAGAAGGATTAATTGTCGGAATTCAAGTTTTACGGTTAGAGTTCTACGAAATGTTTAGTAGATACTACGAAGGAAACGGAATTTCATTTAAAACTATTAAAGAGGATTAAAAATCGAGGAGGAAGTCATTATGACAGTTTTAGAATTTATTTTACCAGCATTAGTAGTTATCTTATTATCATTACCATTAATTAAAGTATTCACAGGAAAAGTAAGCGTAAAAAGCGCTAAAATTAGATTAGCAACTCATGTTGCTGGATTTGCTGGAGCAGTATGTTTAGCATTATATTTGGCTGCTGTAACTAACGGTGTATACGCTGAAGAAACAGCTGTAATTACTGGAACAATTGCTCAAGGTTTAGGTTTCGTAGCTGCTGCTTTAGCTACTGGTTTATCAGCTTTAGGAGCTGGGATCGCTGTTGCTGCTGCTGCTCCTGCGGCTATCGGAGCATTTTCTGAAAATGAAAAGAACTTTGGTAAATCATTAATTTTCGTAGCCTTAGGTGAAGGGGTTGCTATTTACGGGTTATTAATTTCTATCTTAATTATCAACAAAATCTAATTGAAAGAATGTGATCATTATGCGATTTTATTGTATAAGTGATAACGTCGATACCCAAGTAGGACTTAGATTAGTAGGAATTGAAGGCCAAGTAGTTCATAAAAGAAGAGAGTTTCTTGAATTACTAGAAACAAAATTAAAAGATGATTCGATCGGAATCATCTTGATCACTACTAACTTAATTGAACTTGCGCCTGATGTTATCTCAGAAATCAAGTTAAAACAACAAAAACCATTGCTTGTTGAAATACCAGACCGTCATGGTGAATCAAAAATTGGTGAAACGATTGACAAATATGTTTCAGAAGCAATTGGTGTGAAGTTATAGAAGGGGAATGCTATGGAAAAGAAAGAACAAGTATTTCTTTATATGAAAGAAGAGATTGAAAGATTAGCAAATCTTGAAGAAGAAAAAATCTTAGATGAAGCAAAGCGTCTTGAAGAAGAAGCATACAACCAAATTAAAGCTGAAGCTAAGAAAGATGCCGAAGCATTACTTGCTAAAGAGTTAGTAGAAATTTCTTCAAATGCTAGTGTTGAAGCTTCTTCATCACAAGAAGAAAAGACTAAGAAGTTAGTTGAAAAAAGAGATGAATATGTAGCTAATATCTTTAGTGAAGCTAAAGATAAATTAGTTGCTTTTGCAAATAGCAAAGATTATCAGGCGTATCTAGTTAAACATATGGAAGAAATTGGGAAATTATATCCAATGAGTGATTCAACTCTTGAACTTAGAGAAGCTGATATGAAATATAAAGATGAATTGATTAAAGCTTATGGTACAGCTTTAGAAGTAGAAGTAAGTGATAAGATTACGATTGGTGGATTTATTGTTAAAAATAAAGCTACTAATGTCGTTGTTGATGAATCATTAGACTTTGCTTTAGAAAACCAAAAGGATTGGTTCTATAAAACATCAGGATTAATGATTAAATAGACAGGGGGTTAATATATGAACAATAATGTAATTTATTCTATTAACGGACCCGTTGTAAAAGTAAAAGATACAGTGTCTTTTTCCATGTTGGAAATGGTATATGTAGGTAATGATTCATTAATGGGTGAGGTAATTTCAATTTCTAAAGAATTTACTACCATCCAAGTATATGAAACTACTACTGGTCTTAAGCCAGGTGAACCAGTTGTTTCAACTGGTTCGCCAATCTGTGCAACGTTAGGCCCAGGAATTTTAAGAAATATCTTTGACGGGATTGAACGTCCACTAAAAGCACTTGAAAAAGAATCAGGAGCATTTATCCAAGCCGGAAGCAATGTTGATTCTTTAGATATTGCTAAAAAGTGGGATGTTACAATGACTGTTAAAGTTGGCGATGAAGTCAAAGGTGGAACTATTTATGCAACAACACCTGAAACTGATTTAATCGTTCATAAATGTATGGTTAGTCCATTGATTAGTGGTAAAGTGGTTGAAGTGGTTGAAGATGGTCAATATACAATCAATGATGTGGTCATGAAAATTGAAGATGCTCATGGTAAGATCATTGAATGTACATTATGCCAAAAATGGCCAATTAAACAATCACGCCCAGTCACAAAACGATTACCAATTGGAACACCTCTAGTAACTGGTCAACGGGTTATCGATACGCTGTTCCCGATTGCTAAAGGAGGAACAGCTGCTATTCCAGGTGGTTTCGGTACAGGTAAAACAATGACCCAACACCAAATTGCTAAATGGTGCGATGCAGACATTATCGTTTATGTTGGGTGCGGTGAACGTGGAAACGAAATGACTCAAGTTCTTGAAGAATTTAGTGAATTGATCGACCCTAAGAGTGGTAAACCACTTACTGACCGTACGGTTTTAATTGCCAATACATCAAACATGCCAGTTGCGGCACGTGAAGCAAGTATTTATACTGGAGTTACTTTAGCAGAATATTATCGTGATATGGGTTATCATGTTGCTATTATGGCTGATTCAACATCTCGTTGGGCTGAAGCACTTCGTGAAATTTCTGGTCGTCTAGAAGAAATGCCTGCTGAAGAAGGGTTCCCAGCTTATTTACCATCTCGTTTATCACAATTCTATGAACGGGCTGGATATATGGAAACATTAAATGGACAAGAAGGTTCAGTATCAATTATCGGAGCAGTCTCACCTCAAGGGGCAGACTTCTCAGAACCAGTTACTCAAAATACTAAACGTTTCGTACGTTGTTTCTGGGCATTAGACAAAGCTCTAGCTTATGCTCGTCACTATTTTGCAATTAACTGGACACAAAGTTATAGTGATTATGTCTATGATCTTGAAAAGTGGTATAGTAAAAATGTTGGGCCTAAATTTGTAAGTGATCGTCAAGAAATTGCTTATATCTTAGCAGAAGAAGCAAAATTGAACGAAATTGTTCAATTAATGGGTCCTGATGTATTGCCAGAAGATCAAAAATTAATTATTGAGGTTGCAAAGGTAGTTCGAGTTGGATATTTGCAACAAAATGCGTTCCATAAAGATGACACTTATGTACCAATGGAAAAACAATTAAAAATGATGGAAGTAATTTTATATTTAAATAAACGTTGTAAAGAAGCGGTAAATCAAGGTAAAGTCGTAAGACGTATCGTAGATACTGGAATCTTTGATCAAGTTATTAAAATGAAATATGATATTCCAAATGATAATATTGCAAAATTAGATACTTATTATCATGATATTGATGAAGCAATCAAATCTGTAGCGTAGGAGGAAAATGATTATGTCATTACAATATGTAGGCTTAAATGAAATAAATGGGCCATTAGTCGTTTTAGACCACGTTAAGGGTGCTTCATACGATGAAATGGTTGATATTCAACTAAAAGATGGAACAACTCGAGCTGGTCGAATTGTTCAAATCGAAGGTGAAAAAGTTGTTGTTCAAGTATTTGAGGGAACAAATGGCTTGTCACTTGAAAATACAAAAACAAGGTTATTAGGTAAACCGATGGAATTACCAGTTTCTAAAGAAATTCTTGGAAGAATTTTCTCTGGTGCTGGTCGCCCAATTGATGGTTTAGGTGAAGTATATGCTGAAGCTGAAATGGATATCAATGGATTGCCATTAAACCCTGTATCACGGGTATATCCACGTAACTATATTAATACTGGAATTTCTTCAATTGACTGTTTAACGACATTGATTCGTGGACAGAAGCTACCAATTTTCTCAGTATCTGGTTTACCACATGACCGTTTAGCAGTTCAAATTGTAAAACAAGCGAAAATTGCTGATGAGGCGGGTAAAGGATTTGCTGTTGTTTTTGCAGCTATGGGGGTAACTAATGACGTAGCTGAATACTTTAAACGTAGTTTTAAAGAAGCTGGGGTTATGGAAAGAGTAGTCATGTTCTTAAATCTTTCAAATGATCCAATTATTGAACGTATTTTAACGCCACGTTGTGCTTTAACGGCTGCTGAATACTTAGCATTTAAACAAAATATGCATGTTTTAGTAATTTATACCGATGTTACTTCTTATTGTGAAGCTTTACGTGAATTTTCTTCAAGTAAGGGTGAAATTCCTGGTCGTAAAGGATATCCTGGATATCTATATTCTGACTTGGCTTCATTATATGAAAGAGCAGGAATCATCAAAGATGCTGAAGGTTCAGTAACCCAAATTCCAATTCTAACAATGCCTAATAATGATATTACTCATCCAGTACCTGACTTAACAGGATATATTACTGAAGGGCAAATCACTTTAGATGTTGATTTAAACTCAGCTGGAGTTTATCCTCCAGTAGGAGTATTACCTTCATTAAGTCGTTTAATGAAAGATGGAATCGGTGAAGGGTTTACTCGTGCAGATCATCAAGATATTGCAAACCAATTATTTGCATGCTATGCCCATGTTCAAGATGTTCGTTCATTGACATCAGTTATTGGTGAAGATGAATTATCAGATATGGATAAAAAATACATTAGCTTTGGTCGTTTATTTGAAGAATACTTTATTAACCAAGGTTTTGATACTAACCGTAGTATTGAAGAAACATTAGATTTAGGATGGGATCTAGTTTCAGTTCTTCCTCGTGAGGCCTTAGACCGTTTAGATAATGCTCTGTTAGATCAATACTATAATCATGAAAAAGCGGTTGAACGCTTTAACATTAAAGAAAAGAAGATTATTAAAGAATTACAAGAAGAAGGTGAATAATCATGGCCTTGAAAGTAGTTCCAACTAAAGGTAATCTAATTGCAATGAAAAAATCATTGCAATTAGCGAACCTTGGATATAATCTAATGGATCAAAAACGTAACGTTTTAATCAAAGAAATGATGACTTTATTAGATGATGTAAAACTTATTCGTGATCAAATTACTTCTTCATATCAAGAAGCATATGATGCACTTCAAGAGGCTAATATTTCAATGGGGTTAATTACAGATATTGTTAATAGTACACCTGAGGATTATGGGATTTCAATTGCTTATCGAAGTGTTATGGGGGTTGAGATTCCTAAGATTGCTTATGATAAACAACCCTTAAAGATGACTTATGATATTGAACGTTCAAATTCAAAAGTCGATTATGCTTATAATTGTTTTTACAACGTAAAACAATTAACAGTTTTATTAGCAGAGGTAGAAAATAGTCTTTATCGTTTAGCTAATACGATTCGTAAAACCCAAAAACGTGCTAACGCTTTAAGAAATATTTCGA
>ERZ773259.2749-NODE-2749-length-10466-cov-9.173086_pt1 | contig 10466 bp, 10 predicted proteins | sample MGYA00511961_ERZ773259 | MGnify/ENA primary metagenome ERZ773259 (study PRJEB29015, sample SAMEA2737775) | human gut metagenome | biome: human gut; feature: human-associated habitat; material: faeces | place: China | collected 2012 ...
ATTTTCCGTCCTTCTCATAGATTTCATATGGGTTATATTTATCTTTTCTTCTTTTAGGCTGTCTGCCTTCCATGACCTTTCCTCCGATCTGAATTTTTTTGAATTCAGATCAGTAGGCGGGGCACGAATACGAACAATCGCCCTTATTTTGAATTGCTCATTCTCAATATTTAGGTAACAAAAAACGCCCTGACAGATTTCACTCCTATGGACGCATTTAATTCGATATTTTATTACCCTGGATTCATTATTGGCTCTTACCCTAGTTTCAATTCCAACATTTACTAATGAAATTGTTGAGATTTTTTTAATTGAATACCTTCTGTTGAACAGAATTTTTTAGCTGAACTCTTGCTAAGAACCATATTTTCTCCGGTTAGATTCCGGAAAAGAAAATAAGCATACAAATACTGCTCTTTCGGAATCTGTTTTTTTTAACCGAAAGATATTTGTATGCTTTCTCATTCATTGGGTAATACCCTGTATTTTTTCTAATGTTACACCCTTTTCACTTTTCAAATTTGGGGTAATACACTAAGTTTATGGAGGTATATAAACATGGATATTCCAAAAACATTATTTGCCACTTTAGTAAAACAAGGGCGTATGGAAATGCATTTAACACAAGAAGCTCTTGCTGAAAAACTCGGAATATCGGCGGCTTATCTTGGAGACCTCGAACGCCATAAAGGCGGTCCCAGTCTGGAATTATTTTGTAAAACCATGCAGACTTTAAATATTTCTGCTGATGACTACGTTTATCCAAATCAGAATAAAAATAATTCTACATATGATCAGATTCTTCGGCTCTTAAATCAGTGCAATGATTATCAGTTACAGGTAATTCTTGCAACTACGACAGCTCTGCTAGATTCTAATCCTTTTATTGCTAACGTAGACACTACTAATGATACAAAATAAAACTTGTAAAATACCGATAAATAGCTGATAATTACCGATATTTAAAATTAGTGGAATAAATACTATTACCATATGTTAAAAACAGTTATGCTATATCATTACAACTTGATATAACATAACTGTTTCTTCTTTACGAACATCCTATTATCTATCAAATACTACATTTCCCTCCACGACACACTTAATTGCTTTTCATCTCGCTAATTATTTTTTCCATATCCGTCGATTTTTTCAAGAGTCCTAAACCAGCCAATAACTGAATACAATCTACATATCCTTGACAATATGCCCTTTGTTCTGACACAAACGCTTCTTCTTCCAAAATTTCTCCATATTGCTTCAACTTCTCCCTGTCCTCATAACTTATATGATCGAGAAGTTTATTCACCTTTTCTTTTTCCATTTTCTTCTTCAACTGAATATTTGCAAGTTCTTGGAAATAGATATAACTTTCTCTGTTTATATTCTCACAACGCAACTGGTTCAAAAAAGAGGATATTTCATTCCAAATATCATTTTCCATAAAAATTTCTCCTGCTTTTTTTGGTATCTTTACTTATTATGCCCAATTTTATATTTCATCATTTCATCAATTCACCATTAAATTTATATCCCATACCCCATACATTTAAAATGTATCTTGGTTTTGCAGAATCTGGCTCAATCTTTTTTCTGATTCTCCGAATTATGCCCATAACATTATCTTCTGCCCCATAATATGGTTCTTTCCACACCTGTGTATATATTTGTTCCTTTGAAAATATCCGTCCTGGATTTTTTGCCAGCAAATATAATATTTCAAATTCATAATTCGTCAATTGAACCAGCTCACCATTACTTTCTACAGAACGATATTCCGCATTTATTTTTAATGCTCCGTAATCAAGTACCCTATTTTGTTTATCAGGCATCTCAGAGTATTTTTTAGCAGACAGAAAATGTAATAATTCATTTAATTTTTCTTCCTCATTTTCATCAAATGTTACAACAACTACCCTTCCCATTTTATAAAAACCTTTCATATTCCAAATCTTACAAGTGTAATTTTTATCTATTATTACATCTGTAAGATTTAAAGTCAAGTTTTTATTTCGTTGACAGAATAACCTTTTAAGATATATAATATTTTTATTACATTTGTAAGATTTGGAGGAATATCACATGAGCAATCTGCCTCAAATTTCAGAAGCCGAATTTGAAGTTATGAAAATCGTTTGGAAATATGCACCAATCAGCACCAATGAAATTACTGAAAAATTAACACAAATTTCCCGTTGGAGTCCTAAAACAATTCAGACATTGATTAAACGTCTCGTTTCTAAAAAAGCACTAACCTACGAAAAACAAAGCCGGGTTTTTGTCTATACTCCATTGGTCAAAGAAGACGAATATATTCGGCAGGAAAGTAATTCTTTTTTAAAACGATATTATAATGGTAATATCACTTCTATGCTTGCCTCTTACATTGAGGATGATAAATTGTCTGAAGAAGACATTGCCAGCTTACGGAATCTTCTTTCCAATCATTAACCATGGGAGGAGGAGCATATTTTGATATATTTTAGTTTTCGATTTTTACTGTGTAATGCCATCATTTGTATTTTTTTAGGTAGTTTACTGGGATTAAAAAATTTATTGCAAAGGCAATTATCCGCACGTATGCAATATAATCTTTCGATTATATTTCTTGCCGTTCTAATTGTTCCCTTTTTACCAATAAGCTCTGCCCCATCTTCTATATCGTGGAGCCATTTGCTGACAGCCAGTTCAAGTACCAATGGTGACATTCAAACCACTTTTCTTTCTGGTAATGGTTATAATTTGGATAAAATAAATGATTTTGCTGTCTCTGTCAGCACCCAAATACCAACTTTTATTCACACATTACTTGTATTTTTCTGGAGTATCGGTATATTCATAATGTTTTTTCTTCTCTACCGCTCAGTAAAACAAGTAAAAGCCTTACATAGTTCTGCTTTACCTCTTCAAAATGAAGAACTAAACGCTCTTTATATAGAATGTTTAAACGAAGTGAACAGCAAGCATACCATTCCGATTTATAGTACAGCATTTTTGAAATCTCCTGTTTTGGCTGGTTTCCTGCATCCTCGCATTTATCTTCCAATTCACTTGATTTCAGATTTTAACGCTGGAACTATAAGCGCAACTGATATTCGCTATATGCTTCTTCATGAACTGCAGCACTACAAGCATAAAGATATTCTAATTGGATATTTGATAAATACAGTACATGTTTTCTACTGGTTCAATCCCCTAATCTGGTATTTTCTAAAAAGAATACGGCAGGAACGCGAACTTGCCTGCGACAGTGCTGTATTACAATTATTGAAAGAAACAGAATACAAGTCATATGGAAATACACTGATTAACTTTGCCGAAACAATAGCTCTGTCTCCATTCCCTCTTACTATGGGAATTAGTGGAAATATAAAACAGTTAAAAGGACGCATTTTAAATATTGCATCATTCCACCAACCTACTTTTAAACAAAAAATTCGTGGATATCTTATATGCATATTCGTCTCTACTATCATCATTGGATGCATTCCCATACTTTCTGTTTATGCTTCTGATCAGACTGGGTATCATTTTGACACAACCGAAAAGAATATTACTCAGCTAAATCTTTCTTCCAATTTTGGGGACTACACTGGAAGTTTTGTTTTATATGATCAGTCTGCTGATAAATGGAATATTTATAATATGGAGCATGCTTCCACACGTGTATCACCGAATTCGACTTATAAAATATATGATGCATTACTTGGCTTGGAATCTGGAATTATTACACCAGAACATTCCACTTTCACATGGAATGGAGAACCATATCCTTTTAATTCATGGGAAGCCGATCAAGATTTAACCTCGGCTATACATAATTCCGTAAACTGGTATTTTCAGGCAATTGATTCACAGGCAGGTTTTGAAGCCGTAAGAACATTTTTACAGACAATAAACTATGGGAATCAAAATACTGGAACAAATCTAAATCTCTATTGGACAGATTTCTCTCTGAAGATATCACCCATAGAACAGGTGGAATTGTTACAGGATTTCTATCAAAATAATTTTCATTTTGACAGTAAAAATATCCAGGCAGTAAAAAAAGCCCTGCTGCTTTCCACTACTTCTTCCGGTTCTCTTTACGGGAAAACAGGAACCGGGCGTGTCAATGGTAAAGATGTCAATGGCTGGTTTATCGGATACATTGAAACAGCGAATAATACTTACTACTTCGCAACAAATATTCAATCCTCTTCTGGTGCAACTGGAAGTCAGGCTACCGAAATAACAGAATCTGTACTTTCTAATCTTGGTATTTGGAAATAAATAAAGAGAACTGATAGCATAATTTCCTGTTATCAGTTCTCTTTATTTCATTCTTCTCTACTGATCAATTCTGCAAATTACCTAACCGGTACTGATACCTCGGTATATTATCAATACCATTATCTAAAATCCTGTTTCCAACATACTGAATCGTTCCATCATCCTGAATTTTCATCGTAAGTTCGTGTGTAATAACAGCATCATTACATACAACAGAATCACATACTGCATGAATTGTCAAAACAATGGTTCCATCTTCATTATGCCTGACTTCTGTTACTTCCGGTAAAGACAAGCCAAAATGTGTTGGTGAATAATTACCACATCCCAATCGTTCCCAGATAAACATATTACTTTGTTCATCGTAGACCGCCCATTCTTTCAATTCTTCTTTTGTAACAGGAAGATATGTCATAATTACATTTTCGAACTCTTCTGCTGGAATTCCCACAACCTCTTTTTCTGCCGTAAATTTTTCTCCATATTTCATTTGATAAAAATATTCATAAAGTCCATTATAATCCAACCCCTGCATATCCTCCGCATTCCAGTTTGAACATAACAGATTGTTTCCCTGATAGCCGAACGTACTCACATATTTTTTTGAATATTCCCGACACTCCTCACTCAAAGGCTTTACCCGGATAATACAACTTCCATCTACAATCTCTGTCACTTCCGGTGGTTCAGGTACGCATAATTCATAACAGAAATTCCCATTTTCAGTATATGCCCATTCTTTTATTTTTGATAGCGATATGTATGTAAGTACAGGCTCTGTATCCTCACTCCAGATCATTTTTGCGGACATCACACTCATTTCTTTTCCATCATAACTATATTCTTTTCTGGTAATTCCACCATCTGTATCTGCTTCATATAAAATTACACTTCCTTTTTCTTCTTGTTCTGCAGATTTTAAAAATTGTTCCATCTTCTGATAATTATCCATAACAGAATAATGATCGGAACCAATGACCGGATTCCCATTTTGTTTGATAATTTCTTTCATCCGATTCATCATTTGCTCAGCAGTGTTCTGATCTGCTTCTTGTATTCCATTATATTCAGAATAAATATCTCGGATAATGCCCATAATTTCTTCACAATCGTTCACAGCTTCCTTTTTCTTGTCTTCATCGATTGGTAGATTATATCCCTTATCCGGATTTTCCATGGTAGTGTTTTTCTGATTCTTCTCATTTTTTACATCTGTGCTGTTTAACGATATCTTACTTTCACAGGAAGTCAGAATCATTCCTATACAAAGTACTAACAAAATACTTTTTCTTTTCATATTGCCCCCTAATTATTACTGTAATTCTCTTCCCACTCTTCTTCTGTTAACCTTGGCATATACCACCCTGCATTTGCATTTTGATCTGACTTGATTACCTTATTTGATAAATACTGGAAACTTCCGTCTTCCATAGGTTTTATCATCAATTCACTGGTGATTGCCTGATCTAACATTCTGATTTCCCATACTGCTTCTATCGTAAGTTTTAATGTTCCATCTTGTAATTTTTCATATGAGATAACTTCCGGATATGGCTCATATGGGAATTCACAATCATATAACCCTCGCGGTCTGTATCTAAAAGTTCTATTATCAGAGTTATAAAAAGTTCCTTTTTCAATCTCGCTATTACTAAATGGTAAATAGGTCTTTATAACCTCTTCAAACTCATCTTCTGGAACTTCATATTCTACTCCACCATAATTTGCTTCATATGGAACTTGCTTTCCATATTTCATATAATACATTTTTTCATAAAGATCATAAAAATCAAGTTCCGTATAATTCTGGTTATCCCAATTTGTAATCAACAGATTATTAAGTGCATACCCCAACGGCATAACATATTTTCGATTCAATTCTCGGCATGTTTTATCTAATGGCTGCACTCTGAATCCAGTTTCACCCGGTGCTCCATCAAATCCCGGTGGGTGATATTCCTCCAGAAACAAGTATCCTTTTTCTGTATATTTCCACTCATATGCTTCATATTCATCATAATAATTAGCCTGTGGGCTATTATCCTTCCATTTAACCTGACATAATCGAACATTTATCTTTCCATTCATTGACTCTAAATGATATTGTATAATTTCCCCTTCATCAAATACAACAACAATATCTACTGCTGCCTGTTCTTCTTTCTCTGCTGCTTTGCAAAAATCTTCTACTTTTTCACGATTGACCATATCAATCTGATTATCACAATCTACTGCCGCATATCCTTTTTCTTCCAGACAATTGATAATTTTTCTTTTCACCTTTAATGTATTTAACTCCGACTTCTCCTTCATATAAACAGACCGAAAAGTTTGCGCTGTTTTTTTTACTTCTGCATTCATTTCAGATTCTACGGTTTCTTTCTTTTCTTCTTTTTCCGTAATTCGATTTTGTCCGCACCCTGTAAAAACAATAAGAACTATCAATATCATCGCAAATATCTTACATATGTAATAATTCCCCATAAAAATTTTTTTATTCTTCAAAATACTCATCCAATACTGTTGCATCTTTTTTAACAACATAACCACTTCCACCGATTCCTTTCTTCTAATTTTTTTGTTCCTTAAATCTTACACTTGTAATATTTAAAAACCAAGTCTATTTTCAGGAATTGTATACTCCAGATTCACCATCTTTATGTGCGATATATCCTATTTTATTACCATCCTCTATATCTTCTCCATTTTTGTTACCCTGTCATTTTAAAGAACATCCTTACTTACACTGTTACATATTTTTCCGCTTCTTCTTTGCACTTCAACGTATTTCCATGCCCAATTACATATTCCATACATTCTTTTCCCTGCTCTTCTTTTCCGATTCGGTAGTAACATACTCCCAGCAGGAATCTGCGTGTAACCTCATAATAAGGCAGCTTTTCCGTATCATTTTCCAGTAATCTTACTGCTGCCTCATCTTCACCTTTCAGCATCAAATTTTTTGCCATAAACAGTGGATTCTTTTGAAATACTTTCCCTGCTTTTTCTAATGTAGCCGAATAACCTGCCGCATCTTTCTCCTGATATTTCTTCGACAGTTCGAGATTCGTCATGACCTGCTGCCAGGAACGTCCCTCTCTTTTTCCTTCCCATTCATTCTTTATATACTCTTCTGCCTTCTGCAACTGCCCATTTATGATCAGTGCAACTACATATTTAGACTCAGCTATCAGCATGACACTTTTTTGAAATCCATGATAATCCAAGCTCTTTCCGTACTTTACCAACTCTTCCAGCATTTCTGAATATTTTTCTGCATCACATTGCTGTGACAGAATCCGGTCAATTTTTGAAAAATCTCTGAGAATGTCCCTGATTAAAATGAATATACCTGCAATCAGATCAACCACCACGCAAATCCACAGAAGCCAGGGATCTGTCGTGACCCAGCCCGGCTGCTTCACATCGAAAAAGAGTACTGTCTCCTGATGCGGGAACGGATTTCCTTTGAAAATACTCACCACACAAATCAATGCTGCATAAATCAACAGCACATTCCGTATCATCCTGATGCGTCCATTTTTCTGCTTTTCATAAATCTTTTTTATCTGCTCTTCCATTTTCTCTACCTCGCTGTCACACTATTTTTGTACCTACAACATAATTATACATAAATTAATATTGTAGCGAATCTCTGTTCGGTTGTACAATATCTACTGCTGCCTGTTCTTCTTTCTCCGCTGTTTTGCAAAAATCTTCCACTTTTTCACGATTGACCATATCAATCTGATTATCACAATCTACTGCCGCATATCCTTTTTCTTCCAGACAATTGATAATTTTTCTTTTCACCTTTAATGTATTTAACTCCGACTTCTCCTTCATATAAACAGACCGAAAAGTTTGCGCTGTTTTTTTTACTTCTGCATTCATTTCAGATTCTACGGTTTCTTTCTTTTCTTCTTTTTCCGTAATTCGATTTTGTCCGCACCCTGTAAAAACAATAAGAACTATCAATATCATCGCAAATATCTTACATATGTAATAATTCCCCATAAAAATTTTTTTATTCTTCAAAATACTCATCCAATACTGTTGCATCTTTTTTAACAACATAACCACTTCCACCGATTCCTTTCACATTCTCAACCATACTGATAAGAAGAATTGGTTTGTCCACGCTTTTATCTGCCGTAAACACCGAAAACCACCCGATTTCTTTGCCAGAAGTATCTTCTTTCGTTGCCTTCAACTCGGCTGTCCCTGTTTTTCCAGCCAGCAAAATATCGTCACGATGTGCAGCATATCCGGTTCCTTCCGGATCATTTACAACACCTTCCACCCCTTGCATAATTTCTTCTACATTTTCTTTGCTAAACGCATTTTCTATCCATGTTTCACCGGATGCTTCTTCTTTGTATTTCAAATACGGTTTTATCATATTCCCTTCATTTAAAAATGAAGTATAAATACTTGCCAGATGTAATGGATTTACAAGAATCTGCCCTTGCCCATAACCACTATCTGCCAATTGTATTTCTGTTTCTATTTTATCTGTATTGGAATATGTTGATTCCTGCATCGCAATCTCAAACGGCATATTCTGATTAAATCCTATTTCATTTAAAGTATTCATAAAATTCTCACTACCAATTTTAAGAGCTGCCTTTGCAAAATAAATATTATCAGAATAGATAATTGCATTTTTCATAATAACCGGTTCATATTCATGAAGTGTTGTCACTTGATAAGATCCCCAAGACGAATCTTTCTGCCATGCCAAACCTTCATTTCCAAAATCTTCTTTTGGATCTATGCTTTCCGTTTTCAACCCAATTCCTGCCACAACTGGTTTAAATGTTGAGCCAGGACACCATACTTGACGAAAACGATTATATAATGGCTTCTTTTCGTCTTCGTTTAATGATGTCCATTTCTCTGATGATAAGCCCCGTATAAATTCATTATTATCATAAGATGGGGTACTTACCAAAGCCAATACTTCTCCCGTATAAGGATTCATTGCGACAGAACACCCCGGATCTTCTTTAAACTGCTCGTATAATGATTTTTGCAAATCGGAATCTATCGTTAATCTTATATCCATACCATCTTCTTTAAAAATACTTGCAAGAACCTCTTTTACTTCCCCATCACTATCCAAAATCTTTATATCACAACCATCTTTTCCTTTTAATTGCTTTTCGTATAACTTTTCCACCCCAGATCTTCCGATTACACTTTCAGCTGAATATCCTTCCCCTGGATGATTTTCCAAATCTTCTGCTGTTACAGACTGTACATAACCAATTAAATGAGCTGCTGCTTCCCCTAACTCATAGGTTCTAACTTCCACATCTGATAGCATAACCCCTGGAATTTCCAAAAGTTTATTCTGACAATCCTGCTCCTCAAGTGTCTTTTCTTCTGGCTGTATTTTCATTAAATCTATTTCTTCTACTTTCGGAATAGTTTCAATTGGTACAAAAGAATCTTCTTTTACCCACTTTGCTGTGAGTTTGTTATTTATTGTTTCTACATCTATCTCTAATAACTCCGCTATTTTTTCAATAGATACATTCCTGTCTTCCAGCTTTCCCGGTATAATGCCAACTGATGTTGCTACTCCTTTTCCTGCAAGCATTTTACCATCTCGGTCTAATATTTCTCCTCTCTCCGCTTTTGATGTAGTAACACTTATTTTATCATCACTCTCTAAATCTGGAAAAATCAGGCTATCCTGCCATACTAATTTATATCCCTGTTTCGTCTTCTTCAGTTCCGCCATATTGTCAAATTGTATTGTTCCGGCAATTGTATTACATGATGTTTCATACGAAAGCGTAACTGTATCTGCTTTTTTCTCTTTCACAGCTATATGACTGATTTTAATGTCACTGACCTCTATTCCTTCGTATATCTTAGAATTTCGTTGTATGTATTCTTCTTTTGTCAGATAAACTTTTTCATCTGAATCTATCATAGTATACATTACTTCATATTCCTTTTTTTCAATATGGTTCATATATTCCACAAGTGTGTCTTCTGGTGATTCCGTTATCGTCCTTTTTAATAAAACACCTCCTGAAACAGCAATTACTGTTATAGCTACTATCAGCCCAAAAATCTTACAAGCGTAAGATTTTTGGATATTTTGCTTTTTTCGTCTATTTTTCATAGATATTCCTTTCTTCTAATTTTTTTGTTTCTTAAATCTTACGCTTGTAATATTT
>ERZ773259.2763-NODE-2763-length-10418-cov-14.463958_pt1 | contig 10418 bp, 18 predicted proteins | sample MGYA00511961_ERZ773259 | MGnify/ENA primary metagenome ERZ773259 (study PRJEB29015, sample SAMEA2737775) | human gut metagenome | biome: human gut; feature: human-associated habitat; material: faeces | place: China | collected 2012 ...
GCCGGTTCTATTGTTTAACTTTTAATTTTTCGGTAAAAATTTACCGAAGTATTATCTTTAAATACTCGTTTGTAAGTACGACTACTCTTTCCAGTAATAATTCATACATTTCCATAATCTAATGTTTTAGTTTGTAATATTAAAAGGGATATTTGTTGTAATATAACACCAGATTTATTGAAAAGATATTACTAAAATTGATTTTGTTTGTATGTTTAAAAACACATGTTATAACAATATATTATCGTCTTTTGTTATAATAATTTGTGTTGCATTGTTTTATCCAACATTTTGCATATTATTTTGTGCTTTCAAAAAAGCATTTTCTAATTGAAGGTTTCTAATTTCTTCATCCCTTTGAGCTAACAATATTCTTGTTTGCTTATTGAACTCTTCGAATAACTTCTTTGAGTGATCGCTTACAACTTCCTGTTTATATCCAGCTTCTTGTTCTTCTTTAAACATTGGGCCGTTGCCGGTGAGAATGTAATTAGCATCTATTAAGGGGAATCGTTCACAAAATGAAGATATTAGATTTAGTGATGCTCCTTGTCTCCCATTCCTTATATGAGACATTAACGTTTTATCTAATGAATCTATCTCTTTGACAATTTCTGCATCTGTCATACCAAGAGCATCAATGATAGATAATAATCTTTCCGAATAACAATTTTTTGCCATAATTATTTAATTAAATTTGTAGTTGATAAAATATCAACTATCTTTGTGTCGTAACAAGTTGCAGATGTTACAGAGACAAAGTGGTTAAACTTCCCTCGTTAGAGGTTTAATATATGGTATCCGTAGTAGCTGCAACCTATTGCGGATATTTTTTTTCAATTAATAACTGTTAATCCAAAGTAATATGTTTGACTTTAAAAAGGATTATTATAAATATCCATTCTTATTATCATTATCAATACCTGCTATCTATCTGGTAATAGGATTAATAGCTTGGTGTTTGCCTTTGATTGTGATATCGTTAGTAGTTATTGCTATATGGTTATTAATAATTTATTTTGCTGCTGATTAACTTGGTGCATTTACTTATTATCAAAGAATTATGGATGAAAAATTAAACCTATCTCCCGATCCATGCAATTCTGATGAACAAATCAGAATGAATTGTTTAAAGTACGCTGTTTATGTTTATGAAGCTCAATGCTGCTCTGGAAAATGGATTAGCACTCCTTTGGAACTAGCTCAAGTTTTCTATAAATGGGTTACTTCTGTGGAGGGAAAGCAACCGGAATAGAAAACTTAATTGTACTTATGGTGGAGTTGGTCTTTTCATTACCAATTCCAGCATTTACAATATTAATTTTAAGCCCTATCCCCGTTCCATTTTTATCTGATGCTTGTACACTAAGGTTGAACTCTATATTTTTAATAATTCTTCCATCTTCGTATAAATCATTGCTTTCTCCTTTCCATTTCATTTTTGATGGATTAACGATGAGTCCATTTTCTGATTTCTCCTCATTAAGTTCATATACTGCATCTGCGATGCTTGATATTGTCTCTTTTATAAATTCTTTCAATTCCATGATTTTATATAATAATGTATAATCCGCTCTAATAGTTAAATAATGTTTCATGGTAGATAAAATATCAACTATTGTTTTGTGGTTGATGTTTTATCTACTATATTTGCAATACCAAATCAATCCAATACAAATAAAAGGATAAAATTTGATAGAAACAATAGTAATAACTAAAAAGAGAACAAGATGAACGCATTTACATTTTTGACAGAAATCGGAAAATTCAATAACAGTGAGATAATGAAACATGCTCACATCTTGAAAGCGTATCGTCGTATTTCTTTGAGTGAAGCATTGAAACAGGCTTGGTTCTTGGCAAAGAGACAACAAAAAGAATATAGAGAGATTGAAGAGGAAAAGAAGTCATATAAGCCGGAGTTTCCTAAAAAAGAAGGTAATGTATTGAAAGCGTTCTTTACCGGGAATCATGCTGATTATATAAATCGTGATAGTTCTTGGAGGTAATTATGGATATAGAATATATAAATAATCAATTAGTCTTTCTTCGTAAATATGTGAAAGACTTAGAAACTTATGATGAATCCACTGTTAGGAAATTGGCGAAAAGTAATAAAACTAAAAGTGAAATTATAGATTCCTTTTTGGAAAGTATAAAATTTTACGAATCTCTGTTAGGTTAGAACCTACGTAAGAAGCGAGCGAAACGCTTTCAGGGCACAAAGGTAAACCGATGAATCCTAATTCGAGATGGGAGGATTAACCCTCAAAAATGAATCCGTGTTCAGGGCACGTTAAAGTAGCCTGCGCAGATAAGCATTATAGCCGATGCGAAGTATAGCGTAATAGCCAACCAGCGATGATATGAGCGGAAGGAAGCAACGTGAGTAAGTAATATATCGAAAAAATCAGTCTGAAAAACATCGTCTTTATCAGTAAGAAAACGGGAATAGGCGTCCGTACGCTGATTGTAATATAGCCCTACTGACAGTTTGAAACTGACATCCGGTAGTGAGAATCGGGTAGGGCACTTTTCTGTAGTGTTTTATTTTGTGTTTGTGTGTTGTATAGTGTACGGTCTGTGAAGATAGTGCACTTTTTTAATTAATCGGGCGGATGTGTATATCGTGGCTGAAACTGCGGTGAGGTACACCAATATTCCGTGAGACCGGTTCGACTCCGGTTCCGTCCACAATAATAATCAAATAATTAATATTATGAAACGTACTCCACTATTAGGAATTTGGGCAATATCGTTTGCATTAACAGTATTGCTTGCAAACGAAATGAATATTGTATTTTGGCTTTCGTTTGCTGTATTTGCATTATGTTCCATATACATGGAAAAGCACCAAAAGAGACTAAAGAGAGAAAAGTGATATAGGTATGCGGTTCGGGAGAATAGCTGTTTTATGTGTGAAAATTCGTGTCGATTAAGTCCTGTATCCGACGTGATACAGGCAAATGGGCAATTAGTTTACTGGTTATAACGTACTTGTATGGGTGAGAAAGAGGTTCGATTCCTTTATTGTCCACAAATTAATAATTTAAATATTTGTTTATGAAAGGAAAAAAAGGATTTGATAAAAGCAAAGAGAGGATACGTATAGAAAAGAAACTTCTAAAGAAAAAAGACGATGTCAAATTTGACTATAGCGAAGAAATGGTATTAAAAATACGTAGAATTACTATAGAACTGAATAGATTAGCTAGAGAAGCGAGGATCATTGAGAAGGATCAACTTTTATATAAAATGGTCTCATTTAAAGAAGCTGGATTTATTTATGTAGTTAGAAACTATTAATTTATAATTTATGTAGTAATACACAATAGCTATGAAAACAAAGCTAGAGCTAGATTTATATCAATTAAAAAACATTATGGCTGATATGGTTCAAGTTGGGTACATGAAGGCTATTAAAGTTTATGAACCAACGAAAGATAATATAAGTACAAGAGAGTTGGTTAGATGGTTCAAGGTTCTTGGTATCGATCCTTCATATATAAACAAAATGGAATCAGAAGGATTAATAAAAGGCAAAAGAAAAGGGATAGGTAAAAATTCTCCTGTATGCTATTCCAGATTGGAGATTAAACAAGCTTTGGCTACGATTGATTTAAATAAGTATATCAATGTAAAATAGCTATAAAATTATATTCCATTCATTTATTAATTAACCCAATGCCGACACCCCAGGATGTCGTAGGGTGCGAGTCCCTGTATTTGAGTTTTACATGTTCTATACTATCCTAGTGTCCGTTGGTTCGGTATCTAGGAACAATCTTTTTTGTTTATTAAATTTTTCGAAAGCGTCGGTTTGTGAAAATAGACGCTTTATTTTCGATTAACCACTTTAATAATATATATAGTTATGAAAAAAGTAATTGTAAGAGGAGATCGTTCCGGTGTATTTTTCGGAGAGTTAGTAGAAAGAAATGGTAGTGAGGTTAAGCTCGCAAATTGTCGTAGATTGTGGTATTGGGATGGTGCTGCTAGTATATCTCAATTAGCAGTTAATGGTACAACTAACCCACATGGATGCAAATTCACAGTTATGGTTCCAGAGATAGAGATCCTGGATGTGATTGAGATTATCCCGTGTTCGGATGAAGCTGTAAAATCTATTGAAAGTGTACCGGTATGGGCAAGGTAATGGAAGATAGAATAAAGCAGTTTCTAAGTATTGGCTCTGGCTCTGGCTATGGCTCTGGCTCTGGCTATGGCTCTGGCTCTGGCTATGGCGATGGCTCTGGCTATGGCTCTGGCTCTGGCTATGGCTATGGCTATGGCTCTGGCTATGGCTATGGCTATGGCTATGGCTCTGGCTCTGGCTATGGCTCTGGCGATGGCTCTGGCTATGGCTCTGGCTATGGCGATGGCGATGGCTCTGGCTCTGGCTCTGGCTCTGGCTATGGCGATGGCGATGGCTCTGGCTATGGCTCTGGCGATGGCTCTGGCTATGGCTCTGGCTCTGGCTATGGCGATGGCTGTGGCGATGGCATAAAATCCATAAATGGGAATTCTATTTATGTAGTAGATAATATACCTACTATTATCACAAATGTAAAGGGTAATATCGCAAAAGGTTTTATCCTTCAGTCTGATTTATCTCTTACTCCCTGTTTTATAGCAAAAGAGAACAATCAATTTTCTCATGGTAATACTCTACATGAGGCATTTGAATCTTTGCGAGAAAAGCTTTATGATGATAGTACAGAAGAGGAAAGGATCCTTAAGTTTAAAGAACATTTCTCTGACTTTTCTAAAAAGTATTCTGCTAAAGACTTGTTTATATGGCATCATGTACTCACTGGGAGTTGCAAGGCTGGAAGAGAAGCTTTTTGTAAGGACAAAGGTATAGATGTAGACAATGATAGGTTTACTGTATATGAGTTTATAGAACTGACTAAAAACTCGTATGGCGGTGAGATTATCCGCAAACTATCTTAACTTATTCCCGGTTTGCTTTGATCGGCACTCCGGGAGCAATTTAAACCACTTTAAATAATATGAGATATGAATTTAGAAAACTATGAAATGCTTCCCGTTGAAGCGCAAGATGTACAAATTGTACAAGTTGATGCAGTAGAAAGAGCAAACGTAGATTCGCAGGTAGCAACAGCCAAACGTTATCCACGAGATATAAGACGTAGTATAGACAACTCTGTTGTAATGGCTACCATGAATCAAGAGACAGCCCAATCATGTAGTTACGCCCTCCCTCGTGGCGGAAAACCTATCACCGGCCCATCCGTTCATCTAGCAAAAATAATTGTCTCTAATTGGGGTAATATGCGTACAGAAGCAAAAGTTGTGCAAATAACAGACAAGCAGGTCATCAGTCGTGGGACATGTTGGGATCTGGAAACTAATGTCGCTTCTGCATTTGAAGTCAGGCGTAGTATCATTGGCAAAAACGGACAGCGATTCTCTGATGACATGATTACAGTTACAGGTAACGCAGCTAACTCAATCGCTTATCGTAATGCCGTATTCGCTGTCATTCCTAAAGCTATAACAGATAGAGTGTATTACGCAGCACAAAAATTTATAACCGGTGATTTATCTGACTCCGACAAACTTTTAAAGGTAAGAACAGGGGTGATGAACAACTTCAAAAATAACTATGGTATAACCGAAGAAGAAGTTGTAAAGATGTGTGGAAAGCAAACGGTAAACCAAATCGGTGCTGACGAAATATCTATGCTGATGGGAACGATTCAGGCTCTGAAAGACGGAGATACTACAGTCGATGAATTAATGAAACCGATACGTGAAAGTAAAGAGGCTATAAATCATAAAATAGCCGAAGCTGCGGCAAAAGCTGCCGGAGTAGAGGAAACTAAAAAGGAATAATTTAAAATACAGCCATAATGGAAGCTCAACATTCTTTAGAATGGTATAGAAAACGATTAGGTCATGTCACCGGCTCACGTGTCGGTGACTTGATGAAATCCGGCAGGAAGAAAGAGGATTTGTTCGGAGATACCGCAAAATCCTATATATATCAACTGGCAGCCGAAAGAAGTATGAATCCATATTTTATCAATGATGATAATCTATTTGAAAAATACCTATTTCAGGTCGGAGTTTCATCAAAGGCTATCGAATGGGGTAATACACAGGAATTTGACGCTCGCAAATTGTATAACAGAATGAAAGGTAATAATATGATTGAAACGGGCTTCTGTATCCATCCTAACATTCCTTTCTTTGGCTCTTCTCCCGATGGTTTCTGTTGTAACGATGACGGAGAGAAAGGGACATTAGAGATTAAATGCCCCAGCCAATATGTTTTCATGAAATATAAAGAAGAGGTGAAGGACAATGTCGGATTGCTTCTTGCTAAACCTGAATATTTCTACCAATGTCAGTCTCACATGATGGTGACCGGTGCAGAATGGTGTGACTTTGTGGTTTATTGCCCCTTTCAATGTAGTCCTATTCACATTGTGAGAATCTTCCCGGATTATATGAATTTCAAGCTCATAGAGAAGCGTATTCTGATGGCTAATGAAATAATTGAAAAAATGGTAGCGTAGCTTATGGAAAAAGAAATTAGCGAAATAAACGATTACCTGAATATTACCTGCTCAAATAATCCTGTGGAGATACAAGAGAGAATATCAGTCATAATGGTGTATTTGAACCGGTCCGGTGAAATGCTTGCAGATGCGAAGAAGCTGCTCCGGAAGAAGAAATCTACAGAGATAAGCAATACCATCATCGCAATAGCGAAAGAGCAATGCTTATCGGCAAAGGTGCAAAACGCTTTGCTTGACAGCATAGCGGAGGATGAGTCGTATTTGGTGGATCGGCTTGATCGGCTTAATGCCGCCTGTACGCACCAATTAGATGCTTTACGTACTTTGTTGAGTTACGAGAAGGAAGCTATGAGGTTGAATAAAACTGGATATTAGAAAGTATTATTCCAAATAACATCTATTTGGAAGTTTTGAAATAAAACAATGCGAAAAACTAAAGTAATCCATGTCTATCTGATCTTCGAAAAGAGGAACTATTACTTCAGTTCGGTAACGGGCATATTCCGGCATTTGTCCGAGGATCAGATAGGAATTAAGCAAAGTACATTATCTCACAATACGGAGAATACTATCGTCACTGGTAGGGCTATAATCCGCAAGAGTGAGCTATTGAGATAGCTTTGTTAACCTTTTTACCCCAGCCTGCTTGTCTGTGAAGATTGGCGGGCGAACATGGGACAAAATGGTCATAGGGTGCTAAGACTAAATGAACGGAAATTCTAAGTGTACATAAGAATGGATGTCATCAAGACCGGTGCTGTAAGTAACAGGTTGAGTAGTTTAAAGATCGTAGGATAGCCAATCTACGGACGAAAGCGAGAAAGCAGACGATACTTGTGCAGGTTCGACTCCTGCTTGTCCCACATGAAAATAACAATCACCAAACAAGAATTCCAGACGATAGTCCGGTGCTTGAAAACGTCAGAAATCCTCATTAGGGGATATATATTTGAGAGATGAAGATATGATTCGTAAAACTAGAAAGAAACTTCAAAGGAGTAATGAGAAACGTTGAAAGTAAAATCCAAGAAGAATGGCGAGATATTCCTAATTACGAAGGGAATTATAAAGTAAGTAATATGGGAAGAATCCAAAGTTATATCTATTATAATAGTAAGACAATATCGAAAAGAACACGAATTTTAAAGCCTTTTCCGGGAAGAGGTGGCTATTTAAGAGTTTGTCTAACTAATAAAGAAGGAGACAAAAAATTTTTTTTTATACATAGGATAGTAATGTTGGCTTTTTATGGATATTCAGATTTACAAGTCAATCACATAAATGGAGTAAAAACGGATAACCGTTTTTCTAATTTAGAATACGTAACTCAGTCTGATAATATGAAACACGCTTATAGGATTGGACTGGAAAAACCTTGCGATAATGGATTTAAGAAAAAAATATCAGTTTATAAAGATGATAAAATAATCAATACATTTAACTCAATAAGAGATATGTGTAGAAATTTAAATCTTGATAGGAGGTCTGTTAAAAAAGTTCTATGCGGGAAATACAAACATCACCACAATTTTACTTTTAAATTATTATGAGACATTTAGAGGATAAACTACAAAAAGCTATTTTGACTTATTTTGATTATAAATACCCGCAGTATAAGCTACTACTACATCACTCACCTAATGGTGGAAAACGTAATGCTATTGAAGCTGCAAAGTTTAAGCAAATGGGCGTTCGAGCAGGATTCCCCGATTTGATTCTCCTTATCCCCAACAAGTTTTATCCTTTCTGTGGCATAGAATTAAAGACCAAAACTGGCAGGCAGTCAGAGAACCAGAAAAAGTATCAGAAAGAATTTGAGAGTATCGGTGCTAAATATGTTGTCTGCCGTTCTTTGGAGGAGTTTATAGAGGTCGTAAATAATTACTTAGCAGAAAAATAAAATTTTCATTTGGTATTTTGAAATTTGGGTGTATCTTTGCGGTGCAAGTACGCCAAACCTGCATTAACATATTTATTTGGAATGGGCTTTTTTATGTCCATTAGATACTTATACCACAAAGATATAAGGCTATTGTTCTCTCGTGGATACTCATTCCAATAATGTGTATCAGGTTTGGCGACTTGGAGAGGCGATAGCCTTTCTTTTTTTAATAACTCAAATTTCATTCACAGAATGCCAAACCTGATGAAATTGAGCAGCAATCGAAGTATAGTAAATTGTAGACTCACGTCTGCACACGACACGTGCATCTTATCATTATCTTCTTCAACCGAAGAAATCAAACGTTATTTCAAAACTATTCTGGCTATTTCCAAAATGGAAATAACCTATCCTGTAAACCTTGATAGTTGCTGGATGTTGTGCTATTCAGCAAAAGACAAGGCTGTACGAGCTTTAAAAGAAAATTTCATAGAAGGCGTTGATTATCAGCCGCTCGCCCAAAATGGTGAGCGAACGAGAGGCGGGCAAAATAAGATTGACTACTACCTCTCCGTCTCCTGCCTTGAATACTTCATCGCCCGCAAGGTTCGCCCAGTATTCGATGTGTATCGTGAAGTATTCCACAAGACAGCCGAAGTGCTACCGAAAGTAGCCAAATCAAGCGCAGCAGACAAACGAAGAATAGCAGCACTTGAAAAAGAGCTTGAACGAACAAGGGAGGCTCTCCGCTGGACTAGAATAATCGAGCGACAGGAAGTAGAGCTAAAGTGCTCATGTTTCCATTATCTCGTTAAAACGAAACAGTACGATAAATGGGAAGAATATAGAAGAACGGGAATAATCAAAAGATAACAGCCATGATTGAAATATTAATCGTGTTTGGTAGCCTATATGTGGGCTACCTCACTTTCCGCAAAAAGGGAGAGAAGTTTTTATACTAAAGTAAAATATAAAATTTAATTATATGAAGACAAATCAAATTATGGTTCGCCCGATGGGTGAATTCAAAGTAACACAACGAACTTGTGATGGCTTTTTCAATGCAACGGAATTGCTGAAGCAGTGGAATTCACATGTTGATAATCAGCAAATTCTAAATACCCAGAAAAATGGGGTTTTAAAAAAGAAGGATTTGGATGACTATATGAATAATAGTTCAACATCTGATTATATAAAGGTGATATTAGAGAAGGAGAACATTCACAGCAACAAGGGTATAATTGATGCCACAAGAGGAAAACATGGAGGTACTTGGGTTCATCCGATGTTATTTATAGATATAAGTATGTGGATTAATCCCTACTTCAAATACGATGTAGTAAAATTTGTTCAAGACGAAATGATTAAGTTTCGTAATTTGTCTGGAGATGCTTATCCAACAATGTGTAAGGCCGTAAAATCTATTCTTCCCGAAGAAATATTCAGAGAAAAGGTAAAAGACCTTGCTCGTTCTCTTAATATCATAGTCTATGGGAAGCATGAAAGTGAAATGAGAAACAAAATTGCAGACGAAAGCAAGTTGAAGGAATTATACGAACTTGAAATGAATATCGCACAATGGATTGAGATAGGTATAGTAAAAAACTATCAGCAATTAAAATCTGCACTAACCAACTTGTATTACAAAAAACATCCAAACGTATTACCGATTTAATGTAACCAACAGGGCTACTTATCGGTAGCCCTAAATAACTTTAATCATGGATAAACATTTATATAATAAACATGGCCCGCATACGAACAGTTAAACCCGAATTTTGGGAAGATGAAAAAATAGGGAAATTACCTATTCCATGTCGACTTTTCTTTATTGGGTGTTGGAATTTCGCAGATGATTTTGGTGTAATTAAAAGCAATGCCGCACTTCTTAAATCACAGATTTTTCCTTATGATGAAAATTTACGAGTATCTGAAATTATTGCTGTCCGCTAAAACTCAAAAGGGCATAAATATTCCGCCCGAAGCCC
>ERZ773259.2776-NODE-2776-length-10351-cov-2.732712_pt1 | contig 10351 bp, 8 predicted proteins | sample MGYA00511961_ERZ773259 | MGnify/ENA primary metagenome ERZ773259 (study PRJEB29015, sample SAMEA2737775) | human gut metagenome | biome: human gut; feature: human-associated habitat; material: faeces | place: China | collected 2012 ...
TGAGAACATTGAACCATGCAAAACCGCAGCAGGTGCGGTTTTGTTGGGGCCGCTTCGCGGCGTCATGGTATACTGAAAAAACAGCAAAGGCGCCTGCGCGCAGGCGCCTGAACGGGATTGGGGCATCGGTATATGGACCTGTGGGCCAGCTTTTCCAACAGCGGGGTCTATCTGGCTGTGTTGGCGGGAGGATATTTGTTAAAAAGAGCGGGGCTGTTCCGCGTGCAGGACGCGCGGTTCCTCTCTGCGGTCATTATGAACATCACGCTGCCTGCCGCTATCGTCAAGGGCTTTGCAGGCGTGGAGCTGAGCGGCGTGCTGCTGCTCACGTTCGTGTTTTCCTTTTTGGTGAGCCTGACGCTGGTTTGCACGGGTGCGGTGCTTTCCCGCGGGCGTCCGGCAGTGGAACGGGGAACGACGATCCTGAACACCAACACATTCAACTGCGGAAATTTTGCCATCCCGTTTTTATCGGGCGTGGTGAGCTCGGAATCCTTTGCCGCTATGTGCATGTTTGACGTGGGCGCTGCGATTTTTACGTATGGGCCCAACGCGGCCGTGGCCCAGCGCGCCATGGGCGGCGGGAAGGGCAGGGGCGCGGGGCTCGGTTCAGTGTTGAAAAAGCTTTTCACCACGCCCACTTTTCTTGTGTATGTGGCGATGGTCGCCCTGAGCCTGCTGCACTGGGAGCTGCCGGGTTTTGTGATGAACGTGGCCGTGATGGCGGGCAATGCAAACTCCTTTCTTGCCATGCTGTGCATCGGCATTCTGTTTGAGGTGCGATTCCCGCGGGAAGGCCGCGCCACGGTGGCCCGGGTCCTGGCCGGGCGGTACACGGTGTGCGCACTGGCGGCTGTGGTTTTGTGGCTTTGGCTGCCGGTTCCGCGGGAAGTGGCACGCACGCTGGTGGTGATGCTGTTTGCGCCGGTGGCGAGCTGCGCCCCGATGATCACCATTGAAAACGGCTGCGACGGCACGGTGGCTGCCGTCATCAATTCCATCAGCATGGTGCTGAGCATCACCATCATGACGCTGCTGCTGGCGGTGCTGCCGGTTTGACAACCGGGTGGGAAAATCCTATACTGAAAACAGAAACAAAATCGGCAGGGGCGCCGCATGGATGCGCCTTTGGAAGGGGAAGATAAAAATGCTCTGGGCAATTCTTTCAACGCTGCTCGTCGGCGCGGTGGCCGGCTGGCTGGCAAGCAAAATAATGGGCGGCGGCGGGAGCCTTGTGCGGAACATCGCCGTCGGCGTCATCGGTTCGTGTGTGGGCGGGCTGCTGTTCGGCCTGCTGGGCTTTTCGGCGCACAGCCTGTTTGCGAACATCATTGTTTCGGTGGTGGGGGCGTGCGTGTTCCTGTTCGTGGCGCGCAGGCTGACAAAATAACGCGCCGCCCGGCGGCGGGCGTGAACGGTTGAGAGAAAGAAGGTTTTTCGATGAAAAAACGTGTGGGTATCCTTACCTCCGGCGGGGACTGTCCCGGCCTGAACGCCACCATCCGCGGCGCGGCCAAGGCGCTGTACCAGCGTTTCGGCGATGAGGTGGAGATCGTCGGCATTCAGAACGGCTACGACGGCCTCATCAAGGGCGAATGGCGCGAAATGCAGCAGTATGAATTTTCCGGCATTTTGACGGTGGGCGGCACGATCCTTGGCACCAAGCGCACGCCGTTTAAAATGATGACCGTCGTGGAGGACGACAAGGTCGACAAAGTTGCCGCCATGAAAAAAACGTATAAGGATGCGAAGCTGGACTGCCTGCTGTGCCTGGGCGGCAACGGCACGCATAAAACGGCCAACCTGCTCAGCGAGGAGGGCCTGAACATCATCGGCCTGCCCAAGACCATCGACAACGATATTTACGGCACCGACGTGACGTTCGGCTTCCACACGGCTGTGGATATTGCCACGGAAGTCATCGACCGCATCCATACAACGGCCTCCAGCCACCGCCGCTGCATGGTCATCGAGATCATGGGCAACAAAGCGGGATGGCTGACGCTGTATTCCGGCATCGCCGGCGGCGCGGATATCATCCTCATCCCCGAGCTGCCTTACAATATCGAGAATGTTTGCGCCGCCATCCAGAAGCGCAGCGAGCAGGGCAAGACGTTTTCCATCCTGGCTGTGGCGGAGGGCGTATACGATGTGGGCGAAGCGGCCATGAAGAAAAAGGAGCGGGCGGCGGCGCGGGCCGCTGCGGGCGAGCGCACGGCCACGAACCGCATTGCAAGGCAGATCGAGGAAGCGACGGGCTTTGAGACCCGGGTATGCGTGCCCGGACACATGCAGCGCGGCGGCAGCCCTTCGGCATACGACCGTGTTCTGGCCACCGAGTTCGGCACCTATGCGGCAAAGCTGGTGGAGGCCGACCACTACGGCGTGGCCGTCGCCATGAAGAACAATATCGTGACGGAGAACGCGCTCAAGGACATTGCGGGCAAGACGAAGCTGGTGCCCGAGACCTGCGACATGCTCACGGTGGCGCGCCGCATGGGCGTGAGCCTCGGGTGAAAGGCGCCGCCCGTTGACAAACCGCGCAAAAGCGGCTATAATCCATCATAGGTAAATGCTGTGAAAAAGAGTGCGTTCCGCAGAACGGGCCGCTGTGCCGCGGGCACAGGCCGGGCCGGGACGTCCGTGAAAGAGAGCCGGGGCAGGTGGGAGCCGGTGCGGGCGGGCGGAGCGCTGTCGCTTTGGAGCAGGGGCGGGGAACAGCAGTAGCCGCTCTCGTTGGCCCGCGTTAAGGGCGTTCAAGTGGCTTGCCGCGCAGGCGGCGGGCAATTTGGGTGGTACCGCGGTATCTTGATGCCGTCCCATGCACATTTGTGTGGGGCGGCATTTTTGTTTGCATTCCGCCCCGAAAGGAGTACAAGGATGAAAGAACTGGAGAAAATTTACGACCCTTCGTCCGTGGAGGACAAGCATTACAAAAAATGGGTGGATGCAGGCTATTTCCACGCGGAGCGCGACCCGGACAAAAGGCCCTATACCATTGTGATGCCGCCGCCCAATATCACGGGGCAGCTGCACATGGGCCACGCCATGGACGAGACCTGGCAGGATATCCTCATCCGCTACAAGCGCATGCAGGGCTATGCCGCTCTGTGGGTGCCGGGCACGGACCATGCGTCCATTGCCACAGAGGCGAAGATCGTGGCGAAGATGAAGGAAGAGGGCCTCACGAAGCAGGACCTCGGCCGCGACAGGTTTTTGGAGCGCGCTTGGGACTGGAAAAAGCAGTACGGCGGGCGCATCGTGGAGCAGCTGAAAAAGCTGGGCTGTTCCTGCGACTGGCAGCGTGAGCGTTTCACCATGGACGAGGGCTGCAGCAAGGCTGTTTTGAAGGTTTTCAAAAAGCTGTACGACGACGGCCTCATCTACCGGGGGGAGCGCATCATCAACTGGTGCCCCCACTGCAAAACGTCCATCTCCGACGCGGAGGTGGAGTACGAGGAGCAGGACGGCTTTTTCTGGCATCTGAAATATCCGGTGGCGGGCGGCGATGAATTCGTGGAGCTTGCCACTACCCGCCCCGAGACCATGCTGGGAGATACGGCCATCGCCGTGCACCCGGACGACGAACGCTACACCCATCTGCACGGCAAAAAGGTTATTTTGCCGCTGGTGGGGAAGGAGATCCCCGTTGTCTGCGACACGTATGTGGACCGGGAATTCGGCACGGGCGTGGTGAAGATCACTCCCGCGCACGACCCCAACGACTTCGAGGTGGGCGTGCGCCACGGCCTGCCCGTCGTCAAGGTGCTGACGGACGACGCGCACATGACGCAGGACTGCGGAAAATATGCGGGCATGGACCGTTACGAGGCGCGCAAGGCCATTGTGGCAGACCTGGAAGCCGGCGGATATCTGGCTTCCATCGAGCCGCACAAGCACAATGTGGGCACCTGTTACCGCTGCGGCACCACCGTGGAGCCCATGGTGAGCAAGCAGTGGTTCGTGAAGATGGTGCCTCTGGCGGGCCCGGCCATCGAGGCCGTGCGCGACGGGCGTATCCGGTTCGTGCCCGAGCGTTTCGACAAGCCCTATTACAACTGGATGGAGAACACGCGCGACTGGTGCATCAGCCGCCAGCTCTGGTGGGGCCACCGCATCCCAGCCTATTACTGCGATGACTGCGGCGAGATCAGCGTTTCGGCCACGCCGCTCACCGTGTGCCCCAAGTGCGGCAAGCCCGTGCGCCAGGACGAGGACACGCTGGACACCTGGTTTTCCAGCGCCCTGTGGCCGTTCTCCACGCTGGGATGGCCGGAAGAGACCGAGGACCTTAAATATTTTTACCCAACCAATACGCTGGTCACGGGATATGACATCATCACGTTCTGGGTCAGCCGCATGATCTTCTCCGGGCTGACGTATACGGACAAAGCCCCTTTCGATACCGTGCTCATCCACGGCCTGGTGCGCGACGCGCAGGGCCGCAAGATGTCCAAATCTTTGGGCAACGGCATCGACCCGCTGGAGATCATCGACCAGTACGGCGCGGACGCGCTGCGCCTGACGCTGGTGGTGGGCTCCACGCCGGGCAACGACATGCGCTTCTCGGACGAAAAGGTAAAGGCCAGCCGCAACTTTGCCAACAAGCTGTGGAACGCCGCGCGCTTTGTGATGATGAACCTGCCGGAGGACTTCCGGCCCGGCCTGCCCGCCTCGCTGACGATGGCGGACAAATGGGTGCTTTCGCAGCTGAACACGCTGGTGAAGAACGTCACGGAAAACCTCGACAAGTTCGAACTGGGCCTTGCGGCGCAGAAAGTGCAGGACTTCATCTGGGACGTGTACTGCGACTGGTATATCGAGATTGCAAAGCTGCGCCTGAACAGCGAGGACGCGGCCGAGGCGGGCAGCGCGCGCCAGATTTTGGTGAGTGTGCTGGTGCAGGCGCTTAAGTTGCTTCACCCGTTCATGCCGTTCATCACAGAGGAAATTTACACGGCGCTGCCCGGCGCGTCCGAGACGCTGATGCTGGAAAAATGGCCCGGGTATGAACCGCAGATGAACTATGCGGAAGAAGAAGCGGGCTTTGAAAAGGTGATGGACCTCATCAAGGCCGTGCGCACGCTGCGCGCGGACATGGGCGTGCATCCGGCAAAACGGACGTCGCTCATCATCGAGACGGCGGACAAAACGCCTTTTGAGGACGGGGCTGCGTATCTTGCCAAATTCGCTTTTGCAAACGAGGTATCCTTTACGGAAAAATACACCGGCGACACCAAGGGTGTGGCGCAGGTGGTGACGCACGCGGCCCGCGCGTTTATCCCGATGATGGAGCTGATCGACCGGGAAAAGGAGCAGGCACGGCTGGCCAAGGAAAAGGCCCAGTGCGAGAAGGAAATCGCGTCTATGGCCGCGAAGCTGTCAAACGAGGGCTTTGTGAACAAGGCGCCCGCGCACATCGTCGAGGACATGCGTCAAAAGCACGCCGCGGCGGCGGAGAAGCTGGCGAAGATCGAGGAATCCATCCGAAACCTGGGCTGAGCTGCATTGGCTGTTTGGAGAGGGGAAAGAAAAATGAGCGGAGAGTTAACGATTCGCCCTGCCCACAGTGAGGATGCGGCCGCGATACTGGCGTATCTGCGGCAAATCGGCGCAGAAAGCGACAATCTGACGTTTGGCCCCGAGGGACTGCCCATCACGGAGGAGCAAGAACGGCAATATCTCCGGCAGGTGGAGAACGACCCCGACGCGCTGATGCTCGTGGCGCAAGAGGCGGACGAGATCGTGGCGCTGTGCGGGCTTTCGAGGCCACGGCGGCCGCGCATGAGCCATCGCGCGCAGATTGACGCCAGCGTGCGCAAAAGCCACTGGAACCATGGGATAGCCACGCGCATGCTTACGGAGCTGTTGGAGACGGGCGTGCGCGCCGGCGTAACAGCGTTCACGCTGGAGGTGCGCGCGGATAACGCGGCGGCCGTTCATGTGTATGAAAAGCTGGGCTTCCGTGTGATTCCAAATGGCACAGAGCCCCGTCATGATATCATTCAGGCGGTGGAGCTGGGCAGTGCCGATGCCATGGAGGCATTCTGTCAGGGGATTCAGGCGGCGGCACCTGTGGACAGCTATGTTACGCCGATTCCCTATGCGATGCCGGGGTATAACTGCGATGTCATCATGGCGGCAGGGGCATTTATCCAAGGCTCCTCGATTGAGCTGAGTGCGGATGGCCCGATCAGAGCACCCTATTCTGTTTATTTCCAAGGCGGACTGACATGGTTCCATGCGAAAACAGGGATTTTGATGAGCCTGCAGAAGCTATATGAAAAAGGGTTGGTAAATATATAAATATAAATCGAAATCAGGATATTGCAAGGCGGTCGAATTTATCGACCGCCTATTTTTTGCCAAAAAGCAGGGAGAGCATCCTTTTATCCAGACAGCCGAGCAGAAAAAGAAACAGGAGATACAGAACGCCCATGCCGCAGAGCGAGCCGAGGAACAGCAGCTTGGATGGGGTGAAAATACGGATACAGTATTTTGTTATCAGTCCGGCGGCGGCACCGGCAAGCAGAGGCTTGAGAAAGCAGGCAGAGCAGGAGGGCAAAACGGCGGTTCGTTTCCAAAGGCGGTGCAGGGAGCAGCTGACGGAAAACAGCAGGCTGAGAAACCAGCCGCCCAGAAACGCCGTCACGCCATAGGCAGGCATGCAGAACCAGATGACAGCAATGCTGATGCAGGAGGAAAGAATGTTGTTGCGGAAAAGGAAAAGCTGCTCTCCCAGACCGTTCAGAAGTCCGTGAAGGGTGGTCTGCGCATAAAGCAGAGGACAGAGGAAGGCGAGCGGAAACAGCACCTGCCCCAATGCCGCGCGGTCATAGACGATATAGCAGATTTCGTGTGGAAAAACGGCAAACAGCGCCGCCGCCCCGAACCCAATGACAGAGGTAAAGAGGAAGGTGGCGGAAACGGTTTTGCTGATGCGGGTATCCTGCCTGACGGCGCAGGCTTCGGAAATTTCCGGCACGAGGGAAACGGATGCTGCCATCAGGCAGGCGGAGGGCAGGAGAACAAGGGGCATTGCCATCCCTGTCAGCTCGCCGTAGGTGGAGAGGGCTTGAACGGTATTCTGCCCATGGAGCTGTAGCTGTCTGGGAATCAGGAGATTTTCAACGGTGGAAAGGAGTGAGCCGACAATGCGGCTTGCGGAAAGCGGCAGGGCGGTGCTTAAAATCATGGCAAGGACGGCAGGAGAGGACAGCGTGGGCTTGCGTATGAATTTATGCTTCCTTTTATAATGGAAATAATTCCAGACGGTAAAGCCGCAGGAAAGCAGTTCCCCGAACAGGATGCCGCAGACGGCGGCACCGCAGGCATAGCTGAGCCCGCGCGAGACAAAAATGCCTGCCAGAAAATAAATCGTCAGGATACGGACGGTTTGCTCCAGCACCTGTGAAAAGGCAGGGACGAGTGTTTCCTGTATGCCGAGAAAGAAACCGCGAAAGCAGGAGCTTGCTGCCATAAACGGCACAGCCAATGCCAGAAGGCGCAGGGAAAAAGCGGCGCGCCTATCCCTGAGCAGAGAAAGGGCGATGCTATCCGCGCCGAAAAACAGGACACAGCTGACAGCCACACTTGCACAGAGGGAAAGGCAGACCGCCTGCTTGACAATCCGCCCGATATTCCCATTCTGTCCGCGGATGTATTCCTGCGCGGCAAGGTGGGAAATGGTTGTGGTGAAGCCGGCGGAGGTGATGCTCCATGCAAGCATATACAGCGGCAGAATCAGCTGATACAGACCCATGCCCTCCGCGCCGATGGCGTTTGACATGAAAACACGATAGAAAAACCCCATACATTTTGTGATGAGATTAGCACAGGTCAGGATAAGGGTTCCGGTGATGATATTTTTTCTGCTCATGGCAAAGCCTCCGAAGGGGGTTCTTTTACTTATATGACAAGAGGACAGGAAATAGAAGGGAAACAGGGAGAAAACGGGGATTTGACTGAACAAAAGTAATGCTTTTTTGGAAGAAAAAAGGTAGAAAATTATGCGGATATTTCGCATATAAACCGTCAAAAAGACTGAAAAACAAATATTCTTATGATTTTCGTACGTTATAATAAACAGTTTTACAAGGACGATAAAAAAATTCATTGAAATGTATTGACAACATTTTCTTTGAGCGATATAATCTACTCACAAAGAGCATATAGCCGAAGGAAGAAGTGAATTTATTTCATTCATTTTTTACAAAAACAAATGAAATTCTGCTGCGGACGGGAGAAAAAAGAGCTGTTTTTCCCCAAGAGCCGATTGCCGCAGAAAAGCTTTTGTGTGATGCTTCGGAATGTGCTTCACTTGCTGGAAAACTGACGGAAGCATTTCTGTGCAGGCAAAAACGGAATTATTTTATCAGCATTATGATTGCCTGCGTTACAGAAGCACCGATGGTTTCGGCGCATACCCAAAAAAAGGAGGAAGGTAGAAATGAGCAACAACAATGAAATGAAGAAGGAACTCGGCATGGGCGCTGCTATGGCTACAGTAGTCGGCTGCGTAATCGGCTCCGGGGTATTCTTCAAACCCACAGCAATGTACACAGCAACAGGCGGTGCGCCCGGTCTGGCAATCGTCGCATGGGTGATTACATCCTTGGCTTGTCTGTGTGCGGCAATGACATTTGCCGAAATCGCAATTTTGATTCCCGAAACAGGCGGTATGCCCGTATATCTGAAAAAGGTATTCGGTGATAAGGCCGGTTATCTCTGCGGTTGGATGCAGACCGTTGTATTCTATCCCGGTCTGGTTGCAGCACTGGCAGTAGCAGTTGCAAACCAGGCAAAGCTGTTCCTGGGCGACGGCATGGTTGTTCCCGTAGCAATCGTATGTATCATCATCATGGTAATTCTGAACTGCATGGGTGCTAAGGTTGGCGGCGCTGCACAGACAATCTTTACAATCGCAAAGCTGATTCCCCTGGTTCTGATTATGATTTTTGGTTTCATCAAGGGTAACGGCAACCCCATCTTCGATCCCATGCTGGGCGAAGGCTTGAGCTACGGCTCCGTTCTTGGTCAGCTGATGATTGCTGTACTGTTCGCATTTGAAGGCTGGACAAACGTAGGTGCAATCGCAGGTGAAATGAAGAACCCCGGCAAAGACCTGCCTAAGGCTATCGTTGGCGGTGTAGCACTGATTATGGCTGTTTATATTATCATCAACCTGGCTTACCTGTGGGTACTGCCTGCCGATGTAATGATGAATCTGGAATCTCCCGCATCCGCAGTTGCAATAAAGATCTTCGGTGATATGGGTGGTAAGCTGGTATCCGTTGGTATTATGATTTCCGCAGGCGGTGCTTGCAACGGCTTTATCCTGTCCGGTTCCCGTACAGCACTGTACATGGCAGAACAGGGTGACCTGCCCGGCAGCAAGGCTCTGTCCAAAATCTCCGGCACAGGCGTTCCCATCAACTGCATTTTCCTGATTGGTATTCTGGGTGCAATTTATGCACTGACAGGTCAGTTCGACCTGCTGACAAACCTCGGTACATTCGTAGGCTGGGTATTCTACACACTGACATTCCTGGCAGTTATGGCTTACAGAAAACAGGCTCCCGATGTAAAACGTACTTACAAGGTACCTGCATACCCTGTAATTCCTATCATCGCAATCATTTCCGGTCTGTATGTTCTGCTGAACCAGCTGTTCATGGCAGGTCCTGATGCAAGAAAGGTTGCTGTAGGCGGTATCATTCTGGTACTGATTGGCTTGCCCGTTCGTGCAATCTTCACAAAGAAGAAAGCGGCATAAGGCAGTCTGAACGATTTCGTTCCATAAATTAAAAATATTTGCTTGTGAAAGGCTTCAAAGGCGTATTCTTTCTGAACTAGACGGTTCGGAGAGGATACGCCTTTTGTTTGTGAAAATAAAGTTGTCTGAGAAGACGGAAAAGGTTGGAAATGCCCATAAAACCGAAGAAGCCAAAACTTTTTCCCTTTTGCACAAATACAGAATACACCGAAAATTCTGCTAAAATGTATGACTTATCTGTGAAATTGAGTAGTAGAATATGCAAAATATACAATAAAAGCGGGGGTGTTAAGAAAATGGTAAAAAATATATCGTCAGATACCACTAACAGTCTTGACAATTTTTTGATAATCATTGATAATATATTGTATTGGAGTAAATGCAGATGTCAGTTTCAGCTTGAATTTTCAACAAAAGCCGGAGGAATTTCGGCTTTTTCGGCAGAAGGAAACGGCATTTTCATGGAAACAGAAGGGAAGTAAATGCTTTTGAGGGAAGGATGGTTCAATGTATTTATTATTGTTACTGCTGTGGTTTATTTTTAATGGCAGAGTAACGCTGGAAGTTGCCCTGTTT
>ERZ773259.2781-NODE-2781-length-10345-cov-2.346161_pt1 | contig 10345 bp, 10 predicted proteins | sample MGYA00511961_ERZ773259 | MGnify/ENA primary metagenome ERZ773259 (study PRJEB29015, sample SAMEA2737775) | human gut metagenome | biome: human gut; feature: human-associated habitat; material: faeces | place: China | collected 2012 ...
ATCCAATTAATGAGATTATAAAATAAATAAAAAGTGTTCTTGTTGTGTATCCTTTATTTAAAATGCTTAATCCCAAATATACAACAGCCACAAAGGACAATATACTATCCGCATATGGAACCATTTTCCCAAATGTCGTATATAATAGGAACACTTTAAAAACTAAAATTATGATCCCATACTGCGCATAAGTTTTAGGTTTTGGTAGTGTTAATCTTTTGCCCATTACTTAGTTTCCTTTTCTTTTTCTAACAGACTCCGTGTAGAACTCTTCCAACTGTTCAACGGTTGTTCTAATATCATACCCTGCTTTTTTCACTTCATCTCCACAAGCTGTACGAGCATCGCAGTTCGGCAAAACAGAAAGCATTTTATTTGCCCAAACACTCGGATTCCACCCATGTACACGTACAAACTTAGATGTAATATCTACTTCATCCACAATAGTGTCTGCGCAGAGCGTAGGCAAACCAGCTGCTTGAGCTTCAATAGCTACAATACCAAGCCCCTCAAACCTTGATGGAAAAATAAACATATCCATTGCCTGAAGCATCCCAGGTATATCATATGTAACACCATAAAAAATGACTGCATCACTAATCTTCATATTCTTAGCTTTTTCCTGCATCTTATGGAAAAGATCACCCTCACCGACAAGCAATAAAACGCTGTTTTCATACTTTTTTTGAAACTCTGCAAACGCCTCCAAAATAAAATCATGATTTTTTTGATAAACAAAGCGACCGACATGCCCTACTACAACTCTATCTTGCACACCTAGTTCTACCCGGATTTTATCTCTAGTTTTCTTATTATAAGTGTACTGTTCTACGTCAATTCCATTTTTGACCAATGTATACCTTTTTCCTTCATACACTGATTTAGGAAACATAAATTTCGCCGATTTTTCTGAAATTGTAAAATAATCTGTAACAACTACTCTCATTAACAACTTATATAGTGGAATCAATGCGTCTCTCAAAGGTTTTTTGCCATGAAGATCGTCATTATGTGAATGCAAAACAATTGTTGGAATCCCTGCCACTTTAGCAGCAACTGCAACAATAACATCATATGGCGTTGAAGCATCCACATGAACCACATCATATTGCTCACGCTTAAACAGTGCTACCATAGCCTTCATTTTAATAAAAAATTTAAGCAAGCCATTTTTGACACTTCCTACATCGATCACCTGTTTTTTCCCACCTAAGGAAATCGCCTTATCTTCTAAAAATTCTTTTTTATTCCGAAACACTAAATAGTCAAATTTAATATTATATGATATAAGTTCATTGATTGTAACTGTAAGTTTCGAGATTCCTCCACTTCCTAATGGAGCCATATGAATTACTTTAACTATTTTCTGGCCATCATTCATTTCATCTTCTCCTGTTATTCTTGCTGTTTTCAAACCCCTGAAAAATAGAAAACATCTTTCTACGCATTATCAGCACTATCACCAAACTTAAGCAATTTTTCATTCAAGAAAATAATGAGATATCAATATATATCCTGCTATTATCTTCAAAGAAATAATACGTTTCCATGAAATCATAAACCTATCAACTTAATTGACTTGTTTCACTTTTTTATCATACAGTTTTACTTGACGCTGTCTCAGCTTCTTCGATACTGCTGTCCCAAAAGGTATGTAATGCAGAATATAGCGTACAATGCAAGCAACGCTGTCCTTCACCTTACAAGGTTGCCATTTATGAATAAATTTAGCATATTCCATAGAAAATCCGTCTGTAAAGAACAACTCCCTATCCTTAGGGTATGGAATCTGTTTTTTGGGGCCACCCTGGATATTACTTGCATGTTCTTCAAGAACTAGCATCTTTTTATCTTCGGCAGCTTTCAAAAGCGCCCTTCCCTTGGCTGTGTGTATCCAGCATTTTGTTGTGCCTAAATTGTCATCCATGGATTTGTCTATGCTTCCAATGGACACACAGTCTCCTATAGTAAAGTCACTTACTCTTGGTATTTCCCGGAATTCGCATTCATAGCATGACGGTCTAGCACTTCTGTGGCCTTTAAAAAAAAGATTTGCGTGTACCTTAGCATCATAGCGTTGCTGTAAAAACTTGCCGTCAATGAAGTTTATTCGAACATTTGGCGTTGCATAACCAAAGTATTTATTTCGGAATTCCACGCTTGCGACTTTCTTATGATACTTCTGATTCAAATATGAAATGTATCTTCTGAACAGCCCTGGCGATGATACACCCAAACAGAACAGATCAATAGTATATAAGCATTCGCTCTTACCCACATAGTTAATCAACCCATGCACCTGACAGGGTGTTCCCACAAATAATGTTTTCACCTTATCATCTAGACATGCTTTAACCTGTGTAAATATGTCCAACAAATCAGATTGAACATACTTAGAACCGCGCATCTCTTTTAGCTGGGCTGAAGTAGTTGCCTTTTTATGCACCACATTTGAATTATCATCATAGCCAACAGCAAATACAACACCACCCTCTGCAAAAATCTGTTCCGCTAGAGTTGAAAAGACACCCCCTGCAGTGCTCTCGTAACGAATCTTTTCATTTGTGTTTTGTATAACTGTATACCAAGTATCCCTTAATTCTTCTCCATGCTTGTTGCTGATTGGGCACACTTTTTCACATGCATGGCATTCTATACACTCAGTGATATTGATCTCAGGATATAAAAAGCCCTCCGAATCTTCAACCATCTTAATACACTTTTTGGGGCAAATACTATAGCAGGCTGTACAGCCGCAACATTTTTCCTTTTCTTTAATTCTTATCATAACATTCTATCTCTCAATTATCACTTTTGCTGAACACTATTCAGTGCATTTTTCAGGTAATTCACAGACTTATCCCTCATCTTTGTCAGATTATTCTCAACCTTCTCATAGTCTATCGGCGCCATAATTACTTCATCTATACTCTGATTCGCCTTTATCATTCGACGACTCTGGAGATCGGTCTGCTCCAATAAGCTTTCGATTCTAGAATTACGAGAATTTTTACTTTCGTCTGAAAAGCGGTTAAACGTAACAAACTGTTTATGATTCAAAATTGAAAATACGCTTCCGTGAAATGAATCTGTGCAAACGTACTCAGCATTACGAATTAAGTTCACAAATTCGGCTGGTCCAACATCAAAAATCTGATAATCTCCAAAAGCAGTATCTCCCTCAACAAATTCGTCAAGATAAGGTATTGTTACAATTTTGTAGCCTGTATGCTTCTTCAGTTCATTTGTCCATAATCTATGTTGCGGATTGGATCCTAACAGATAGCAGAAAATATATTTTTCTTCCACTATTCTTCTTGGCTGGATGATACTGTTCCATTCTTTACCGGTAAACAATAACGTGGGATCTACAACAGTAGAAACCTCACGGCCAATCAATTCTTTGATCATCTCTGTTGCGCGAAGCTCACGTACACTAATATGATCCATTCTACGTAGAAACTGCTTTGCAATCTTCTTTTTATTCTCAGGAATCTGGCTAACTCCAAAGCTAGTTGCATATGCAATCTTTGGAACCTCGTCCGGAACAAACATCAAATTATAAAAACCTGTAGAATATCCCTCAGGACGCCACAGCTGATCGCTTCCTACTAACACAGCACTATACTGCGATGCACCCCTCTGCAAATCAAAATATGTATTGTAAACAGAAGAGAGCTTCTTAAACTTGTCCTCACTGAAAGTTTTAAAACAACTATTTCTCAATTGTATCTTTTGCGTAAGACCCTCTATACTAGCAATCTTTCTCCTTTTCTTATCCTGCTCTACCTTGAATCTCACTTTTTCTGGGATTCTTGACAGAGAACGTATAAGAAGATCCGGCGTTTTCTCGAATAACGTATAATTTCATAATCGTAGCCGAGCTCTTCGATTTGAATTACTGTTGCCAATACCTGTAACATACTGCCGTAATTTTTCTGATCATAACATGCACACACTCCAATTTTTTTATCGTTCATGCTGTCATTCTCCTTTTCTATATATCTTATTTTAGGAGTTTGTAAAACACCTAAAGCCGCAAATATGGCAGTTTTTTGAAAATATTTTCTTAAGGTTTATACTAAAAGAGAATTTTGATAATATATAAGTAATTTATTCTGACCGAAATCCGTAAAAAAGCGACATTCAATTCATCAACATCTATTTTTCTTTATGGCGTGCAGTTAATTTCGATATATATTATTCATGTTCTTATGTTTTTTACTTCCAAGCCACTGTAAAAACATGCAGATATTAACTCTATTTACCAATCTAGTGCGTCTGATTAAATGTATTTTTCCACATTATAAATCAAGAAATACTAAACTCTCCCTGCTGATTCGCTTCTATTCTATGCAGCTATTACACACCTCGTCACCATACTTATTTTCGATTAAAAATATCCATACTAGCACATTTATAATTTCGTTTTTCGATTGAAGAGTATTATTTAACAAATATTTTTTACCATTCTATTTGCGCAATGCACTCCTAAATACTTCCATTAATTTTACGAAATATTGCTTTTCATCATAATTCTGTTTTGCAAGCTCTCGGGACTTCTTGGACATCGATACTCTTAAAGAATAATCTGTAATCAGCTGCTGTAGAGCATTTACATAACCATCTATATCACCAGGGGTAACAAGGAATCCATTTTTCCCATCCAAAACCGCTTCAGCGATACTACCAACATTCGTTGCAATTACTGGCATGCCAAAACTAATTGCCTCAAGTATCGCAATAGGAAGACCTTCATTATACGATGGTAAAATAAATACCTGACTTTTTTTCAGTGCCTCCGTCTTCTTTTCTCCATCTATCCAACCCATGAAATTCACATACTGTTCCAAATGATTATCGCTAACATAATCTTTTAATTTCTCTTCTTCCGGTCCAGTTCCACCAATTTGAAAACGAACAGAAACTTCTTCCAACACCTTACTATCAACTAGTTTCTTGACCGCCTGTAGCAGATCTGCCACACCTTTTCTCTGAAATAGAACTCCAAGGAAAAGCACATTCACTTCTTCCTGCTTTTGAACAACGGGAGACTCTGGAATACTAACCGAATTGTTTAAAATATGTATATTGGCTTTAGGTGCAATGGAATGTATGTATCGCTCCCATCGGTTTCCAAGTACAATCACAGCGCCACATTTTTCAAAAAAAACAGAAATTTCGATTTTCTTTTTTGAAGAGCATTCATTATAATACTTTTCAAACTCAGAGCCGTGGAGGTGGACCACCGTAGGAATTTTGTGCTTTTCCGCAAGTCTCTGCAGTACAGAGGCTCTATCAAAGCTTCCATGATGAGACATATGCATATAAATCAAATCAGGCGTATTCTGCTTTAAAATACGTTTATATTCCCTGACTGCACCCAGAAAATAAATAATTTTCTGAGCATTATTTCCACCTTTATAAGTTGGAAGAAAACAAATATCAATTTGTCCTTCTGACCATGTATGAGCACGAATTTGACTGATTACACTGGTGATTCCGCCATGGACACTTTCATGATTTCCTACCATCAAAACCTTCATATGGTTCATCTCCTTATATTTAAATACCTTCAATAAAATCAATCACTAGCTGATTAACATAGCTATTATTAGATTTAAACACCTTGGGGGAAAACGTTTCAATGTGTTCCAGCGCATCGATCAACTCTTCTTTAGAATTTGCGCTCAGTGTGTATCCAGCACTAGTAAAAACATCTCTCAGTTCAAGTTGGTGGTCATCTAGATGCTCCTTGTATTTCTCAAGTCTAGGAACTACAATTACCTTTTTACCAAGCTTAAGAGGCGGAATAACACTGCCTGTTCCAGCATGTGTAATTATTAAATCGGATTTTTCCATGTATTCTTGAAACTCATCTCGTCCAAGCAGATGGAAACTTTTATAATTTCTTGGTTCGTAGTCCGTGCTACCAATCTGAGCTACAATTTCCGAACCCTTCAATATTTTTTCGTCACAAAGTTCATCCACCATCTTCAAAAGGCGATCAAATCGGTATTCCGACGCACCGACACATACTAAAATCAATATATCCACCCCCCATAAACCGCATTTGGAGCAATTTCCAGCAATTCTTCCCACTGCACAATAAATAAATCAGAATACTTATTCAATAATTCTGCCGTTTTATTCAATGATTTCATTCTTGCAAAACTTTCGATATATATTAATTTTTTTCCAAAAAAATGGGCATACAGACAAGTAGGAATCACAACACCTGCACCTGTAGTAATTACTACATCAGGCCGTTCCTTAATAAAAATCCCCAGCTGTTGAAACGCCGTGATTGCAAAGCGAAACAAAAACTGAATACGGTTTTTTCTATAGAAATCACCCACAAGATATTTTTTTTCCTTGAATTTTTCTGTACTGGCGTTTCGTGGCAGCACATAATAATGATCATACTTTTCCGCAACCATTTTCAGCTGCTTTATCTGTTCCAGATGTCCACCTGAAGAAGAAATAAAGCAGATTTTCTTTTCTTTTTTCATGATTTTATACCTCTGGTACATCAGAACTTATATGTTCCGTCAATTATCGCGTTATAGAATGCAACATATTTCCGCTTCATTTCATGGGTATTGTAGATATTCATCACATCATTATATGCATTTTCTGGAAGTTCTGCCGGAAAATGCATCATCGCCTCTCGGATTCTAGCTGCATAGTCTTCTGCAGTTTCGCAAAGATAACCATTATACTCGTCTTTAATTACACTCTTATTGCCCATAGTATTACTAACCAGGCAGAGCTTTTTCATAAACATATTTTCGATCAAGCTCATAGCAATAGCTTCACCGTAGGAACACAGAACATAAGCATCCGCCCCTTTGGCCATTGCCAAGGCTTCTTTTCTGGCTTTCCAACCAGTAACCTCCATATTAGAGGCAGTAAGCTCATTTTCCAATTCTCCATTGCCAATCCACACGAACTGCGCTTCTGGAACTAACTCTGCAATGCGGTTAAACAATGCAGGTTGTTTCTGAGTGCAGACTCTACCAAGGGTAAAAACAGTAAATTTCTCATTACGCACAGTCTTAATTTCGTCTAGTGCCTCAGAAAGATCTTCCAGATTTACACCTGTCTCAATGTATGCCGTCCGCTTACCCAATGTCTTTGCAACTGCATCTTCACTTTCGCAACAAGTAAGTGTTACAGCATTTGTTTTACCCAAAATTTTTTCCATAATCTCGTAAACAAACGTCTTACGATTACGTCCCATCAGAATATGTGCATATCCATGTGGAGTATAGAGCACAGTATTATTCTTTCCCTTGAAAGCAATACGACCTATTCCACCGGCAATAGAGGAATGCAGATGTATAATATCTGGCTTTATGTCATCCTCGATACGGCGCAGTTCTTTAATAACCTTTATATCGCTTCCGACATTCAAAAGGGTTCCGAAGTTTTTCACTTCAATCAAATGTACTCTCTGATCCAGAAAGTCTTTATAATTCTTAGGGGTCTGCAGTCTGAGCGAATATGCAAGATAGACATCAAAATCATCCACCATATCGTTGCAGAGCTGAGAAACGTAAGTAAATACGCCACCTCCAAAAGCTTCACAGACCATTAAAATCTTTTTCTTTGCCATTTTTACTCTCCCAGTTCTTTTTCACATTTATCCAGTACAACTGCAATTACCTGATCCATATCGTAGTACTTATACTCACCAAGGCGACCGCCGAAGATTACATGCTCCTCTGCATCCGCCAGCTTCTTATATTCAGAATAAAGCAAGCCATTCTTAGCATCATTAACCGGATAATACGGCTCATCTCCTGGCTTCCACTCACTACTGTATTCACGGCTGATGATAGTTTTCGGTAGGTCATTGCCGTTCTCATCCTTACCGAACTCAAACCATTTGTGCTCAATGATGCGAGTCCACTGAGTTTCACGGTCGGTATAGTTCACTGCGGCATTGCCCTGAAAATTAGGCTTGTCCAATGTTTCCGTTTCAAAGCGAACAGAACGGTATTCCAGCGTACCCAGCTTATAATCAAAGAACGCATCAATCGGTCCAGTGTATACAACCTTATCAGCTAATGCATCTAACTCGGCTTTGTTCTCCAGATAGTCCGTATTCAAACGCACCTCAATGCCGTCCAGCAGATTGGCAATCATCTTGGTATAACCACCAACAGGAATACCCTGATAAAGTGCATTGAAGTAGTTGTTATCAAAGGTCAGACGAACCGGAAGACGCTTGATAATAAAAGCGGGCAGTTCCTTGCAGTCACGCCCCCACTGCTTCTCAGTGTAGCCCTTAATGAGCTTCTCGTAGATGTCACGGCCGACAAGTGAAATAGCCTGCTCTTCAAGATTCTGTGGCTCATCAGTGATCTCCTTGCGCTGCTCTTCGATCTTGGTAGCGGCTTCTTCTGGTGTCACGACACCCCACATCTTGTTGAATGTGTACATGTTGAACGGCAGTGAGTACAACTCGCCCTTGTAATTAGCTACAGGTGAGTTCGTAAAGCGGTTGAACTCAGTAAACTGTGTGATGTAGTTCCAGACTTTTTTGTTGTTAGTATGGAAAATATGAGCACCATACTTATGGACGTTGATGCCCTCAACATTTTCCGTATAAACGTTACCCGCAATATTCGGACGCTTGTCCACTACCAAAACAGATTTTCCATGAGCCTTCGCCTCATGGGCAAAAATCGCCCCATAAAGACCAGAACCTACTACTAAATAATCGTACATATATAACTTTCTCCCTACCTTAATCCTATATATCTTCTATTAATCTCTCTGGAAAATATCGCGTGTATAAACCTTCTCTTTCACATCATCAAGATCTCTACTATACCGATTAGCGATGATTGCGTTGCTCATTTCCTTGAACTTCGCCAAGTCGTTGATCACCACAGAGCCAAAGAATGTCTCTCCATCCTTCAAAGTCGGCTCATAAATCAACACGGTTGCTCCCTTCGCCTTGATGCGCTTCATAACACCCTGAATAGAACTCTGGCGGAAATTATCAGAATTTGACTTCATAGTCAGACGGTACACACCGATTGTTACAGGCTTTTCATGCTTCTCATCATACTCATTGTCATCATCATAGCCGTAATATCCAGCCAGTTTCAGAACACGATCTGCAATGAAATCCTTACGAGTACGGTTACTCTCAACAATAGCTTCAATTAGATTCTCCGGTACAGCAGCATAATTTGCCAGCAGTTGCTTGGTGTCTTTCGGCAGGCAATATCCGCCGTAGCCGAAAGACGGGTTATTGTAATGGCTACCGATACGAGGATCAAGGCAGACACCATCAATGATCTGATGCGTATTCAGACCCTTACTTTCTGCGTAGGTGTCCAACTCATTGAAATAAGCGACACGCAGAGCCAGATAAGTATTTGCAAACAGTTTAACTGCCTCCGCCTCGGTGAAGCCCATAAACAGTGTGTCGATGTTTTCCTTAATCGCACCTTCCTGCAGCAGACCAGCGAACTCATGAGCAGCCTCAACCAAACTCTCATCATTGAGATCAGTACCAACGATAATACGGCTTGGATACAGATTGTCATACAATGCCTTGGATTCACGCAGGAACTCCGGGCTGAAAATAATGTTCTTACTATTAAATTTCTCACGCACAGAAGCGGTGTAACCAACAGGAATCGTAGACTTGATGACCATAATGGCATTCGGATTATATTCCAAAACCAGTTTGATTACAGCCTCGACCGCAGATGTGTCGAAATGCTGAGTATGGCTGTCGTAATTTGTGGGCGCAGCTATTACAACAAAATCTGCATCGGTGTATGCGGTCTTCGCATCCAGCGTTGCAGTCAAATTCAGTTCTTTCTCTGCGAGGTACTTCTCGATATAGTCATCCTGAATCGGAGACCTGCGATTGTTAATCAGATCAACCTTCTCCGGTACAATATCAACTGCTGTTACCTGATGATGCTGACTCAGCAAAGTTGCAATCGACAGACCAACGTAACCAGTGCCAGCAACTGCGATTTTGTAATTCTTCATAATATTTACTCCTCCGGTCTTCTTCGGACCCAATTCCCTCAAAAGTTGTTTTATCTATGTACACATCCATATAGATAGTATTTCTCTCTAATTCCTCGTGTGTTCATCAGCGGATCAGATAGTGTACTCTGCAAGCGTTTACGAAATAGGTGATAAACTTATGCTACCGTGCCCGCTCAGCTCAGTAATCACTTCCCGCCCACGCCTTGTCTTTCTATGATTGAAAAAGAGTGTGCCTTGGCACATTCTCGCGGAGCATTTTTATATGACAGGACGCAATTTCCTGTCATATAAAAAAGGCCTACACACGGTTTTCCCGCAT
>ERZ773259.2787-NODE-2787-length-10314-cov-3.893459_pt1 | contig 10314 bp, 4 predicted proteins | sample MGYA00511961_ERZ773259 | MGnify/ENA primary metagenome ERZ773259 (study PRJEB29015, sample SAMEA2737775) | human gut metagenome | biome: human gut; feature: human-associated habitat; material: faeces | place: China | collected 2012 ...
TAATACTTTAATTAAATAAGACATTATATTATCTATAAATCGGGCGCAAAGGTAGGAATATTTTCTTGACCGACAAAAGAATACCCAAAGAAAAGATGGTAATATCCGTATTTTTTGTAATATTGCAAATCTAATATTATACGACTTTCAACATGAACGGAACATTGGACAAAATCAGGGTGCAGTTTGATTATCTGCCACTTATTAATTTCGCGATGCAGCAAAACAAAGTATCGGTCATCCATCAGCTTTCGATTGAAAATATGACGTCCGAACCCTTCAGAAACATTCAGGTACAAATCACGGCCGAGCCCGACTTCGGCAGTATCACTCCTGTGATGATGGAAGCGATTCCCGCCAATAATTCCGTGTGTCTGCAATCGTTCAGCCTGGTCTTGTCCGCCAATTATTTCGCCCAGCTGACCGAGCGTATGTCGGGAAGTCTGAAAATAGAAATCCGCTCCGAGGCGGAAACGATCTTTACCCAGACCTACCCCATCGACATTCTGGCATACGACCAATGGGGCGGAATCAATATATTCCCCGAGATGCTGGCAGCATTCATCACCCCGAATCATGCCGTGCTCACTCCTATTATCAAGAGAGCCGCCGCCATTCTGGAACAGTGGACCGGTACTCCTTCACTGGACGAATACCAAAGCCGCAATCCGGACCGTGTGAGAAAGCAGATGGCAGCTATCTACACCGCCCTCACCGAACAGCAGATTATTTACAGCACCATTCCCGCCAGCTTCGAAGAGCACGGGCAGTGTGTCCGTCTGATAGATTCCGTACTGGCACAAAAGCTCGGAACTTGTCTGGATATGGCACTGCTTTATGCTTCCTGCCTCGAATCCATCGGACTGAATGCCCTCATCGTCATCACCAAAGGGCATGCTTTCGCAGGCGGCTGGCTGGTGCCGGAAACCTTTCCGGACCCTGCCATCGACGATGTATCCTTGCTGACCAAACGAACCGCCGAAGGAATCTACGACATCACGCTGGTAGAAACCACCTGCATGAATATGGGACATAATGCCGACTTCGACAACGCTGTGAAAAGCGCTAACGGCAAACTGAGCGATCCGGGCAGTTTCATCCTCGCCATCGACATCAGAAGGGCCAGGCATTCGGGAGTCCGCCCGATCCCGCAGCGCGTACTGAACGGACAAGTATGGGAAATAAAGGAAGATGAGGATATGAACAGAAATACCACGCACGCCACTCCGCAAAGCGTGAATCCATATGATTTGTCGGGCAGCGAAACTCAGACAGTCCTCACCAAACAGTTGCTTTGGGAAAGAAGACTGCTGGATTTGAGTCTGCGCAACAACTTGCTGAACATCCGGATTACAAAGAATACTCTTCAGCTGATTCCGGCAAACCTTGCCTGTCTGGAAGACGCCTTGGCGGAAGGAGATGAGTTTCGTATCCTCCACCGTCCCGCCGAATGGGAGAATCCGGCGATGGAGTTTGGCATTTATTCTTCCATACCGGAATCGGATCCGATAGCCGACTTCGTTAATTCGGAGCTTTCACAGAAAAGGTTACGTTTTTACTTGCCGGAGAATGACTTGGGCAAAGCACTGACTCACCTGTACCGTTCGTCCCGTACTTCTATCGAAGAGAACGGAGCGAACACGCTTTATCTGGCTCTCGGACTTCTGAAATGGTACGAAACGCCTTCCAGCGAGCGTCCCCGTTATGCACCGATATTGCTGCTGCCGGTCGAAATCATCCGCAAGTCAGCCGCCAAGGGGTATGTGATTCGTTCGCGGGAAGAAGAAACGATGATGAATATCACCTTATTAGAAATGCTTCGTCAGAATTTCGGCATTTCCGTACCGGGACTTGATCCGCTTCCGACGGACGAAAGCGGAATCAACGTAAAACTGATTTATTCCATCATCCGGCACTGCATCAAGAATCAGCGCAAATGGGATGTGGAGGAACAGGCTATTCTAGGTATCTTCTCCTTCAACAAGTTTATCATGTGGAACGACATCCACAACAATGCTCACAAACTGACTCAAAACAAGGTGGTCTCCAGCCTCATCAACGGAAAGATCGAATGGGACGTAACTGCGGAAGAAGTGGATGCCGCCTACATGGACAGGCAGTTATCTCCGGCAGATATTGTGCTGCCCATCATTGCCGATTCATCTCAGCTGGAAGCGATTTATGAAGCGGTGCACGACAAGACTTTTATCCTGCACGGCCCTCCGGGAACCGGAAAGTCCCAAACGATAACGAATATCATCGCCAACGCACTTTATAAAGGTAAACGAGTCTTATTTGTTGCCGAGAAGATGGCAGCCCTCTCCGTCGTCCAAAACAGACTGGCGGGCATAGGGCTTGCCCCGTTCTGTCTGGAGATTCACTCCAACAAGACAAAGAAATCCACTGTCATCTCGCAACTAAAGGAGACAACCGAAATCATCAGACGAACTCCTCCCGAAGAGTTCAGGAAGGAAGCCGAACGCCTGCTGAAGTTACGAACGGAACTAAACAAATACATCGAAGCCTTACACAAGGAATATCCTTTCGGACTTTCCCTCTATGATGCGATCATCCACTACCAGTTAACAGACGTTGAACCCTGCTTCGATATCCCGTCATCTTATCTGGACAATCTGGACAAAGACCGATTCTCACATTGGGAAGATGCCATCGAATCTTTGGTCAGTACCGCCAATGCTTGCGGCCACCCGTATCTTCACCCATTGACAGGGATTTTCATTCGGGAATATTCGTCCGCCATCAAAGAGGAAGCCTTACAAACGCTCGCCACTTTCATCGGCTTATTGACTGCCATACAATCGAAACTGCCTGTCTTTTCCGCTTTACTGGAAAATACGGACATTCATCCCACCCGCAAGGATTTCAATATAATCAGCGCCATTATCCGAAAAATACTCGATATTCCGGAACTGACGCCCGAACTGCTGACCACTCCTTTATTAAATGAAACGCTGGAAGAGTACCGGAAAGTGACGGAACACGGCAGGAAACGCGATGAAATCAAAGCAGAAATAGAAAACGGATTCACCAAAGAGGTACTGAAGATAAACGCCGGCCCCATGCTGGCCGAATGGAATCGGGTATCCGTCCAATGGTTTCTCCCACGATATTTCGGACAAAGAAAAATAAAAAAGGTGATTCGTCCTTACGCTCTGCAACCGGTAAAGCCAGAGACAGTCCAGCCTTTGCTCCATCAGGTCATCCGGTATCAGGAAGAGCTTGATTTTACAGACAGATACGCCGCCAAGCTGCCTTCTTTATTCGGAAGATTCGGAAGAGATGAAGAGTGGCCCATCATCGATCAGATCATCCATGAGGTATCTTCGCTTCATTCCCTGTTACTGAGTTATTCAAAAGATGTGGCGAAAACATCCCGAATCAAACAGAACTTAGCGTTACAACTGACAGAAGGTATCCGGACATTCAGAGATATCCATTCTCATTCTCTGAATGAATTGTATCAGCTGGTCGACACGCTTACGGCAACCGAGCAACGGCTTTCCACCACTCTGGGCATAACCGTAGAGACGCTTTATACAAACTCCGCCGACTGGATCGGCATCGCCCTACAGCAAGCCGGAATATGGAAAGAAAATCTGGACAAACTCAAAGACTGGTATCAATGGCTTCAATCCTACAACAAACTGAACGAGCTGGGTCTCGGATTTATCGCAGAAGAATATAAGGAAAAGAATATTCCTACGGATTTACTCACCAGCAGCTTCCGCAAGAGTTTCTACCAAGCCGTTATTCACTATATCATCGCCAAAGAACCGACGCTGGAATTATTCAACGGCAAGATATTCAATGATATTATAACCAAATACAAGCAGGTATCCGCCAACTTCGAGGACATTACCAAAAAGGAACTGTTCGCCAGACTGGCTTCCAACATTCCGTCCTTCACCCACGAAGCCATTCAAAGTTCAGAAGTCGGAATATTACAAAAGAATATACGCAATAATGCACGCGGAATATCCATCCGCAAGCTATTCGATCAAATACCTATCCTGCTGTCCCGTATGTGTCCGTGTATGTTGATGAGTCCTATATCGGTTGCCCAATATATCGATGCCGATGCAGAGAAATTTGACTTGATCGTCTTCGACGAAGCTTCACAGATGCCGACTTACGAAGCGGTAGGTGCCATCGCCCGAGGCAAGAATGTAGTTATCGTAGGCGACCCCAAACAGATGCCGCCTACCAGCTTCTTCTCCGTTAATACCATTGACGAAGACAACATCGAGATGGAAGATCTGGAAAGTATCCTTGACGATTGCCTCGCTCTCTCTATCCCTTCCAAATACCTGCTGTGGCATTACCGAAGCAAACACGAAAGTCTTATCACTTTCAGTAACTCCGAATATTACGATAATAAGCTGATGACTTTCCCGTCACCGGACAATATTGAATCGAAAGTCAGAATGGTCGCCGTAGACGGTTATTATGACAAAGGAAAATCCCGTCAGAACCAAGCGGAAGCGCAAGCCATAGTAGACGAAATAGCGAGAAGGCTGAGGAGCGAAAAATTAAGGAGAAAAAGTATGGGGGTAGTTACTTTCAACGTGGTTCAGCAGGCGTTGATAGAAGATTTGCTATCCGATCTCTTCGCCTTTCATCCTGAACTGGAAACCTTTGCGCTGGAATGTGAAGAACCCCTGTTCATCAAGAACCTTGAAAATGTGCAAGGAGACGAACGGGATGTGATACTGTTCTCCGTCGGCTATGGTCCCGATGCCGAAGGGCGCGTCAGCATGAACTTCGGTCCGTTGAACCGTGCGGGAGGTGAAAGACGGTTAAACGTAGCCGTCTCCCGTGCCCGATACGAAATGATCATCTTTTCTACGCTGAGATCGGACATGATTGATCTGAACCGAACTTCTTCTATCGGAGTAGCCGGGCTGAAACGCTTCCTTGAATATGCGGAGAAAGGAACCAAGCGCATACTGAATACTTCGACTAATATTCGGACCTCGGAAGAAGAAACTTCTATCGAAAAGATTATTGCCGACAAGTTACGTTCTTTGGGATATACCGTACATACTGATATAGGCTGTTCCGGATATAAGATCGATATTGGCATTGTCGATACTCAAACCCCGTCCAACTACCAATTAGGTATTATCTGTGACGGAAAGAACTACAGACGTACCAAGACTGTCCGTGACCGGGAAATTGTTCAAAACAATGTACTCAAAGCACTGGGATGGAATATCTGCCGTATATGGACGATGGACTGGTGGGAAAAGCCGGATGAAGTGATGGCGTCTATACAAGCAGCGATTGCTCAGGATATGAAAGCGGAGAAACCGGTTATAGTAAAAAAGGAACAAGAAAAAAGAGAAAAGAATGTGCAGGAAACGCCGATGCAGCTAAAATCTGCATGCGCATACACAAACTTTTCTTTTATCTCCGTACAAAATTATAATAGTACTAAAATACGTCCGTTCCTGTACGCTGCCGACGACATCTTCGCTAAAAGAAATAATCCTATTATTGTCTCCCAAGTCCAAAAGATAATAGAAAATGAAGCCCCGATCAGCAAAACCTTACTTGGAAAGAAAATCATATCCGAATGGGGAGTCAACCGTGTAGGACCACGAATAGATGCTCAATTGGAAATAATATTCGACACATTACATCTTTACCGCATAGAACATGACGGGCTTATCTTCTGCTGGAAAGATGAAGCGCAATACCGTTCTTATTCAGAGTACCGTCCCGATTCCGACCGAGATGCAGCGGATCTGCCACCCGAAGAAATAGCCAATGCCATCCAACAAATATTAATCAATTCCATCAGCCTGCCTTTACCCGATTTGGCAAAAGCATGCGCACAAGTATTCGGCTTCACACACATGGGGTCAAACATCGAAGCATCCATGCTCAGAGGGATTCAGGAAGCGGTAAAAAGGAATTATGCCAAAGTTGAAAACGGAAGGGCAACGATCATCGATTAACACGGTAAGGCAGACACAAACAGCCGCCACCCGTCAATACCCCTTCTGCAAACGTTTCAGAGCAGCAATAGAATCAGCTACATACGTATTATCCGGTTCTATGGAACGCCAATAACAAAGCGACCCTATCAACCGTTTCAGATAGGCAGGATCATGGGAGCCGATTCTGCGTTGATGTTCCGCCAGCCCCTTTGTCAAAATGAAATAGACATTCTTGCGAATCTCTCTCTTTCGGGCTTTAGGAATGGTCAGCTTCACACCGGAGCTGACGGATACGCCCGTGATTATCTTCCTGTCATTCTCATTCAGAAAACGAGTTTTCTGATGATTCGGTTCAAACTTCTCTTCCCTGATGATTTCCTTGACCCGGGCAAGCACCTCCTCTTTCGGAAAGACATCGCCCGAAAAGGTGAGGTCGTCGGCATAACGACTATAAGTCAGCCCGAATTCTTCCGCCATCACCGCCAGTTTCCGGTCCATCTCATAAGCGATGATGTTACTCAGTACCGGACTGGTAGACGCTCCTTGCGGCAAATGCCGACGCATACAACACAACTCGCCCAGCACTTTCGATATATTCTTCGGATAGCCGATCTTTTCGAAAGTCTTTTTCACCCTCGGACTACGTATGGAAATAAAGAAATCATGGATATCCGTCTTCAAGACACAGCGTTTTCCCAGATGAGGACGGACGTTATCGACGATGGAATGCTGACGCCGGAATCCCGTAGCGGCAGGATGCACATTTACAGACAGTAATATACGATGATAAATAGTATCCTGAATGGCTTTCAGTTCCTTGTCCGGAGCAGAGATCATACGGTATCCTCCTCTCCGCTTTCTGATCCAGAACTCCCGATAATGCGAAGAGACATCCTGCAGTATCTCTTTCAACCTCATCACCTCTATTCCCAACAGATTGGCACACCACACCACCGCCTCTTCATCAAATACAGGACATGTTCTCATTTTAGGAGTGACTACTCCTAAAGCATGCCTGAGCCAGGCTCCATGTTCCCATTTGTTTTTGGAAGTCTCTTCGTTAGTAGTATTACCGCTGCCTGTTGCTTTCCATCTCTTATATCCTTCCTGTTTCCGGCTCGAAGAAATCAATTTATAAATCAGAAAACCGGTAACAATAAGTATCGTAATTAAAATTCCGTCCATCTTGTTGTTACATATATAAAAAGGAGAAGAAGAGGATGAGATTTTACTAAAATAAATAGAGGTATTTATACCAGAGATTTATTTTCCAGGAAAATACCTGTGCCTGCGAGGCGACTACACCTCTTTTCTGCTAAATTTTTCCTCATCCTCTTCCTCACAAAGATATGTATTTTCTATACATTATGCAACTGTTATGAAGAAAAAACTATCGGTTAAACAACTCGAAAGTAAATTTACATCCGATCCCGCTGAACTTCCAGTTCTCACTGCTGACGAATACTCCCACATCAAAGACATGCGTACCGATACCATAACCCACTTCCAGATATGGCTGGAGATGCGGCATAGAGAGCGCACTGATATAAAGACGTTCGTTCTGCACATAGCGGGTATATTTCATCAAATGCCGGAGAATAAGGAAAGGAGCCTCGTAAGTGAAATGTCCGCGTACATAACGGCGGGAGGAGTTGTACCAACGTCCGTCAAGCACCTGAAACACACCACCGATTTCATCATTCCACCCTACCGGCAGATTATGACGGGCAAAATTGGCAAAGTCCACAAAGTACAGTTCATCCTGATTGGTAAACGCCCCGAAGCCGAAACGATAATAAATATTTCGCATCAGCCCCAGCTGAATCTTATGTTGAAGGTCGAATTCTATCCGTTCATATTCTCCAGTACTTTTAAATACTCCTTCTATTCCCCGTTCATAGTCCACCGAAAATGTCGGATAGTCAGAGCGGAGATTGATCTTACGCTTTCCGTTCATATAATAATAAAGCGCCGGAGTCCATTCCACCCGGATGCGCGGGGCAAAGCTGATATAGGTATTTCTGAAGCGTTCCATAAATTCCGGCGGAGGCATCGGATAGTCACCCGTAATCACAAAACGGGATTTCTCGACAGCTGTTCTCTTGTGTGCCGAGAAACCGAGGCTGATATCCAGTCCGTTGGTAATTTCAAAACTATGACGGAAGTTGAAATACAAGTCCTTGAAATAATCCAGATGGATGAGGTCGAAATTAAAGATACTGTCCGGCATCGCTTTCAGTTCGTCCAGCATCTTGCTGCTATAGATACGGTTACCATTACCCACACTCAACCGGAAAAAGCCCCGTTTCTGCGGCCAGTACTCAAAGTCGGCATTCAGCGACCAGTAGAACTCTTTCCGTGTAAAGTTATAACCCAGTTTGGGTACGATGCGGAGCCACTTGTCGCCTCTGAAAATCCGGTTGTAACGGAAATCCTGCCGGTATGATAATCCGTTGCTTCCGCTATAACTGAACAAAAGCGGATTGATAAACGGCGAGAAGCGGACACTTCCGATATTGGACAGATTGAATTTATAATCTTCCACCATCAGGTCGCCCATCGTTCCCCAGAAAGCCTGACTCTTGGATTTTCGTTGCACCGACACGGTATCCCGTCTGTATGCATAATCCTTATAAAGTTGTTTTTCCCTGTCACTCAAAGGAATGGGACGTAATACGCCAAACGTGGAAGCATCTGTTTTATAGGCATTCGTATCACACTGCAAGGAGAATGATTCCGACAAATTATACTTTTTCTTCTCCTTCTTCCGAACCTTTCTTTCTTTCAGTTCTATTGATTTATAGTCCAACGAAGCGGTATAATTGCCGTCCACCTTATTGCCCAGGAACTTAAAAAGGGCCTCCACATCATAACGCACCGGGAGAAACTCATCTTTCTTTCCAACTTCCCCCATCTTGATCCAGCAAGTAAACGTAATCAGTTCCGACCGTCCCGAAAAACGTATTTCACGCACGCTCCATACATTGCTGCTGACAATCATATAGCCGCCCACCAGCTGGTCGCTCTTGGTACGGGGAATGAAACGTATCCGGTAGTCGAGATTATTGGGATCGCCCATCACACTGTCTATCCGGTATTTGTAGTATTTCTGCCCGTTCTTGGCAAGCGGAGACAGCAAGCGTTCGTCATTCAGAAGAGAAGATGAGTAGATATTGACACTAAAATATTCAAGTAATCCCGGCAGTCCCCTGTTTCCTCTCACAGTGCCTTGTGATGCCTTAACTTTCTGGTCATAGATATTGGGAGCTGTATAATGCAGGTCACTATACGTTTCGAGCAAGTATTCACGTACCCCCTTCTGCAAGCGAAACATCGAAGGAACGTACCGGAGGATAAAATTCTTCTTCTGAATATTCATCTTACCCTTTATATATAGGTTCGCGCGATAGTCGCTCACTATACTTTCATAAGAGGGAGCAAAAGTCATGACACGCTCAATGATGGAATCAGCAGATATCTCCTGACTTGTATAAGGATTAAGAACAAGATTGGCTGCCCCCTTCGGAATAAAAGAGAACAAGCACAACATACATCCTATCAATATCTTATATTTCAATCGTCGTATCTCCTTGTTTATTGTAGGCAAATATAAAAAAGAATATCGAAAAGCAAGGGAATTAAGCTGCAAAAAAGCGTTAGCAAGGAAAATCCTTTCTCAATGCCACGCATCATATCAGTTTTCATGGACATTTTTCTACTTATTAAATCCACTTCCCAATTTCTTCAATCATTACAGCAGAATACAATAAACATTTTCTCTATAAAAAATAATATCTTCGAGTGCATGAATTAATTCGTCCGGCTATAGGCAACGTTTCGTCCGCCTATAGGCAAACGCAACGTCGACTATAGGCAAACTTGCATCCGGCTATAGGCGGACGAATTAATTTATGCACTCCAAAGTATTATTTATTGCACAAGCCGGGACTAAATTTAGTATAGGATAAAAAAACGCATATGCAAATGAACGCCTCGATGGGAAAACATTTACAGTTCCTCACCCAAATGGCTATGGACAGTACTACAATGAAGCTGCTATACAGAAACATAAACAAGCATTATATGCAGGTAGAAATACTAGTCAAACAGATGGCTGCAGAAATCGACCGACAGAAAAACAAGGACGGACAGCAGGAAATACTGGAATCCATCTCTTAATCGGTTATAATCAAAAAGCGCCATGACGGGCAAAAGGTAATTCAGAGACGAATCAGTCCTTTAAAGAGGGGGTGTTCCTCAGAAAAATATATGTTTTTTCTGAAAATACCCTCTTTTAAATAGGGGTACTTTCAGAAAAAACATATAATTTTGCGCCATCAACCGATAAAAA
>ERZ773259.2789-NODE-2789-length-10285-cov-3.725806_pt1 | contig 10285 bp, 9 predicted proteins | sample MGYA00511961_ERZ773259 | MGnify/ENA primary metagenome ERZ773259 (study PRJEB29015, sample SAMEA2737775) | human gut metagenome | biome: human gut; feature: human-associated habitat; material: faeces | place: China | collected 2012 ...
TCGCTTTTTTCTGACCCAAACGCTGACCCCAACGGGAGCGGGTAGCGGAAAGCATCAGACGGCACGGGATAGGATATTGCCCATTGTTTGCGCCGCCTTGAGCTGCGCGTCGGTGGTGACGTGGGCGTAGGTGTCCAGCGTGAAGCCTGCGCTGAAATGTCCCAGCATCCCGGACACCGTCTTAATGTCCACCCCATTCTGAAGTGCCAGCATAGCGAACGTGTGCCGGAGGTCGTGGAATCGAACTCTGGGCAACCCCGCCCGCTTCAGCACCGGGTGGAGTATATGCAGGACGCTGTCTGGTGAGATGGGCCCGCCAGTGGGCCCGGGGAACACCCAGAGGCTACTGCCCGCTTTTTTCTTCTGCTGTTTCAGAACCTGGATCGTGTCCTCTGCCAGGGGCAGCGTCCGGTAGGCCTTCTTGGTTTTCAGGGAGGCATCTACGATTTTTCTGCTGATCCGGGCGATCTACTGTTTCATCCAAAGGTTTCCGTGTTCGAAATCGATGCCTTCCCATTTCGGGCCAAGCAATTCGCCTCTTCTCAATCTTGCTGCCAGCTCCACATAGTACATCTCGAATATCCTACTGTTTCTGGCATCTCTAAGGAAGGATGCCAGCTGTTCAATGGGCAGCGTTTTCATCTCCTTGCGTTTCAGCTTCGGCAAGGCACAGCCCTCTGTGGGGTCTGCTGCAATCAGCCGTTGCTCTTTGGCCAGCTTCATGGCCGAGGCGATGATCTGGCAGATGTTCCGCACCGTCTTGGGGCTCAAACCCTTTGCCTGATTTTTGCTCTCGACCCTGTCAATTCTCCCGCTGGTCAGCAGCTTCTTGCAGAATTTCTGTAACTCCAGAGAAGTGAGCTTTTCCAGCGGGACCTTGCCGATATTCGACTTAATGTGGTTGTTGATGTACCCCCGGTAGGTCTGGTGGGGGGACGGTCTCGCTTTGATCTTTGCGTAATTTTCGAACCACTCGTCCATCCAGGTACCTACCGTGTACTTCCCCGCCTTGGTGACGTCCAAGCTCTTGGTTTCCTCGATGGCCGCTTTCAGCTTGTTCTTCGCCTCTGCCTGGGTCCGGCCCAAGACGTTTTTGTAGATTAGCTTCCTGGTCTCCGGATTATGCCCGGCGGTATACCGCCCTTCCCACCGGCCATCTTTTCCTGATATTACCTTCACCGTTGGCCCGTTTCTTTGCCATGGCATCCGCCTCCCTTTACGACTCGATAAGCGTCTCGCTTCGCTCGGTTGCTCACATTTATGGAGCCAGCGAGCTCTCATCAGCGAAACAAAATGCCACAGAAAAAAGAAATAGCCAGATGGAAAGGTGACTGTTATCAAAAAGTTAAGAAAGAGCGGCCGACAGCGGCTCTTTTCTTTGTATAGCACATCAATTTTGACCTGGGGATCCTTCATTTTCGCCCTCTCTGTGGCCCGCGTTTCTTCCTCGTCCTCAAGGCAATACCGTTCCATCTCCCCGGCGATCCCTATACCTAACTGAAGCCCGGTGATGAAGAATGTCAGGAGGTTTCCTCCCGCAGTTCATTCTCCAGATCCGCCAACTGGAGCAAGGTCTCCTGATCTTGTTGGCCTAACCTTGCGTTGATTTCTCTGTAGGCTTGGTCCAGTTCCGCCCGGACTTTTTGAAGTTCTGGCTCCTGGCAGGACCTTGCGTGCAAGGCCTTCAAGTAGTCGTACATCGTACCGCCTCCTTGTCAGCGGAAAAGCATGTCACGATGCTGGCTCAATAGCCAGGGGACACGGCGCCTACTATCAGAAAAGTAACAATTTGTCTGCCTGATTGGAATCCTTGTCTTGTTTTCAGCGACGCATTCTTTGAAGGGGCTTTCGTGCCTCAATAGCCCCGGAACGCCCCAGCGGCACTCTGCGGATCTAAGGAGACAGCCGAATTTTGCGGAGAAAAGCGTCATTGCTGCTATTTCATGTGTGGAACAACGCTCTTTCAAAATCCCGCAACTGCCCGCACTGCGGGAAGTTGTGAGCGAATCGGCGCAACAAAAGCGCCGGTTCTTTCTCCTGCTTTTTTTCGTCCCCCGGTTCACTTCCAGAAACATGGGAATCCTCCAACGGAAGTGGGGCCAATCGTTGTGGGCAAACCTCATGTCATCTTGCCATTTGATGAGAAAGGCCAATGCAGGCGTGAGGTATCTCGTCTTTTCGCCACGCTGGCCCGACAAGGGCCGAAGGCAGTTGTTTGTGGGCAACGGATGCCGCCCCGGCCTCGTCCGCCCGACACAGCGGCCCACAGGGGCAAACGAGGGCGGAATTGTTGGGGGCTCAATGACAGAGAAAAAAGGCTTCTTTGTCGACGGCGTCGTAATTCGCGTATTTAGCAAAAGCGCGTTCCCTCTCCCTATCTTTCGTCCTCTGGCCACAAAAGTGGGGCCGGGCTTCTGCCCAGAACTGCAGCCGCCGTATAGCTGGACGAGATGCTTGCCCACAAAAAAGCCCGGATGGTCTTGTACAAAGAATCAGCAGAGCCGCACGAGCCGCCCCGCTGATTTTACCCAGCTCCCCACATGGGTCCAAAGGTCTGTGCCATTTACATAGAGTTGCCCGCATTCCAAGCATCCCGTGGCCCAACTCATTTCATATTGCATTTTGGAATTTGAATACATAGTATCCACATTGCATTAGCGGATGTTTATTTTGTCAGATCCTCATTCTTTGCCTTCTGCTGAAGAGGTTCCATATTTCTGCCGTAGCTGTTCCCAATGGCGTAGGAACGTAGTGGGCGGGAGTTTCAGGCGTTCCGCAGCCTTACGGATACTTCCGTACCGCTCGTAGAATGTCTGGAGATACCGCAGCTCCATACGCTCCAGCATCTCATTCAGTCCCGCCTCTGCCGGAGCATCCTGAACAGGCTCCGGACCCGCCACGTTCATCGGCAAGCTCTCCGGCTGAATCAAGTCTGTATCCGTGATGATGGTTGCCTGCTCAATGCTGTTTTTCAGCTGGCGGACGTTCCCTTCCCACCGATAGTTCAGCAACGCAAAGCAGGTTGCTGGGGACAGTTTCCGATGAAAGTCGTATTTTTGATTGTAGTAATCCAGAAAATGCTGAGCCAGAGGAATGATGTCATTTTTTCGCTTCCGGAGCGGCGGAATATGGATCGGCATGACATTCAGCCGGTAATACAGGTCCTCCCGAAAGCGTTTCTGCTGCACCATCTCTTCCAAGTCGCAGTTAGTAGCGGCGATCACTCGGATGTCCACCTGTACGGGTTCGTTGCCGCCCACGCGGATGAAAGAGCGGTTCTGCAGCACATGGAGCAGTTTGGCCTGCATATTCAGAGACAGCTCGCCGACCTCATCCAGAAACAGCGTTCCGTGATCTGCTGCCTCTAGAAGGCCTGGCTTCACTTTACTGCCAGCGCCGGTGAAGGCATGGCCTTCATGTCCAAAGAGTTCGCTCTCAAAGAGAGACTCTGTGATGGCAGCGCAGTTGATGGGAACAAACCGCCGGTTGGACCGCCCGCTGTTCTGGTGGATAAATCTGGCAATCTCATCCTTACCTACACCGGTTTCTCCCAGCAGAAGGGCGGTAGAGTCCACCTTGGCTATCCGGGCGGCCAGGGCCAGCACCTTCAGCATCTCCTTATCGGCCACAATCAGTTTGCTTTGGCCACCCATCCGGGCCTTGATGCTCTCCAGTTCCTGGAGATATTGGTCATTCAGTCCCCGGATCTTATCAAGCTCCTGCTGCAAAGAGCTGATTTCGTCCAAATCCCGGTCATTACAGATATAGAATTCAATCTCACCGCAGCTATCAAATACCGGCGTGCAGGACACATGTGCACTGCGCCCTGTGCGATAGAAGGTCTGCACAATGGTGTGTGGCTTTTTGGTCTTTGCTACGATAGCACCGCAGGATTCGGAAATCAGATGGTTTTTCACCAACTGCTCCACCGGCACCCCCACTAACTCCTCTCTCCGAATCCCGGTGAGGACCTCATAAGCCCGGTTGATCCGCAGCGTCACCAGATTCCGGTCTGAGATCTGGATGGCATCCGTAGAGTTCTCGATAAAAGCATCCAGGACACGGTTCTGTTCTTCCAAATCCAAAACTCGCTTGCGCAGTTCCTCCATGGTCTCATGGGAAAACTGCGAGCGCACCTGCTTTTGCTCCAAAAATGGAACACCTCCCTTCGCCTTTTGCTCTTTTGTGCAATTTCAAATTTGAAATCACACTTTTTATCGTCAAAACTCATATCATCTTTGCTTTGTTTTTAACAAAAATGACTATATCATAAATCTTATGTTTTCACAAGTTCCAATTTCGGAGCACTCTGCTCAAAATTCGTTCCAATTTTGGAACACAAAATTGCAATTTTTTTCACATAATCGAGGCCCCGTTTCCGTCATGGAAAATAATTCGATCTTTTTTGAATTTCAGGAGGAACCGCAATTCCATACAGTCATAGGGGTTTCTGGCTTTTCGCTGGAATGTTTTTTTAAATTGGCAAGATTTTTGCTATAATGATTTGTCGAATTCCAACGGAATGTGTTGGTGGCGGAAATCCCCCGCCAGACATACCATCGATGAAATATGTGAGATTTTAAGGAGGTACAAGAGATGGAAGACTGGAAGGTACTCTATGCTTCCAAATTAATGACGGCAGATGAGGCCGTCCGGCAGATCCCCGATGGTTCCCGGGTCTTTTTCGGCCATGCGGCCAATGAACCCCCCGTCCTGGTGGATGCGCTGGTGCGAAACTATGAGCAATATAAGGATGTGGAGATCGTCCACTGGGTTCCCATGGGAAAAGGGGAGTACTGCGATCCCAAGATGAAGGGGCACCTTCGCCACAATGCCATGTTTGTGGGCGGCCCAACCCGCAAGGCTGTGCAGGAAGGACGGGCGGACTACACACCCTTTTTCTTCCACCAGTCCACCCGATTCTTCTCTGACGGCACCTTCCCCATTGACGTGGCGATGGTTTCCGTCACTCCGCCGGACAAGCACGGCTATGTGTCCCTGGGCGTCTCCGTGGGCGGCACCAAGCCCGCCTGCCTGAACGCCAAAATGGTCATTGCCCAGGTCAACGACCAGATGCCCCGCACCATGGGGGAGTCCTTCCTTCACGTCTCCCAGCTGACCTGCTGTGTGGAGGCATCCACGCCTCTGCCGGAGCTGGGCGGAGGCACCATCGGCGAAGTGGAGGAAGCCATCGGCCGGAATGTGGCCTCCCTGGTGGAGGACGGCTCTACATTGCAGCTGGGCATCGGCACCATCCCTGATGCGGTGCTGAAGTTCCTGGGGGACAAGAAGGATTTGGGCATCCACTCCGAGATGTTCTCCGACGGCGTGGTGGATCTGTACCAGAAGGGGGTCATCACCGGTGCCAACAAGCGGCTGGACAAGGGCAAGATGGTGGCTGCCTTCCTGATGGGCTCCAAAAAGCTTTACGACTTTGTGGATGACAATCCGGACGTGATGATGCGGACTGTGGACTACGTGAACAACCCCGCCGTGATCTGCCAGAATCCCAAAGTGGTGTCCATCAACTCCTGCCTACAGGTGGACTTCAACGGTCAGGTGAACTCCGAGTCCATGGGCACCAAGCAATTCTCCGGCATCGGCGGTCAGCTGGACTATGTCCGCGGCGCGGCCATGTGTCCCGACGGCAAAGCCATTCTGGCCATGCCCTCCACGGCCAAGCACGGGGAAGTGTCCCGGATCGTCCCGGTGTTTGAGCCCGGCACCACTGTCACCACCACCCGTACGGACGTCCACTACATCGTGACGGAATACGGCGTCGCCAACCTGCGGGCCAAGAGCCTGCGGGAGCGGGCCCGGCTCCTCATCAACATCGCCCACCCCAAGTTCCGGGATCAGCTCTGGGAAGCTTACTACGAACGCTATGGCAAGGAGGATCAGTAATATGTCCGAGAAAAAAATTGAGGCCGTCAATGGACATACCTTACAAAAGGTATTCCTGTCCGTGGAGGATCACATCGCCGTTATGACCCTCCACAATCCCCCGGTGAATGCGGCAGACGGCGTGGTGCAGGAGGAGATCCTGCTCCTGTGCGACTATATCAACCATGAGGATGACATCTGGGTGTGCATTATGCACTCCGACATCAAAACCTTCTGCGTGGGCGTGGACATCAAGCGATTCTATCAGAGCATCCTGGATAAGGATGTCACCAATACCCAGGAGGTCTATTACGATGGTGCTCAGGCCCTCTATGAACTGCGGGTTCCCCTGATCTGTGCAGTTCACGGCCACTGCCTGGGCGGCGGCGTGTGCTACCCCGCCGGTGCGGATATCTCTATCGCCGTGAAGGGGACCCTCTTCGGCGCACCGGAGGCAAAGCTCAGCGTGGTGGGCGGCAGCGCCCATCTAGCCCGCATTCTGCCCCCCCAGATCCAGCGGGATATGAGCTACTGCGGCACCTTCATCACCGCAGAAGAGCTCCACGACAAGTACGGCGGTGTCACCATGGTGGTAGACACGCTGGAGGAACTGATGCCCGCGGCCATGGACAAGGCGCGGGAGTTGTGCCGCCGTGGTCCCCTGGTGCTGCGGTACCTGAAAGCCTGCATGAATGAGCAGGAGGATTTCCAGATCCACCGGAAGGATGAGCTGGAGGTGACTTACACCCGCTACATGGCTCGTCATGCGGATTTCAAGGAGGGTGTTTCCGCCTTCCTGGAAAAGCGGGAGCCGCAGTATACCGGCCAGTAAAACACATCCCCCATACAAGACTTTAGGAGGAAGGATCATGAGAAAGAATGCAAAAAAACTGTTTGCGCTGATTCTGGCACTGTGTATGTCGCTGACGTTGCTGACTGCTTGCGGCGGCGATACCGCTGGCAGCGATTCAGGCGTGGGAGAGAGCTCCTCCGGTGGCGAGACGATCACCTGGCGCCTGCAGAGCAGCTACTCCCTGAATTCCCTGCAGGGCGATATGGCCACCAACCTGAAGGAGGCTCTGGAGACCGCTACCAATGGCCGCCTTCAGGTGGAGCTGTATGAGCCGGGCGCTTTGTGCCAGACCTCCGATATACTGACCTATCTCTCGCAAAATGCCTTTGACTGTGCCGTCATCTTCGGCTCCACCTTCTCCGGCCTGATTCCGGAGGCGGATCTGGCCTGCGGCATCCCCTTTGCATGGGAGAGCTCCGCCGAAATCTATGACGTAATGGAGAACTATGGGTTGCTGGATGTGATCCAGGAGGCCTACGGAGAACTGAATCTCAAATACTACTGGAATGCCCATGAGCCCAACTACAACGTCCTGGCAAACTTCCAGGTAGAGAGCCTGGAGGACTTCCACGGCAAAAAGATCCGCGCTCTGGGCGTGTGGGGCGACTTCCTGGCTGCGTTGGGGGCCTCTCCCACCAACATCGCCGGCACAGAGGTCTATCAGGCCCTGCAGCTGGGCACCATTGACGGCGCTCTGTATGGATGGTCCTCTCTGAGTGACTCCAACAACATCCGCGAGGTGGCGCAGTACGCCCTCAGCCCCTCCATGTGCTTCTGCCAAATGGCCACCGTGGTGAATCAGGACAGCCTGAACAAGCTCCCTGAGGACCTGCGGAGCATCGTGGACGAGACCATCCGGCTGGCCAACATCGGCGTCATCGGCCAGGCCCATGTGGTTGGTACGGAGAAAAGTGTTCGAGACGCTATCCAGGGCGGCTACACTGAGCTGTCTCCGCTGCCTGATGACGTCCTGGCCGAGATGCGTGAAATTGCTGTCACCCAGACCTGGGAAGAGCTGGCCGCCAAGAGCGAGCGTATGGCCCGCGGTATCGAGATCATCAAGCAGCAAAACCGTGACTATGGCCGCCAAGTGGATTACTGAGTCCGCGCGTTCCTCACAGAAAAATAGAATTCAAGAGAAGGGAAAGTGAGACATGAACGCACTATTGAAATTATCAGGCGGCATTGACGCCATTAATCGGACCATTGGCAGAATCTTCGCCTGGATTCTTCTGCCCATGATCTGCCTCACCGCCTTTGAGGTATTCTCACGTTATGTCCTCAAGTCTCCAACCGTCTGGGCATGGGAGCTGATTATCCAGATCTGGGGCCTGATGCTGATGGCCTGCGGCGGATACTGCTACTGGAAGGGCGGCCTGGTGCGAGTGGATCTGCTTTATAATAAATTCCCTGTCAAAGTCCGCTGCGGTATCAATATCGCCACCGCCATTCTGGTCCTAATCTGTATGGGGCTGGTATTTATCTACGGAATAAACATCTTCCTACTGTCCTTCCGCCTCAATGAACGGATCTCTTCCGTGTGGGGGTCTCCCATGTGGACCATCCGGTTTTGGGTGCCTCTGGGCGCTGCACTGATGTTCATTCAAGCCATCAGTGAGCTTATCAAGAATGTAGCCGCTATGGCAGGCAAGATTGAACTCACCAACAACTCCGACGAAGTCGCGGAGGCAATTGAAATCGTGAAGTCCGCTGAGCATCTGCCTGACGAAACCGGAAAGGAGGACATACAGTGAGTCCTGATATTATCATTTTGCTGCTGGGGCTGGTAGCCCTGATGGCGCTGGGCATCCCCATCTGCTTTGCCATGATGAGCGTGGCTTCAGTCATCCTGCTGGTGTTCTACGGCTCTGGCCTGCTGAATGTGTTGAACGCAGCATTTGTCTATCAGATGCAGTCGGAGTCCCTGCTGGCCATCCCCATGTTCGCTCTGATGGCGGCGTTCCTCCAGACCTCCGGCATCGGCGGAGACATCTACGAATTCTTCCACAAGTGGCTTGGCGGTATCAATGGCGGTCTGGCTATGGCCACAGTGGCCACCACGGCAGTCATCGCCGCTATGAGCGGTGTGGCGGCCACCGCTACCATCATGATGGGGCTGATTGCACTGCCAGCTATGTTGGACCGTGGTTATGATAAAGCGTTGGCCACTGGCCCCGTGCTGGCAGGTGGCTGCCTGGGCCCCATTATCCCGCCCTCTACCATCATGATCATCATGTCTTCCTATACCGGCGTGTCCGCAGGCTGGCTGTTTGCCGGCGGTGCGTTGCCCGGCGTAGGCTTGGCCCTGCTGTTCATCATCTATATCGGCATCCGCTGTGCCATCAATCCCAAGCTGGGCCCCGGCATCCCCAAGGCCGAGCGTCCCTCCTGGGGCGAGAAGATGCGGGTGTTTAAAAAGGTCATCGCCCCCATTGCCATCATCGTTCTGGTGCTGGGCTGCATCTATGCCGGAATCGCAACACCTACTGAGGCCGCCGGTGTGGGCGCTTTCGCCTCCATGGTGTATGCCCTGATTACCCGGAAACTGAATGTGAAGAATCTGCGGGCCTCTCTCATCCAGACCATGGAGGTCTCCGCCATGCTTATGTGGATTCTCATGGGAGGCGCCGCTTACAACTCCCTGGTGAATATCACCCGCCTGTCTGACGTGGTAGCCGCTGCTTTTGCAAGCTCCAATCTGGACGGCCTGCCCCTGATGCTGCTGATCTTTGCGCTGTTCTTTGTGATGGGGATGTTCCTGGACACTACGCCTATCATCATGATTGCCATTCCCATTCTGCTGCCGGTAATCCAGGCTTCTTCCCTGGACACCAACGCCACCATCCTGATTCTGTGTGTCACTCTTTGCCTGGGCATGATTACTCCGCCTTTTGGCATCAATATGTTCTACTTGCAGGGTGTGGCACCTCCGGGAGTGGACACCAAGGTTATGTACAAGGCGGTCATGCCGTATGTTATTATTTTCCTGGTTGCTTGCTTCTTTATGATGCTCTTCCCGGAACTGATTGTCATCTTCCCGAACGCTGCGATGGGATATTGATCTGGAAGAACATCGGAGCTGCAAAGACCCAGGGCCCGTTCCGTTTGATTCATGCAATGTGGTGTTAACACATCTCCCCCAATATGTAAGCATAAACCGTTAGATGCATTTCTTGTGCTCCTTATTTCGGCATCTTTCCCCGCCCCATGACTTGCCACAGATTGCTGAAAACCGTCATGGAGTAGGAAGAAATGAATTCCGGGTTTTGGACGATTCCAGGTCCCACAAAAGTCCGGAAAACGTTGCGGTGCAGCGGATAGAGAAAACGATAGCAGTTTATAACCCGGAGGTCGTAGGTTCAAGTCATGCCCCGCAATCACAAAACCGTCTGATTTCTATGAAATCAGACGGTTTTTCTGCCTTTGCATCCAAAGGTTTCCGGAGAAATAACGCGATTTTACAAAATTTGCAGTTGCCCCAAACCATGACCCATACAGGGCAAAAAACGTGCCTTGGCGCAGCCCTTCTGCGCCAAGGCTTTCCTGCTG
>ERZ773259.2791-NODE-2791-length-10280-cov-2.971051_pt1 | contig 10280 bp, 8 predicted proteins | sample MGYA00511961_ERZ773259 | MGnify/ENA primary metagenome ERZ773259 (study PRJEB29015, sample SAMEA2737775) | human gut metagenome | biome: human gut; feature: human-associated habitat; material: faeces | place: China | collected 2012 ...
CGTGAAGCGTCCACTCCTCCCAGCTCATACTGGTATAGACACTGAATTCCCATTTTTCATTTTCTGTGTTCTCGTTTACATAAAAACTCCGATAGATACCTGGAGCAAAGCAGGCCATACCGAGTTCCTGGCTGGAGACCATGGAGATAAAAAGGAGATCCGGGTCGGCATCCGTGATGGTGATTGTTCGCCCGTCCGATCTTACGAAAGAGCCTTTCCACGGGGATGTGTTCGACAAGCGTTCTCATCCTCCGGCCTGCGCTGTGAAGCCCATTCCTGAGGAAAGTCCCAGCGTGAGAAGGATCGCACCCCATCTCTTGACCACATGACATCCTTTAACTACGCATATGATCTCAGTGCAGTCAGAGACTGGCTGTTTGCACAGAGTAAGTAAAAAAAGAAATCCGGCAACGAACGGCATACGGCTTTTTAGATGATAAAGCAGCCCTCTATGGATCTGGCAGGTTCATGGAGGGCTGCTTTCATTTGTTTGCTTACAGCGGAAATGTATGCACAGATGCGGACAGTCATAGAAAGCGGTTCACTGAATTTATTCCGCCTCACGGAAAACCTGGCAAAATACGAATAAAAATGAAGAAAATATCGGAAAAAATCCTTCTTGGCATGATGTTGTCAAGAACTGGGAGGGAAATCCACCCGCGGGCGCAACCTTGAAATTCCGCCTGTATCGTCTCTACAGCGGAACATCGGTTGCAGATATGATAGCGGGAAAAGCTTACCTGACATTTGAAGTGACCGAAAACGGCGGGAGGATCACGGATTTTCCGACCGATGAGGGCAGTGAAAATATCGGGATCTGTGTGCCGGAACAGGCGGACCCGTCTGCATGGAGTCATGTGCGGATCTACGGTCTTCCGGAATTTGACCGTTCCGGACATCAGTATGAATATATGCTGATTGAGGAAAAGTCGAATGGATATCACGCAGCGGACATCCGGACGGAAAAGGTCAACGGAAACCTGGATTATAGAAGTACGCTGACAAATGCGGTGGGAACAGGAAATGATAACCGCATCCTCGTCATGAAAGAATGGCTGGATGACGGAGATATCCAGCACCGGAGAAATGTTGCGGTGCAGGCATACCGGAACGGAACCAGGGAATCGGTGGGCTCACCTGTCATCCTCGGACCGGAATCCATCTGGTATACCTATGTGGATCTGGGAGCAGTCCGTGCAGATGAGGTGTACATTCTGGAAACGGAAATTTACGGAACGGAGGGGAAAGAGCCGCAGTTTACAGTGACAAACCCACAGATCTTAAGTGTTTCCGATTACGACGGAGCTTACGGGAGTGTGGACCTGAAGCACCACCGCTATGAAGTCTCCTATGAAAAGACAGCGATTGGAAATGATCCGGTATTTGTTGTGAAGAACCGCCGTATCGCTCAAATTGATATTGACGTGGAAAAACGCTGGAATGATGGAAGCGGTGCGCTCCGGGATGCAATGAAAGAAGCACTGGATGCATACAATGCCCAGCATACAGATACTCCGCTGGAATTGTCCATGTATCTTGATTTTGATGATCCGGCCGGAACCGCTTTCGGTGGGCAGATCACAAGAAACGCAGGGAATGCGGGAGATACGATTCTGGTGGATGGACACAACATCGAACCGATCTATGACTCAGATCGCCGGGAATCGGCAAAATCTGTCCAGACGATGTCGCTGGAGAGCCGTCAGAATGACGATTCTGTGATAAGAAGTGACCACTATGCGTTTTATGGGGTTCCAAAGTACAATGCAAAAGGGCAGGTTATCCGGTATCAGGTAAAGGAAGCGTGGGTAACAAAGGAGACGGAAGAGGGAACTCCGGTATACCGGAAGGTTTCGGATGTAAAGTCGATCCTTGAGACGATCCCGGCTCAGAATCCTGTTACCGGTTCGACAGAATCCAATTTGTGGGATCTCTGGAGTACATATCTCCGGACCACTTCGGAAACATATACGGTTGCGCTGGATGCACCGGAAAATCAGGAGGTTACGCGCAATGACCATCAGGTTGTCACCGTCAGCAACAGCCTTTCCGGTGTGAAGACCGTGCACTGGTATAAACAGTGGAATGATGCCTACAGTCGAAAGCAGAATACGCGGCCGGATATTTATCTGACGATCCTGCGGCGGGGAAGCGATGAAAACGGACAGCTGAAGCAGAAACTGGAAAGATCAGATGTGATCATCCGTGATTACCGGTGGGTGAAGACGGATCAGGATTCTGATGAACAGCACTGGACTGCAACGATCAATAATCTGCCGAAGTACGATACGAATGGCTATGAGATCTACTACTATGCGTTTGAGCGCACCGAAGTGGATTCCAATGCGCTGGATTATACGATCGCGGAATATGCGGTTCCGAGCGCGAGCAATGCGGACAAGACCGATATCATCGGAACATCAGGAGGAGTCGGAAAACCGGGGGATACGAGCTTTGAAGAGTATGATCCAGCGGAGAAAAATGTCGTGTTGAACCCGATCGACCAGTCCGGAAGTGACGGACTTCCGGATTATGCGGGAAAATATGCCCTGATCGAGAACGGAACGATCATCAACTCGCTCTTAAAAGATGCGAGAATTCTCGGATCCAAGAGCTATAAGAGCCTGCCAAACAATTATCCGGCAAGCCTTTCCGTCCCGTTTCTGATCGGAGGTGCTGTTGTGACAGAACAGATATTTGCCTGGCCGGGGATCGGAAGCCTGATGATCACTGCGATCACAAGTCGTGATTATCCGGTGATCATGGGAGTCGCTGTTTTGATCTGTGTCGTTGTTCTCGTTGTAAATCTGATTCTGGATCTGATCTATGCTGCGTTGGATCCGCGAATTAAATTTAAATAGGAGGGCATCAGGGCATGAAAAAAATATTAAGTAATCAAGCAGTAAAAAAATTTATGCATAACCGGAAAGCTGTTTTAGGTCTTATCATTGTCTGCTTTCTTGTTTTGGCAGTCATCCTGATCCCGATATTCATGAAGCTCGACCCATATACGACTGACCGGGCGGTAGGATTTAACAAAGCCCCATGTTCCGGTCACCCTCTGGGCACGGATGATGTGGGAAGAGATCTGTTCGCAAGGCTTTTATATGGAGGAAGAATCTCACTGTTTGTCGGGATCATGTCTACGATCATTTCAGTTTTGATCGGAATTCCGTTAGGACTGATCGCCGGTTATTTCAGAGGAATTGCAGAAACTGTCATCATGCGTGTCGCAGATGCATTTATGTCATTCCCGACGATGGTCCTGATCCTTGTTCTCGTTGCGGTGTTTGGACCGTCGATCCTTACGGTCACGGTGGTGATCGGAGTATTGGGCTGGACTGCAATCGCAAAGCTGATTTACGGAAATGTGTTATCGATCCGGGAACGTGAATATATTCAGGCGACAAAAGCGATTGGAATGAGTACTCCAAAGATTCTGCTTTCAGAGGTACTGCCAAATGCGATCCCTCCGGTATGGGCAAATATTTCATTCCGGGTAGCAGGCGCAATTTTAACAGAATCCTCGTTAAGCTTTCTCGGAATGGGTGTCCAGACACCACAGGCATCCTGGGGAAATATCATATTTGCAGCGCAGAATCTTCTTGTATTGACGGCACGTCCGTGGGTGTGGTTCCCACCGGGAATCTGCATCATTCTCGTTGTTGTAGGATTTAATTTTATCGGAGAAGGTGTACGAGATGCCCTTGATCCAAAAACAAAATAGGGCAGTATATATCAAAAAATTTAAAGGAGGATCATTATGAGATCAGGTAAAAAAATTGCAGCATGGATGCTTGCGGCAGCCATGGCAACAGGACTTCTCGCCGGCTGCGGAGGCAGCTCCGGAAATGAGACAACAGCGGCTGCATCTGCAGCGGAAGGAACAACAGCAGCGTCAACGGCGACGGATAAGACGGGAGATTATTCCGATAAGGTCATTACATACGGTTTGACGACTGCATGGGATACCGTTAATCCTTACGGATCTACATCCGGATCGATCTATCAGAATCTGGTCTGCGACAAGCTGTACGACCGCCTTGCATTTATTGAGGAAGCTGGTTCCGGGGTATCACCGAGAGCGGCCAAATCATGGGAATCTGCAGATGATGGAAAAGCTGCGATCTTTCACTTAGATGAAAATGCAAAATGGCATGACGGTCAGCCGGTAACCGCAAAGGACTGGGTATTTACCGCACAGCTGATCACAAATCCGAAATTTGATTACGGACTCAGAAGTGAGTTCAACACATGGGCAGGAACCGATGATAATGGTCTTGAAACGGCTGAAAAATCCGTCGGAGTTGAGGCTGTTGATGATTATACATTGAAGATTTCTTTTAAGAATGTTACCCCGGTCGAGGATTGGCTGATCCTTCATAACAAGTATTTCTATGTACTTCCGGAACATCTTCTTGGTGATATCGCACCTGAAAAAATGAAAGATGATGAGTTCTGGAAAGCACCGATCGGTTCCGGTCCCTGCACCTTTATCTCTGAGCTTTCCGGAAGCCAGCTGGAGCTGGGATCTTTTGCGGATTATCAGCTTGGTGCGCCGCAGTTTGGCAAACTGATTCTGAAAGTGATCGCTTCCACGAATACGATCACATCCATTGCAGCAGGAGAGATGGATGGATTTTATCAGCAGCCAACGACTGATGATGCACTTGCGGCAAAGGATATGGGACTTACGGTGACAGAATCAAGTGAACCGACCTTTGTAGGCGTATTCCTGATCAATAACCAGAATGTATCAGATAAGCGTATCCGTCAGGCAATGAGCTATGCAATCGATAAAGAGCTTCTGATCGAGCAGAATCTGCAGGGGAAAGGCGTTGCACCGGCAACCTGTGTGATCCCGGGATCGGAATATGATTGCGGACTCACCTGGTCCAGAGATGTAGATAAGGCGAAAGAGCTTCTCGCAGAGGCCGGATGGGATTCATCAAGGAAACTTAAAATGGCAGTAACCTCCGCAAGAGAGAGCATGGCAGCGATCATTCAGCAGAATCTTGCAGAGGCGGGAATTACGATCGATGTTCAGACAGTTGAGCTTGCAACGATGTTCTCAGGGCTTCAGGACGGAACTTATGATCTTGGAATTTGCGGCTCAACAGCAATGTCCTATCCGCTCTGGATGTCCGGATATTATGACAATAAGAATGCGACATACTGCCAGATCACAGATACCGCATACGCAGAGCTTCAGGATAAGATTGCTGCTGAAACAGACGAAGCAAAGAAAAAAGAACTGGTAAACGAATATCAGCAGCTTCTTTGGGATGAGATGCCGTTGGTAATGCTCTACAACGGATATATTTTCGGAGTTCAGTCGGAGAGATTCCAGGGATATAACGCATTTGAAGGCGGAGTCAATAACCAGGCTGTCTGGAAATGGTCTGTAAAAGAATGATCAGAAACCGGTGACGGGTTTGTCACAAATTTAGAAGGATGATGACAGGAGGGGAGCAGATGGATGAACATTTGCTGGAAGTAAAAAATCTGAAGGTTTCCTTTAAAATTGGAAAAAAGAAGCTGACAGCAGTTGATGATGTTACTTTTTCACTGGACCGGGGAAAGGTGATCGGGATTGTTGGAGAGTCGGGATGTGGAAAAAGCGTCACGGCCACTTCGATCATGCGTCTGGTATCCCCTTCTGTCTGCGAGATCGATGAGAACAGCCAGATCCTGTTTGAAGGGGAAGATCTGTCAAAGGCATCAGAAACCAGAATGCGCAAGGTGCGGGGAAATGAGATCTCCATGATCTTTCAGGAACCGATGTCGTCTCTAAATCCAGTATACAGGATCGGAGATCAGATGTTAGAGATGATCAGGACCCATCATCGTGAGATACCGAAAAAGGAAGCATTAAAACAGTGTATTGAAATGCTTTCCAGAGTGGGGATTCCTTCTCCGGAGCAGCGGATCAAGGAATTTCCACATCAGATGTCCGGTGGTATGAGACAGAGGGTAATGATCGCAATGGCATTGCTCTGCCAGCCAAAGCTTTTGATCGCAGATGAACCGACAACGGCCTTGGATGTGACGATTCAGGCCCAGATCCTCAGAATTTTAAAGAAGCTTGCGGAGGAGTCAGACACATCGGTGATTTTGATCACACATGATATGGGTGTGGTGGCAGAAATGGCAGATCATGTCATGGTCATGTATGCTGGAAAATCAGTGGAATATGGAACCGCAGAAGATATCTTTGATCATCCGATGCATCCATATACGGTGGGATTGCTGAAATCAATTCCAAAGCTTGGAAGTGGTCAGGAAGATCATCTGTTTACGATCGAGGGAACGGTTCCGGGACTGGATGAGATGCCGGCCGGCTGCAGATTTTCTACGCGATGTCCATATGCAACGGAACAGTGCAAAAAAGAAGACCCGGGAATGCAGGGAGAAGCAGGACATTTTGTACGATGCTTCCGGTCTATGGATCCCGAAATACAGGACAGCAGGGAGGTGGAATAATGGAGGCCCCTTTATTGGAAATCCGGAATGTAAAAAAATATTTTCCGGTAAAAAAGGTACATGGAAAGGAAATTACAGTAAAAGCGGTGGATTCCATTAACCTGAAGATCAATCAGGGAGAAATCGTAGGCCTTGTAGGCGAATCGGGCTGTGGGAAATCAACGTTAGGAAAGTCCATATTAAAGCTTCATGAGATAACCGGAGGACAGATCCTGTTCCATGGAGAAGATATTACAAATTATAACGAACGCCAGATGCGTCCGCTTAGAGAAAAAATTCAGATTATTTTTCAGGATCCGTATGCGTCCTTAAATCCAAAGAAAAAAATTGTTCAATCCGTTATGGCACCGCTGGATGTGGCGGGAAAATATACGAAAGAAGAAAAACTGGAAAAGGTCAGGAAGATCCTCCGGGAGGTCGGTCTCAGTGAAAAGTATCTTGAAAAATATCCGCATGAAATGTCCGGTGGACAGAGACAGAGAGTCGTGATCGCAAGAGCCCTGATCAACGATCCGGAGCTTGTCATTTGTGATGAGCCGGTATCAGCGCTGGATGTGTCAGTTCGATCACAGGTGCTGAATCTGTTAAAGGATCTTCATAAGGAAAGAAATCTAACGTACATTTTCATTTCTCATGACTTGAGCGTGGTGGAGTATCTTTGCGACAAGGTAGCGGTCATGTATTTGGGGCGCATCATGGAATATGCAGGAAAGAGGGAGCTCTATGGGAAACCTCTTCACCCGTATACAAAAGCATTGCTGTCAGCGATTCCGGTTCCGGATATCCACGCGAAGCGGGATGAGGTGATCCTTCAGGGAGAATTGCCGAGTCCGTTAAATCCACCGGCAGGCTGTCTGTTCAGTACAAGATGCCCGATGGCGACAGAGAAATGCAGACAAAGCCGTCCGGAATTAACAGAGATCACGGGAGACGATGGAACAAAGAGAAGCGTTGCCTGTTTTCTGTATCAGTAAACATTGTAAAAATATAACATGCGAAAAATGCGCAGAGGAGGAATTCAACGATGGAAGTAAAACAGATTATTGCGGAAATTAAGGAAAAGATGGATCAGAGAGGTGGATTAAAGCATATGTATTTTGTTGCCTGCGGTGGATCAAAGGCAGCTATTTTCCCGGGACTCTACCTGATCCAGTCGGAAGCAAAAAATTTCAGTGCGACAACCTATACCAGCAATGAGTTCGTACATGCGACCCCGAAAGAATTAGATGAGAGATGTATCGCAGTCATCTGTTCTCTTAAGGCTACACCGGAGACTGTAAAAGCTGTCGAAACAGCAAATGCAGCGGGAGCAATCACGATTGCCATGACGGGAAATATGCAGACCGGTATGGCAAAGGTCGGTCAGTATGTTGTGACATATTCAAACGGAGATCATCAGGATTACAGCGACTCCAATCAGGCGAATGCGCTTCGCATCGGTTTTGAGGTTCTTCATCAGTTTGAAAACTGGGATAAATATGAGAAAGCAATGGAAGCATATCAGTACATTGATGAGATCGTTTCAGAGGGAAAGAAAAATTGTCTTCCGGTTGCACAGGCATGGGCTGAAAAAGTCGAACATGAGCCGGTCTTCTATGTCCTTGCATCCGGTCCGAACTATGGAGTTGCTTATTCCATGTGCTGCTGTCACTTTATGGAGATGCAGTGGAAACATGCGGTATGCCTGCACACAGGTGAGTACTTCCATGGACCGTTTGAGACAACCGATAAGAAGCTTCCGATGATCCTGTTAATGAGTGAGGGACGTACAAGAGCGCTCGATGAGAGATGCCTGAAGTTCCTGAATACATATGCTGAGAACTTTATTATCATTGATTTTGAAAAGCTGAATGGAGGAAAAATCGATCCTTCGGTTGCAGAATTCTTCAATCCGGTTGTCATGATCCCGATTGAGCGGTATTATGTATCTCAGCTGGCAGAAAAAACAGGTCATTCAATGGATGAAAGAAGATATATGTGGAAGGTTGAGTATTAATGATAAAGGTAATTGGCATCGGAGATAATGTATGTGATCAGTATTATCCTGCAAAGATCATGTATCCGGGTGGTCAGGCCATGAACTTTTCTGTATATGCAAAAATGCTGGGGGCGCAGTCTGCGTACCTCGGCGTTTTTGGAAAGGACAGAGTGGCAGAACACATTATTTCTGTTCTTGATGAGATCGGGGTCGATCATTCCAGATGCAGGCAATATGCCGGCGAGAATGGATACGCAAAAGTCCGGCTTGAAAATGGTGACAGACAGTTTATCATGAGCAACCGCGGAGGGATCGTAAATGAGCATCCGTTGGATCTAAAGACGGAGGATATTTCCTATATCAGGGAATTTTCCCTTGTTCATACCAGTAATAATGGTCACTTTGATTCACAGTTAAAAAAAGTAAGAGAAACTGGAATTCCGGTTTCTTATGATTTTTCCGGTCACTGGAATGAGGAATATTATTTAAAAGAGATTGCGCCTGTTGTTGATTACGCATTTTTCTCCTGCGGAGAAATTGATGAGGAGACCGCAAAGGCAGCATGTAAGCGCTTTGTATCGGAAGGCTGTAAAATTGCAGTGGCAACTATGGGAAAACGCGGATCCCTCGCTTTTGACGGAAAAAAGTATTACAGACAGATCCCAAAGCCTGTTGATGCAATCGATACATTGGGAGCCGGAGATTCTTTTACAACTGCCTTTTTACTTTCCCTTTTAGATGGAGAAAAAATCGAGACAGCAATGGAAAAGGGAGCTGAATTCGCTGCAAAGACATGCATGGTGAGAGGCGCTTTTGGATACGGCGTTCCGTTTGAGGATCCGGAGCCTGGTGACTGCCTGTAAAAATTTTGGGATCGAACAGGGAACTTGCTCTGGAAAGGAAATTGTCCTTGCTATTTGTCTGAGCTGTTATTAGAATAGTATTGAAAAGAATTTAGACAGTGGGGGAAAATGAATGTTAAAGCAGGATGCGATGACCCCGTTATATGTTCAGCTTATGGATACAGTGGAAAAGGATATCAAAAGCGGAAGATATAAACCGGGAGATAAGATCATGACGGAATCAGAGATGGCAAAGACGTATGGTGTCAGTCTGATCACCGTGAGAAAAGCAATCGGTTCCCTCATGGAAAAAGGACTTGTTGTTCGGAAACAGGGAAAGGGAACGTTCGTAACAAAGCCAAAATTTTCCAGAAATATCAAACGTCTCCAGAGCTTCAGTGAGATGTGTGAGCAGATGGGAGTCGTGCCGGGGGCACATATGCTGGAAAATAAGATCGTGGATGCTGATGGAAAGATTGCGGAGAGACTTGGAATTGAGACGGGCAGTAAAGTGATCTTTATATCACGTCTGAGATTCGCGGATTCAGAACCGGTTGTAATTGAAAAAAACTATTTTCCGTTAAAATATGCGTTCCTGTTAGAAGCTCAGTTTGAGGATAATTCCCTTTTTGATTATTTGAAAGAGAAAGCAGGAATGCAGGTTACAAGCTCGGAAAAACTGATTGAGCTTTGCAGAGCAACACAGGAGGAAGCAAAATTACTCGAAGTCCGAAAGGGCGATTATCTGATGTTCGTTAGAAGTACAGCATACGATCAGGAGAATGAGCCATTGTATGCGGGAATTCAGATCATAAATGGGGATCGATTCTCTCTGTATGTATATGAGACAAATGGGGAGCATTGACCATTCAGGAAAAGACTGCTGTTTTCACAGAGAAATTTGTGGAAACAGTGGTCTTTTTTAATGAAAATTTTGATGGGACTTTGAGCTGTTAAAAGATAGTACGAGCATTTCC
>ERZ773259.2828-NODE-2828-length-10111-cov-3.363067_pt1 | contig 10111 bp, 8 predicted proteins | sample MGYA00511961_ERZ773259 | MGnify/ENA primary metagenome ERZ773259 (study PRJEB29015, sample SAMEA2737775) | human gut metagenome | biome: human gut; feature: human-associated habitat; material: faeces | place: China | collected 2012 ...
AGTCCCGTCTCGCGCTCTCAAGAGTACGGGTTCCGAGTTATTCGGGATCCGTTATTTGTTTGTGTAAATGAAATTACTGAAAGTTTTTATTTGAAAACCCCCAGAGGATGCAACCTTTGGGGGTTTTGTTTTGCCATATGGAAATTCTCACATTCCTTAGTGGCCTACATCATATTCTATTTTTGCCATGTTGTCAATATGTCTTGAATGCATATAGTCAGCCCGGGGTAAATTCCAACCGGAACATCTTGATCAAAGCCGTAGATAACTGGTGCTACATCATTTTCATAGTGGTAAACGGTGACGTGCTCCCTGGCTGGATCTATGATCCAGTATTCCCGGACTCCGGCCTGTGCGTAGATGGTATTTTTTAAGGTGTAGTCCATTTTACGGCTAGCTGGAGAAACCACTTCAAAAACGAGATCCGGAGCTCCGGAACAACCGCGATTGGTCAGTTTGTCTGGGTCGCAGATTACGGAAACATCGGGTTCCACCCAGTTTTTATCATTTGCGTCAAGATTAACGGCAAATGGTGCAGGGTAAACTTCGCAAAGTCCGTGATGTGAATCGATATAATTTGCAATAATCTTATAAATTTGACCGGAAATCTTCTGATGAATCCGACTGGGAGGTGCCATATCATAGAATTTCCCGTCAATTAGCTCAGCACGTTCGCCTTCTGGCTGATTCCAATAGTCTTTTGAGGTATAATAATCAGATTTTAATAATGGCATAATGAACACTTCCTCTCTTATTTTCCATTATAAGAGGAATGGGGAAAAGAAACAAGGCTTTACTTTTGCTCTAAAGTTTTCTAATATAGTAAAGAAGCGTGTGACTGCAAAGTGTAACGCAGTTATTACCGTTCATGCGTTGCGCAAACAGCAGGATTTGTTTGTTGTTTTTCAGCAACAAGTTAGAATATAGAGGCATTACGATGAAGTTTATTTATACCAGAAGCAACGATGAAATCCGTATAGATCAGATCGAAGACCCAGAGGCGGTGATCTATGTACCGGAGCGTTTTGAGGATTGTCCGGTGACAGAGCTTGGCTCCTATGTGCTGGCGCACAGTTCTGTGGAGGAGATTCATCTTCCACCGTATGTCAGAAAGATCGGTGCGTACGGATTTTATGAGTGTGAACAACTAAAAAGAATTTATTGTTACAGCCGGGTGCTGGATCTTGGTGCCGGGCTGTTTGCTGGTGTACCTGCAGTAGAGTATCTGGATATTACGGAGTTTCCGGGTGAGCGTTCCTGCTTAAAGGAGATGTTGACAGAACTCCGGCAGACTTTGCGGGTGCAGATCCATTGTTACTGCACACGCATGCGTGTGCAGCAACGGGATTTTGCCGATGCTTCGCATTCCAAATCGGCAAAATCCGCAGCCACAACTGTATCGTACGGAATTTTCAGTTCAGAAAATTCCTACCCGTGTACAGCTATGATTCAGCCGCTGCGGCAGGCGGGGCGAAAGGAAGCAGGGCAGGAAATCTTAAAACCGGAAGAAACAAAGCAGCGGGAAAGAGAACAGCAAAACTTGGATCTGTCTTCGGAGAAACTGCCGGAAGAATACGAGGCGAGACTGATCTTTCCGGAGTATTTCGAGGATTCGGTTGAGAATACACCAGCCCGCATTGTCTGCATCGAGACGCATGGCTGTGGGCATCGTTACCGGTACTGTTTTGCCGGGCGGGTGTTCCAGTACCGGGGCTACGATGAGCTTTTTCCACATGTACAGGTGCAGGAAAAAGAAGAACTGGTTACAGAGCTGGCATTGGGAAGGCTGCTCTATCCCAAAGAATTATCGGAGAAATTCCGGGAACAGTACCAGACTTATATCCGGGAGCACTGGGAGATGGCCGGACGGCTTTTGATTCAGGCAGATAACATGAAGAAGAACCACGTGAGCAACCTGGAACCAGGAAAACTGCCGTGGCTGGTAGAAGAGGTGCTTATGCCAAGGAAGGATCAATGCGAAACCCGGCAGCCAGAACTTGCGGCAGAACAACTCCGGAATACGGAACAAAATCAGCCGCTTCAGAATTTCTCTGCCCAGCTTTCCACATTTATTCAGATAGCTCAGGAATCCGGCGATACGGAAATGGTGAGCTGGCTGATGGAACGGCGGCATCAGCTTCGGGCTGCAGATTCGATGCAGTCTGCAGGTGCACTACATGATGCCGAAACAATACAGGATTTAACTGGTGACATGGAACATTCAGTGAAAACGCAGTCATCAAAGCGGAAACGCCGATTCGAATTTTGAAAACCGCCCTCGCAGTGTTTTTTGGCGATGGGCAGTTTATAGATAAGAAAGGGGAAATCGCTGTCGGACGCACATGGTTGTGTGTCTGGTAACGAGAATTACGGAACATGATCGATCCAACCAGGCACAGACAGCTGGAAGAACTGAATATGGTGGAACTTTGTACCCGGATCTTCCGGAATGCCAGGAATGAACTGTACCTGAATATGCGGTATCTGGACCTTTCGTTAAGTTCGCTTGGCTTTGAGGCAGACCCGTGCTGCCGTGGTGTGGGGACAGATGGATTTGTGATCTACTATCATCCGGATTACGTCTGCGATCTGTACCAGAGGGGACGCGTGCATGTGAACCGGGCATATCTGCACATGGTCCTGCACTGCCTGTTCTGCCATATGGACACGCGCGGCAAACGGGAACCGGAACTTTGGAATCTGGCCTGCGATATTGCGGTGGAATCCATGCTGGACGACATGTATGTAAAATGCATTCGTGTGGCACCGACGCCGTTTCGCCGGGACTGGTACGGACGGCTGCATGCGAAGCTTACTGTGCTGAATGCAGAGGGCGTGTATCGTGTGCTGAAGGAAGAGCAGTTGGAGCCGAGGAGGCTGGAGCGTCTGGCAGCGGAATTTCTGGTGGATGACCACAGTTTCTGGGATCTCCCGGGGGATTCCCCGAAGACTCCCATGGTGCGCCAGACGCAGTGGAGCAATAACCGGGAAAAGGTGCAGACCGAGATGGAAACCATGGGAAACCAGCAGGATGAGGAAAATAAAAGCATACTGGAGCAGATCCAGGTGGAGAACCGGGAACGGTATGATTACCGTCACTTTCTGCAGCGCTTTTCGGTGCTGCGGGAGGAGATGCAGGTCGACCCAGATTCCTTTGATGCGATCTTTTATACCTATGGGCTTTCGCTGTATGGCAATATGCCGCTCATCGAGCCGCTGGAATCCAAAGAAGTCAGCCGGATCGAGGATTTTGTTGTGGTGATCGACACCTCCATGTCCTGTTCCGGGGATCTGGTGCGGTGTTTTCTGGAGGAAACCTACGACGTGCTTTGTCAGTCGGACAGTTATTTTAAGAAGACCAACATCCACATCATCCAGTGCGATGAACAGGTGCAGCAGGACCGTCTCATTACGAATCAGGAAGAGATGGAAGCCTACATGCGGGATTTTACCATCATCGGGCAGGGCGGCACAGATTTCCGTCCGGCATTCGAGTATGTGAATGGGCTGATCCGTCAGGGGGCTTTTCACCGCCTGAAGGGACTGCTGTATTTTACAGACGGAGAGGGGATCTACCCGGTAAAGCGGCCGGTGTATGATACCGCCTTCGTCTTTTTGAAGGATCAGTATACCGATATTTCTGTCCCGGCCTGGGCCATGAAACTGATCCTGGAGCCGGAGCAGCTGCTGGAGAACAGCGGCGGACAATCTTCTGGCAGTAAGGCAGCGAAGGTCGGTCCGCTTTAGAAGCAGTTTCTGGAGAACGATGTCACGGGCAGCGAACATGACGGACGGAACGTAACTGTGAAGGTACGGAACAGTTACGACAGAATTACATTGGAAAGGAAGAACAGGAATCATGAACATTAAGCGGGCAAAACAGGAAATCAAAGACACTGTGGCCGCGTATCTGGCAAAGGATGAGTTTGGGGCTTACGAGATTCCCTCCATCCGCCAGCGCCCGATGCTTCTGATCGGACCGCCGGGAATCGGCAAGACCCAGATTATGGAGCAGGTGGCGCAGGAATGTCAGATCGGTCTGGTGGCTTACACCATCACCCATCATACCCGGCAGAGTGCGGTGGGACTGCCATTTATCGAGCATAAACAGTACGGTGGAAAGGAGTATGCCGTTACCGAGTACACGATGAGTGAGATTGTGGCATCGGTCTACGAGCGCATGGAACGGAGCGGTATGCCGGAGGGCATTCTGTTTATCGATGAGATCAACTGCGTGTCGGAAACATTGGCACCGACTATGCTGCAGTTTCTGCAGGGCAAGTCGTTTGGAAACCATAAGATTCCGGAGGGCTGGATCATTGTGGCAGCAGGAAACCCGCCGGAATACAACAAGTCAGTGCGCGAGTTCGATATCGTCACCATGGACCGGATCCGCCGCATCGATGTGGAACCGGATCTGAACGTCTGGAAAGGATACGCAAAGACAGCCGGGGTGCATCCGGCGATCCTTTCTTATCTGAGTGTGCGGCCGCAGAATTTCTGCCAGATCGAGACAACGGTGGACGGTAAGCGTTTTGTGACGCCGCGTGGCTGGGAGGATCTGTCCGAGCTGATCTGGATCTACGAGAAGCAGGGGCGCAAGATGGACCGGGAACTGGTGGGAGAATATCTGCAGTTTCCAAAGATTGCGAAGGACTTTGCAAATTATCTGGAGCTGTACTACAAATACCAGGACGATTACCAGGTGGAGCAGGTGCTTGCGGGTCATATTTCCGAGGCTGCGGTGGACAAGCTGCAGCGGGCATCCTTTGATGAGCGCATCAGCGTGGTGAGCCTGCTTCTGTCGGGGCTGAATGAAAAATTCCGAAATCTTATTTATATGGAAGAGATGATGAGTCTGCGTATGGAGCAGATGAAAAAGCTGCAGAGTGCCCAGACAGCAAACCGGGATGGTGTGCTGGCAAATGCCCTGGCAGCACTTGCCGGTCAATTCCGCGCAGACTGGACCAACCGGCTGGAAAATGCCCTGCTCTCCCGCGCACAGCTTCGCACCTGCCGTGCGGTGAGTGCCAAACTGGAAGAGGATTCCATGGCACTCTTAAAGAGTGGCATCACCGACTGGGACGAGGGCTTTGCACTTTTGCGTGAGCGTTTTGGCGTGGACAGTGACCGTTATGAGGAACTGTTCGACGAGGCGGGCGCAGCGCTGGAGCATGCGTTTGACTTTATGGAAGCGGCTTTTGCAAACAGCCAGGAGCTGGTGCTGTTTGTGACAGAACTCAATACCGGGGCATACAGCGTTCATTTCCTGCAGGATTATGAATGCGAGCGCTATTACCAGTACAACCGGAATCTGCTGTTCTCCCAGGAGGAGCAGGAGATCGAAGCACTACTAAATAAGAGAGGGTAAGAACCACAATGATGTTTTTGACAAAGCTGATGCTGCTCACGGCAGCAGAAACGGATGCAGACCTTTCTACTGTTTTGGAGGAAACCAAGGCAGTGGCAGAAGAGGTTCATGAGGATCTGCAGAATTTAAAACCCAATGTAATTTTAGAAACCGTAAAGAGCTGGCTTCCGGGACTTATGAGCTTTGGTTACCGTCTGGTGATCGCCATTCTCATTCTGGTGATCGGAAACCGGATCGTGCATGCCGTGCGCAAGTTCTTATATAAGACCTTTACACGCATGAATCTGGATCCGAGTATCAGCCGTTTCCTGATCTCTGTGGCAGATGCCTGCATTTACGCGCTGGCGATCTTTATCGCGGCCGATAAGATCGGTATCCCGTCGGCTTCCATCATCGCGCTTTTGGGTTCTGCCGGACTGGCCGTTGGCCTTTCCCTGCAGGGCAGCCTGGCGAATGTGGCAGGCGGAATCCTGCTGCTGCTGCTGCGTCCGTTTGGCGTGCATGACTACATTGTGAGCGGCGGATACGAGGGAACGGTACAGAGTATCGGCCTGGCTTACACCACCATCATTACGGTCGATAACAAAAAGATTACGATCCCAAATGGCCAGATTTCCAATAGCACGGTTGTAAATGTTACTTCCCAGGAAAAGCGCCGGGTAGACCTGGTGATAGGAATCGGTTATGGCGCCGATATCAAAAAGGCAAAAGAGCTGATCCGTCAGGTGTACGAGAAGCATCCGCTGGTACTGGCAGAGGACGGCATCACCGTTTATGTGGATGAACTGGCCGACAGCGCGGTTATGCTCGGCTGCCGCGGCTGGACCAAAACGGAAAATTACTGGCAGGTCCGCTGGGATGTGCTGGAAAGCATTAAGGAAGTGTTCGATGCGAACGGCATTGAGATCCCGTTCAACCAGATGGATGTGAATATCAAACATCAGTGAGACATTGAAAATGCACCGCAGGCTTTTGGCTTGCGGTGCATTTTTGCAGAAACTCCATTACTCGAAAAATAATTTCAGATCCTCTTCAACTGTTCCAATGCCCGCGATGCCGAAGTTTTCCACCAGAACCTTCGCAACATTTGGGGATAAGAAGGCCGGAAGGGTCGGTCCTAAGTGGATATTCTTCACACCGAGGTATAACAGGGCCAGCAGGACAATGACAGCTTTCTGCTCGTACCATGCGATGTTGTAGACGATCGGCAGGTCGTTGATGTCGTCCAGACCGAAAACTTCCTTTAATTTCAGTGCGATGACAGCCAGGGAGTAGGAGTCATTGCACTGTCCGGCATCCAGCACACGCGGAATCCCGTTGATATCGCCCAGGTCCAGCTTATTATATTTGTACTTTGCGCAGCCTGCGGTTAAGATCACGGCATCGTGCGGCAGTGCCTTTGCAAAATCGGTGTAGTAGTTTCTGGATTTGGCCCGTCCGTCACAGCCAGCCATAACTACGAACTTCCGGATCGCACCGGTTTTTACTGCGTCTACGATCTGGTCAGCCAGGGCCAGCACCTGGTTGTGGGCAAAGCCGCCCAGGATCTCACCCTGCTCGATCTCCGTCGGAGCCGCGCAGTGCTTGGCCTGTTCAATGATCTCGGAAAAATCTTTCTCTTCGCCAATCTCACCGGCGATGTGCTTACAGCCCGGATATCCGGCTGCCCCGGTGGTGTAGAGGCGGTCTTTATAGCTGTCCTTCGGCGGCACGATGCAGTTGGTCGTCATAAGGATCGGTCCGTTGAAGCTCTCAAACTCTTCTTTCTGTTTCCACCATGCATTTCCATAGTTTCCGATAAAGTTCGAATATTTCTTGAAGGCCGGATAGTAATGTGCCGGAAGCATCTCCGAATGTGTGTAAACATCCACACCTGTCCCCTGTGTCTGTTCCAGAAGCATCTCCAGATCACGAAGATCATGCCCGGAAACAAGGATTCCTGGATTTTTGCCAACCCCAATGTTGACTTTTGTGATCTCCGGATTTCCATAAGTCTCTGTATTGGCTTTGTCCAGAAGTTCCATCACCTTCACACCGTAACTTCCGGTCTCCAGTGTCAGTGCAGTCAGTTGATCTGCACTCAGGGAATCATCCAGAGTCGCTGCAAGTGCCCTCTGCAGAAATGCGTCAATCTCCACATCTGTATGTGCAAGTGCCGCTGCATGTTTTGCATAAGCAGCCAGTCCTTTCAGCCCGTAAGTGATCAGTTCACGAAGGCTGCGGATATCTTCATTCTCTGTAGAAAGAATTCCCACGCGAGAAGCTTTTGCTTCAAAATCCGCTTCCGTCCCTTTCCAGAGTGCTGCTTCCGGAAGTACTTCTCGATTTTCCACTTTCCGGATCAATTCTTCTTTTGTCGCCAATGTATTTTCAATTCGTTCAATGATAGAATCTTTATCAAAATTCGCATTGGTGATCGTCGTAAACAGATTCACTATGATCATCTCATTTACATAGGCCTCAATCTCTTTTCCATCGAAACGAAGCTCCGTAGTCACTGCGCTTAATCCTTTTGTCACATAAACAAGAAGATCCTGCATTGCTGCTACATCCGGCTTCTTGCCACATACCCCTGATACTGTACATCCACTGCATCCTGCTGTTTCCTGACATTGAAAACAAAACATTTTATTTTCTTTATTTCCCATGGTTAAACCTCCTTATTGCGTTAACGTATATTCTATTTTCTTTGCAAATCTAATATAATATACATTCCACCTTAAAGATGTGGTTATAACCACAAATTACTACGATTATAGAAATGCAGCAGCTCTATTTCGGGCAATAAACAAGACAGAGCATTAAGCCCTGCCTTGTTTATATGCATTCATTTAAATTTTTAATCAAAAAACTCAATTCCCATCAGTGTCAGTCCATGTGCGGGTGCAGTCGGTCCGGAAACCGAACGATCACAGGCATCCAGGATCTTCTTTACACGTTCCGGCGGATACTGGCCGTTTCCAACCTGAATCAGTGTTCCAGCAATGATGCGCACCATGTTATAAAGGAATCCCTCACCTTTGACACGAATCGTTACGATATCACCATCGCGCCAGATATCGATTCCCGTCAATGTACGGACCGTAGATTTCACCTGTGCTCCTGTTCCACAGAAGCTCGCAAAATCATGACGTCCGATCAGATAGGAGGTCGCCTCCCGCATCTTGTCCACATCCAGCTTATAATGATAGAAATAGGAATACAGACGTTCCGTCGGAACTGGAAATTTACGGTTCAGAATGCGATATTCATATGTTTTCTCGCTGTCACAGTATCTTGGATGAAAATCCGGCTCCACTTCTTCTGACAACTGGATCCGGATATCCTCCGGCAGTCTCTGGTTCAGTGCATAGGAAATCTTTTCGCCCGGAATGCGTGTATTCGTATCAAACACTGCTACATTTCCAAGTGCGTGTACTCCTGCATCTGTACGGCTTGCACCCATGATCTCAATCTTTTCCCCCAAAAGATCTGTCAATGCATCATTGAGTACACCCTGAATGGTAATTCCATTCGGCTGAATCTGCCAGCCACTGTAATTCGTTCCATCATAGGCGACTACAAGTCCAACTCTTTTCATGTTTCCCTCCATTTATGGTAAAAATGGTTCTCGCCCTTACAGCAAGAACCATCTATTCTTCTTATAACCCGGCTACACGAAATCCAATTGCTACCGCAAGATATGCAAACAGAATCAGGTATGCAATGTGATCTCTCTTTTTGTATTTCAACGGTTTCATCTGCGTACGATTATCTCCGCCATGATAACAGCGGGCTTCCATCGCCATCGCCAGGTCATTGGCACGACGGAAGGCTGAAATAAACAGTGGCACCAGCAATGGAACCATGTTTTTGACTTTCTGGATCAGATTTCCATTTTCGAAATCCGCACCACGGGCAATCTGTGCTTTCATGATCTTATCCGTCTCTTCGAGAAGAATCGGTATAAAGCGAAGCGCAATCGACATCATCATCGCAATCTCATGTACCGGAACATGAATCTTGTTTAATGGACGGAGACTTTTTTCCAGACCATCGGTCAGCTGGTTTGGTGTCGTTGTCAATGTCATCAGCGAAGAACCAATTACCAGATAAACCAGTCGGATTGCCATACGGACTGCCATGGAAAGTCCTTCCTTTGTAATCTTAAAGATTCCAAAACTCACAAGTGCTTCCCCTGGTGTCAGGAATATATTAAACACCATCGTGATCAGCAGGATCATAAAGATGGCTTTCAGTCCCTTAAAGATAAACTTCACCGGAACCGTGGAAATCAGGATCATTCCTGCAAGGAACACCGTCGCTACCGCATAACCGGCAATTGAGTGAAACAAAAATACAGAAATGATAAAAACCAGTGTCCCAAAAAGTTTTGTTCTAGGATCCAATTTGTGGATCACAGACTTCGCAGGATAGTACTGTCCAATCGTAATATCTCTAATCATTCTGGACTCCTCCTTTCAGCAAGGATGAGTTCATTTCCCGAAGTGCATGCAAAATATCCTGCTTCGCTTCTTCCACCGTTGTATCTGCAGGATCTACAGGAAGTCCTTTTTCTTTCAGGGCATGCATAATATAGGTAATCTGAGGAGCTGCCAGCCCCATCTCTTCAAGTTCTTTATAATGTGCGAATACCTTTTTCGGTATATCGTCAAAAGCAATCTTTCCGTGATTGACTACGATCAGGCGTTCCACATATTTGGCTACATCTTCCATGCTGTGTGATACCAGAATGATCGT
>ERZ773259.2832-NODE-2832-length-10105-cov-3.173333_pt1 | contig 10105 bp, 9 predicted proteins | sample MGYA00511961_ERZ773259 | MGnify/ENA primary metagenome ERZ773259 (study PRJEB29015, sample SAMEA2737775) | human gut metagenome | biome: human gut; feature: human-associated habitat; material: faeces | place: China | collected 2012 ...
GCCGGCACGATGCCCTTCTTGGCGCAGATGACCTCATGGTCATTGGCACGCCCGCCTCTGGCGCAGTAGCTGCACCGGGGCTCGATCTTCTTGCGAAACAGCATGGTACGCCCCCTCCTTCATTACAGTGTGTAGAGCTTTACAGCCCCATCCTCTGCGGTTGCCTTGATCTGTGTGATGGGCGTCTCATAGCTCTCGATGATACGGGCCGCCATGGGGTCCTCCACATCCTTCTGGATGCACCGCCGCAGATTCCGTGCTCCATAGGCCGCCGAATAGGATTTCTTCACCAGATAGTCCACCAGTGCATCGTCGTAGGTGAAGTGATACCCCTTCTCCTCCAGCGCCGTCTTCAGCTCCTCCAGCATGATCCCGGCGATGCCCCGGAAGTTCTCCTCCGTCAGCTGGTGGAAATATACGATCTCGTCCACACGGTTGATAAACTCCGGCCGCAGGAACTCCTGCAGGGCCTTCATCACCCGTTCCTTGTCCTGATCGTCTGCGCTGCGGCCGAAGCCCACAGCGCCCGCCGCCTTGCCGGACCCGGCATTGGAGGTCATGACGATGACGGTATTCTCAAAGTTCACCTTGCGGCCGTGGGCGTCGGTGATCTCGCCGTCATCCAGGATCTGGAGAAGGATGTTCAGCACATCGGGATGGGCCTTCTCAATCTCGTCGAAGAGGACCACGGCGTAGGGCTTGCGGCGGATCTTCTCTGTCAGCTGGCCCGCCTCGTCATACCCCACGTAGCCCGGAGGGGAGCCCACCAGACGGGAGACGGAGTGCTTCTCCATGAACTCCGACATATCCAGCCGGATCAAGGCATCCGGCGTGTTGAAGAGGTCTGTTGCCAGCTGCTTCACCAGCTCTGTCTTGCCCACGCCGGTGGGCCCCACAAAGATGAAGCTGACAGGCTTGTGCTTGGGGGAGATGCCCACCCGGTTCCGCCGCACCGCGGCGGCTACGGCGGACACGGCCTCGTCCTGGCCGATGATATGGCTCTTGAGCCGCACTTCCAGCTGGCTCAGGCGCTGGAACTCCTGCTCCCGGATCTTGGCCGCCGGGATTTTGGTCCACAGCTCGATAACATGGGCCAGATTCTCCATGGAGAGCTGTGGATCGCCCTTTTCCAGCAGACTGTTCAGCTCTGTGTTCAGCTGGAGTTCCTTGCTCTTCAGCTCCGCCATGCGGGCGTAGTCGCCCTCGGCCTTCTCCTCCTGCTCCTCCAGCATGGTGCGCTCTTTCTCATAGTCGTCCAGCTCCCGCTGAATCTCCATGCGGCGGGAGATATCCGGGTCTTTCAGATTCAGGTCGGAACAGGCCTCGTCGATCAGGTCGATGGCCTTGTCCGGCAGGAACCGGTCGGTGATGTACCGCTCACTGAGCAGCACCGCCTGACGCAGGATCCCCTCAGAGATCTTCACCCCGTGGTACTGCTCATACTTGGGGGCCAGGCCCTGGAGAATCTGCACAGAGTCCTCAATGGAGGGCTCGTTCACCGTCACCGGCTGGAACCGCCGCTCCAGAGCGGTGTCCTTCTCGATGGACTTGCGGTACTCGTTGAAGGTGGTGGCGCCAATCACCTGGATCTCGCCCCGGGAGAGGGCGGGTTTCAGGATGTTGGCGGCGTTCATGCTGCCCTCGGCGTCGCCGGCGCCCACAATGTTGTGAACCTCGTCGATCATCAAAATAATGTTCCCCAGGCGCTTCACCTCGTCGATAAGGCCCTTCATCCGGCTCTCGAACTGGCCCCGGAACTGGGTGCCGGCCACCAGAGCTGTCAGATCCAGCAGGTAGACCTCCTTGTTCCGCAGCTTGAAGGGCACGTCGCCCTTGGAGATCCGCTGGGCCAGCCCCTCCGCGATGGCGGTCTTACCCACACCGGGCTCACCGATCAGGCAGGGGTTGTTCTTCTGGCGGCGGTTCAGGATCTGCACCACCCGCTCGATCTCCTGCTCCCGGCCGATCACCGGGTCCAGCTTTCCCTCCTGGGCCCGCTGCGTCAGGGAGATGCAGTAGTTCTCCAGATATTTGCGCTTGCCGTTCTTAGGGTCCTTGCGCTCCTTTTCCCGGCTTCGGGCACCGCTTTCCTCCTGGCCGCCGCTCTCGCCGCCCTTGGCGGCCTCGCCGGAGAACAGGCGGTTCAGGAAGGGGAAGGTGGCGGTCTTGCCCTCTTCCTCCTCTTCCCCGGCGTCCTCGCCGCCGGGCAGGTCCTCGATATTCTCCACGCCGCTCATGGCCTGGAGCATCTCACTGTTGAGCGTGTCCAGATCCTCGTCGGAAATGCCCATGCGCTTCATCATATCGTCCACCTGGGGCAGGCCCAGCTCCTTGGCGCATTTCAGGCACAGGCCCTCGTTGGTGGTCTTGTCCCCCTCCATTTTGGAGATGAAGACAACGGCCACGTTCTTCTTGCATCTTGAACAAAGTGTCGGCTGCATCGTGTAAATCCCTCCAGAAATCGTGACGCCGGCGGGGCAACGGCCCCGTTCGTCATTGCAGAAGCGACAGCGCGCTCAGGGGCGTGTGTGTCGCAAAAAATCGTAAAATATGGGTGGCTGAGACGGTGTCTGTCTCAAAGGAGACGCCGAAGCGCCGCAGAACCCAGATGGCCAGAAACAGCACCAAGGCCCCCTCGATCAGGCCGATCACGGCGCCGCCCAGGGCGTTGACCAGGTGCAGCCCCGGCAGCTGCAGCACCAAGTCCATAGCCCGGATCAGCAGCTTCAGCAGGATCGTCAGTCCCACGAAGGAGACCAGGAACAGCGCCGCATAGAGAATGGACTGGGCCAGACTCTCCACCACGGCCATGACCAAGGAGACGCCGGTGTCCTGGATCTTCTCCTGCGTCTGGCTGGCCAGGGAGTTCCGCACGTCCTCGTCCAGTCCCATCAGGGCCAGCAGGTCCTCGATGGCGAAGCCCTCGTCCACGTCCTCCTCCGGCATCTGGACCTCCTGGGACTGCCGGGCCATAGCCTCGTCCACCTTCGTCTCGATTTGCTCCCGGATCAGGGGCGTCACCAGACGGGCCGCCGGGGCGGCCAGGGTATTTGCGATGATGGCCGCCCCCACCAGGGCCACGATCACCACCGCCAATCCCGCCAGGGCCCGGAAAAGGCCCCTGTGGGCACCGTAGATGACCGCAGCGATCAAAACCACAGCCATAATCACGTCTATTATAACAGGTGTTGTCATGCTTGCCTACCTTTTTGCTCGTAAACGTTTTGTGAATTCCAAGATCAATGTTTCCCACTCAAGGCAGGAACAGGTGGGCGCTCTCTGCCGCCAGCAGCAGGGCAGAGCCATCCTGGCGCATCAGAACCGACCGGGCGTAGTCCGTGCCCTCCAGCTGAGCATAGATCTCCAGCTCCTCTGTGTAGATCACCACGCTGTCCATATACAGCACCGCCAGATACCGTCCGGCAGCGGAGATGCTGAGGATCTCCTCGTTCACGTCCAGGGCGGCGATCTCCTGCCCGTCCGTGTCCACCGTCACCAACCGGCCCACACCGCCGGACTTGTACCGGTTCAGCAGCAGGGCGGTGAAGCCGTCCCCGTGCAAGTCGTATTCCCGCAGATAGCTGCCGGCATAGGAGTAGGTAGCGCGCACCTCCCCGGCCGGGGACGCGTAGGTCAGGCAGGTGTCGGACACCGTCACCAGCTGGCCGTCCTGCTCTCCGACGGCAGCCACCAGACCGTCGGTCACATCGTAGTCGGCCGCCGGGTCTACATTTCCTGCCGTCTCCAGGCTGTAAAGTACCATGTTGCTGACGAACACGCTGTTCTCCTGGCCTAAGGTCACCACCGCCAGAGTGTTATCGTCATCTGTCACCCGGGCGTCGATGACAAACCGGTCCGACGCGGTGAGTGAAAACACCTCCGTCCCCTGGCTGTTATAAGCGGTGACGCCGCCCTTGTAGCCCGGCAGTTCTGTGGTCACAGCCAGCCAACCGTCTTCATTCAGCCGGGCGGAGAAATAGGGGGCGTCCTCCGGTGCGGTGAGCGTGAGGATCTCGCCCCCCTCGTCCACCACATACAGCTCTGTGCCCCCCACGTCGTAAGCCACAGCCCGGCCGCCGCCCGTCTCCAGGGCAGGGGCGCTCATCCGCACGGATGTGGACCAGATCTCCTCTCCGCCCCGCGCCAGGACCTGCAGCTTTGTGTCGGAGAGCACCACCAGGGAATCCCCCAGGACGGCAAAGCGGTTGCTGTCGGAGGCGTCGTAGTCGTACTGGGCCTCAGCAGTGCTCTCCTCTCCGCTGCCGTAGGAACACAGCCGCCGCAGGGCGTCAAAGCCGGTGCCGTCCCGGTACGCGGCCACGAGCACCACGCCCAGCACCGCCGCCAGCACCAGAAAGAAGATCCCAAAGCGGCGCAGCCGTCCGCCCTTCCGGGGAGCCTCGTCCTCTTCCCCGTCGTTGTCGTTCCAGATGTCGTTCGTCGTATCAGCCATTGAGCCGTTCATCCTCATACCAAAGTCTTGTCAGGTACAGTCCCCCCGGCGGCACCGTGGGACCGGCGGCGGTGCGGTCCCCCCGCTCCAGAATGCCGGGGATGTCCTCCGGGGTGAACTTGCCCTCCGCCGCGTACAGCACGGTGCCGGTGATGGCCCGTACCATGTTATACAAAAAGCCGTTGGCGCAGACCTTCAATTCCAGCAGATCTCCGTTCCGGGTCACGTCACAGTAATAGATGGTGCGGACAGTGGACTTCGTCTCCGTGCCCACGGAACGCACCGCCGCGAAGTCGTGGGTGCCCACGAACATCCCCGCTGCCCGGTTCAGGAATTCCTCGTCCAGGTGCTTGGGATAGAAGTAGGCCCGGTTGACGTAAAATGGGTTCTTGAACCGGGAGTTGTAGATGCGGTAGGTGTACTCCTTCTTGATGCAGGAGCCGATGGCGTTGAAGTCCTCCGCCACCTCGAAGGCCTCCTTCACCGCGATGTCCTCCGGCGTGTGGGTGTTGACGGCGAAGGGGAGCCGGTCCACGGGAATGCGGCTCTCCGTGCGGAAGTTGGCGATGTAGTGCTCCGCGTGGACACCGGCGTCGGTGCGTCCGCAGCCGGTGAGGTGTACCGGGCCGCCGCAGATGTCAGCAATGGCCTTCTCCAGGGTCCCGCAGACGGTGACCGCGTTCTTCTGCACCTGCCACCCGTGGTAGGCGGTGCCGTTGTACATGAGTTTCAGGGCAATGTTGCGCATAAGCTCTCCTTTGGCAGTTCCGCCGCCCGGGGTTCCCGGCGGGAACGCTCTTTTTATCCGGCAGGGCAACTCAGCGGTTGACCGCCGGGTTGTCTGTCCGCCCCAGCAGATAATCCACAGAGCAGTCCAGATAGTCGGCGATGCGAGCAAGGGCAATACAGGACATTTGCTTGCCTTTTGCAAATTCTGATATCGCGTTAATTCCCATGTTCAAATCAGACAGCATATCTTTTGTGCGGATGCCTTTTTCTTTGAGGCGCCATTTAATGCGGTCTGCAATGTCTTGTGTAACATACATAAAATTTGCCCCGCCTTTTGTAAAGCTCTAAAATCACGAAAAAACGTGAAAAGCATCTTGATAATCACGCTATTACATGATAAAATCCGTTTAGCGTATAAATAAGAAATACCATACCACAAAAAGGATATCGGAACAACACATATTAAGGAGGAATCCCCATGACAAGCATTTCGGAAACTCTGTTCGACACCTACGGCGACAGCCTGATGCAAGAGTATGCGCCCTATGATGAGGCGGAAATCCAGGCGGCGCTGGACCGGATGTCCATGCCGCAGGACATGCAGATCCAGGTCTGTGATCTCCTCTCCAGCCGCTATCTCCGCTGGGGCACGGCTGCCTTTGCCATCGGCCTGCGACTGGGCCTCACCCTGGGCAGCCAGTCCGTGGACCGGCAAATCGTTACGTAAATTGCCGCAGGACGATGATCCCCGCGGTGACGGCCAGCCCCAGCGCCAGGGCCAGATAGTCCCGCCCCTCGTACTGCAGCACATGGAGCTTGGTGCGTCCCTCGCCGCCGTGGTAGCAGCGGCACTCCATGGCCACCGCCAGCTCGTCCGCCCGGCGGAAGGCGCTGATGAACAGCGGCACCAGAATGGGGATCAGGGCCTTGGCCTTCTGGATGATATTCCCGCTCTCAAAGTCCGCGCCCCGGGCCTTCTGAGCGGACATGATCTTGTCTGTCTCCTCAATCAGGGTTGGGATGAACCGCAGGGCGATGGACATAATCATGGCCAGCTCATGGACCGGCACATGGATTTTTTTCAATCCGCCCAGCAGGCGCTCCAGCCCGTCGGTGAGGCTGATGGGGCTGGTGGTGTAGGTCATCAGGAACGTGCCCATGATCAACAGCATGATCCGCAGCACCATGAACACGGCGTTCTGCAGACCCTCCGCGGAGATCCGCAGGAAGCCCAGCTCTGCCAGGATGTGCTCCCCCGGCGTGAAGAACAGGTTCAGAATGCCGGTGAACACAATGATGAACACCACCGGCTTCAGCCCCCGCACCAGGGATTTGATCCCTACTCGGGAGATGCGGACACACACTGCCAGCACCGCCGCCAGAATGCCGTAGGCCAGCAGGCTCTTGGCGCAGAACAGCGCCACGATGTAAAGGACCACCAGCAGGATCTTCGTCCGGGGGTCCAGGCGGTGGGCCACGGTGTCGCCGGGGAAAAACTGGCCCAGGGTGATGTCCTTCAGCATCCCGTCTCCCCCCTTCTCAGCGCCAGCAGCTCCCGCTCCAGGGCCTCCACGGTGTAGACCGCAGGGTCGATGGCGAGGCCCTGCTCCCGCAGGCGCATGGCAATACGGGTCACCTGTGGCACGTCCAGCCCGGCAGAGAGCAGCTCCTCCGCCCGGGCGAACACCTCCGCCGGAGTCCCGCTCATCAGCACGTGAGCGGACTTCAGCACCAGGATTCGGTCTACATTCCGGGCGATCTCGTCCATGCTGTGGCTCACCAGGATGATGGTGCGCTTTTTATTGCGGTGGTAGTCCCGGATGTTGGCCATCAGGTTCTCCCGGCCCGCCGGATCCAGTCCGGCGGTGGGCTCGTCCAGCACCAGCACCTGGGGGTCCATAGCCATGACCCCCGCCAGGGCCACCCGGCGCTTCTGGCCGCCGGAGAGCTCAAAGGGGGACTTGTCCAGCTGATCGTCCCGGATGCCCACCAGGCGAGCGGCCTCGCGGACACAGCGGTCCAGCTCCTCCCCGGTCTTGCCCTGGTTGATGGGGCCGAAGGCGATGTCCTTGTACACCGTCTCCTCAAACAGCTGGTACTCTGGGTACTGGAACACCAGCCCCACCTGGAAGCGGACGTCCCGGATCTTCTTCGGCTCCGCCCAGATGTCCTTCCCATGGAGCAGGATCTGCCCCGACGTAGGCCGCAACAGGCCGTTCAGATGCTGAATCAGGGTGGATTTGCCGGAGCCGGTGTGGCCGATGATCCCTAAGAACTCCCCATCGTACACGTCAAAGCTCATGTCCTCCACCGCGCTGCGCTGGAAGGGCGTGCCCACGCTGTACGTGTGGGTCAGATGTTGTACTTGCAGTATCGGTTCCAATGTTCTCTTCCCTTCCGATTACTTGGAAACGGCGGCCAGGATGGCGTCCGCGCACTCCTCCACCGTCAGGGCGGTGAGGGGCACGTCCAGCCCGTCTTTGCGCAGCCGGTCCAGCAGGTCCACCGTGTCCGGCACCGTCAGTCCCATGGACCGCAGCCACTCCACCTGTGTGAAGACCTGCCGGGGCGCGCCGTCCATAATGACTTTTCCGTCGTCCATGACCACAACCCGGTCGGCGTCCTCCGCCTCGTTCATGTGGTGGGTGATGAGCACCACGGTGATGCCCTTCTCCCGGTTCAGCCTGTGAACGGCGGAGAGCACCTCCCGCCGGCCCACCGGGTCCAGCATAGCGGTGGCCTCATCCAGCACGATGCATTCCGGCTCCATAGCCAGCACGCCGGCAATGGCGATCCGCTGCTTCTGGCCGCCGGAGAGCAGATGGGGCGCGTGGCGGGCGAACTCGCCCATGCCCACCGCCGCCAGGGCGTCGTCCACCCGCTGCCGGATCTCCCTGCTGGAAACCCCCAGGTTCTCCGGGGCGAAGGCCACGTCCTCCTCCACCACGTTGGCCACGATCTGGTTGTCCGGGTTCTGGAACACCATGCCCACCGTCCGGCGGATGGCCAGCAGCAGATGTTCGTCCAGGGTGTCCATTCCCTCCACGTACACATGGCCCCCGCAGGGCAGCAGAACACCGTTGAGCGTCTTGGCCAGGGTGGACTTGCCGGATCCGTTGTGGCCCAGCACCACCACGAAGGAGCCCTGCTCAATGGTCAGGTCCACGCCCTTCAGGGCCAGAACCGGCTCCGCTCCCTCGTCCGCCGGGTAGGCGTACTGTAAATTCTCCGTTCGGATGATCTCCGCCATAGCTGTCCTCATTTCGTCAGTCTTGTATTTGCCGGACCCTGAACCGCCGGGTCCAGCCGGGGGCTGCCCGGTCCAGCAGGCACCAGCTCCAGAAGCCGCAAAAGGCCCCCAGGGTGTTGAGCCACAGGTCGTCGATGTCAAAGGCCCGGCCCACCAGCAGCTGCCAGCACTCAATGAACCCCGTGACACACAGGCCCGCGGCGAGCGCGCGTTTCCACGTGCACCCCCGCCACAGCAGGGCGGGGAAAAAGCCAAAGGGCAGGAACATGATCAGATTCCCCGCCAGGATGTAACCGTCGCCCAGGGTCCGGAAGGGAACCAGATTGACAGTCCCCGGAGCGAAGAAGGGATTCCCCTCCCCGTTCCAGCCGCAGCCCTGAAGCAGGTCCGCCAGGGCCTGGACGACCCATCGGGGCGTCAGGGTCACCAGGGCCATGCCGCCGCAGAACATCCAGAAGAGGGCCATCCCCGCCTCCCGGACCACCGGACTGGCAAGGCCCGCGGCGGCGAGGTGCCGCCGGCGCCGGGGGCTCAGGCACCCAAAGAGCGCCAGGGCAGGCACCGCCCCCGCTGCCAGCGTCAGCAGGTATGCCGCAGTCCGTCCCACGGCCTCACTCGCTGCACCAGCGGCCTGTGGCACCGCAGGGCAGAGCCAGGCCCGTCTCCGTCACCGGCAGGCCCAGCTCGTCCCAGGTGCACTTGCCGCCGTATTTGGCCCCCACCAACAGATGCAGCAGATACCCCAGCACCGACGGGGCCAGGCCCGTGGTGTAGGAGTTGATGAGCACGAACAGGGGCCGCTCCGACAGCACGCCGGCGCAGAGCTTCACGAAGTCGTAGAGGTTGTCCTCCAGCTTCCACACCTCGCCGCCGGGGCCCCGGCCGTAGCTGGGCGGGTCCATGATGATGGCGTCGTAGGTCTTGCCCCGGCGGATCTCCCGCTCCACAAACTTGCCGCAGTCGTCCACGATCCAGCGGATGGGGGCGTCTTCCAGGCCGGAGAGTCTGGCGTTTTCCCTGGCCCACGCCACCATGCCCTTGGCCGCGTCCACGTGGCAGACGCTGGCCCCCGCCTTGGCGCAGGCCACCGTGGCCCCGCCGGTGTAGGCGAACAGGTTCAGCACCCGGATGGGCCGCCCGGCGTTCCGGATCTTCTCCATGGCGAAATCCCAGTTCACCGCCTGTTCCGGAAACAGGCCCGTGTGCTTGAAGTTCATGGGCTTCACCTGGAAGGTCAGGTCCCGGTAGCGGATCTTCCAGCTCTCCGGCAGGGTCTTCTTCTCCCAGTGGCCGCCGCCGGACTGGCTGCGGAGATACCGGGCGTTGGCCCGCTTCCAGGCGGGGTTCTTCCGGGGGCTGTCCCAGATGGCCTGGGGGTCCGGCCGCACCAGGTACTGCTCTCCCCAGCGCTCCAGCTTCTCTCCCCCGCCGCAGTCCAGCAGCTCATAGTCCTGCCATTGCTCCGCGATCCACATACCAAAATTCCTCCAGACAAACTCTTATCCATTGTAAATCATGTTATTATACCGCCTTGGGACCGTGTCCGTCAACCGTTTGGGGCGGTTTTATCCCGCCCATGCGCAGAAAAAGAGACCGCCGGGCGGCGGTCTCACAGGGTCTGTGCTTCACTGCACGGCATCCCACAGCTCCCGGGCAAAGGCCCGGGTGCGGGC
>ERZ773259.2833-NODE-2833-length-10105-cov-2.936318_pt1 | contig 10105 bp, 10 predicted proteins | sample MGYA00511961_ERZ773259 | MGnify/ENA primary metagenome ERZ773259 (study PRJEB29015, sample SAMEA2737775) | human gut metagenome | biome: human gut; feature: human-associated habitat; material: faeces | place: China | collected 2012 ...
AACTGGATGGATACCTACGGCGATATGGTGACCTTATTGCTGTGCTTTTTTGTCATGCTCTACTCCATGTCTACCCTGGACAAGGAAAAGTGGATTGCGCTCGTACAGTCCTTTAACCCCACCGAGGAGGTGACGGAAACCCAGCCCCCCTCCGCGTCCGGGGGTGAGGGAACCGGAACCCAGGAGGATATCGACCAGGACATGGAGGAGCTCTACCAGGCGATGCAGGACTATGTCCAACAGGCTGGAATGGCCAATCAGGTGACCCTGGGCGAAGGAAACGGCTACGTCTTTATCTCCTTTGACGACACCGTGTTTTTTAGTGGAGACAGCTACGAACTGCGGGATGAGGGCAAGGTTGTATTGGACGAAGTCTCCCAGATTATTTCAGAGGTCAGCAGCTCCATCGACGAGATCCGTGTCCTGGGTCATACCGCCCAGGCCGTGCCCGGCCAGGTGAACAACGTCACGGCGGACCGCTTCCTGGCCTCCAACCGTGCCACAGTGGTTACTATTTACCTACAGGAAAAAGACATAATTGACCCGGCCCGGCTGGTCAGCGTGGGCTATGGCGAGTGGCGTCCCGTGTCCAGCAACGACACCTCTGCGGGGCGTGCGGAAAACCGGCGTGTGGAACTGATTGTCACAGGGCTGGACCTGGACGACGAGGCCGGAGATAACATTACACAATATTATACCATGCGGGAAAGTACCGGTACTTCTGCCAATCCTTGAGTGTGCAGGGAGACGGGGGGAAGGCCCAAACTCTGCCGAGGAGGGATGAAGATGGCGGAAGTTTTATCTCAGAGCCAAATTGACGCTCTGCTGAACGCGGCCCGCAACGGCGAGATGGATTTGGCCGCGAAGGCAGAGAGCAGTTCCGAGAAAAAATACCGTAAATATGATTTCTACAGCCCAAGGAAGTTCACCAAAGACCGGCTTAAAATGCTCAGTGGAATCTTTGAAAATTATACCAGGATCATCAACTCCAGAATCAATGGACTGCTGCATACCACTTGTGAGATAGATGTGGAGTCCGTAGAGGAACAGCGCTATTACGAATTTTCCAACGCGTTGCTGGAGGGGGACGTGTTGTCCCTGGCAGGTGTAGAGCTGGAGGGACAGGTACAGCCGGATGAGACCCCGGTGCTGTTTCACTTTTCCACTACGCTGATGCTGAGCATGATGGACCGCCTGATGGGCGGCGACGGAGATGTGGACAGCCGACTTCCCGCCGGCTACAATTTCACCAATTTGGAGCTGAGGCTCTATGAAAGCATTGTAAAAGACCTGATTTCCGTTCTGGGCGGAAGCTGGGAGAATTATATCGCGTTGGATTTCAAGCTGCGCAGAGTGGAGACGAATCCGACTCTGGTACAGCTCATTGGCCTGGATGAGACGGTTGTTATTGTTGGGATCAATATCCGCTTTCCAAACTGCTCCGGCCGTGTTGATGTCTGCCTGCCCGGAATGATGCTGACCAATATTTTTTCCAGAATTGTGTCGTTGAATCAGGCAGGACACGGGAGTGGGGAGGACAACTCGGATGAAATCATGGATATACTACGGGATTCCACGCTGGAGATCACGGCCGAGCTGGGCCGTACCGAGGTAAAGCTGCAAGATGCCTATTTCCTCAATATAGGTGATGTCATTGACCTGGGACATCCGAAGGACGAGCCCATCTATCTGTATATTGGAGGAAAGCCATGGTTTGGTGGGAAGCTGGGTGTGCAGAACAACTCCATGGCAGTGAAGATTGGGGAAAACTACTATAACGAGGGAAGAAGGGACGAATAAGCGACATGGCGCAGAATATATTTAGCGCGATGGAATTGGACGCCATCGGCGAAATGATGAACATCAGTCTGGGCTCTTCTGCCACTGCGGTTTCCAACCTGCTGGATCACCGCGTTGATATTACGACGCCGAAGGTTACAGTGGTACCCATCAGTGAGTTTACCCTGGGTGAGCTGGAGCCCGCCATCGGCGTGGAAATCAAGTATGTCTCCGGTCTGGAAGGCAGCAATATTATGCTGCTGAAGCGGAGCGATGTGAAGGCAATTGTAGAGCTGCTGATGGGAACCGAGATCCCAGAGGAGGAGTTCGAGCTCAATGAGCTGACGATCAGTGCGGTGTGCGAGCTGATGAACCAGATGATGGGTGCGGCCTCCACTGCTCTGTCCGATTTTCTGGGGCGTCCGGTCAATATCTCAACGCCCCAGTCTTTCTCGCTGGATGATTTGGAGGAGATCAAAAGGGAGCGCTTCCACAGCGAAACCGGGATGCTGGTGGCGGTGCACTTTATCCTGGAAATAGAGGGCGTCCTCAAGAGTGAGTTTGTCAATATCATGTCCGTGGAGCTGGCCCGGGAGCTGCTGGCTGGCTTTGGGATGGGCATTCAGGACACCGGGGAAGCAGAGGCGGATGCCACCCCAGCGGCACAGCCCGCACAGCCGGAGCCCTCCTCCGGCGCAGGCGGGAAGCTGAGCCAGGAAGAAATTGAGCGTCTGATGGGCGGCGGTGTTTCCACACCGGCTCCAGAGCCTGCCGCGGCTCCGTCTTCCAGCGGAAAGATGAATCAGGAGGAGATCGAACGGCTGATGGGCAGCATGTCCGCAGCCCCGGCGCCGGAGCCAGCTCCCCAGCCGGCCCAGGCCTATCAGGCCGCCTCCCCCCAGCCGGTTTATCAGCAGCCTGTGTATCAGCCCCCGGTGCAGGAGCCGCGGGTCATTAACAGCAAGCCGGTCGCGCTGCCCAATTTCGCGGCGGCGGAATCGCTGGGAGCCGAACAGAAGGAAAACCTGGAGCTGATTATGTCCGTACCCCTGGAGGTGTCGGTAGAGATTGGCCGGACCCGCCGGAAGGTAGAGGATATTTTAACCTTCTCCAAGGGCTCACTGGTTGTTCTGGACAAGCTGGCTGGAGACCAGGTGGATGTCTTTGTGAACGGCCTGTGCATTGCGCGGGGAGACGTAGTGGTTATCGACGATAACTTCGGCGTGCGTATCACAGAGGTACTCCAGAAGCCGGAACTGTGGAGCCTGACAAACTTCAAGTGAGACTGAAATAAAAAAGGGGATTAAGAACATGGCTAAGATTCTGATTGTTGACGACGCAGCCTTCATGCGGAAGGTGATCCGGGACACGCTGACCAAGAATGGCTTTACCGACCTGCACGAGGCGGTGGACGGCAAGGATGCTGTGGAAAAGTATTTTGAACTCCAGCCGGATTTGGTCCTGATGGACATCACCATGCCGAACATGGACGGACTGGAGGCGCTGAAGGCGATCCGCGCCAAGGACAACAAGGCCAATGTGGTGATGTGCTCCGCCATGGGCCAGGAGGCCATGGTAGTCGAGGCGGTACAGGCCGGCATCAAGGATTTTATCGTCAAGCCCTTCAAGGAGGACCGCCTGATGAAAACGGTCAATTCCATCCTGGGGAATCCCTGACGGGAGCGGGCCAATGCCGGAAGTGCTTTGGACCATCTGTGCAATTCTGGGCGTCCTGGTGCTGGCCTATCTGTTTACCCGCTATGTTGCCGGACGGGGACAGGGCGGCGGTCCAAGCCGCCTGGGAAAGCGGATGCTTACAATTTTGGACCAGGTGGCGGTGGGAAAGGATCAAAGGCTCCTCCTGGTCCGCGCGGGCGAAACGTATTATTTCCTGGGGGTGACTCAGGGGAGCATCACCTGTCTGGAAAAGCTCACTGCCGAGGAGGCCGAGGCCTGGATGGGCGGCGCAGACGGCGCCGCCGCGCCCAAGATGGGGTTCCAGGAAGCGCTGCACAGCGTGCTGGAGCAGCGGAAACAACAGAGGAGGCCATAACCGGTGGATGCGCTGATCAATGTAAATGGCGAGAACGTACAGACCCTTCAGATCCTGTTTCTGACCACCCTGTTGACCCTGCTGCCCTCCGCAGTTGTGATGATGACCTCCTTTACCAGGTACATTATCTCCTTCTCCTTTCTGCGCTCGGCCATGGGGCTGCAACAGAATCCGCCTAATATGGTCCTCGTGGGCATCGCCCTGTTTCTCACGCTGTTTACCATGTCTCCGGTCATCAGTGAGATCCAGACCACCGCATACGAGCCATATATTGCGGAGGAGATTACCCAGGAGGAATTTTTGCAGCGGGCGGAGAAACCCCTGAAGGAGTTTATGGCAGGCCAGGTGGAGGAGAGCTCGCTCAAGCTCTACTGCGATCTGGCAGGACTGGATACGCCGTCTGCGGCATCGGCCGCGGAGCTGCCGCTGCGGGTTTTGGTTCCGGCCTTTATGACAAGTGAGCTGAAGCATGCCTTCCTGATTGGATTTTACCTGTACATCCCGTTTGTCCTGATTGATGTAATCGTGGCCTCCACGCTGATGTCCATGGGCATGATTATGCTTCCGCCCAGTATGATCTCCATGCCGTTCAAGCTGCTGCTGTTTATCGCCCTGAATGGGTGGGAGCTGCTGTTCTCGACCCTGGTGCAGAGCTTCCGATAGGAGAATCCGAATATGGAAGTAGTTGACATTTTGCGGGAAGGGGTGGGCGTCGCGCTTCGGATTGGCGCACCGCTCCTGATTCTGAGCATGCTGGTCGGTATTCTGGTCGCCATTTTTCAGGCGGTAACCCAGATCCATGAGCAGTCCCTCTCGTTTATCCTCAAGATGATCGTGGTGGTGGCTGTACTTCTGGTGGGCGGTGGATGGATGCTGGAGACGCTGCTGGATTTCAGCCGGTATCTGTTTACGCTGATGTAAGGGTGTGGGACATGGTCGATTGGGCACAGCTCTATCTCTTTGAACTGATTTTTATGCGCATGTCGGGCTTTCTCCTGTTTAACCCGCTGCTGGGACGCTCCAATCTCCCGGCCATGGTCAAGACCGGTATGGCGCTGGTGCTCTCCATTCTGGTTTTTGGGACGGCCGGGACGGGGGTGCCGCAGCCGGATACCCTGGTGGAGCTGGCGTTTCGCCTTCTGCTGGAGCTGGGAATCGGCCTGGTTCTGGGATTCGTAATGCGGGTGGTGTTTTCCGTTGTCCAGATCGGCGGAGAGGTGATCGACACACAGATGGGTATGACAATGGCGCAGATCTACGACGCCAGCAGCCAGGCCAACCTGTCGGTGACTGCATCACTGCTCAATATCCTGCTGATTCTGGACTTCTTTGCGGAGAATGGACACTATACCCTGATGCGCCTGCTGACCACCTCCGGTGAGCTGGTTCCCTATGGCGCTGCCGCCCTTGGCGATGGAGTCTACGCCTATGTCATTGAGCTGTTTCTCGCCTGTATGCTCCTGGCGGTAAAGCTGGCTATGCCGATCCTGGCAGCGGAGCTGCTGGGAGAGGTAGGCATGGGGGTGCTGATGAAGGCGATCCCGCAAATCAACGCCTTTGTCATCAATATCGAGCTGAAGGTGATCATCGGGCTGCTTTTGTTCTTTCTGCTCTTGACGCCGATCAACGAATTCCTGCTGGAGCTGGAGAGCGGCATGCTCTCGGAGCTGGGGCGGATACTGCGCCTGATAGGGGGAGCGTGAGAAGGCTTTGGCAGACAGTTCAAAAACCGAAAAAGCAACCCCTAAAAAGCGGAGAGACGAGCGAAAAAAGGGTAATGTCTTTTTCAGCAACGATGCAGTTTCCGTGGCGGTGCTGCTGGCCAGCTTTTTTGTACTCAAGCTGACTGCCACGCCAATGGTGGAGCAGATTTACCGCTTTTTGCAGTACGCTATGGGGCTTGTGGCCGGCGCGGCGCACACTGGATTGCAGGACAACCTGAGCGGCCTGGTGCTGGAGATGCTGAAGACCTTTCTGTTTGCGGCGGGACCGCTGCTGGCCACTACGGCGGTGGTAGCGGTGGCGGCGACCTTTTTCCAGACCAAGCTGCTGGTTTCCGGGGAGGCGCTGAAGCCAAAGTTCAGCCGGATTAACCCCCTGCAGGGGATCAAGCGCCTGTTTTCACTGCGCAGCGTCATTGAGGCGCTGAAGGGGATTTTAAAGATAACGGTTCTGCTGTTCCTGATCTATCAGTTCCTGGTGGGAATTGTAGATACCTTTACGAAATATCTCCACACCGATCTGGCCGTTGCCTGCGCCCATCTGGTGGATGAGGGCTTCCAGATGGTGATGCAGATCGCCATAGCCTTTGTGGTGCTGGCCGGCGCGGACGTGTTTTACCAGTGGTGGGACTATGAGCGGCAGTTGCGCATGTCCAAACAGGAGATCAAAGAGGAATACAAACAGATGGAAGGCGATCCCCAGGTCAAGGGAAAGATCAAAGAAGTGCAGCGCAGGATGGCCCAATCCCGTATGATGCAGCAGGTGCCAAAGGCAGATGTGGTTATCCGAAACCCGACGCACTTTGCAGTGGCGCTGCGCTACCGCCCTGAGACGGATGGGGCGCCCATTGTCCTGGCAAAGGGACAGGACGAGCTGGCCGGACGCATTGTGCGCAAGGCGGAGGAGCATCACATCGCCATTATTGAAAATGTACCGCTGGCCAGGGCGCTGTATGCCACGGCGGAGCTGAATCGGGAGATCCCGCCGGAGCTGTATAACGCCGTGGCGGAGGTGCTGGTGTACCTCTACCGCATGGATGAAAAGCTGAAGTAGCGGCGAGAAAGTAGGAGCCTTGGAGAGTTATGAGACGGATACTGAACAACTCCATATCGCTGCTGGTCGTGATCATCGTTCTCTTTCTGGTGGTGCCGCTGCCCAAGCAGGCGCTGGACGTCCTGATTGTACTGAACATCGCGCTGTCCATCATGATTCTGATGATCACCATGAGCATCTCGGAGGCGCTGGAGTTCTCTATCTTCCCCTCCCTGCTGCTGATAACGACCCTGTTCCGCCTGGGCCTCAACGTATCCTCCACACGCCTGATCCTCTCCGAGGGCGGCGATGCGGGTATGGTAATCAAATCCTTCGGTACGCTGATTACCCAGGGGAATATTGTCATCGGAATTTTGATTTTCTTAATCATTGTACTGGTGCAATTTATTGTGATCACCAAAGGAGCGGAGCGCGTCTCCGAGGTGGCCGCCCGCTTCACGCTGGACGCCATGCCCGGAAAGCAGATGGCCATCGACGCGGATTTGAGCTCCGGCCTTATTGACGAGAAGGAAGCCCGGCTGCGGCGTTATAAGATCCAGAAGGAGGCCGACTTCTACGGCGCCATGGACGGCGCAACCAAGATCGTCAAGGGCGACGCCGTCATGTCGCTGATTATTACGGTCATCAACTTTGTGGCAGGCTTAATTATCGGCATCGTGCAGGGCGGCGGAGATCTGGCTACGGTTTTGAACCAGTATTCCATCGCCACCATCGGCGACGGTCTGGTGTCCCAGCTCCCGGCCCTGATGATCTCCACCGCTACCGGTATGATCGTGACCCGTTCCGTGTCGGACGGCAGCCTGAACAGCGACGTGCTGGGACAGTTTAAGGCCCAGCCCAGGGCGATCCTGGCCACCGGCATTATTTTAGCGCTGCTGGGGCTGGTGCCCGGCGCTCCCACGGCGCCGCTCCTGCTGGTGGGCTGCGGCCTGGGTATTGGCGGCTTCTTGAGCGACCGGAAGCTCACTGAGCAGAAGGCACTGGAGGAACAGCCCGCCCCGGAGGCGGCAGCCACCCCGGAGCTTCAGGCGGCCAGCGAAACCGACTACTTCAAGGACATCAACAATGTCTATTCCCTCCTGGCGGTGGAGCCGATCGAGATGGAATTCGGCTACAGCCTGATCCCGTTGGTGGATGAGAAAAGCGGCGGCAAGCTGATCAGCCGCATTGTGATATTCCGCCGGCAGTATGCCCAGGATATGGGCTTTGTCATCCCCTCTATCCGCCTCCACGACGGTGCGGCGCTGGGAACCAACCAGTATGTGATCAAAATCCGGGGGGAGGAGGTGGCCCGGGGAGAGATTCTGGTGGACTACTACCTGGCTCTGGAGCCGGCGAATCCTCTGGGGGAGATCGACGGCATTGAGACCGTGGAACCAGCTTATGGAATCCCCTCCCGCTGGATTTTGCCGGAGAACAAGGAAATGGCGGAGATCTACGGGTATACGGTTATCACACCCCTGACCGTTATGCTTACCCACCTGTCGGAGACGATCAAAAAGCATGCCTATGAGCTGCTCAACCGCTCGGAGACCTTGCAGCTTGTGGAGAATCTGAAAAAGACGGAGCCGGAGCTGGTGGCCGATGTGATCCCCAACGTCATCTCCTACGCCAACCTGGAAAAGATCCTGCGCAGCCTGCTGCGGGAGGGCATCCCCATCCGGGATCTGGCGGCCATTCTGGAGGCGGTGGTGGAGGCCAGTACCACGACCCATGATATCGACATGATCACCGAACAGGTGCGCGGCGCATTGGGACGGACCATTACCCGGAAGTTCTGCGAAAATGGGCAGCTTCGGGTAGTGACGCTGGATGCGGAGCTGGAAAAGAAGGTACTGGCCGCCCTGACCAAGAACGAGCACGGCGTCTATCTGGCGCTCAGCCCTGATATTGTGCAGCAGATCGTACAGCAGGTGGGAGAGCTGCGGAAGAAATTTGAGGAGCTCTCCCAAACGCCCATTCTGCTGACCAGCCAGATTATCCGTGTCTATCTCAGCCGTATGCTCGCCACGTTCTATCCCGACATCTATGTGCTCTCCTTTAATGAAATCACGAGCAATGTGCAGATACAGGCCATTGGCAACATTACACTTCAGCCGCAGGAAAAGCGTGCATAGAGATGGGGAAGGGTATCTGCATGAATAAGTTAAAACAGATGGAAACGGCCCTAGCCCCCAGCGGAGGTCAGCAGGCGGTCGACCAGATGGACAATCAGACCCTTCTGCTGCGCTACAAGGAGACGGGGGATATGGAGCTGAAGTGGGCCCTGGTGCTGCGGTATACCGATCTGGTACGCCGGATTGCGATTCAGACCTGCGGGCTGTTCAGCGGGTTTACCCAGTTGGATGATGTGATCCATGAGGGAATTTTGGTTCTGCTCAGCGCTGTGGACAAGTATGACCCCGAAAAGGAGGTCAAGTTCGAGGCGTACATCGCAAAGCGGCTGCGGGGAATGGTGATCGACCTGGTACGCAAGCAGGACTGGATTCCGCGGAGGGTCCGGCAGAAGGCCACCCGGCTGAAGCGGGCGGCTGAGGAGCTGTCCATAGAGCTGGGCCATACCCCCAGCGATCAGGAGATGGCAGACTACCTGAAGCTCAGCCAGAAGGACTATGAGGAGCTCCTCTCTGAAACGGCGTTTTCCAACCTGATGTCTTTCGAGGTGCTTTTGGACACCTATGGGAATGTAACCGGCAAGGCACTGTCCGGCAATCCGCCGGAGGATGCTTATCAGCAAAAGGAGCTGCACGAGGTGCTGCGCCGGGGAATCGCCTCCCTGCGGGAGAATGAGCGGCTGGTGCTCTCCCTGTATTATGAAAAAGAGCTGACCATGAAGGAGATTGCACAGGTCCTTGGGGTCAGCGCGCCGCGTATTTCACAAATCCATAACCGGGCCATTCAGCGGCTCCAGGCCTACATGAAGCAGTACATAGGAGCGTAGTACACAGCAGAAGGGAGAAGGCCATATGACAAAAGGGTTTTACAACCTGACCTCCGGCATCCTGTCCCAGAGCCGCCGGCTGGACACGGTTGCCAACAACATGACGAATCTCTCCACCTCCGGGTATAAGGCGGAGCAGTATACGGACAGCACCTTCCAGGAAGTGCTGATCAGCCGGGTGGGCAATAAGGACAAAAGCAGCCCCACCGTGATCGGTGAGGAGAGCTATATCCTGGCCCCCAGCCAGCTCTATGTGGACTATAGCCAGGGAAGCCTGGAGGAGACGGGGCTGACGCTGACCTCCTGGAAGTTCAGGGGGCTCCTGACCTTTATTGCCGAGGGATGGCCTTCGCCATCGAAGGGGATGGCTTTTTCGCCATCCAAACGGCTCAGGGCGTCGAGTACACCCGCAGCGGCAGCTTTTCTCTGGATGGGGAGGGCTATCTTTGCCTGCCCGCCCATGGGCGGGTCCTGGGGGCGGATGGACAACCGGTCTATCTGGCCACCGACCGTATCCGGGCCGATCAGGCAGGGAACCTCTATACAGAGGGCGGCGG
>ERZ773259.2836-NODE-2836-length-10102-cov-2.950035_pt1 | contig 10102 bp, 13 predicted proteins | sample MGYA00511961_ERZ773259 | MGnify/ENA primary metagenome ERZ773259 (study PRJEB29015, sample SAMEA2737775) | human gut metagenome | biome: human gut; feature: human-associated habitat; material: faeces | place: China | collected 2012 ...
GACATCAGGCCATCGGCGAGGCTTTTGGTGCACGACTGGAAAACCTGAAAGAAGTTATCCGCTATGTGTCAGATTATGAAGATGAATTTGTTCAGATGGTAATGGACACGGATATGCGGCAAAGAAATAAAGAACTGTTGCACAAGAAGAAGCGGCTTACAGAAATTCATTCCCGTATTCAGGAGTTGGACAAAATTTTTCAACGGATTTATGAAGACAACATTAGTGGAAAACTTTCAGATGAACGCTTTATGAAACTTTCAAGAGGATATGAGGAAGAACAGCATACTTTGCAGGAAGAACAGACTTCCTTAGAGAAAGAATTACAGAAAGAAGAAAAACAATCTGTGGATGTAAAGCAATTTCTTTCAGTAGTCCGCAAGTACACTAACCTTACAGAACTCACACCAGAAATTGTGCATGAGTTTATCGACAAAATTATTGTCCATGCTCCTGATAAGAGCAGCGGTAAACGCTTACAGGAAATTGAAATTATCTATAACCATATCGGAGTATTCGACCATTCAAAGGTCACTTTGTGGAAAGGAAAAGCGGTATAGTACATAACATACTATACCGCAAAACCTAAATCTTAAAAACATCCTTACCAAACCCTCACATTTATGGGCTTTGTAGGGATTTTTTAGATGGTATTGGGTACGATTTGGGTACAAAATATTTATTTACGTTTAGATACAGTAGTTTTATTGCCTAATTTTGAAATCGCATTTGCACATATTTCTGTTAAAGGCTCTCCGATTGCTGCTTTATAGTTAAAACCTAATAATTGCATTGTTTTTAGTGTGTCAACACTAATTAATTCTTTGATTTGTTCATAACTTTCAACTTGAGATTTGACCTTCGCAATTTCATCTTCTCCCTTTGGAAGGGCATTTGCGATTTGTATAGATTTAATAATTTCAAGTATATTTGAAACGGTATTATGTAAGTGTTGAATATCTTCGTCACTAATAACAACTTTTTCAAGTTCTGACTTGTAAGACTGTGCAATACGTATTGCTTCGTCACGTTCCAAAAGTAGTTCGCTCACAATTTCGTCATAAGTATTACGAACTTTATCAGTATTCTTTTCATCTCTGATAGCTTTGATTTTTGTTGAGACTGCGGTGGCAGTTCCCTTTACTGCTAATTCTGCAAGAGATGCTCCTAAAGCGACTAATTCAGTAGTGTATATAGTATCCATATGTGTATCCTCCTTTTAATCATGTTTGTGCGCATTATATAAAAACATAAATTCATCTGCAAATTTTTTAACAAAATCTTTATCCAGTGCAGTAGCTAATGTTTCATTGTTACTCATTGCATTTCTACTCCAATTGTATGAGCCATGCATAACATATTCAAGATCAATAATACAGAATTTATCATGCATCCTGTTCCGGGAGTTTTCACCCCATTGAGGAATTTTTACTACTTCAAAATTATCACATAAGTTTTTTAGTAATCGACTGTTAGAAGGTTCATCGGAAGTAAGAATTCGTATTTGAATACCATTGTTCCTTTTTTGGAGTAATTCATTGTAAATATCATCGTCAGTAATCCAAGCAACTGCACACCAAATCAAATATTTTGCATTGCGGATTCCTTGTATAATGGTGTCTTTAATCTCTGAAAAAAATGCATCATGTTCCTTATAATTATCGATATCTAAATCAATAGGTTTAGGTTTTATATTTAATTGATTAAAATCATAATCATCTGTTTCGATATATACCATAGATGCAATATCTTGTAAGTTTTTTTGCAAATTCCTTGCTTCTTTTAAAAGGGGAATAGGAACTCTAAGATCGATATTCTCCCAGCATTGCCAAGATCTTGTGGCAAAGGAACTTGTTTTATCAAAGTATATAACGGAATTACGCAGAATAGTTAGCATCTCTTCCTTTTTTTCGTAATCATCATATTTAATGGTTTCAATCATCGTTTTTAAAAATTGGTCTTCGGTCATTGTCATAATCCTTTCTTTATGAATATTAAGGGTGAGTCAAGCATACATATTTTACCCATTATGATTCAATCCCATCTTATCCATAACCTCATCATGTGTCTTCTGAATCCTAAGTCGTTCCTGCCATGCCTCCGATTCCGGATAAATATCCATCCAAAGATTAAAGTCAGCCTCCGCTTTCAGCAGAGCTTCCCCACGTTTTTTCACATCTTTGATTTCATTACATTTCTCGACTTCATCCATATATTTTTCATAGCGTTCTAACCATGATCGCATCAGCGATAATGTTCCAAAGCTGATGCCTACCATATCATTTCCGTCTTTATCCTGATATTCAAATAATGAACCGTCATACTGGCGGAATATCTGAAAAAGTCGATGTATAGCTTTTATACCATCAAAGTCTGAATTTGCAAGGACTTCAGGGTTGACCGCAAGTGCCTCTGCTATTTTTTCAAGGGAAGATGGTTTGGGGTTTCTTCTGCCGCTTTCGTATGCACGAATGTAGGCTTCGCTTGCACCGACCATTTCTCCTAACTGTTTTTGAGTGAGATGTCGTTCTTGTCGGATGCGCCTTATATTTTCACCAACTGTCATTGTGATTTCCTCCTGCTTTAAAGCTATGGATGTTTCAACATCATGTATAGCATACCACACAAGATAAAAAATTAAAAGGAAAAAGATATTGACACGAAACAAATGTTACGATATTATAAAAACGAAACAAAATGATACTATGCAGAAGCAAAGAAAGGAAAAAAACGCTATGAACGAAAAAATATACTACAGTGCAGAAGATATTGCAAAGATGCTCGGTGTGAGCCTGGGAAAATCTTACAAGATTTTGCGAGAAATGAATAAGGAACTTGCTGGAAAAGGCTTCCTTACAATCGCAGGTAAAATTCCGGTGGAGTATTTTCGTGAGAAATGGTATGGCGGAGCCAAGGAGGTGAGTGCATGAGCTGCAGTGCAAAACGAGATCCAAACGGAACGTGGCATATCCAGTACCGGTGGACAGACTGGACGGGAACCAAGAAAAAATCACAGAAGCGAGGATTTAAGACAAAGAAAGAAGCTGAGGAATGGTATGCGCATTTCATATTGCAGTAAACGTCTGATCCAACCATGACTTTGAATGATTTTTGGGAGATCTATAAGGAAGACATGGAGAAACGATTACGGAAAACCACCATGAAGCAGAAAGAATATGTGATGAAAGACAAGGTGCTTCCGTATTTTGGAAATACACCTATCAATGCAATCACAGCTCCTATGATACGAAAGTGGCAAGGCGAAATGATTGATAAAGGATTTAAGCCTACCTATCTGAAAACAATCAATAATCAGCTTAGTTCCATTCTCAACTATGCGGTACGATTCTATGAATTACGTTCCAATCCATGCTACAAAGCAGGCAGTATGGGGAAAAGTAAAGCGGATGAACGTCCCTACTGGACGCTGGAAGAATTTCAGAAATTTTCAGACGCAATCATGGATAAAAGAGATTCATGGATGGCATTTCAGATATTGTTCTGGACAGGTATGCGTATCGGAGAATTACTTGCCTTGCAGGTGAAAGATGTAAATTTCGAGGATGGAACTATCCGGGTGGATGAATCACTTACAAGGCTTGATGGAGAAGATTTGATTACAGCTCCAAAGACAGAAAGTTCGGTGCGAGTGATAACTATTCATAAGGAATTGCAGGACGAGATTCGAGAATATATCAGCACATTGTATCGACCAAAAACAGGAACCAGATTATTTGCAGGAAGAACAAAGAGTTTCTTTGAGCATGAGATGGAACGCGGAATTAAGTTGTCTGGAGTTAAGAAAATCACAGTACATTGTACCAGACACAGTCATGCAAGTATGTTGGTGCAGATGGGGTTCAGTCCGATTGAGATTGCTAAGAGGCTGGGACATGGAAAGGTGACGACAACGATTGAAACCTATTGCCACCAGTCAAGGGATGCACAGGAGAAAATTGCAGACCGTCTTGGAAAAGTGGATCGAGGTGAGGAAGATGGCGTGTAAACGGGAGGATAGATTTCGGCATAACACAATCGCATTCTGGCTGAGTGATGAAGAAAAAGCAGAAGTTGAGGCAAAAATTATATTATCGGGAGTGCCGAAAGGTGAATATTATCGAAAGGCAGTTTTAGAGCAGAAAATTAAGGTAGTGTCAGGCAATTATATGTCATTTCGATTATCAAAGGTGTTAGAGCGGATATGTGAGGAATTGCACAATGGAAATTCAGAGAATGAGCAGCTTTTGCTGGCTTTGCTAAAAGAATTGATTGTATTACAGAAAAATGCCCCTGCTGGTAACAGGGACATGAAAGAATAAAAAGGATAAAGCCTTTCTATCTACGACAAATTTATTATAGCAAAGGCTTTCTCCGCAGGAAAGGAGAAATTTGTGATTTGAATATATTTTCAGAAGTGAAAGAGCATCTAATCACAAGACAGGTGGCAGAAAGTTATGGACTTCATATTCGCAGAAATGGAACAGCCTGCTGTCCATTCCATGATGACAGACATCCAAGCATGAAGGTGGATCAAAATTATCACTGTTTTGCATGTGGTGTGGGTGGAGATGTGATTGATTACACAGCAAGAATGTATGGATTATCCCAATACGATGCCGCAAAGAAATTGATTGAGGATTTTGGATTGCCAATCCATACAGAAGCTATGAGCAGGGAAGAAAAAGAAAGACTTCGCAGGGAAAAAGAGGATCGCATGCGCATTATTCAGATTAAGAAAAAATTTTCCAGATGGTGTGAGGAAACAATAGAACTGTTAAAAGATGCGATGATACAGATTGAATATAGTGGAGAGCTGCTTTATGGCAAGCCACCGGATGTAATATTTTCAGAGGATTACGCCATGATGCTTCATGCAGAACCAATCATCAATTATTGGCTGGATATTCTCTGTATGGGAAGTGAGCAGGAGAAAAAAGAATTATTTATGCAGGGCAGAAAAGAGGTGGAGCAGGTTGCAGGAAATGTCAGAAAGTGGAGCAGATGTATCATGGGACGATGTCAGGAAAGTGCTTGAGGAGGAAAAGAGCAGTGCAGAGGATATTCAGGCTGACCTTGTAAGAAATAATAAAGGGAATATCTGCCAAAGCATTGATAATTGTATGACTGTTTTTCAGCGAGATCCTTTGTTAAAAGGTGCCATCAGAAAAAATGAACTTTCCGGGAAAATAGATATTGTTGGTGATCTTGGATGGGAAAGAACATCTTCCAGTCTAGTCGATAAAGAAGAATTTCATAAATTGCCGGAACATGCAGAAATACCATTTGATAAAAAATAAGTTTTTTAATACTTGTTTACAAATTCTGTTTACAGTCTGTGTATGCGAGATAGTAAACACTATGGTTTACGGAAAAATCCAGTAAATATGCAAGGTACAGCAGTTGTAAACAATGTAAACGGGAAAAACAGCAAAAGAGTATTGCAATAACAAATGTAAACAGCAGGAGGAAAAATAGATGCAGAAATTTAATTATCAGAAAAGTAATAAAGCAACAGGGAAAATTTATGTAGGTCTGGATCATGGTTATGGAAATATCAAGACAGCACACCGGGTATTTCAGACTGGGATAGAGTGTTATGACGAGGAGCCGATTGTCAGTACCAATTATGTAAAGTATAGGGATAAATATTACGTGATTGGTGAGAGCCATCTGGTATATCAGGGCAATAAAACGGAATTGGATGATTTCTATATTCTGACACTTGCAGGACTGGCAGAGGAAATGAAGTATAGAGGATTGCATGAGGCAGATGTGGTGCTTGCAGTGGGATTACCTCTAGCATGGGTAAAGACGCAGGCAGCGGAATGGAGAAACTATCTCATGCGTGAAAAGGATCTGGATTTTTCATTCCGTAAGGAACGATACAAAGTCCATTTATGTGGCTTGGAAATCTTTCCGCAGGGACTTGCAGCAGTACATAATCAAGGCTCTATGCCGGGGATGAATATGTTGGTTGATATAGGAAACGGAACCATGAGCATTTTGGAAATTCATGATGGCAGACCGATGGAAAACAGCATCAGCACAGAAGTGTTCGGGGTACATCAGCGTATGGAAAAGATACAAAAAGAAGTATCAAAGCACAGTGGAGTGGATGTGTCGGAGATGTTGATTGAGCCGCTTTTGAGGAATGGAATCGGGGACAGGACAGATGCAGTAGCTATGACTACCAAGCGGGTTGCGGAAAATTATACGGTAGAAATTATGAAGAAACTCATAGCGCATGGATATAGGGAAGAACTGGTGCACCTTTTTATCATTGGTGGTGGAGGCTGTCTTTTACAAAATTTCTCTGATCTGACAGCCAAACCGGAAGTATCCGTAATCACAGATATATGTGCTAATGCAAAAGGTTATGAGGCACTTGCCATAATGAAACAGAGAATGAGAGGATGATTCAGATGCGGAAGGAATACCGCTCAAGTAACGTGCGCTTCTGCATGGATGATGAAAATCAGCGTAGAACATGGGAATATTTGCAGAGTATTACAAGAAAAGAAGGTTCTTACGGGAAAATACTTTCAGATGAATTTGTTCAGATATTGGATGGAAACCATGCAATAGAACAAGAAGCATTGCAACAAAACCTTTCAGAGTGTGTAACGGAGCAGATACTTTCCATGCATCTATCAACATTAAAGAGAGAACTACTGGAGGAATTGGAAAGTCTATATGGAAATGCCCAACATGCTGCTTCACAGACAGGGGCTGACAGGACTGATATAGGGAAAGAAGCACCAGGAGTGCCAGAGTCGGATATGTCAGATGCAATGATGACGATGGCACTTGCAATGGGTGAGTGGGTACCGGAATAGACATATCCGGTACCGTCAGCCAGCGCGAACGATGGAAGGGGATTATCTGACGGTGAGAAATCTGCCATAGAATACATGGCAGATATGCCAGCCATAAGGCTGGCAAGAGCCTCGCAGAGCCCTCGGAGAGCGACTTATGTTTTGATGCCTGCGTCAAAACTAATAAGGAGTTACTTTTGACAAAAGTAACAAAACCGTAGTTAGCAGTTATATAAAAATGGAAAGAAGGTAAAAAGACTGGGAACAAAAACAATTTCTTTTCCAAAGGGAAAGGGACATCTGACGCATAATAACCGAGAGTTTATCAGTAATAATGTGGTACTCGAAAGGACAGCTTGGAACCGAATTTATATACAGGAATCTTTGGAACAGGCATATGAGAAATGCTTTGGGCAGGCACTTAGGGATTATAATGCAGCACAAAAGCGAAAGGATCGTAGAAAAGAAAATTATATGAAAGAAATAGAGAATTCCGGTAATAAGGAAAAGACATTCTACGAGAATATCGTTCAGATAGGCAAAAAGGATGACACTCCTGTGGTGGGTGCAGATGGAAAGCTTACTGAGGAGGCAAAGGCAGCCATTGAAATATTGGAGCAATATGCAAAAACATTTCAGGAACGTAATTCCAATTTGTATCTGTTTAATTGTGTTATGCATTTGGATGAAGCAACGCCACACTTGCACATTGATTATATTCCGGTTGCAAATGGCTATAAAACAGGCATGAAAACACGCAACAGTCTGACTAAGGCATTGCAGCAAATGGGATTTGCAAAGGCGGTCAGCAAAAAGGAAAATGAAACAGTTGCATGGCAACAGAGGGAGCGAGCTTATTTGACGGAACTTTGTCAGGAAAAAGGGATTGATGTCGAGGTGTTGGGCGTACAGAGAGATAACCTTACCCTACCGGAGTATAAAGCTGCGATGCAGAAAGTGGAAGCACTGGAACAACAGGCAGAGGAAATGGAGATACATAACAGGGAACTTGCTACACAAGCCGGGGAGTTGGCGAATCAGATTGATGAACTGGAGGCAAGGGATAAAAGCAATCAGGAATTACTTGCGAAGCATGATCTGAGAGCAACTACCCTAAAGAACATTTCAAAAGAAGTAGATGCAGAAACCAAGAAGATAAAAAGTGCAGCAATTCCGGTCAATCATCTGTTTGGCGGTGAGGAATATGTCAAGGTAAAGAAAAATGATTGGAATAAGATTATGGATGCTTTCAGCCGGGCAGTATCAAGGAATTATTTGCTGGAAAAATATGAAAAGAAAATATTTGCTTTGGAGAAGAAAATAGCAACCCTTACTGACCAGATTGAGAAGTTAAAACAGTTTGTGGCATCAAGGGGACTTGGAGAGGCGTTTGTGGAGTTTGTAAAATCACTGGCGCCAAAATCCTTCAAGCAAAAACTCGAAGAGAAAAAAGCGGATGTAGCGGAGCAGAATCGACAGAGAAAGATAACACAACAGGAAATGCTGGATAAGAAGAAAAAATTGCAGCAGGAAATGTAAATTTGAAGAAAGTGAGGAACGTACAATGAATTTAACTTACGAGAAGTGTGGAGATTATTTGATACCGAACATAATTCCTGATCCGGAGCCGGGAGAAGAACTGAGAAAGTTCGGATTGATGCGGAAAAATTATCTGAAAGAATATAAAAGTGGCATTTATCAGGGGATGGTTCTAAGTGGAAAACTAAAGGAACATCTGCTCATGGTGCAGGAACAGGCAGAGTTACAGTTTGATGTACTGGTGGAGCAGATGGCAGAACGTGAAGGAGTGACAGAGCAGTTGAAAGAGGAGAATCAGATGCTTTGGGCGCAGAAGATGAATAATATCCGGGCAAGAGCAGAAGAGATTGTGAGAGAGGAAATAATATATTGCAATGGCTAAGATAAGAGAAAAACAGGCAGAAAGTAATAATGCTTTGAAAGGGCAACCAGTTTGAACATAATGTAAACGCAGGTGCGGAAAATAGTTATATAATAAATTGCAGGAAGTAGAATTAAGTGAGCTATTGTGGGTGTTTGAGGATGAATGGCAAAAAAATATTAAAATATTAAAAAGCAAATTTATAGTGAACTTTTTTCGCTTTGTAATGGTTATATAAGAAGTAAGACATTTTATGATTGGAGAAAACGCTATGAAGGACAGCGAATTGATTCAAAAAGTACATAGCGGAAATAAAGAGGCAGTCGGTATTATTATTGAACGGTATTATTATTGAACGATATTATGCAGATATTTATCGCTTTTGTCTATATATGGTTCAAACAGAGGATGATGCCTACGACATTGCTCAGGAAACTTTTTTGAAATTTAAAATTCCCATCTGGTCGCAATGATCAGATGGGAATTTTTTTACATTCCTTTATTTATCCGGATGCTCTGTTTCATCATCAAAAAATGGCGCGATCAAAGCCGAATCAGCATCTTTCTGTCTGCATACAAACCCGATCTCACGCAGCGGAAAAGAAAATCCTACCGGTACTTCCACCAGAGTTCCTTCTTCCAGCTCTTTTTTTATAAAATCACGGATCACACATGCAATCCCAAGACCAATTTCCGCAAACTGGATCAGAAGATCCATAGTTGTTACTTCCAGAATATGGCTTAATTCCACATGATGTTCTTTTAGCTGAGAGTTCACAGTCTGACGTGTAATATTGTCCTCATCCAGCATCATGAAAGTTGCTGCCTGGATCAGAGGTTCATCCGGATAGAGCTTTTTCTGATTTTCCAGATACTGCTGTGTACAGACAAAGGTATCCTGGATTTTCAAAAGAGGTTGAAAATAATATCCCCGAAGCTTCTGCGGCCGTCCGATGAGTCCCAGATCGATTTTTTCCTCATCCAGAAGCTGCAGTGTCTGATAAGTAGACTGGCAGGAAATTGTAATACGTACATGAGGAAAACGTGCAATATAGTTTTCCAGGTGGGAGAGCAGTACATATCTGGTAAGAGTAGAACTGGCGCCCAGACGCAGCTTTGGAATGTCCCGGGAACGGTTATGGCGAATGGAATTTTCTCCTTCATCCAGAAGTGAAAGAGCTTCTTTTACTTTTTCAAAAAGAAGCTCACCGTCCGGGGTCAGAGTGACACCCCGAGAACTGCGTTTAAAAAGAACGGTATCCAGATTCTGCTCCAGCTTCTGGATCGACTTGCTGATAGCAGGCTGGCTGATATAAAGGTCCCGGGAACTGTGGGAGATACTGCCGGTACGTGCTACCGTATAAAAAATATGATAAAGAGACAGATT
>ERZ773259.2854-NODE-2854-length-10020-cov-2.909985_pt1 | contig 10020 bp, 8 predicted proteins | sample MGYA00511961_ERZ773259 | MGnify/ENA primary metagenome ERZ773259 (study PRJEB29015, sample SAMEA2737775) | human gut metagenome | biome: human gut; feature: human-associated habitat; material: faeces | place: China | collected 2012 ...
ACCGTCTCCAGCATATCGGGCCGGATCACCGGCGCATCCTGATGGAATGTGAAGGGGATCCCCTGCTCCGCCGCCGAGCCTGCGGGACTGATGGCCTCCGCCCGGCCGGGTCCCAGATTTTCCAGATGGACATCCCCCCAGTGGTACACGTGGGCCACGAAGAAAGAGGGGATCACCCCCAGCCGCCTCACCTCCGGCAGTTGGTCCCTGCCCAGCAGCTGGGCGTGGATCATCACCGGCCGCAGTGCCGCCAGATCCACGCCTTCCCGCGCCGCCGCATCCAGCGCCGCCAGATACTGGGCGCAGGCGGCATCCCCGTTGCAGTGGGCCAGCAGCTGCATTCCATCTGTCCCGGCTCGGCGGACCATGTCCAGCACCTCTGCGTCCGTCAGGGTGCCGTAGCCCCGGTATTCCTGCTCCCCCTGATAGGGCCGCCGCAGCCAGGCGGTACGTCCCTGGGGAGATCCGTCCAGAAACATCTTGTACCCGCCCAGCTTGAAGCTCCGGTGATATTGCCGGACACTCTCGGGAAATGCCTGCCGGGCCGCCTCCGCTCCCTCCGGATCTCCGTAGGCAACCACATCCAGCTTCAGGGACCCGTCCGCCAGCAGGGCCTGATACAGGGGTACCAGCTCCCGGCGCAGCAGCCCTTCCTGCACGGTGGTGATTCCGTAGGAGGCGTACAGGTCCTGGGCCTTCCGGTAGGCCGCCAGAAACGACTCCAGCGGCCTCATGGGCACCCGCTTCTGGAACTCCAGAAAGGCGTTTTCCTCCATGTAGCCGGTGAGGGTGCCGTTCTCCCGTCCGATGACGCCTCCGGCGGGGGCAGGCGTCTGCGCAGTGACACCCAGCCGCTCCAGCGCCGCGGTGTTGAACACGCCCATGTGGCCGGACTGGTGGCAGATCACCACCGGGTTGTCCGGCGCCGCCGCATCCAGGCAGAGCCGATCCGGGTGGCGCCGCTCCGAGAGCAGGTTGTGGTCGTACCCCTGTGCCGTTACCCACTGCCCGGCAGGGATGCGCTCCCGCCGGATGTAGTCCCGGATCCGGTCCTGCATGTCCGCCCAGGAGGTGCAGCCCTCCAAAGACACCTGCAGAAACTGGTTGGCCACCGCCGTAAAGTGGCTGTGGGCGTCCAGAAACGCCGGCAGCAGCGTCCTGCCTGCCAGATCCACCCGGCGGACGTCGATTCCCGTCTGGTCCTCCACCGCCGTCCTGCCCCCCACGGCGGCGATCCGGCCGTTGCGCACCAACAGGGCCTGGGCATCAGGGCTGTTCCGCTCCAGAGTGCGGATGGTGCCGTTTTCAAAGAGAATGTCCATGCGATTCCTCCTTTTCTCCCAGTTTACCGCGGCAGGGCGCGTCCCATACCCCGGCGTGAAACTCCAAGTATAGGACAGTATGCCGCGAAAAGGCGTGAGCCCTGCTGCACATGAAGCTGCGGCATATCTGAACGCCTTCCCCGCATCTGTATGGCAAAACAGGCCGCCCTTCCGGACGGCCCGCTGGCTCAGTTCTTCAGGCTGTGGAGGGGCGCCGGGATGCGGCCGCCCCGGGCGATAAAGTCCGCGCTGGACTCCGGGTGCACCGGCATCACCGGGGCGCTGCCCAGGAGGCCGCCCATCTCGATCCGGTCCCCCACGGTCTTGCCGGGGGCGGGCAGCAGCCGGACAGCGGTGGTCTTGTTGTTCACCATGCCGATGGCCGCCTCGTCTGCAATGATGGCGGAGATGGTCTCTGCCGGGGTGTCGCCGGGGACGGCGATCATGTCCAGGCCCACGGAGCAGACGCAGGTCATGGCCTCCAGCTTGTCCAGGCAGAGGGTCCCTGCCTCTGCGGCGGCGATCATGCCCTCGTCCTCGCTGACGGGGATGAAGGCGCCGGAGAGGCCGCCCACAGAGGAGGAGGCCATGACGCCGCCCTTCTTCACCGCGTCGTTCAACAGGGCCAGCGCCGCCGTAGTGCCGTGGGTGCCGCAGACCTCCAGGCCCATCTCCTCCAGAATGCGGGCCACGCTGTCTCCGATGGCCGGGGTAGGCGCCAGGGAGAGGTCTACAATGCCGAAGGGGGTGTCCAGCCGACGGCTGGCCTCCTGGGCCACCAGCTGGCCCATGCGAGTCACCCGGAAAGCGGTCTTCTTCACTGTCTCCGCCACCACGTCAAAGGGCTGGCCCTTCACCGCCTGAAGGGCGTGGTGGACCACGCCGGGGCCGGAGACGCCCACGTTGATGACCTTCTCCGGCTCGCCCACCCCGTGGAAGGCGCCGGCCATGAAGGGGTTGTCTTCCACGGCGTTGCAGAACACCACCAGCTTGGCACAGCCGAAGCCGCCCTGATCTGCGGTGCGCTGGGCCAGGTCCTTGATGGTGCGGCCCATCAGGGCCACCGCGTCCATGTCGATGCCCGCCTTGGTGGAGCCCACATTCACACTGGCGCACACCAGGTCGGTGGTAGACAGGGCCTCCGGGATGGAGGCGATGAGCTTCCGGTCGGCCTCTGTCATCCCCTTCTGCACCAGGGCGGAGAAGCCGCCGATGAAGTTGACGCCGGTGGCCTTGGCAGCCCGGTCCAGGGCGGCGGCAAAGGGCGCGTAATCGTCAGTCTCCGCGGCGGCGGCCACCAGGGCGATGGGGGTAACGGAGATCCGCTTGTTGACGATGGGGATGCCGAACTCCGCCTCGATGGCCTCTCCGGTGGCCACCAGCTTTTCGGCATACCGGGTGATTTTGTCGTAGATCGCATTGCAGGCCGCCTTCGGGTCGCTGCGGGCGCAGGACAGCAGGGAGATCCCCATCGTGATGGTCCGCACATCCAGGTGCTGCTGGTCGATCATCTGGATGGTCTGCATGATTTCGTGTTGACTGAGCATGAATTGCCCCTCCTAATTGTTGTCACATGACTGCGGCTGCTCTGCTCGCCTCCGCGCTTCTTTTTGTCACGCTGCGGATTGGGCGCGCGGCCGGGGAGACAACTCCTCCGACTCCGGGCAGACCCAGTCCCGCCTTCGGCGGCCCCTGGGCTCTGCCCATCCGCTTCGGAGTCTGTCCCCCCTGCGCGCCTATCCTCCGCGCTTCTTTTTAGATCCGGTGCATTGCGTTAAAAATATCCTCCCGCTGGATGCGGATGGACAGCCCCCGCTCTTGACCGGCCTGCTCCAGCAGCTGAGAGATCTCCACAATGGACTTGTCGCAGGCGGCGGTATCCACCAGCATCACCATGGTGAAATACTCCTGCAAAATGGTCTGGCTGATGTCCAGAATGTTGATGCTGTGCTGGGCCAGCAGGGAGCACACCGCGGCGGTGATCCCCACCTGATCCTTTCCAATGACGGTTACGATCGCTTTCATAGGTATCTACCTTCCTTATTCTTCATATCATGCGCCGCCTGTCCGCAAGGGATCAGGCGCTCAATTCAATTCGTCCAGGGTCAATTCAAACCCATCCAAGAAGTGCTCCATAAAGTAGCTCAGCGCCGGGATGGGGTTCCGGCACAGGGCGGCATAGGTCTGTTCCCGGGCCTTTTTGAACTCCGAATTCCCCGCCTTCAGCTCCTCCACACATTTGAGATAGGCGGAGAGCTTGTCCGCCGCCTTCACCACCTGCCGCACCTCCGGGTCGGACTGCGTCAGGATGGGCCCGTACACCCCCTGAAGCTCCGGCGGCAGCATGTGGAGCAGCTTGCCCTCCGCCACCGCCTCCACGTCCTTGTAGGCGTTTCGGATGGCCGGGTTGTCGTACTTGATGGGGGTGGGCATGTCGCCGGTCAGGATCTCGCTGGCGTCATGGTACAGCGCCGCCACCGCCACGGCGCCGGGGTCCAGGCGGCCGCCGAACTTCTCGTTGCGGATCACCGCCAGAGCGTGGGCCAGGACGGCCACCTGATGACTGTGCTCCTGGACGTTCTCCGGCGCGGTGTTGCGCATCAGGGCCCACCGCTGGATGAACCGCATCCGGGAGATGTAGGCAAAGAAATGGCTCTTCATGTCAGTCCTCCAAAAGCTCACCCAGCAGGGATGCTCCGTCAGTGCCGGTGACTTTCACATTCCGCACCTGGTTATGCAGGTCCGTCCCGTCCGCCAGCACCTCCATATAGTTGGGTGCGTGGCCGAAATACCTGCCGTCCTTGGGCTGTTCAAAGAGGACGGGATACACCGCTCCCACACAGGCCGCGAGATAGTTCCGGTGGAGCGCCTCCGCCACCGCCGCCGCCTGGCGGGCCCGCTCTTCCTTCACGGCCTTCGGCACCTGACGCATCTTGGCCGCCGGGGTGCCGGGCCGGACGGAGTAGGGGAAAATGTGCATCTGGGCAAAGCCGCAGCGGCGGATGAAGTCCAGCGTCTGGGCAAATTCCTCCTCCGTCTCCTCCGGAAACCCGGTGATGAGGTCCGTGGTGACAGCGGGGTGGTCAAAATATTGATTTAAAAGTGCAACGGACTGCGCATATCGAGTGGTATCGTATTTCCGGTTCATTCGCTTCAGGGTGTCGTCGCATCCGGACTGCATAGACAAGTGGAACTGGGGGCAGAGGTTCGGCAGGGCGGCCGCCCGGCGGCAGAACTCCTCTGTGATGGTCCGGGGCTCCAGGCTCCCCAGCCGGATGCGGACAGCCGGTGCGGCGGTGCAGACAGCCTCCAGTAGGTCGATCAGGGTCTCTCCGTTCTTCAGGTCCTGGCCCCAGGAGGAGATCTCGATGCCCGTCACCACGATCTCCCGGTAGCCCTCTGCCGCCAGGGCCCGAGTCTGCTCCACGGCAGTGGGGACGGGCAGGGACCGCACCCGTCCCCGGGCGTATGGAATGATGCAGTAGGTACAGAAGTTGACGCACCCGTCCTCCACCTTCAGCATAGCCCGGGTGCGGCCCCCCAGGCCGCCGGCGGGCAGGACCTCGAACACCCGCCGCTCAAAAGGCTGGTCGATGGCCTCGATCTGCCGCTTCTCCGCCGCGGCCTCCTCCAGAAGGCGGATAAAACCCGTCCGGTCGCCGGTGCCGGAGATCAGGTCCACCCCCAGCTTCCGCACGTCGTCCGCGTGGGTCTGGGGATAGCAGCCGCACACCGCCACCACGGCGCCGGGGTGCTTCCGCTGGACGCCGTGGATCACCTGCCGGGACTTCTGGTCGCTGACTGCCGTGACGGAGCAGGTGTTCACGATATAGGCATCCGCCTCATCGGAAAACTCCGTGAGCGTGTGCCCCCTTGCCAGCAGCTCCTGCTCCATGGCCTGGGTCTCATATTGGTTCACCTTGCAGCCCAAGGTATAGATGGCAACTTTCATGGAATCTCCTTGCACTTTCCGCAAAACCTTTATATAATAACTTGATGCGTTTCGATTATACTGTAATTTTTACCGTTGGGCAAGGCCCAACCGCAAGGAGATCGTTTTTCATGATTTATCTGGACCACGCCGCCACTACGCCCGTTCCCCGGGCGGTGGCGGATGCCATGTATGAGGTGCTCACCGAACAGTTCGGCAACCCCAGCTCCCAGTACCCCATGGGGCTGGAGATGAAGCGCCGGGTGGAAGCCTGGCGGAAGACCGTGGCGGACGCACTGGGCTGTGGGGCCAAGCAGCTGTTCTTCACCTCCTGCGGCACGGAGGCGGACAACTGGGCTGTCACCGCCGCCTGCTGGCAGAACCGCCACCTGGGCCGCCACATCGTTACCACCGCAGTGGAGCACAGCGCCGTGCTGGAAGCCTGCCGCTGGATGGAGCGGCAGGGATACGAGGTGACGTATCTTGTCCCGGCTCAGGACGGCTCCCTCTCTGCGGAGCAGGTCCTCGCCGCCGTCCGGCAGGACACGGCGCTGGTGTCCTGCATGCTGGTGAACAACGAGCTGGGAAACATCTATCCCATCGCTGAGATCGCCCGGGGCCTGGCGGTGAAGAACCCACAGACGTTGCTGCACACCGACGCGGTCCAAGGCTTTTTGAAGGTCCCCTGCTCCGCAAAAACGCTGGGGGCGGACTTCCTCACCATCTCCGCCCACAAGATCGGCGGGCCCAAGGGCATCGGCGCTCTGTACATCGGTCCCCGGGTCCGGAATCCAAAGCCGCTGCTGGCCGGCGGCGGGCAGGAGGGCGGTCTTCGGGCCGGCACTGAAGCCACGGCCCAGATCGCGGGCTTTGCCAGGGCTGTGGAGCTGCGGCGGGAAAATTTGGAGGAGAAGCTCCGCTGCATGGCGAAAATCCGGGACTATGCCGCAGAGCGGCTGTCTGCCATCCCCGACTTGAAAATCCTCTCCGCTCCCGGCGGCGCGCCCCATATCCTCTCCATCTCTCTCGTAGGCTGGCCCAGCCAAAATATTGTCAATGACCTGGGCAGCCAGGGCGTCTGTATCTCCGCCGGCTCCGCCTGCCATCAAGGCAAGCCCAGTCACGTGATCGCAGCTTTGAAGCTGCCGAAGAAGGTCTCCGGCGGGGTAATCCGCCTGAGCTTCGGTCCGGAGACTGACAAGGGCGACATCGATGCCTGTGCGGACGCCCTGCGGCGCCACCACGACACGCGGATGCCCATGCTGTAAGGCAATTTTACTTTTCAGTTTCAAGAGGTTTCGTCTTTTATGTTTCGTCATCTTCATCGGGAGCCCGGCTTCTACAAGCGGCTGTTCTTGCTGGCTCTGCCGCTGATCCTGCAGAATCTCATCACCACTTCCCTGGGATTTGTGGACACCTTCATGGTGGGTATGCTGGGGCAGAATGAGCTGTCCGCTGTCACTGCCGCCAACACGCCCATCTACCTGCTCCAGATCATCATCCTGGGCCTGCTCAGCGGACTCTCCGTCCTGGCCAGCCAGTACTGGGGCAAGGGGGACACCGACAGCATCAACCGCTGTATGGGCGTCAGCCTTTACGCCGGGCTCATCATTGCGGTTTCCGTGGCCGCTGTGCTGTTCTTCTTCCCCCTCCATGTGATGGCTCTGGTGACCAACAACGACCTGCTCATTGAGTTGGGCGCCCCCTATCTCCGGATTGTTGGCCTCAGCTATATCTTCAACACCATCAGCTCCGTCTACATCGGCATGCAGCGCAGCACGGAGAATCCCGCCATGGGCATGATCGTCTTCGGCATCTCCATGCTGACCAACACGGGCCTGAACTACATTCTCATTTTCGGCAAGTTCGGCGCGCCTGCGCTGGGGATCACCGGTGCTGCCATTGCCACCTTGACCTCCCGGGTGCTGGAGTTCGTGATCGTCGCGGTCTATGCCCCCCGCTACCGCCGAGTGCCCCTGATGCTCCGCCTGCTGCTGCGGCCCGGCGGGGCCATGGCGCGGAGCTTCCTGAAATACGCCACCCCCGTTCTGGTGAACGAGGTGCTGTGGGGTCTGGGCGTCAGTGTTATGACCGCCGTCATGGGCCACATGGCCATCAGCACGGATATGCTGGCGGCCCACGCCATCATGGGCAACATCGACAAGTTCTCCACTGTGGCCTGCTTCGGCATCGCAGGCGCCACCGCCGTGATTGTGGGCAAGCGGATCGGTGAGGGCGCCGGCCGGGAGGAGGTCTACTCTCTGGGCTGCTGCCTGCTGACGGTCTCCTTCGGAGTGGGTTTCGTGGTGTCGGTGTGCCTGGCGGTCCTCCTGCCTACGGTGTTCATCCCCTATCTCTATCCTCTGTTCCATTTGGAGGGGCTGGCGCTGGAGATCGCCGTCACCATGTGCGTCGTATATCTCTTCATGCTGCCGCTGAAGGCCTTTGACATCACCAACATCACCGGCCTGCTTCGGGCGGGCGGCGACTCCCGCATGGCCTCCATCATCGACCTGAGCTGCCAGTGGGTCATCGCTGTACCTCTGACCTTCCTGACTGCCCTGGTGTTCAACGCCCCGGTAGCGGTGGTGTGCCTATGCATCCAGTCGGAAAATGTGTGCAAGTGCCCCTGGGGTATCCTGCGGCTGCGGAGCCGGAAGTGGATCAACGATGTGACGGGCGAGGACACGTGATGGAAAGTCTTTTCCGCTGCCCCGTCTGCGGGGCGCCGCTGGACCGCGGAGACCGGGCCTATCGCTGCCCGGCCGGACACAGTTATGACATCGCCCGGGAGGGCTACACCTATCTGTTGCCCCCTAATCAAAAGCACTCCGCCGATCCGGGAGATGACCGGGATATGGCCGCCGCACGGCGGGATTTCCTCTCCAAGGGGTATTATGATCCACTTCTCAATACGCTCTGTTGTCAGATTTTGTCTCTTTCCGGCGAATCGCCGGTGATCTGGGACGTGGGCTGCGGCGAGGGATTCTACACCTCCGGCATCTTCCGGACCCTGGCCGCCGCGGGAAAATCCCCCCGGATGGCGGGAACCGACATTTCCAAGCCCATTCTCCGATCCGCCGCCAAGCGGGAGAAAGGCATTGCGTGGGCTGTGGCCTCCTCCTTCCACCTGCCGGCGGCGGACGGCGCGGCGGACATTCTGCTGGACTGCTTCTCCCCCCTGGCGCTGGAGGAATTCCGGCGAGTGCTGAGGCCGGGCGGGCACTTCCTCTACGTGGTGCCCGGACCGGACCACCTCTGGGAGCTGAAGCAGGTCCTCTACGACCGTCCCTATCCCAATGAGGAAAAGGAGACCCCCTATGAGGGGTTCGCCTATCAGTCTATCGTGCCGGTGGAGGGCACCATCACCCTCCCCTGCCAGGCAGACATCCGCGCCCTGTTCCAGATGACGCCCTATTACTGGAAGACCCCCAAGACAGGTGCAAAGCGTCTGGCGGACCTGGAGTCTCTCACCACCCGTATCTCCTTTCGCATTCATATTTTTCAAAAACTCTGACAGGAGGTTCTGCTGATGAAACCCAATCCCACCCGCTCCGCCCTGCTGGTCATCGATATGGAAAACGGCTTTGTTCATCCGGAGGGCGGACACTGGATCCGCTTCGCCCAGTCCATGGTCCCCAACTGCGTCCGGGCCGTGGAGCTGGCCCGGGCCAAGGGCATTCCGGTATTCTTTGTCAAGCGGCTCTACCGCGCTGACGGCAGCGATGTGGAGCTGACCCGTTACCCCGGCTGGGTCGCCGGCGGCCGGGCCTGCCGCCCCGCCTCCACCGGTCCCAACAGCGCCCAGGCACCGGAGGGCCTGCGCCCCCAGCCCGGGGACTACACCATCATCAAGCCCAGGTGGAGCGCCTTTTTCCAGACGGAGCTGGACCTGATCCTCCGGCGGCTGGACGTGCGGACGGTGATCCTCACCGGCACCACCACCCCCAACTGCATCCGCACCACCTGCTATGACGCCATCGCTCTGGAGTACAACACCGTGGTGCTGACGGACTGCTGCTCCTCCCATACCGAGGAGATCCAGCGGGTGAATCTGGAGGACATGGCCCGGGCGGGCGCCATTTTGATGGACTCGGCGTCCTTTGCCGACTACGGCCCCGGCACAGTGGAGGACCTCTCCGCCGCCATCCGGGCCCGGATGCTGGAAGAGGACACGGTGCCCGAGCCCTTCCGGTCGGAGGACGGCCAGGTATTCTGGCCCGACCTCTGGTAATCACAAAGGAAAACGGACGCCCTCCGCACAACTGCGGAGGGCGTCTTCTTGTTTCGAGTCATTCCCTCTGGATCCGGATGCGCCGGGTGGCGATCTCGTCGCAGAAGCGGGCGTCGTGCTCCACGAACAGCAGGGTCGGCCGACAGGCCAGCAGCAGATCCTCCACCTGCATCCGGGAGATGACGTCGATAAAGTTCAGCGGCTCATCCCACACGTACAGGTGTGCCTGTGTGCAGAGGCTTGCGGCCCGCAGCACCCTTTTCTTCTGGCCGCTGCTGTAATCTGCCAGGTCCTTCTCAAACTGCTCCCGTGGAACATCCAGCTTCCGCAGGATGGTCCGGAACCGGCTGCCGTCCAGACCCTGGGTCCGGACAAACTCCGTCAGGCTGCCCCGCAGGTGGTCCGTATTCTGGCTGACATAGGACACCACCAGGCCGCTCATGGTCTCCACCGTGCCGCTGTGGGGGATCTCTTCCCCCAGCAGCAGCTTCAGCAGGCTGGACTTGCCGCAGCCGTTTGCGCCCTGGAGGGCG
>ERZ773259.2880-NODE-2880-length-9917-cov-2.159704_pt1 | contig 9917 bp, 5 predicted proteins | sample MGYA00511961_ERZ773259 | MGnify/ENA primary metagenome ERZ773259 (study PRJEB29015, sample SAMEA2737775) | human gut metagenome | biome: human gut; feature: human-associated habitat; material: faeces | place: China | collected 2012 ...
CCGTTTTTCAAGGTCATAGAGAATATCCGGCAGCAAATTCCTTATGAATTTGTATTTAATTCAGAGGATGTCCGCTCTTTGAACAACATTACCCTTTCCCTGAAAGAGGTTACTTTACAACAGGCATTGGATGCCCTGTTGGAAGGTTCCGGTATGGAATATGTGATTGAACAAAAAACAGTGGTAATTAAAAAGAAGGTAAATTCTCCGTCAGAAAAATCAAAATCGATTTTATTGAAGGGATTTGTTACTGATCGCCAGAAACATCCGTTACCGGGAGTAACGGTAAAATTGATAGATATGATGTTGGGGACTTCTACCAATCATAAAGGTTATTTTTCCATTCAACTTCCGTTGGAGCGGGGAACACTTGAGTTTTCTTTTATAGGATATGTTTCACAGAAAGTGAATTTTACAGAACGAACGACAGATACACTTCGGATTGTGATGGAAGAGTTGATTGTAGGGATGGAAGAAGTTGTGGTAACCGGCTATCAGAAAGTCGATAAGCGGCGTTCTACCAGTGCTATTACCTCGGTGAAGGCTTCGGATGTATTGGTCCCCGGAATGAGTAGTATTGACCAGGCTTTGGAAGGAAGGATTCCCGAACTGATGTTAATTACCAATTCCGGTGAAGTGGGTGCAACTCCCAGGATACGGGTACGCGGAACTTCAACTCTGATTGGTAACCGTGAACCTTTGTGGGTACTGGATGGTTTTATTATGCATGATCCGGTGAATGTCAGTGTGGAGGATTTGAATAATCCGGATTATATCAATATTGTCGGAAATGCGATTGCCGGAATAAATCCTCAGGACATAGACCGGATCGATGTGTTGAAGGATGCTTCGGCGACAGCACTTTACGGAACTAAGGCTGCCAATGGCGTGATTGTCGTAACAACAAAAAAAGGTTCTATTGGACCTGCCCGTTTTTCCTATAACCATACATCGAAATTGACCCGCCGTCCCCGGTATTCGGACCGGAGCATAAATCTGATGGATTCCCGGGAACGGGTACAGTTCGGAAAAGAATTGAGCGATTTACATTATCAGTTTCCGTCGAATATGCCTAAAGTCGGATATGAAGGAGCTTTGTACCGTTATTATTCCGGTCTGACTGATTATGCTGGTTTTAAACAGGAAGTGTTGCGTTATGAGACAGTCAATACCGATTGGTTCGATATTCTGACCCGGGATGCGTATTCCCATTCCCATACGTTGAATGTAAGCGGAGGTTCGGATATCGTTCGCTATTATGCTTCCCTGGGATACGACCGGGATAACGGGGTTTCCAATACAACTTATACGGAAAGATACACCGTAACTGCCAAAATGGATGTACAGATGACTTCCAAAATGCTGATGGCAATCAAACTGAACGGTAATGTACAAAAGAAAAACCACCTGGTCTCCACCCTTGATGCGATGGATTATGCTTACAATACGACCCGGGCATTACCTTGTTTCAACGAAGATGGTTCCCTGTTTTATTACGAACGTTATAGAGGAGGATACGGAGGACAGGGAAATAAATACCTGCATTATAATATTGTCAACGAAATTGACAACAGCTCCAGCGGATATGACGGTAAGGGTATTCAGGTCGATTTAAACCTGAAATACAACATTCTGCCCACCTGGGATGTCACAGCTACCGGTTCATATTCTGTCAGCAGCACCTTACAAGAAGATTGGTGGGGCGATAAAACAGCCTATGTCGCTGCTTTGAAAAACGGGGAATACGAAGATAAACCGATACCGGGAGATGACGGAAAATGTATTCTTCCCTATGGAGGTATTTTGAAAACCAAGAATTCAGATACGGAAAATCTGACATTCCGTTTACAATCCAATTACCGTAAACTGTTCGGAGAAGATGACCAGCATTTGATTACAGCCCTGTTAGGATATGAGGTTAATATGCTACGTTCCAAATCGATGAATAATGAAGTGAGAGGCTATTTGAAAGAAAGAGGGATGCAGTTTGCCGATATGAGTTCGCTGAACCTCGACGACTACCCTTTATATAAGGAATGGCTCCAGCAAAATCACCTGACCCTAACCCGGGGATTGACCAATCAGTTGAGTTTATACTTATCCCTGACTTATGGTTATCGGGAATATTTTACATTGAATGTAAACGGACGTACGGATGCTTCCAATAAATTCGGAAGCCGGAGTAACGAACGTTTATTGCCGGTATGGTCGGTATCCGGCATGTGGAATATACAGGAAACTTTCCTGAAAGAGGCTTCCTGGTTGTCTGAAATGCGCTTACGCATGTCTTACGGTATGCAGGGAAATATGCTGGACGGCCAGACTCCGAATATGCTGATCACTCAACAACCGATAAATTCTTATTACAACGAGAACGTCTCCAATGTATATCAGTTCCCGAACCCCAACCTGAAATGGGAAGAAACGAAGCAAACCAATATCGGATTGGATATGAGCTTTTTTAACGGACGCCTGAATATCGGTGGAGATTTTTACTACAAAAAGACTGAAAATGTCTTCTCTTGGGTAAATGTAGCTCCTACCAATGGATTGACTTCTTATCTGATGAATAACGGGAGTTTGAAAAATGTCGGTTATTCGGTCACTTTGTCGGCAACTCCAGTTAAAATCAATGATTTTGCCTGGAGAATTTCTACCAGTTATTCAGCGAATAAGAACAAGACACAAACGGATGCCGTCGAAAAATACGAACTGGAAGATTATCTGGCAGGTACGGCTATCATTAGCGGAGAATCCGTCGGTACGTTTTACTCCTATGAATTTTTGGGATTGAACGCACAAAACGGAACACCGGTATTCGATGACTATACCGACCGCCGGCATTTACTGGAAGACAAAAGTCTGGAAGATGTAGTCCGTATGGTGATGACGAAGAGCGGGACCCGGGAACCGGTCTTTAGTGGTAATCTTTTCAATACATTTACCTGGAGAGGAATCACTTTATCCTTCAACCTGGCCTATAGTCTGGGTTCCAAAGTGCGTCTGTTCGCTCTGTACGAACCGATCATTTCGGGAGTCAGTGCGGAAAATAATGTACGGAAAGAGTTTGTCAACCGTTGGCAAGTGCCCGGAGATGAAAAACGTACCCGTATTCCGGCCATTATCAATCGTTCGGACGAGATGTACGATTACTATAACCGCCATTGGTCGCAGGAGCAAAGTAATAAAACCAAAACTTTTGCCTATAACCTCTGGGATATGTATGACAATTCCGACATCCGGGTAGTCAGCGGTAATTATCTGAAAATGCAGACACTGACTTTACGTTATTCCTTACAACCCAAATTGCTGAAAAAGACTCCGTTTTCTTCCGCTTCAGTTTCTTTCAGTACACAGAATCTGTTTACCATCTCCGCCAAGGCCCTGAAAGGCCAGGACCCTTCACAAGCCGGATTTGCTAAACCGAATCTTTCGGTACGTCCGAATTATACGATAGGACTAAATGTTTCATTCTGATAAAAATGATGGATATGAAAAAAATAATATACGGAATTGTAGTCGCCTTGTTTTGTTCCGGATGCGATAATTTCCTGGAAGAGTATTCGCAATCGCAGACGGTTGCCAAAAAAGTCTCTCATTTCGATGAAGTATTGTTGGGGGACGGATACTTACCTGCCCAAAACAGAGCTTATATTTCAACGGATCATGCCGGTTTCCTGAATATCATGGATGACGATGTCACTACGGTGGGAGGAAGCGGACTAGCCGTTTTCTTTTGGCCGGATTGTAGTGTAAATCTGTTCGGCTATTATGCCTGGCAATTAGAAGTAGGACGTAATCCCACGGGAGATGTATTACGGGATGACAGTCAGACCTGGCTCGATTTTTACCGGCGCATCAATGTGATGAATGTTATTCTGAAGGAAATCGACGACATCTCTGTCAGTTCTCCATCTGAAGAACTGGATCGGATCCGGGTGAAAGGAGAGTGTCATTTTATACGGGCCTCCCTTTATTTCACTCTGGTCAATCTGTACGGGAAAGCCTATAATAAGGCTACTTCGGCTACGGACTACGGAGTTCCTTTGAAATTAACGGAATATGTAGAACACGACAAAGATAAGAAAACCCAGTTTGAACGTACTCCCGTCGCAAAAATATATGAACAAATCGTAGAGGATTTGAAGACAGCGGTAAATTATTTGACGGAAAGTCCGCAAAAACGCCCCTTACACAGGGCTTCCAAAGAAGCTGCACAATTATTGCTCAGCCGGGTATATCTTTATATGCAGGACTGGCATAATGCAGCTCTGACAGCTGAAGAGCTGTTGAAAGAAGATACGCGGCTTTACCACATGTCCGCCCGGGATTCTGCCAGAATATTCCTGTCGGAAGACAATACGGAAGTTCTTTTCTCTCAGGGTTCTATGAATTTTTACAATGGAATGACCGGAAACAGAGGTGATTTTGCAGTATCTGACAGCTTGGTACAATTGTATGACCAAGAGAATGATTACCGCCGGTATTTTTTCGGAAAGAACCAGAGTACTTCTGCCAATTCATTACAATGGAAATACGATACGATCGCAGTTCCACACGTATCCGATATTTACACGTTACGGATTGCCGAAGGATATCTGAACCTGGCTGAAGCATACGCCATGGAAGATAATTTCCAGGGGGCCAACCAGTATCTGCGGTTACTCCGCGAAAGCAGAATCCGGAATTATGTACATACAACTTATACCGGAGAAAAACTGGTGGAAGAAATCCGGCTGGAACGCCGCAGGGAACTCTGTTTCGAAGGACATCGCTGGTTCGACCTGAGACGTTATGCGGTATGTGAAAAATATCCTTATAGCAAACAAATCCGGCATGCATTTAATGTATACGACGGTAATAAATACGAATGGGACCATACCGATATTTATGTATTGGAGAAAAATGATCCGGCTTATGTGATGCAGATTCCGAAATCTGTATTGGAATACGACGAAGAACAAATGCCGGAAAATCCGAGAAACAAACGTTCTCCGCTGGGCGATGACGAATAGTTGACAATCAATAAAACAAAAGTATGAAAAAAATAGGATTATATATGCTGCTGGCCTGCCTGCTGCTGGCTTGCCAGAAAGAGGACGGGATAACCCCCGGAACCGGATTTGAAAATCTGTATACGATCCAGGATGATCCGAACGATTCCATTCAGCACAAACGGTATGAACTGTATACCACTTATGGGGTTCCGGTCTTTTTTAACGATACCATCGGAAAAGTGTTTGTGAAAACAGATGTTAACGGAGATTCGGTTTTCCGTTATGAAACCCTGGATCTGAACTGGGCATTCAGCGGGACAAACAGCGGATCGGTCACCTATCAGGTGACCCGGCTGACCGATCCCGGACTGATGATGAAATCTTTACGTTTTGCGGAAATTTTTCTGAAAAACAGCCAACAGGCACTTTATCCATATGCATTGTGGCTGACAGAAAAATGTTATCAACTATCTTCTGCAGGAGTAGAACAAAAAGAAATAATCAGCCGTTACCGGAACCTGATGTTTTCCTGGATAAATCAGATAAACGAAGAGGATATGCTGGAAAAAGCCGCCGGTTACCGGAATGAAATCGTGAAACTAAAGGTTCAGAATTATAGTGACGAACTGAATGCTTTCAATAATATGTTGGATGAAAGTCTATATGATAAAAATTGGGGGGAGTTTTACCCGGACGAACGTATTCCTTATTGGAGAAGTTCGGCCAGTCTACAGATTTGGTTTCCTTGGCCGCTAGTGGAAGAATGGGAACAGGACAGCAGTTACCGGAAAGAGATGATGACCTATGGAAATGTTACCAATCCGAATTGGCCGGAAGGAGTCTGGACGGATGAAGAATTTGATAATTATGCCCTCTATTGCCGGGGATTAGTCGGAACATTGGGGTTTGTCAGCTATGATCCGGGGTATGGAAACCGTTTTACGCCTAGAAATACAGATGTTGATCTGGAACTTTACCTGGAGGAGATGATGAAATATCCCCGGAAACAATTTCTGGAACGCTGGGAAAGTTCCCCGCTTGTGATTAAGAAATATGAAATCCTGTATGCCATCATCCGGGACGAGTTAGGTGTTGAATTATAATACTGAATTGTATATGAAAAAGATCGAATATTTTTGTTGTCTGCTAGGGCTGGTATTGACAGGACTGGCTTGTCAGGATGACGATGAGACGACTGTGATCCCGAAGCCGGAAGGGATTACCTACGGTACGGTAACGGATAAAGGAGGAAATGTTTATAAAACCCTGACCATAGGAAACCAGACCTGGCTGGCAGAAAAGTTCCGTTACCGTCCGGACGAAGCTACAGCTGCCGATCTGGTGACTTACGGAGAATCATACGGAGGCACTGAGCGTGCCATATTGGAAGGTACAAATATGAATAGTTACCAAACTTTTTGCCGGAATTATTCCGGTCGGAAATTTCTGCTCTATCTGCGCGAACAGCTTTTGGCTGCCGATGAGGCAGGCCGTTTGAATACGAGCAGTCCCTACGGAGTAGACTGGATTGTGACACAAGTAGGCAACTACACCATTCCTAACCTCCTGTCTTATAATATGCACGATGATATTAAAGATGAATTGATGGCCATATGGAATGATGCTGTAAATTATTATTTTAAGGTCGACCAGGATTACCTGACACGTTTCGGTTACCTGTATTCGTATGAAGGAGCTTTAAAAGCCGTAAAAGAAGGAGCTCCGGAAGGATTTCATTTGCCCACTGACGCGGAATGGATGATGCTGGAACGTCATTTGGGAATGGATGCCGGAGAATTGGAGGGCCTGGAAAATTGGAGAGGCCACGCAGGTGAGCTATTGAAAACAGGAGAACAAGGAATCGGATTTGATGCCTTGTATGGCGGAGCTGCCGTATATGCTTTGTCAACAGCCTATAATTCCCGTTATGTGTATAAAAATGAAGGTGCTTACTTCTGGAGCAGTGATCAGATTGTAATATCGGACAGTTTATCTAACGGAATCGTCCGTAACATATCCCTGTATCATTCCGGAATCCGGCGCATGACAAGCCGTTTAATCAGTACAACTGAAAATGTACGCCCCTCTTATAGTGTTCGATTAGTAAAATAGAAAAAACCAAACTCATATGAAAAATATATTCCTGATTGTTTTTTGTCTGCTTGTTTCGACAGTGTGGGCTAAAGAAGAAAAGAACAAACGTATCCAGTATTGTACTACTTTGGAAGAGGCCATGCAACAGGCCGCCCGGAAACATAAACCGATTTTTTTCAATTGTTATGCCGGATGGGCCGGTCCTTCGGTACTGATGGACTCTGTCGTACTGACAGATCCCGATTTGGTTTCGTTTATTCAGAAACATTTCGTCAGTTTACGTGTGGATATGCCCAAAACCCAAGAGGGACGCAAACTGGCAGAACGTTACAGGGTAAAGTTTTATGCCCATTATCTGATTTTGGATGAAAAAGGAGAAATCATACACCGGATTTCCGGAGGAGCCAAAGCTCCTGAATTTAAAGAAAAATTGAAAGCAGGCCTGAATCCAAAAACCTCATTGGCGGGAATGACCCGGCATTATGAAAAAGGTGACCGGTCATTTAAATTTTTAGCAGCCTATGCCGGCACATTGAAAACGGCAGACGAAAATGAGAAATTTCAGGAAGTAGCTGACTATTATTTGGAGCATATCGATTCTGCCGGTCTCTATTTGCCACAGTCGTGGGAAATCCTTTGGAATAAGGGGAAAAGATATGACAGCGAATGGTTCCGTTTTATCTATGACCACAGAAATGAGTTGGTGGAGAAAAACGGAGAGAAAGTACTGAATTTTATAGTACAGGTACTTTTTCATCAAGTTTATCCTTACATGATGTTTGAAAAAGTATATGATATGGATTTCATTTCAGAAATAGAACAAAAAGCCGGTCACCTGGAATTTACTTCACTTAACCGGGACCAATTGTTGGATATGTGTAAGATTCTGCATTTCAGACAACAGAAAAAGTATTCGGAAATGCTGGACCTCTGGGGAAAAATGGTCCCGAACCTGCCGAATGAAGCCTTGAAAGTCAGATATGACGCTACATTGGGACGTTTGCAAGATATGAACGAGACTGAAAAAAAACAGGCAATCGCTTATCTGAAAGAAAGAATGGCAGGAATGACAGGTTCAACCCTGGAACGCTACCGTCAAATTGTAACTGAATTGTCAGACTATCAAGGAATACGGTTTGAAACAGGTGGTCTGCAGGAAGCCCTGGCAAAAGCCCGGAAAGAAAACAAAGCGGTTTTTGTCGATTGTTACACCAGTTGGTGTGGTCCCTGCAAAATGATGAAACCAGTCCTTGAAGAATTGAAAAAGAAAATGGGGAATAAAATCATTATACTAAAAATAGATATCGATAAAAATATTTCCTTGTCTTCGGAATATAGAATACAGTCAGTCCCTACCCTTGTACTATGGAAACAAGGCGAAATCATTTGGCGACAATCGGGCGCCTTGTCGTTAAATGAATTAGAACAAATTCTATCGTCTTATATACGATAGTTTCATGATGAGATTGTCGCTTTTTTATACGACCTATACAACTGAATACGAAAACAGGTTATACCTCGATATACCCAACTAAACTTGTTTCTGTTCCAACCTTATATTAGGCCTCAAAAGACTACGGTTCGAAAAGAAAAAAGAACTTATTCGTTTTATCTTTCTCTTGCCTTGCACTATCTTTGCAAAAATGCGAAAACAGGCGGCACTCGGCATAACCAAATAAATTTGTTTCTGCCCTCGTTTGCACTATCTTTGCAATAAGATTCGTGTAAAATAAACCTATATGTTACAAGTCGGAAAATTCAATAAGCTCAAAGTTGTTAAAACGGTCGATTTCGGCGTTTACCTCGACGGGGGAGAGAAGGGAGAAATTTTATTACCACGGAAGTTCGTTCCGGAACAATCATGCAGTGAAGGCGGAGAGATAGATGTCTTCGTTTATTATGATTCGGAAGACCGGCTTATTGCAACGACACAAAAACCGTATGCACAAGTAGGTGAATTTGCGTGGTTACAGGTAAAGTCGGTGAATAGAATCGGCGCATTTTTGGATTGGGGAGTAGAGGCGAAAGATTTGTTGGTCCCGTTTCGGGAACAAAATACGGATATGCAGCAAGGCGAGTTTTATATTGTATATGTATATCTCGACTTTGCTACCGGCCGAATAGTCGCTTCCGCAAAATTGGATAAATTTTTAGACAATGTCCCTCCTGAATATGAGGCGAATCAACCTGTCGAAATCATAGTAACTCAAAGGACTTCGCTCGGATACAAGGTTATTATCGATAATTTGCATTGGGGGGTGATTTATCACAACGAGATTTTCAGACCTATAACCATTGGGGAGCACTTGCGTGCTTATGTAAAACAAGTGAGGGAAGATGATAAGATAGATGTGATGTTACAGCTTCCGGGATATGAAAAAATAGACCCGTTGTGTGAATCGATTTTACAGAAGTTGAATGAAGCGGGAGGGGTGTTACGGCTTTCGGATAAATCGCCCGCCGAGGAGATTGCACATTATTTCCAGTGTAGCAAGAAGAGCTTTAAAAAAGCGATAGGCGCTTTGTATAAAGCTCGACGCATTGTTATCGAAGAGAACTCTATTCGTAAGTCATAATAACGGTTCGGTAGAAAATCCGAGGGGGTAGGCCGGAATTTTAACGAATGCGATGGATTGCATCCTCTGTGTTGCGGTAGCAATAGGGGAGATACCGACGGAACGGTAGTTTTGAGGAGAGGGATTGGAAAGATTTCATAAGTTTTTTTAGCAGTGGGGGTTAACCCCTCCGTCCTTGCGGACACCTCCCCTATTGCTTCGCCACACCCCGCAATGCTACGGGGCACGGCAGAGGAGGAGTGTAAAGTAA
>ERZ773259.2888-NODE-2888-length-9901-cov-3.003148_pt1 | contig 9901 bp, 13 predicted proteins | sample MGYA00511961_ERZ773259 | MGnify/ENA primary metagenome ERZ773259 (study PRJEB29015, sample SAMEA2737775) | human gut metagenome | biome: human gut; feature: human-associated habitat; material: faeces | place: China | collected 2012 ...
AAGCACCAATCATAATGAACTCCCCATGAGCCATATTAATAACTCGCATAAGACCAAAAGTTATTGCTAAACCTAAGGCAGTTATTAACAATATTGAGCTAGTGCTTAGTCCATTAAATATTACTGTCATTATATTCATAAACTTTCCTCCTATTATTTTTTCGCTAAAAACTAACAGGTGGAACTAAGCCCACCTGTCAGACAATCTAAAAATAATTTCCAGTATTTCAAAATTATTCAAGAGGTTTTAAATTAGCAGCTACTGCCCAATCATAAGTTGTTAAATATGGGTCTGGCTCAACTGGAGAGTCTGTTGACTTAACTTCATTAATAGTACCGTCAGCTGAAATCTGACCAATTCTAACTGGCTTTGAAATATGGTGGTTGTCGCCATTTAATGTTACCAAACCTTCAGGTGCCTGGAATGTAAGACCACCACAGTTTGCCTTAATAGCATCTACATCAAAACTACCTGCCTTTTCACAAGCCTCTTTCCAAAGGTAGACACCAATGTAGGCTGCCTCAACTGGGTCTGATGTAACTCTATCCTTACCAAATTTAGCCTTGTAAGCCTCAACAAACTTCTTGTTTTCAGGTGTATCTGTTGTCATATAGTAATTCCAAGCTACTAAGTGACCATCAAGTAAGTTAGCACCAATAGAATTTACTTCTTCTTCTGCAATAGAGAATGACATTGTCATTACATCATTTGATGTAACACCTGCGTCTGCAAGCTGTTTAAAGAATGCAACATTTGAATCGCCGTTTAATGTATTAATAATTACATCTGGTTTCTTAGCCTTAATATCTGCAATAATTGTTTGGAAGTCTGTATGACCAAGAGGTACATATTCTTCAGCAACAGTCTGACCACCTAAAGCTGAAATCTGAGCCTTAGCAATCATATTTGCTGTCTGAGGGAATACATAGTCAGAACCTAACAAATAGAAATTCTTGTAGCCCTTATCCTTGTAGCAATAGTCAATAGCTGGTACAGCCTGCTGATTAGGAGCAGCACCCATATACATAATATTTTCAGAACTTTCCATACCTTCGTACTGTACTGGATACCAAAGTAAACCATTCATACCCTCAACAACTGGCTTAACAGCCTTTCTTGATGCTGATGTCCAGCAACCAAAAATTGTTGCAACCTTGTCATCTTGCAAAAGTTTCTGAGCCTTTTCAGCAAACTTTGATGGTTCAGAGGCACCATCTTCTTCAACCGCCTCAATCTGCTTACCAAGTACACCACCAGCAGCATTGATTTCTTCAATAGCCAAAAGCTCGGCATCTCTTACTGATGTTTCACTTATTGCCATTGTGCCACTTAATGAATGGAGCAAACCAACCTTTACTGTATCGCCACTATCAGCTGTACTACTAGTCGGGCTACTATCTCCACAAGCTGTCATACCAAAAAGTAATGTTGAACCTAATAACAAAGCTACTGCTTTCTTCCACAATTTCATTTTCATAATTTTGTACCTCCAAATTCTCTTAAATTTTTATGTATTATCTTTACTTCTTAACCACAAAAAAATGACGCCCCTTGATTTTTATAATTCAAATCAAGTGACGCCATTGTCTTAAAAACAATACATATTATACAAAGTTTTAAATAAAGCATTACACATATAATAGCTTATAACTTCTGAAATAATTGTGCATCAGAATTGTTTGCATTGTAGCAAATTTTTATTAACTCGTCAAGAGATTTTTTACAAAAAATGAATTTTTTTATTAAGATTAATTCATTTTTTATATTTTTTGAAGTATTTCACTAATCTTTCACTATATTTCGAAAGCCTATCAGCATTATCTCCTAGTATTTTTATAATCAAACTATTAGAGTCACCAGTTGTAACTCCACCAATGTATTTATTTTCCTCACAAAATACACTAACAGAATTTTTCAAAAATTCTGTATCGTATTCATAGTTAAACACAACAAAATTAAAAAGGTGTGTATAACCCTCGTACATTCCTATATTTGACATATCCGTCCTATCTGGAGAATAGCGGGAATTATCCATAAAAACAAGTCTGCCATTTTCTCTGACACAAACCCTTGAATTATAGAATTTATATTCAAATTTTTCTCCACTATAAACTCTGCCACAAGTAAGTATTTCATTTAATATAAATTTAGAACTACTATCTTTCAAATTGACAGAAAGTGAGTTTTTAAATGCAGAATTTTTAAACGGTATTACAGGTAATGGATTATAAATTAGTTCACTATTAGCATCTATTTCTATTTCAATACTTCTCTGAGCAAAACCATTTTCCATTTTATGTATTTTCTCATAGGCTTGAGAAATTATTTCGCTTTTACTATTTTCAAGGGCTTTTATAGAGATTTCCTGTTTATCTCCCTCCATTATTCCTGCTGAAACAGAAATTTGCATAACCTGCATATAATCCTTATCATAAAAAGGCTTAATTATCTTAAATGGAGCTGTAAAAAATACATCACTTAGTATAGTTTTATCATCTCTATACTCCATAGTAAGGTCTAATTTTGAAGTTTTGCCATATCTATTATCCATTTACTTCAATCCTTCAAGCATAACATTTTCTTTTATCCACTTAACTACCTCATCAACACCTTGGTCATCTCTAATATTTGTAAACATAAAAGGCTTATCCCCTCTCATTTTTTTAGAGTCCCTCTCCATAACAGAAAGGTCAGCACCAACATATGGAGCTAAGTCAATTTTGTTGATAATTAGCAAGTCACTTCTTGAAATACCTGGACCACCTTTTCTTGGTATTTTATCTCCCTCTGATACATCAATTACAAATATTGTGGCCTCTACAAGTTCTGGGCTAAATGTTGCAGACAGATTAAAATGATATGGACCATAGTTGTTAGAGCATCTTATCCCCACCGCTTTCAATGAACATCAGTTCAATATCAGGAAATCTATCCATTAATTCCTCTACAGCCTCCAAATTCATTGAGGCATCTTCTCTTATGGCAGTATGTGGACAGCCACCTGTTTCAACACCTATAATTCTTTCTCGTGGCAAAATACTGTTTTTGCACAAAAATTCAGCATCTTCCTTTGTGTAAATATCATTTGTAATTACACCAATGCTATAATCCTTTGCCAATTTTCTTATTAAAATTTCAATAAGTGCAGTTTTTCCAGAACCAACTGGACCTGCTACACCAATTTTAGTATAACTCATATTATCACTCCTAGTTTCTATGACATATATAATCTGGAATAAAGTTCCTGATGTTCCATTGACCTTATGTCAAAGGCTGGGCAAGAGGCACAGAAATCCTCCTCATCAGCAACTAAAACATCACTTATAACATTTCCCATTACTTCAAATAATTCTGACAATATTTTTTGCCCCTGACTTTGACTTAAAGGCACAGTTTTTACGCAATTAGTTACCATTCCAGAACATTGTGCAAACAAAAAGCCCTCCAAAGCCCTATTGAGAGGTATTTTGGCACTAGCACACACTACAGCATAGGCTGTAATGTGGTGTATATTTTCAGCTTGTGCCAAATATTCATTAAAAATATCTGTAACAAAATAAGACTGACAATTCTTTATTGTTTTAACAAATCTTGAACCCATTTTTAAAGACGCTGTTCTTATTTCAGATGGTATTTTTGATGCTGTCAGAATTTCATCAATATTCAAAAGTCCTTCAATATTTTCTTTTTCAGCCTCATTATAAGCCAACCTTATTCCCAAAAGTTCTGTATACTTAATACTGTTATTAATTCGACTTAAAATATATTCCTTTGCCTTTTCCCCGTTTGTCACAATATTCTTTTGAATATAGGTTTCAAGCCCAAAAGAGTGGGAATATCCACCTATAGGAAAAAGAGCATCATTTATTTGCAAAAGCAAAAAATCCTTATTAAAATCCATAACTTTCACCTTAATGGGTATGATTGTTTATAGTAGATGAAATACTTTTATCAAAATTAAGTTTCATATTCACTACTGTTGCAGTTACACCATGTATTTTGTTAAGCATATCAAGCATAGGCTGATTAAAGGGTGTAATATATTCAAAAGGTGTATCGCCATAAAATAGTGTTGCGTGTCTATTACCAATTTCATAGCATACCTTTGGCACAATATGTGGATGATTTTCGGCAACCTTTGCCACAATAACATCGCAAGGCGGAATATTTACAGCAACAACTGTATCGCCATCAACACCAAGTACATCGTCTTGATTAAGACCCTTAGTCAAAATATCGTTATCAAGTCTTATGCCTACTTCTCTGCCCTCAGCTGACACCTTTTTATGGAGCTTTTTAAAAGCATCATACCAATCAATATCAACATAATCTACTTTTAAATCTTTAAATTTTTCATCACTTAATTTTCCTAATACCTTTTCACACAACATAACAATTCTCCTTAAAATAAACTATAAAGCTGAGTAAGTGGCAATTTTTCAGCAGGTTTTGATTTAAGAGATACACCGTCAGCCTTTACTTCATAAGTTTCTGGGTCAACTGTGATTTCTGGTGTACCACTATTAAACTTCATATCAGCCTTTGAAATATTTCTACAATTTCTGACTGGTACAACATTTTTCTGAATACCAAATTTTTCTTTTACATTGTTGTCCATAGATGCCTGAGATACAAAAGTAAGGCAAGTTTTATATTTTGCTCCACCCTGTGCACCAAACATTGGCTGATATATAACAGGCTGTGTAGTAGGAATAGACGCATTGGCATCGCCCATTTTAGACATTGCTATCATACCACCCTTAATTACCATATCTGGTTTAACTCCAAAGAAAGCTGGGTTCCACAATACAAGGTCTGCAAACTTGCCAACTTCGACACTACCGATGTAATCTGCTACACCGTTAGTTATAGCTGGGTTTATAGTATACTTTGAAATATATCTCTTAACTCTGAAGTTATCATTATCCCCTGTTTCTTCAGGTAAAGGACCTCTTTCCTCTTTCATTTTGTGAGCTGTCTGCCAAGTTCTTGTAACAACTTCTCCAATACGACCCATAGCCTGAGAATCTGAACTCATCATTGAAAATACACCCATATCATGAAGTACATCTTCAGCAGCAATAGTTTCAGGTCGAATACGAGAGTCTGCAAAAGCTACATCTTCCGGAATTTTATTATCAAGATGATGACAAACCATAAGCATATCCAAATGTTCATCTATAGTATTTACAGTAAATGGCATAGTTGGATTAGTAGAAGATGGAAGCACATTAGGAACTGATGCTGCCTTAATAATATCTGGAGCGTGACCACCACCGGCACCCTCTGTATGGTAAGTGTGTATAACTCTGCCCTTTAAAGCAGCAATTGTATCTTCTACACAACCGCCCTCATTTAAAGTATCTGTATGAATTGCAACCTGAACATCATATTTATCTGCTACACTTAAAGCTCTGTCAATAACTGCTGGTGTTGCACCCCAGTCCTCATGAATTTTAAGTCCCATAGCACCATTTTCAATCTGTTCAATTAAAGGCATTTCACTACCACAATTACCCTTGCCTAAAAAACCTAAGTTAATAGGGTATTCATCAGCAGCCTTTAACATCATTTCCAAATTCCATGGACCTGGAGTACAAGTTGTAGCATTTGTACCGTCAGCTGGACCTGTACCCCCACCAATCATAGTAGTAATACCTCCACATAAGGCAGCATTTACCTGTTGAGGGCAAATAAAATGAATATGAGAATCAATGCCACCAGCTGTAACAATAAGATTTTCTCCTGCCAAAGCCTCTGTTGATGCACCAATAGTCATATTGGGTGTTACACCGTCCATAACATCTGGATTTCCTGCTTTACCAATGCCAACAATTTTGCCGTTTTTAATACCAATATCAGCCTTTATAATACCAGTATAATCTATAATAAGGGCGTTAGTAATAACAAGGTCAAGGTCGCCGTCAGCACTTGTAGTATTTACTGACTGACCCATACCATCTCTGATTGTTTTACCTCCACCAAACTTAACTTCATCGCCATAAATTGTATAGTCCTTTTCAACTTCAACTACAAGATTTGTGTCAGCAAGTCTAACCTTATCCCCAACAGTAGGGCCATACATCATTGCATATTTTTCGCCACTAATTTTACAAGCCATAGTTAAACCTCCTTAAAGCCTTTTTCTTTTGCCATACTAATAGCTGTATCTCTCTTTTCATCAATATTGCCTGATGTTAAATCGTTAAGTCCATATACAGCTCTATTGCCAACAATTTCTACAAGCTGAACAGATTTTTGTTCTCCTGGTTCAAAACGCACAGAAGTGCCAGATGGTATATCAAGACGCATACCATAAGCCTTTTCTCTGTCAAAGCTAAGAAGTTTATTAACCTCAAAAAAATGAAAATGTGAACCTACCTGAATAGGTCTATCTCCAGTATTTGCAACATCAATACATACTGTTTTTCTGCCTTCATTAAGTATAATTTCTCTATCGAGAGGCATAATTTCGCCTATTTTCATTATGTATTCCTCCTTACTGAATTGGATTGTGAACTGTTACAAGTTTAGTACCGTCTGGGAAAGTTGCTTCAACCTGTACCTCGTGTACCATATCTGCAACACCCTCCATTACATCATCTTTTGTCAATATTTTTGTACCTAACTGCATAAGCTCTGCAACAGTTTTGCCATCTCTGGCATATTCCAAAAGTTCTGAACTGATATAAGCAACTGACTCTACATAGTTTAACTTTAATCCTCTATTTTTTCTCTCCTCTGCAAGCTTGCCTGCAAAATGAAGCATAAGCTTTTCTTGCTCCTTAGGATTTAATCTCATTTAAGTTCCCTCCCTGTAAAAAAACAAAAAAAGAGACCATATAAAATGACCTCTTTGTCTAAAAATACATAATTATTTCTTTTCCGTTCTATGGTATCATAATTTAACGATTAAGTCAAATTACTTCACAAATCTATCAATAGATTTTATTAAATCGGCAATAGCCTCTTTATCATTTTCCCTAGCTGCATCAACAATACAATGTTCAATATGGTCCTTTAGCACAATGCTACTTACCGCTGAAACTGCTGCCTTAACGGCTGCCAGCTGTGTAAGAACCTCGCTACAATCACGACCAGCTTCAACCATTCTTTTAATGGACTCTACATGTCCGGATATTTTAGAAAGTCTGTTTATAACAGCCTTTGTTTGGGTATGAGTGTGAGTATGGCTATGAGTATACTCCTTGCCGTCACTATCAATATGGGTATGTACTAAATTATTATCCATAATTTCACCTCGTCATAATTTTATAATAAATTTCATAAATTTACAACCCCCTATGGGGCTTGTGCACCACAAATTTTAATGATATACTTCCAAAAAATAGATAAAAAACAAAGGAGTGATTTTTATGCATATGGCAGATGCCTTAGTTTCTCCACCTGTCGCAACAGGTATGGCTGTAGCCTCTTTGGCAGTAGGTGCTTACAGCATATTTAGAATTAAAAAAGAAAATAAGCCTGAAAATATACCAGTTATGGGTGTTATGGGTGCTTTTGTATTTGCAACACAAATGGTCAACTTTACAATTCCCGGAACTGGTTCAAGTGGTCATTTGTGTGGTGGTCTTTTACTTTCTGCATTAATAGGACCTTACGGTGGTTTTCTTTCAATGATGGCTATACTATTACTACAATGTCTGCTTTTTGCTGACGGTGGTTTAATGGCATATGGTTGTAATGTTTGGAATATGGCTTTTTATGCTTGTTTCTTCGGATATTTCTGCATATACAAACCTATATTAAGCAAAAATCCATCAAAGAAAAAAATATTAATTGCAAGTATATTGGGAAGTATTTTAAGTTTACAGCTTGGTGCCTTTAGTGTTACTTTGGAAACATTAATTTCCGGTGTAACAGAACTTCCGTTTTTAACATTTTTATCATTTATGCAACCTATCCACTTAGCCATAGGCTTTGTAGAGGGCTTAATAACATCAGCTGTACTTATATTTGTGTATAACACAAGACCTGAAATGTTAAACATAAATGAAAAAAGCAATGAATTTTCATTTAAAAAAGTTATTGCCATATTAGGCATTGTTACAGTATTAATAGGTGGTGGCATTTCACTTCTTGCATCATCAAGTCCTGACGGTCTTGAGTGGTCAATGGAAAATGTAGCTGGCTCAACAGAACTTGATTCAAAGGGAAGTGCATATGACAAAGCCTCTGAAATACAGGAAAAGACCGCTATATTACCAGATTACTCAATTTCAAATTCCAACAATGAAGTTTTAGGCACAAGTTTTAGTGGCATCGTAGGTTCAGTATTAGTTGCCGTTATACTTATTGGTGGAAGTTTGATATTCAGATTTTACAAAAAGGGTGCCAAGAATGAACAAACTAGAAAAAGCGCTTAACGAAATCAACTTAATTGAAAGGCTTTCATTAAAAAACACAATAATACATAAATTAAACCCTATATCCAAACTTGCTGTGACCATTATATATATTGTAATGGTCACTTCCTGTTATAGGTATTCAATTTCTGCCCTTTTACCTTGGTTCATATATCCTATTGTAATTCTTATATTGTCTGAACTTCCTATTATTCAGACATTAAAAAGGCTATTGATTATTGTTCCAGTAATACTGTTTATAGGCATAGGAAATATATTTTTTAATAACAATGATGTAGTTGTATTTGGTATAAAAACTACCTTTGGTGTAGTATCTTTTGTAACATTTGCAATAAAAAGCATACTGTCTTTAACTGTCCTTTACGAATTTATATGTACTACTGGCATATACAATTTAGCCTATGGACTTATAAAATTAAAGTTTCCCGAAATATTTGTGTGGATACTTGTGTTGCTATACAGATACATTTTTGTAATTATAGAACAGCTTAATACAATTACAAAAGCCTATTCCCTAATTGCTCCAAACCAAAAAGGATTTAATATTAAGGTATGGGGTTCTCTATTGGGAAACCTTTTCTACAGGACATTGGAAAGAGGTAAAGACCTTTACAACAGTATGTATTTAAGGGGTTTTGGCGAAAACAAAGCTATAAACAGCAATATAAAATTCCACTTTTTTGACTACATATTCATTCTAGTATCATTATTAATTTTTGTATTACTTAAAGGATTGGTGAAATAATGAATTTTATAAAATTTCAAAATGTTAGCTTTAGCTATGAAAACAATGTTATATTAGACAACATTTCATTTGAAATAAATCAAGGAGAAAGCATATGTCTAGTAGGTAGCAACGGTGTAGGAAAGTCTACACTTTTACAACTTATGACTGGATTATTAAGTAATTACACAGGCAGTATAACTGTTGAAAATATGCCTGTAGTAAAAAAGAATTACAATAAAATCCGCACATTGTTAGGCTTTGTATTCCAAGACTTTGATTCACAGCTTTTTATGCCTACAATAAAACAGGATATAGCCTTTGGCTTAGAAAATTTAGGTTTTGATAACATTGACCAAAGAGTTAATAACATAGCTAAAATGTTAAACATAACTGATATACTAAATAAGCCAGCTTTTAAACTTTCCGGAGGAGAAAAGAAACTTGCGTCATTAGGAACAATATTGGCTATAGAGCCAAAGTGTATACTTCTTGATGAACCAACAACAGGTCTTGACCCTAGAAATAGAAAAGTCCTCATAAACATAATTAAAAACCTTGATAAAACAAAAATAATAACTACCCACGACTTAGATATGGCTATGGAAATATGCCAAAGGGTAATTGTGTTAAGTAATGGAAAAATTGTAGCCGACGGAAATCCTCACGACATATTGCTAAACGAGAATATTATGTTAAACAATGGTCTGGAACTTCCTTTAGGAAAATATTGAATTCAGAACAAATTAACTTTGTTAATTTGTGGCTTGATAAACAAACCATCGGATT
>ERZ773259.2891-NODE-2891-length-9885-cov-3.579552_pt1 | contig 9885 bp, 10 predicted proteins | sample MGYA00511961_ERZ773259 | MGnify/ENA primary metagenome ERZ773259 (study PRJEB29015, sample SAMEA2737775) | human gut metagenome | biome: human gut; feature: human-associated habitat; material: faeces | place: China | collected 2012 ...
TACAATGTACAGAACAGAAGTCGAACTCGATACCCTGTCCGATACGGATCGGTCCGGAACCAAGTACCAGTACTTTCTTCTTGCCGGAAGTTTCAACTACTTCATTCTCACTTCCGAATACAGAGTAGTAATATGGTGTCTCTGCTGCGAACTCAGCCGCACAGGTATCAACCATCTTATAAGAAGCTGTGATGCCATTATCATGACGAAGGTCATGGATCTCACGCTCTGTCTTTCCTGTCAGTTCTGCGATCACATTATCCGGGAACTCTAAGCGTTTTGCTTCTTTTAATGTCTCTGCTGTTAATTCTTCTGTCTTTAATTTCTGTTCCATCTCTACGAGAATTGCGATCTTGTCAATGAACCAGTTGTCAATCTTTGTAATTCTGTGAATGTCTTCGTAGCTGATGCCCTGACGGATTGCTTCTGCGATCTTCCAGATACGACGGTCATCTACAACTTTCAGTTCTTCTAACAGTTCTTCTCCTTTTAAATAAGAGAAGTCATAAGACATAAGGCTGTCTACATGCTGTTCCAGAGAACGGATGGCTTTCATAAGTGCTCCCTCGAAGTTATCACAGATACTCATAACTTCTCCGGTCGCTTTCATCTGTGTTGTCAGTGTACGTTTTGCACTGATGAACTTATCAAATGGAAGTCTCGGGATCTTTACAACACAGTAGTCAAGCATAGGCTCGAAACTTGCGTATGTCTTCTTTGTTACTGCGTTCTTGATCTCGTCCAGTGTATATCCAAGAGCGATCTTTGCTGCAACCTTGGCAATCGGATATCCTGTTGCCTTAGATGCAAGTGCAGAAGAACGGCTTACACGAGGGTTAACCTCGATTACACAGTACTCAAATGAATCTGGATTCAGCGCATACTGTACGTTACATCCACCAGTGATATTTAACTCACTGATGATATTAAGAGCAGATGTACGGAGCATCTGGTACTCTTTATCGCTCAGTGTCTGAGAAGGTGCTACTACGATACTGTCTCCGGTATGTACACCTACAGGGTCCAGGTTTTCCATATTACATACGGTAATGCAGTTACCATTGCTGTCACGCATTACTTCGTACTCGATCTCTTTCCATCCTGCGATGCAACGTTCTACCAGAACTTCCCCAACACGTGAAAGACGAAGTCCGTTTTCCAGGATCTCTACGAGTTCTGTTCTGTTATCCGCAATTCCGCCGCCGCTTCCACCAAGTGTGTAAGCCGGACGAAGTACAACCGGATATCCGATACTTTCAGCAAATTCGATACCAGCCTGTACATCCTTTACGACTTTAGAAGCTGCACAAGGCTCGCCGATTTTTTCCATTGTCATCTTGAATTCCAGACGGTCTTCGGCCTTTTTGATCGTCTCAGAAGTAGTACCGATCAGACGTACGTTGTTTCTTTCAAGGAATCCATTCTCATCCAGCTCCATAGCCAGGTTCAGTGCTGCCTGTCCACCCAGTGTAGGAAGGACACTGTCTGGTTTTTCCTTTAAGATCAGCTGTTCTACCACCTCAACTGTCAGAGGCTCGATGTATACGCGGTCTGCAATATCTTTATCTGTCATGATCGTAGCCGGGTTAGAGTTCAAAAGGACTACTTCCAGACCTTCTTCTTTTAATGAACGGCAGGCCTGTGTACCTGCATAGTCAAACTCCGCTGCCTGTCCAATGATAATAGGACCAGAGCCAATTACTAATACTTTCTTAATATCTTTAATTCTAGGCATTATTTTGCTCCTTTCATCATATCCATAAATCTATCAAACAGGTATCCGGAATCCTGTGGTCCAGGACAAGCCTCCGGGTGGAACTGAACTGTGAAAATATTCTTTCCTTCGTATGCAAGTCCTTCGTTGGTTCCGTCATTTACATTGATAAATGCTTCTTTTGCGATAGCCGGATCAATGGTTGTACCATCAACTGCATAACCATGGTTCTGTGAAGAAATGTATACTCTGTTGTTTGTCAGATCCTTCACCGGATGGTTACCGCCGCGGTGTCCATATTTCAACTTATAAGTCTTTGCACCATTTGCAAGTGCCATAAGCTGATGTCCGAGACAAATTGCAAAAATAGGAATATCAGTATTGTATAACTTCTTGATCTCTTCGATAATAGATACGCATGTTTCCGGATCTCCAGGTCCGTTAGACAACATAATGCCGTCCGGATTAGCAGCAATAATCTCTTCTGCTTTTGTTCCTGCCGGATAAACTGTAACTTCACAGCCGCGTTCATTTAAAGACTTGGCAATGTTCTTCTTTGCACCGAAGTCCATAAGAGCAACCTTCGGTCCATTGCCTTCTAAGACATATTTTTCATCACATGTTACTTTTGATACCACATCACCAACTGTATATGCTTTCAGTTTTGGGAGAATTTCATCTAAGTTGTAATTCTCGTTCGTGGTGATCATTCCGTTCATGGTTCCCTTTTCACGAAGAATCTTCGTAAGGGCACGTGTATCAATTCCTGCAATTCCTGGAATATCCTGTTCTTTCAGGAAATCCTGAAGTGTTCCTTCACAACGGAAGTTGCTTGGCATTCTGGAAAGTTCTCTTACGATATATCCATCCGGCCATGCCTTCCTTGACTCCATATCCGGTGTGATGCCATAATTTCCAATCAATGGATAGGTCATTACTACGGCCTGTCCCGCATAAGAAGGGTCGGTTAATACCTCCAGATAACCTGTCATTGAAGTATTAAACACTATCTCGCTAATCATGTCTTTTGTCGAACCGATACTGGTTCCGGTAAAGACAGTCCCGTCTTCTAATATAAGAAATGCTTTCATATATTCACCTTTTCCCTTCTGTGTTTCTTTTTCTTTTTTCATGAATCCATACTGCTGTACTTCAGGTACATTTTCTATATTTGGGCAAAAAAAATTCGTTGTTACAAAGAATTTTTCTTAAAAATACAGAATAAAAGGCAGTTTGTGCAAGCACAAAACCGCCTCGTTTTTCATACATCGGTACCAGACAATTTATGTCTTCACAAATTGTAAAAATTATACTACATAATCCGAGGATTTTCAACGGATATTTTTGTTTTTTTATGAATACTGCCAAAATATTACAATCTTGTGTAATCTCGGGTCATCGATGTACTGGTACTTCACCTGCGATAATCCATAGTAATCCGCCAGATTCTGCGCTGCTTTTGCAAGTTCTTTCTGGAAAATGTCATCGTGCGCCTGACTGTAGACGGATGTATCTGCGAATTTAAAAATTGTAGCACTTTTCTTCGCCCAGATAGCCTGGTTCATGGCTTCCAGTACCTTCTTGGCATCATACTGTGTGTAATACATTCCGTTTACCACGTAATAATTGCAATCCATCTTGCTGCACTCTGGCATCTGTGTATCCTTATCCAGAATATGTGTCTGAAATAACTGCGTATCATCACAACACATATAATCATAGCTGATATTTGCCTTATTACCAGAAGCCTCTGCATCTTGACCTGAATTTTGCTCTGTATCCCGGGATGTATCTTCTCCTTCTTCCTGTTGGAACACCGGATCTCCCCAGGTTGTGTCGACATAATAATAATCGCCGTTACATTTCACCAGATTCCACGCATGGTTTCCGCCTTCCGTCGTCTTTCCCGTCACATAAGTACAGAACACGCCAAGCCGTTCCAACAAATACTGCGTTGCTTTTGAATATCCAGCACATACAGATTTCTGATTGACAAATACGCTGTAGATGTTCTGATTATCCGGCGCGCTCTCATCATACTCTACTTCATCTACGATTTTTTCATATACATAGAGAATTTTGTGATAGTCATCTGCATCGGCATCCAGATCTGCCAGCCACTTCTCTGCCGCCTGCATAATCGCGGTCTGCATCTTCTGGCTTTCTTCTGCTGTGTAAAAATATTTCGGTTTCAGGACGGCATAACTTTCTGTCCCTTTATAAGTCGTAACCGTTGCTGTCCCGTCACACCAGAAGATGTCCGGCTGATCCTTCATCAGCTTCTGAAAAATCTGATTTGTCTCATCTACATCCGCGTTATGTACATAAATTTCCTCCGTGTGGTTTCTGACACCTTCCAGAATTTCCTGATAGACCTGCCTTTGTTCAGTCGGCAACTGCTGATAATAATATTTCTCCGTGTTCTCTTCTTCCGTTATGGATACTTTCTGATAAGGAATATCTTGTTTTTTATTTGAACCAAATTGTTCAAGTTCCAGGTATCCGCCCCTTTCTGCTGCTGCGGTTCCAAGAAAGAGAATGCATGTCAGAATCAGGATGATTAATTTCTTTTTTCTTCTTTTTCTATATATCCGTAAACACCTTCTTTTCATGCTCTGTTCTGCGCTCCTGTTTCTGTTATTTTTAAGATGTTCCATACTTTGTGTAACAATCTGTCTCTTTTATTCCCTGTATCTTCACATTTTTCTTATTTTTGCATACTCTGTCAGTAACAGAGTCTTAAAAGAGGTCCTATTTTATGAACGGAACGACTCCAACCACTCAGGATACTCCCGACAAAGGCCGTCTGCAGATTAATCTCGTATCTGACATCTCTGCCTATCCGATTCAGGGGGCTCAGATTTCCATCTTCTACACGGGTGTTCCAGAAGCTCAGTTAGAACAACTTACTACCGACAGTTCCGGGCAGACCGATACGATTGATCTTGCGGCACCACCGTTAGAATACAGCCTGAATCCAGAAAATGAAGTCCAGCCATATTCCGAATATACCATGCAGATCACCGCCGAAGGCTTCGAGTCGGTCAGTATTGCCGGTGCTGAAATTCTCGCCGATGTCACTGCCATTCAGAATGTCAGCATGAAACCAATCGACACTCCCGAAGACGAGGAAACCGTATTCGTCATTCCGGCTCATACATTATATGCCACCTATCCGCCTAAGATTCCCGAAGACGAGATCCAGCCGACCTTCGAATCCGGAGAGATTGTCTTAAGCCGCGTCGTGGTCCCGGAATACATCGTAGTTCATGATGGAAGTCCACGCGACTCCACTGCCAAAAACTATTATGTGAAGTATAAGGATTATATCAAAAATGTAGCTTCCAGTGAAATCTATGCGACCTGGCCGGAGGATACCATTCGGGCAAACGTACTGGCAATCATGTCTTTTACTCTGAACCGGGTATATACAGAATTTTACCGGAACCGCGGATATGATTTTACGATCACTTCTTCAACCGCATTTGATCACAAATGGATTCCGGAACGGAATATCTATGATACGATCTCTGTGATAGTGGATGAATTGTTTGCCGATTATCTTTCCAGACCGAATGTCAAGCAGCCGATACTGACGCAGTATTGTGACGGACGGCAGGTACAATGTCCGAATTGGATGACCTTTTTGCTATAACCTATAAAGTGGATTTTTACCTATCTATAATGCTATTCTACGTATATTTTACCACCATATCGTGTAGCAATCCAGCCTGATGGAATCTGCATCCAAATGTCATTACCAATCGTTCTGGATGCTCTACTCAGATTCTTTATTTTTTCATCCGACCATCCGTTTCAAAATAATATTCTTTTCCGTCGATCATCCGCTCTCCAGTAACCATGCTGCCTTCCGGATAACCTGCTTCTGCTTTCGGTCTGCAGTAATACGTCTGACCATTTACTGTAACGAATCCAGTACACATAGCTCCACGAGGCCCGCCGGTATACGGATTGAGATAATACCAATATCGTCCATCAAGAAGCCATCCGTCACACATTGCTCCTTCTGGATGATTTGCATATGCCTGTCGGTTCATGAAATACCATTTATTATCTACTTTACGCCATCCGGTAACCATGCGACAATCACTTTTGAAATAGTACCACTCACCCTTAAGTTCTTTCCATGTATCATGAATAGCATAACCGCGACTATCAAACCAATACCAGTCGTTGCTGATCTGCTTCCACTGATTCTTTGGATATGAATTGTCTGCATTACGGTACCACCATCCGTTTTTATCGTGTACCCAGCCAGCCTTTACAGACGATATAATGCCAAAAGCACTGAGAATACCTCTTGCTAAATCATCCATGTGACTGTTCACTTTATTTAAGTCTTCTTTATTAGTTATAAATCCGCATTCGAGCAATCTATAACTGTATCCTTTTTTTGCTGCTCTGTTCACGTTACCCAAGTCAGCTCTGCCAACAATAGAACTAGCTCGTCCAGGCGTGAATCCACTGATAAAATGTGCAAGAGCTGTATCATATGCATCTGGTTTGTACCCAGATTTAATAATTACATGGCCACCTCTTGCCGAAGCACTGGCTCCATCCATATGAAGTTCAATAATCTGCCAGCTTTTCGGGATTGACAAGGTGCTAATCCCTTTGTCAGCATACCAATTTCGACTTGTGTCTCCTACTGTTACATTGCTACCACCAAGTGCAGAAAGTCTCTTAGCTAACGCCCGGACTCTCTCTGCCTCCGTATACATCTTTTTGCCAATATATCCTACTGCTCCGCTGTCTCCAGCTCCGTGTCCGGCTATAATAAATAAATGTGCCATAATTACTCCTTTCCGTATGATGTTACACACTATATACTATGTCAGAGGACGATTATTCGCCCTCTGTATCCTCTTCTGTATCTTTGTCTCTTAACTGTATTAATACATCCTTCAGCTTGTCTGGAATCGGTACAAATACTGCTGCGTTTTCCAATAAGCTCAGTGCCTCATTGCAAATATAGAACATAATCACAACTTCTCTTAATGGGATTGTATTTCCAATCAATTCCTGGATGGAAAAAGACACAGCAATTACAATAAACATTACGATCTTTTTCAACAATCCTTTGAATCCCGTTTCCGATGACAGCTTTTTCGTATAAATACCTTTGATCACTCCTGTTATGTAATCTACCACTGCCAGGAAGACGATTGTCTTTAAAAGCACGTCCCATCCACCAAGCCAGTACGAGAGGACACCTCCGATCAGGCCGAACATTACGCTGATCCAATTAAAAATTTTATCCATTTTCTTCATATACCTCACTCTTTCTTAATTTTTTTGTATAAAAATAAGACCTTACGGTCTCGCTCTGATTTCCATATATCCCTCCCTCAAAAAAAAGCCGGCTATCCAATCGATAACCAGCTTTTCACCGCTTCAGCTATATTGCTTTGAAACTCTTAAGATCTCTCAAAGTATTCTCTGCTATTTTAATCATAAGTTTGCAATATTCTTCGTACTTTGAATTTTTATGTTTTATAGCAAAATCCAGCTCTCTTTCCCAGCCTTTCTTTTCTTCTGTCATTTCATTTATATGACGATTTCGTTTTGCTTTCGGTTCCTCTGTTCTTTCGCCGATAGTCATTTTGTTTCCTCCTTCCTTCTTTTTTTTTGAAACATTTTTTATTATGATTATTTTTCCCCTTGATTGTTAATCATAATACAACCTTTCTTTTCAATAATCAACACATTTTCAAATTATGCTACAATTCCAACTAATATTACTCCGAAACATAATATTATAAATTTAGGCGAGCTACATATTCTCTTACTTTTCGCTTTTATATTTATCCAAAAACGTTCCCAAATATTACTTTTATAGGACGAATCATCATATTTTTGTTCAAGTTCGCATATATCAAACTCTTGCGTTTCTTTTTCGTATATCTTCCCTTGTGATTCATATTTAACTCGATTCCACTCCGCTTTCAGATAGATGTGGAGTTTCTTTACAAGATCGACAATTTCATTTTCAATTGATGTCTTTATTTTTTTAGCCTCATCGTTCTCAATAAAATACCCCCTTACATCTATCTGCATATTATAAACCATATCACAATATTTTCGGTGATTTTCTAAAATCTCATCTACCAGTTTGCAAATTTCTTTGTCTCTTTCATCGCAACAATTAAGCAAAAGTTTTATTTCTGTGCATAACTCTTGACATTCTGACAAATGCTCCCACGATTTATCGTAATTACCTTTGTAATAGGCATTGTTGTATACGTTTGTCTTTGAGATAAAATCTGAAACAGTATCTCTAACTTTCTGTATCCAATCTATTCTACTCTTAGTAATAGAATTAACATAATGTACAGCCTTATTATTTCTGATAGAATAATAAAGTGAAATACTACTGATTAAAAAAGTAAGTATTATTCCAATTCCAGTTATAGCATCTTTATTTTCGCTAAAGAACTGTAACATTTTATTCATTATTACTACACTCTCCTTCCACTGTCATTATACAGCAGAAGGAGAAGTCTGCCAAGAGTTCCAGGCGCATGTTGCCATCACCGTACGTGCGCTTAATATCAAGTAATTTAATCATCGCGTACCTCCTAGTCTACGATTACGTCCTCATAGCCATCTATTTTCAGGATGGTATCAACATCCTCTTTCCAGTTTTTGTAGAGGCTCGTCCGAACGAAATATACTCTGTACTTCTTCTGTCCTGCTGCTGTGCTTTTGTCTGCTTCCTTCATGATCATGCGTGCAATAAATGTTGTCATATCATTCATCCTTTCTTTTCCTATTTTGTATCCGTATTTTCTGTATCAGTTTCTTCTGTGCCATCACCGAGCAGTGCCGGCAATACGTCTGTGAGGATACTGTCCACGGTAGCGATAAGCTCTGCATTTTCAGCCTCACGGCTTTTATTGGCTTCTGTAAGATTATCCACATGCTCTTCCAGTGCATCAATACGATCCATTGGTGATTCTTTTTCCTTATACAGAACAACGCCAAGAATCCCACCGGTATATTTCACCAGTGCATTTAAGTTTGTGTAGTTCTCATACTCTGCAACGGCGGATTCCCTTTCCGTTATGATTATCTTTTTGGTTCGAAATTCGTCCTGGAATGTATTTCGGAGCTCATCCTCCGTGACAGAGATGGTTTTGATCAACAGCGATCCATCTGTTCGGATGGTTGCTGACTGGATGGTCATTTCTGACGCATCATTGAATGTAATTTTCATGGATATCACTCCTTTCAAAAAAGACACCTGATAAAGGTGTCATGTTGATAAGTTGCTAAAGTAAATTAAGCAAGTTTCACCACTTCCATGTACGAGCTTCCAGTAGTTGCCGCCGCACCTGACGCATCAGATTTTCTTATTTGCGGCGAAAGAACAGTACCATTTTCAAGGTAGATAATTCGACTCATATTCACGTTCGCGGCAAAACCATTATACGAATACTGAGCGCCGAAAAGCACATAGTTATCATCAACGATCGTTCTATTTGCAATGACTTGTGCTTGAATACACGCTGATGCACCTTGGCTTGCGCTACCTTGTGCATACATAGTCACACAGTATAAACCTGATTGTTTTATAGTTACAGTCGCATTTGCACCAGTTGTGGTTTTGTAACAATCATCATCAACAATTTGTTTGCTAGAGCCGATATTTTTTGGTGTTGTGGACAAGTTCCATGATTTTCCCCACTTACCGATCAATACATTATTTTTGCGATTATTTATTTTGTCATTTAATTGAGCGATCTCCTGCTGCAATACTGCCATGTTCTTCAGAATATTAAATAACGGCTCGACTGCAGTAATATTCAGTCCCTCAATTTTTACTCTGTACAATTTCATTTCATGTAATGTTGCACCGGTTCTGATATCTCCGATCGTCACTTCCGGATCCAGTGCTTCTCCCGCATTCGGTGTGCCTTTTATCACTGCATATTCCGTAGATTCTATCTCAGAACTTTCATCTTTTTTATATCTTCGAACAATTATGTCATTTCTATTCATGCCTTGCGTACCGTTTGCAATGGTCACGTCCGTATATCCACTTGCCGGAATTACATCTCTACGGCCTTGTATGCAATACACTGCATCAAATATACGAATGCTGTTGTTTGTAAGCACCTGCGCCTCAGATTCCCGACCGCCTCCCAGTA
>ERZ773259.2914-NODE-2914-length-9785-cov-2.905139_pt1 | contig 9785 bp, 8 predicted proteins | sample MGYA00511961_ERZ773259 | MGnify/ENA primary metagenome ERZ773259 (study PRJEB29015, sample SAMEA2737775) | human gut metagenome | biome: human gut; feature: human-associated habitat; material: faeces | place: China | collected 2012 ...
CGTGGAGTCCTTCTCCGGAATCACCTCGGCGGCGGTGGTTTCACCAATGGTGCCCACCGGCAGCAGCACGGCACCGGAAATGTGGCCGCTGTCATACTCGTCCTGCTCCCGCACATCCAGGATGATGACCTCCTGTGTATCCATCATCTCTTTGGCTGCCTCCTGGGTGATCTGCTCATAGGAGCTGTCCGAGGTGTTTCCACCGCACCCAGTCAGCAGCAGTAGGCAAAGCAGTAGAGGTAAAATTCGTTTCATTTGAGTTCCTCCATAAGTCCGGCGGCAAAGGCCTTGTGGCCCTGCTCCGTGAAGTGTACGCCGTCATAGGCCAGGGGGATGTCCCACTTTCCGGCGTCGGCAAAGCGGATACCCAACTGCTCCGCCAGGGCTTGGCAGAGCCGGGCAAAAGCGCGGGAGTCATCAATGAGCTGCGGACTGGGTACCCATGCTCCCAGAGTCATCGGCGGCGGAGCGATTAGCAGGACCTTGCTTCGGTCTAACGGGACAGCGGCGAGAAATCGCTCCAATCTCTCAGCCGCCTGCTCCGGGCTGCAGCCCTGGAGCAGGTCGTTGGTCCCCAGCATGACGATCAGCAGATCGGTGTCTTCTGGGAAAACAGGAGCGGCAGATGGGATTTCCCGGCCGTTCTGTCCCATGTTGGAGACCGTCCATCCGGTCTCCGCAGCCAGGATGTCCACCCACCGGCTGTCCCCGTCATAGCGCCCGCCGAAATAGCCACGAGGGTCATAGCCATAGGTGTTAGAGTCGCCGAAGCAGATGACATTCATCGCCCATTTTTCCTTCCTCTGTTGATATTACCCGAACCGCCGGTAATATTCTTCCAGCTTCTCATCGCAGATCCGCTCGATTTCCTGCTTCTCCTCCCGGGTCAGCTTCTTCCAGACGGACTCGTCCACCTGGATCACGCCCAGGGTTTTGGTGTGGTGGAGCATCTGCATATCCTCGAACCGCTTAAAGGGGTTGGACAGGATATTCCGCTGAGCCTGGGCGTCGGTATAGCCGCCCTTGGCGTAGATGCTGTTGGCCTTCTCCACCACCAGTCCAGCCGTCCGGCGTGCCTCGTAGAATTCCCGGAAGTAGGTGACGATGTCGCTGAGCTTCACCCGGCCCTTGTCGTCGGCGAACAGCAGCACTGCTTTGAGCAGTACCGGCTTGTAGGAGTAACTCATGTCCATCTGCCGCACCATATCCAGGAACAAGTCCTTGCGGTTGGAGTCGTCGATGAGGGTCCAGCCATACTGCTCCGCATATTTCTGGAGGGTCGCTTCTTTGAAATACTTGAAGGTCCGGTGCTCGCTCATGGGTACCACCAGGTCGGGTACCAGCAGGCCATCCCGGACATACCTTTCGATGGTCTCCGCCTGCACGTCCACCCGGCGAACAAACTCCATCTGGGAGATCATGCCTGCGGCCTCCTCCTGCCAGTTGAAGATGTCCACCAGCTCGTAGTCCAGGGCGTCCACTGGCCAGTCGATGAGGGCATCCGGGCGTTCGCCCTTGTCATAAAGCCCCTGTTCGGCGGTTTTCTGCTGTTTGGTGCCCAACACCAGAGCGCCGGGCTTGTACTCCTTCAGCCGGAACAGACGGTGCATGGAGTAGGGCATGTTGTACTGGCTGGCATTGTCTACGAAATCAAACACCATCAGGCTCTCCTTGCCAGGGAATAGCCGCATCCCGCGGCCCAGCTGCTGGGTATAGAGTACCTTGGACATGGTGGGGCGAGCCATGAACAGCACCTCCGTGACCGGACAGTCCCAGCCCTCGTTGAGCAGGTCACAGGCGCACAGCACCTTGGTCTCGCCCTTTTTAAATCGGGCGAGCACCTCCCGGCGGGCGCTGGCCTTGATCTCGCCGGACACCGCCTCAGCGGCCACGCCAGCGTCGTGGAGCCGTCCAGCAATTTCCTGAGCGTGCTTGACGGAGGCACAGAAGATGACCGTCCGCTTGTCCTTTACATACTGGAGCCAGGTGTCCACGATGAGCTGATTGCGCTCCGGCACATAGATCTTGCTCTCCAGATCCCGGATGTTGTACTGGACGCTGTTGAACCGTACCTTGGTCAGATCGATGTTTGTATGGATGCGGATGCATCGCACCGGCACCAGCTCGCCGATCTCCACAGCGGTCTGGATGTCCAGTTTGTGGGCGGTGTTTTTGAAGATGTCCAGAATGTTCTTGTCATCGGCCCGCTCCGGCGTGGCTGTCAGGCCCAGAGTAAATTCCGGTGTGAAGTAGGACAGGACCTTCTGGTATGTATCGGCGGAGGCGTGGTGGGCCTCGTCCACGATGATGTAGCCGAAGTCATCGGGCTTGAACCGCTCCAGATTCAGAGCAACGCTCTGAATGCTGCCACAGACTACAAAGGCGTTGCCCTGCTTCATACTCTCCACATAGCGCCCCACCGTGGCCCGGGGCCACAGCTCCCGAAAGGTTTTGGTGGCCTGATCCACCAGCTCCACCGTGTGGGCCAGGAACAGCGTCCGCTTGCCGAACCGCTTAGCGTCCATGACGGCGGTCACCGTCTTGCCGGTGCCGGTGGCGTGGTAGAGCAGGGCGATGGTCTCGAAGTTGCAGCGCATCTCCTCCAGAGCTGCCAAGGCCTGTTTCTGGTGTTCCTTCAGCTCAAGCTGGGAGCCGTCCAGAGACTTGCCCCGCTGGGTGGGGAGGTAGTCCTCAATTTCCTTGAAGTTGGGGTGTTGGCCCAGGAATACCCGCAGCTCGTCCTTGACGGTCTCCGGCTGCTGCTGCATCTGCCGCACCGCCCAGCGGTACACGTCCCAGCCCAGGTAGATCATGCTGTTCTGCTTGAGCAGATCGTCGTAGAACTTGTTCTGGGAGATCAGCTTTGGGTTGTGGGACGCCTCGTCGTCGATCTCAATGGCCACCTTTTGCCCGCCGTTTTCAATTAGAAAGTCGGCAAACCGGCTGTTCTGGTAGATGTCGGAGAAAGGGTACTGGGAGTATAGATAGCCGGCCTTTTCGGCACCGAAGGTGTCGGAAAACAGTTCGATGAACAAGTCTTCAGCACTGCTGCCGGAGGCGGAGCGGTAGGTAGGCATGGAGGTCACCTCGGTTTCCTATGAGAGTATGTATCTGTGATTTTTCCAAGATCCGCTAATCTGGATTCAATGGCACCTTTGCTTCTGCCATGCTCTTTGGCGATTGCAGAAGTCGTCATTCCTGAGTCAAATTCATCCAGTAATTTTTCTTCTTCAATTTCTGTCCATGGTTTTCCGGCATTTCGGGGCAGACTTTTTTTCTTGGGCGAAGGAATCACATTCAAAACTTCATGAAAAGCTCGGATCATCTCAGGCTGATTGCATACATGGTTTTGCGGCAGGAGTTCTCCAGTAAAGGGATCAATGCCGTCAGCCAAAGCGGATAATAACTCTTTTGCCCGTGTAATGTCCATTCAGCAATCCTCCTGTACTTCCTTTAAAAGGATCTTTTTCTCAAATCCGCCCCGCTTTGCCGTTTTGTCTGCCCGTACTTGTTCTAACTCTTCCAATGTCCAGCCACGGGCTTTTACAACAGCCTGCATAACTTCTAAGAGGTCAGCCAATTCTTCCAGGGATTTGCTCTCCTGATATTCCGCCAGTTCTTCATTCAACTTTTGGTCCAGGAGAGAGAGGTAGTCCTCATCGGACAGAGTTTCGCAGACGCAGGTTTTACCGTCCGCTTCGATGATTTCTGAGATTCGGTCGCGGACAAGCTTGTGATAGATTTTAGTAGGCATCCTTTATCCTCCTCAAAATCTCCACGTCTGCCGGACAAAATTCATATTGATCAATCTCATTTACCGTAATCCAACGAATGTCGTTGTGCTCGAGTTTCTGAGGAATGCCTTCCTGAATGGTTGCATGAAACAAAGTTAGATGAACAGTCAAATCGGGGTATTCGTGGATCACATCCATAAACACCTCGCCCACATCCAGCGTGACCGCCAATTCTTCCTGACCTTCCCGGATGAGCGCCTGTTCTTTGGTTTCTCCAGGTTCTACCTTGCCCCCTACAAACTCCCACAGCAGACCTCTTGCCTTGTGGGCTGGGCGCTGGCAAATCATAAACTTATCCTGATCCCAGATCAGGGCTGCTACTACTTCTGTCATGCAATTCACCACCAATTGATTTGATTTCTTCCTTAATGCCAGTATAACCACTGCCAGGATTTGGGGCAAGATGATTTAGGAAAAAGAGCTATCAGTTCCAACTTTTCCAATTGTCAAGCTGCCGTATCTGAGGGTACAATCGCTCCAACCAGAATCAAGAAGCAGCAGTATTATGCTGACTGTTTCCAATACCCAAAACTCTCTTAATTTTGCGGATCATTCCTTCCGGTACGCTTTTATCTGGCTGGTCATGCTGTTCGAAAACTAAAGGAAAGTGGCACAGACTCAAAATTAATTTATACCTCAATAGTAATACTAAATATCAGTCAGGACGTAAGTCAGGCAGAAATTGATCTTGCAAGACATTTGAAAAGCTGGAGCTTACTTTTGTACTCCCTCACTTCTCTCTCCTTCTTTCCACATACATTTTTCTCCAAAAATCGTGCGAATCTATCATTTTTTCTTGAGTTTTTTTGCTGAACCTGATAAGATAAATTAAACGCTGTTGGTGTTGAATGTATGCCAAGGCAGATGGATGAAGAGAAAAGCACTCTGTCAGCTGGCAGAGTGCTTTTACTTTTATAGCTCGGGAGGATAAAATTTATGGCCGTCAGTTATAAAAAGCTCTGGAAACTACTGATTGATAAGGATATGAAGAAAAAAGATTTGTGTGCAAAGGCAGGCATCAGCCCCGCTTCGGTAACAAAGATGGGCAAAAACGGTCATGTGACAACAGAGATTCTCCTGAAAATTTGTACAGCTCTGGATTGCCAGATTGAAGACATTATGGAGTTTATACCAGAGGACAAATAACTCCCTGACGCTAATAAAGATGAGGTGATTACCATGCCAAAATATCTTGATTTGTTTGCGGGCGCCGGAGGTTTGTCTGAGGGATTTATCAGAGCTGGTTATGAACCCGTTGCTCATGTGGAAATGGACGTAGCTGCGTGCTATACATTAAAGACGCGCGCCGCATACCATTGGCTCAAAAAGCAACAGAACCTTGTGCCATATACCCGCTATTTAAAGGGTGAAATCTCGCGTACAGATTTTTATGATCTGATTCCTGAAGATATATTGGGTTCTGTTCTCAACTACGAAATTTCAAAGGAGACCCTGCCCATTATCTTCAAGGACATCGATGCGCTTCTTGGAAATGAAAAACTCGATTTAATTGTGGGAGGTCCTCCGTGTCAAGCTTATTCCATTGCTGGACGCGCCAGGTCTGAAAACAAAATGGTTGGAGATAAACGAAATTATCTATACAAACTCTATGCAGAATTCCTGAAAAAGTATCAGCCGAAATACTTTGTGTTTGAAAATGTTCTTGGCCTTTTGTCAGCCAAGGACGAAGACGGCACTTTGCATTTCGACAATATGCGTAAATTGTTTAAAACATGCGGCTATACAACAGATTTTCGTCCACTGAATGCATCAGACTATGGGGTACTTCAAAACCGGAAAAGAATTATCCTAATTGGTTACCGCGGTGAAAAAACAGATTTTTATCCAGAAATACCCATAGTTAAGAGCAAACATAAAGTTGGAGAACTATTCTGCGACCTTCCCTCAATTAAAGCTGGAGAAGGTGTTATCACACCGGTGGAAACAGCCCATTACACAGGAAAGTATCTTTTCAGCTCCAAAATAAAAGAATATGACAAAGAGCCAGTGACATTTCATCAGGCACGTCCCAATACTGACCAAGATTTGGAGATATATCGTATTGTCGTTGATACTTGGAATAAATGCAAGACAAGGATAGCGTACACGGATCTTCCTGAGAGGTTGCGCACTCATAAAAATACCAAAAGTTTCCTGGATCGATTTAAAGTTGTAGCCGGAAACCTAACCTGTGCCCAAACAGTTGTGGCGCACATTTCCCGTGATGGGCATTACTTTATCCATCCGGATATCAGACAAAACCGTTCTCTTACACCAAGAGAAGCTGCCCGCATTCAGACATTTCCGGATAATTATTATTTTGAATCAGTGACTGGGAAACCATCCCGAACACTTGCTTATAAGCAAATAGGTAATGCAGTTCCTGTTTGTCTTGCTTACAGCATAGCTGATGCATTATTGGTTCGATTTACAGAAGGTGACAAAAATGTCGAAGAATCAAACACTCGATGAATTTTACATTGCTTTCAGGGAAGAGGTTTTGTGTGCCTCTGATACCGAAACCAGTGGCTGGACCATAGAAGATTTTCTCACAAATGTCATGATGGAATATCTGGAAGAAGCAGGCGAGGTAACAGATCCTGTTATCTGTCCTTTCCGAGGATACGGTCTCCAGATGAACGGCTATGCAATTTCTGAAGACTACAAGTCAGTTGATATTTTTGTCAGCATTTATTCTGATACAGAACTACCTCGCTCAGTATCTCAGACAGATGTTGACGCTGCTATTAAGCGCGCGATTCAGTTATACCACAAGGCCATCAATGATCTGTATACATCCTTTCAAAAAGATAATGACACCTATGAGTTTGCCATAACACTGCACAAAAACAAGGACAACATAAAGCATGTGCGGATCTGTGCACTGACAAACGGGCTTGTAAAGCCGATTACCTTAAAGAACATTACCATCGGTTGCGCAGAGGTCTCGTTCTCTTTGTGGGATATTGATCGATTGTATCGCTGTGTTACTTCCGGCAAAATGCGGGAAACGATAGAAATTGATTTTGAAGAGAAGTTCCAAACAACAATTCCCTGCATTGAAAACAGCACCAGCAAAAAATACAGTGTTTATTTGGCCATCATTAATGGCGATTTGTTGGCTACTCTTTATGATGAGTTCAGAGATCGTTTGCTGGAGAAAAATGTCCGCTCATTCCTTCAGGTAAAAGGCGGTGTCAATAAGGGAATTCGTGATACTCTGCGGGAAGAACCTGATATGTTCCTCGCATATAACAACGGTATTTCTGTTACAGCGGAGAGCGTGGAAATTGTCCGCGATGAAAACAAAAAACCATCTATCAAGCGTATCAGAGATATGCAGATTGTTAACGGTGGTCAGACTACAGCATCCATTTTCAATGCCAAAAACGACCGTAAAATTGCCGCAGATTTGTCGCAAGTTTTTGTTCAAATGAAAATCTCGGTGATACATTCTGCAGAGGATATGGATGAAATCGTCCCCAGAATTTCGACCTTCGCCAACACTCAAAACAAAATACAAATTGCAGACTTTTCGGCCAATGATCCCTTTCACAGACGTATCGAAGAATTATCACGTACCATTTGGGCTCCTGCCCAAGGTGGCCTGAAACCGCGAAACTGGTTTTATGAACGTGCACGTGGTCAGTATGCAGATATGCTTACCCGTGAATCCACTACCAAACGGAAAAAAGAATATAAGGAAACGCATCCCTTGTTCACAAAAACAGATCTTGCCAAGTATGAAAATACTTGGGATCAACTCCCTTGGCAGGTCAGTGAGGGAGCCCAAAAGAATTTCCATAAATTTATGCTTCGCTTGAAAGAGCGCAAAGGTTTTGTTCCGGATGAAGTTTATTACCAAAATCTTATTGCCAAAGCAATTCTGTTCCGTCAAACCGAAAAGCTCGTCCAAAGGCAACAATATGGCGGATACCGCGCCAATATTGTTACATATGCACTGGCTTTTCTCTCTTTCAAAACCGCCCAGCGTATTGACTTGGAGCGGATATGGAAGGAACAGGCGCTTACCCCGTCTTTGGAGTATGAAATTGTTGAGATTTCCAAGTTTGTTCAGGCGATAATTGTGAATCCTCCCGGCGGGGCCAATGTAGGCGAATGGTGCAAAAAAGAAAAGTGCTGGCAGGCGATCCGCGAGCATGAATACACAATCAGCGATAAACTTCAGAGCGAACTGTTATCCGTAGCACGACCGGAGGCTATCAGTCAACCAGCAACCGGAAGTATTGATTCTCTTACAGAAGAAGAACTGGCACTCATCGATGAAGCTTCAGCTATTCCGGCAGAGACTTGGTTTGCTCTGTCGCGCTGGGCCAAGGAAACGAAAAACTTCCAGCCCTGGCAGCGCAGCCTGTTGTTCTCCGTTGGTACTTTGGCCGCTCGAGGACAGAAGCCCAGCATAAAGCAAGCAACACATGCCGTTAAAGCCTATCAGACTGCGCTTCAAAAGGGCTTTACCATTTGACACGATAGGAGGGATAGCCATGATGGAATGGCAAGACTATGTAGCACAACTGCTGTCACAGAAAAGCAGTTTCGACGGAATTAGTCTATCCTTTGAAGATAACGCTCATTCTGTGGGCATACCTCCTATTATCAAAGCCAGCGTTTTAATGCTTGATAAAATGATTGCACACCAGGGAAAATTCAATATTCTTGTTTTCCCGGAACGTATTCAGTCAATTTTTATCTTTACACTGATCAAGTTGCTGCACAATATAGCTGAAGGTAAAATCGAGCGTGCTTATGATCCTGAAGCGTTTAAACTTGGTGAAAAATTAAAACTTGGAAACGCTGTTGTCGAATTCGTTGGCATAGAAGGAAGAAACAGTGAACAAAGAATGCGGATCAAAGTCGTTGATAAAGGTACGCCGCTGATCATTGATGCTCCTATTGAAAACTTCCCGTTGTTTCAACGAACCAATACACAACGACGTTTAAGTACTTACAATCAATATATAGAAGAAAAGAGAAAGTTAGAAGATGTCTCTGGTTGCCTGACACCAGACGAAAAATTCCTAACATTGCTTTCCGATTACAGAACACACATGGACAGTTCTATCGTAAACATGACCTCGGTAATCAATGCCAAAGAATTGTTTTCTATCTGTAAGTTGTGTGGCCGCGATATAAAGGACATTCTTCTTATTGGGCATGCTGATTATGAGGGAAATGTCAGAAATATCGGTGCCGGGCAACTTGATGGTATTCCGGCTATTGTTCTTGCATCAGATTTATATGCAATAGCTGCACTGGCGGAACAAGGGCACCCTATTCAGTCCATTATTATTGACGGCTCCAATGCCAATACTCTGCTGAGTCAGATGGACGCACTTGATGAATTGATGCGTTTGGGTGTTCCAATCACATGCGTAACTGATATCGTTAACTCTTTTGATTTGCAACCATTCCTGGACAGGCAGTTTAATCTGTGGCGGTGGGATGAGACCAGCATTACGGATCACCTTTATAATGTCAGCACGCTGAGTTCTGACCGAAAAACCAAACACTGTGCAAAGCGGAAAGTTGAATATCTTGCGATGGACGGCAATGAAGTTAGTATTGCTATTCGCAAACTATATTCTCATCGGATAGAGGCACAAACGCAGTCCGCTCAAATGCTCAAATTGTTTGACAGGTTGTTTTCTCTCTCGTTCATTGCCCTTCGCGAGACGGTCCCCTTTGTTGAAACTCAACTGTCCCAGCCAAGGCTTATTCTGGATGAGTGCGGGAGTATTCTTGCCTGTGAACGGAATTACCTCGCACCTAAAACTTATGATGATTATGTCACAATTATAGATTGTTTGAAAAAAATCTTTACTAAGGGATACCATCTCCCCAAACATGATGCTTTAGCCGACATATTACAAAAGGAAAAATATAAAAGCCTCTGCATTGTTGTTCCAGAACGCTCTGAAAAAAAACATGTACAGGAATACTGGCAGATGTGGTGTCGCAGGCAGCGGCTCA